>ENA-ORBV01008407-ORBV01008407.1-microbial-mat-metagenome-genome-assembly--contig:-NODE-8407-length-17360-cov-7.728114_pt1 | contig 17360 bp, 18 predicted proteins | sample MGYA00237777_ERZ505514 | MGnify/ENA primary metagenome ERZ505514 (study PRJEB26160, sample SAMN06269048) | microbial mat metagenome | isolation source: Oligotrophic lake microbial mat | place...
GGTACACCGAGAGCTTTTTTGAGTTTTCAGCAAGCCTCCTGGTTTTTGAGCAAAGATGGAATTGCTGTAGCGCAACTTCAATTACGTCCCAAAGCACCAGAAACCCTAACACTAATTGGAACCTGGGTATCCCGCGATAAGATTATCCGTCTGCATATTGAGAATACAGGGCTATACGGTCTGAAAATCGCGATAGATGGCATCTGTCATACTGAAAAAAATGGTTATCTCATGACTGGTTTACTCAGTATATTTATACGGGGTATAACGCAAGTTGAAATCGTCAAATTGAACTTATCCGAGGTGAAGAATCCGACTCCAGCCGATGATTTTATACTTGCTATTCGGGAATTTCGCCAAAAAATTGATTTTGAACAAACGCTTCCGCAGGAGCAGAAAATATTAAGCGAGCCATCGGAATATATTGGCGGGGTTCCAATCCCTATGGTTTTCGATGCGGAAATCATACCAACACTTGATGGACTAGAACTTCCACCTATGAAAGGACAATTGCTGCTGAGCCGAGTGGAAAGTCTACCTGATCCAACTATACGCCTAATACTTGCTACAGAAGGCTCTGCTATTCCTGGATGGAGTGTGTGGAATACAGCTATCGAGGAGCATATTCAGTCTACGGATGTGATGGGACTCGATGTACAAGATTCTTCCCAAGTAGAGCAAACTTTGCCGAATGTATCTATTCTATCAAATCGAATTTTCCAAGAGCAAGGTGTTGAGGTCACAGCAGAAAATGGACAAATTCATGTCGAAATAAGTCAAGCCGGAACGTTTAGACAACTTACCTGGCAAGTCAAGAATAATCTAGACGATCCAGATGAAACTGGCATGGCGTATGCGGATAAAGGGACTATTGATCTCAAAATTGCTGACGAAGACTTTTTAGGGACAATCAATGCCCAAGGTACAGTGATGGAGGGCAAGAAGGCGGCAAGTAAGTTTACTGCCAAACTCTCCGGAGAGCGACAAGGCGGAGCTTTTATAAAAGGTATTGCTCGTTTTATTGGTCCACGTCCCTTCGATGGTCGTTGGCATGATTCACATTTCGGAATACTGGCTTTGCAACAAGAGCAAGGCAAGGTGATAGGCAACTTTGATGGGAGCGGACTTATCGAGGGTAATATAACCGATCAAGTAGCCGATCTAGTTTGGCGAGACCCAGACGGCAAGGTTGGTTGGGGATTTCTTTCCAAAACGAATAGCGGACTTTTGGTTGGTCTGACCTGGAATGACAATGATGCTTCAGATCTGAAACCGGTGGTTGCTGATCAAGTGATACCGCAAAGGGAAAATAAGAGCAAAGCCGAGATACCTGCTCCAAGAAGTGATGCAGAAGCGAGGGAACTTAAATATCTTGGCTATGATCTCTACTCAGCCGGAAAATACCAGGAAGCAGCGAACACTCTTGAAAAGGTAGTTAGCTACTTTAGTAACAGGGAAAACCTGGTAACTAACCCGGCTGCCCAAGTAGGTTATTTGCTAGATCAAGCTTTGCCTATACAAACTTTGATATTTAGTGCCAATGCAGCCGGTGATTACAAAAAGCTCGTAGATGCTTTAGCACTAGCCATTGATATAGAGCGAAGAAAAGGAAAAGGCATAGGCAAAACGAAGGATTCATACGACTTTCGAAGCTTCCAGGAACAAGCAGAAAAAAATATAGAAGAATTATGCAAACATGCGGAAACTTTAGCCCTCTTGTCTGAAGCATTTGAAAGAGGACTCAAAACTCTATTCGTTGGGGGTATCGGCATTAGTTTCGAAAGAACTTTGGATAAAGCCGGTATCAAGATTTCAGGTTTGCTTCCAGATATGCCTGCCAGTCAGGCTGGTGTTATGGTGGGCGATGTTCTGACGACAGTGGATGGAAATTCTATCGCTGGTGCGGATCAGGAACAGGCGAGAGCGATGCTTCAAGGTGAAATTGGCTCTGCTGTGTCGATTCGGGTATTGCGAAATGGGAAGATTTTGCAAATGAAAATGATACGTGTCCCCTTGAACAACTTAACGCCAAAATACAGGGATGAGGTTGCTAAATTCTTAACCGGACTCCGTGATATTGCAAGTCAAGTCCGTGACATTTATCGTTTAGAAGCTGAGCAGTTAAAGCAAGAGTTACCGAAAACGATAGACGTTTCTGCTGCTTTCAGGACGCTCATCATTAAAATAAATCAGCGAATAGAAACCATACATGAGAAAAGGCTAGCCGCCGTCGCTTTTGCAGAGCAGGGATTGGCGGAGTCGCCCATAGCATTAAATCTTTTTCAGCGCTTTGTTAGGCAGATGCAAGAAGCAAATGAGAATGGTGGGAAACTTGATGAAGAATCTACAGCACGTTTGCTTAAGCTAGACAAAGATATCGAAGAATTTAAACATGATCCCCATGCCACAGAGTTAGACAAGGGTACTCTGGAGGTATCGGGCTATATGATCAGTGATTTTGATCAAATGACCCTGTCTTCACGGGGGAGATTACGTCTAGTTAAACAAGCATCAAAGTTTACTGACGAAAACCTCTGTGAACCTTCCAAAGCTGCTAATGCTATGTCTGGCTTGGGTCAGTGGTTAGATAACTGGCGCTCAAAAATAGCAACCGATGCTGCGAAAATCAGCTCCCTAGACAATAGCCAATCTTTTTATATCAATTACGTCAGTACCTTAATTAAGATGGATTTGCCAGAAGAGGCGTTACAGGCATCTGAATCTGCTAGGGCACGAGCCTTTGCCGATCTTTTGGCTACACGCCATCAGATGGCTGGCGAGGTAAGCCCTGGTTTGCCAGCAAAACATATCTTTTCCTATTCAAGCGCTCCGCCACTTTCTTTGCAGGAGATTAAAGATATTGCTGCTACTCAGAAAGGAATTGTTCTTGAATATTTCTTACTTCCAGGACATTCATTTGCGGTAGAAGGATATCAGGAAAAAGATAGTTTAGTAATATGGAGAATTTTACCAGAGCAGAACACATCTGAAGTCTCCATTAAGATGATCCAGGTATCGGTAGATATAGAGCAATTGAATGCAGATATTAACCAGTTAGTGGAGTTGATGGCAGAAAGTTTAGGAGGAAACGAAGCTAAACGCTCAGAAGTGGCTGAACTATTGCGCCGACTTAATCGAAAATTGATCGAGCCACTGGAGAAGAATCAATTACTTCCTATCGATCTAGAAGCTAAAACCGTGATTACCATTATTCCGCATGGTCACCTATTCAGTATTCCTTTTGCTGCGCTTCTGGATGGGAAAGACAAATATCTGGTAGAAAGATATCCCCTGAATTATGCAACCTCACTCTCTTTATTAAAATATCTACAGGCTAATAAAGCAAATGTTAGGGCGACAAAGCAGCGACGCTTGTTGGCTCTAGTTAACCCGAATCCACTTCCGCAATCTGAGGAAGGCAATGATAGTAAGCTGTTGCCCCAACTGTTAAAAACCGCAGAATATTTCCCGAACATCGCCAGTTTTTATTCGCCACCGGAGGCTCGTGAAATCTTTATGGGAGTCGAAGCAACCGACGTAGCTCTCCGTGAACACGCAGCTAGTGCCGATGTGTTGTATTTTGCGACCCATGCAGAGGTTAACGTAGATGACCCGCTGAATTCTTTTATCGCATTGGCAAAAACCAATCAACACGACGGCTATTTCCGGGTGCTTGAAGCTTCGGAACTACATCTCCAAGCAGAACTGGTGATATTAGCTGCTTGTGAAACCGGGCGTGGCAAGCTGAGCAGCGACGGCATCAATGGGCTGAGCCGTGCCTTCACTCAAGCGGGAGCTTCAGCCTTATTGATGTCATTATGGAAAGTTCCTGAGGAGAGAACTACTATGTTGATGGTGGGATTTCATGATTATTGGTTACGGAAAGACCAGGAGAAAGCAGTATCCTTACAAAGTGCTCAGAAAGAGTTATTGAAATCTGAGGTTTACCGTACTCAGCCTAATCTGTGGGCTGGATTCGTACTTTTTGGCAGTTCCAACTGACTCTAGCTAGGAACATCAGGATTTCACTTCTCTTTAGTTTGTTAGAGTTTGTTAGCCTTTTGGAGAGAGATTATTATGCCTGAATCTAGTGAATTAATTTTGCGACAAGATATAGAACCAGATAGTGTACTAAAAACCATAGATCTCTACAGTGAGGAAAACTCGCTTGGGAGCGGAGGTTTGCAACGCATCATGGAGGGAAAAATAACGATTGGAAAACCTATGATCAAAAATATTCCACTAAAGCAACCTGCTCAAGGATTGGTTAAGTGGGATTACTATATCGTTGATACTCCTTTTACATTGCACCGTTTAGACGGGGAGCGTTATTATGAACTTGCAGTATTTCAGGTTACCTTGAAAGAAGCGTCAAGCATCGCCAAAGATCTTTTTCCAAGAGATATTATTACGGTTAAAACCAAGATCAAAAAATCATTGTCTATCTCTTCGGATTTAAAGTTTAGTTTTAAAGCAATCGAAGCAGGATTGGGAGAAAAGGAAGAAGATTCCCTCGAATATATTATACTCACGCCCTTGTTAACACCCTTTGGTAAAGGGGAAAGCCAATTTTACTGGGAGTATAAGGAATTTAATGAACAACATGTTTTCCCTGGCATCAAGCAGGCTGCTATTATCTTGCAGGTTCCTCATGGACTGAAGCGCATTAGTGCGGATTTGGAATATAAAGCCGATGTCGTCGAGACTCTGTTCGGGATGATTACAAAGAAGAAATCAAAAACTGATACGGTTCTAGTGACTTGGGATCTTTCCAAAGGGTTCTAATTCTTGTTTGCTGCACAAACTGAGTTGGAAGAAGCGGTGTTGGGAAAGTTATGAGAATATGGACGAACGGAGTTGTGTCTTAAATAATAGATTCCAGAGAGATTGAAATAACTCAGTGAAGTGGACAAACTCCAACGTAGTGTTTAGCCTGTGCAGCGTCGAAAGCGGTCTAACAACGCTGTTGCAGCGGACTGTCAGGGTTTTGGTGTGGAAGCAAAGATCATCGGCAGCCGCTGAACAGCAACGTTAGACCGCCAAATCCTTCCTGAAAGGCAGTTGATCGTAAACATTGATAGAGATGCGTACGTTTTCAACCCCGTCAAAACTATGATGTGTATTGTAATACCCGCCTTTAACCTGAATAGGTAATCGAGTATGGGAAGCTTCTATCTCCCTTCGCAAGATCCCAAAAAGACTGAAGGACGTAACGTAAGTTCTTTCGTTCAGAAGATAATTGCCTTTTTTCTGGGTTGCGTAACAGGTACACTTTCATTGCTGACTAATACCGAATTCTTGGCATACCTAGAGAAAAATGATAAAACCATTCCAGATGTTCTTATCAGTTGGTTTGTCCGTACTCCACCTATTGCAATAGAATCTGAGGTGAGTGCTGAGGAAAGAATGCTGAAAATAAAGCAACTTCTGGAGCAACAAGATTGGCAAGAGGCTGACGCAGAAACCTTAAACTTATTGCATTGGTTGGTTCGTACTCAAACTGATGAACCTTTTTCTATCATCGCTCTTCGAGGACTGCCTTGCAGAGATCTCAAAACTATTGATGGACTTTGGACATATTATAGTAAAGGTAGATTTGGCTACAGTATTCAAGAATCAATATTTGAGGAAGTAGGGAAAGATATATTTCGTTTTGGTGATCAAGTAGGTTGGCGAAGAAGTACTGAATGGATTTTCTCCAACGATTATGATCTCAGAGCACAGAAAGGACATTTACCATCACCAATAGCAGTAGCTCGACTTCGAACAGTAGCTCGACTTCAAAGAACAAAGCCTCCGGGAGCAGAAAACTTGCCAGTGCTACGTCAACCGCCTAATAGAGAACCTCTTGCTGCCAACGTTCCAATACCGAAAAGCTGTGATAATCCTAGATAAATTTTGAATAAGTCAGGATGTGCATTTGATAATGCATCTATATAAGATTGTTGGAGAATCTAGCATATATTTTCGTTTGCAGCGGTCTAACAATTCGGGTGCAGCGGATTGAGCGATGTTGCTTGGGTGGGATGCAAAGATATTGGCAACCGCTGACCCGAGCCGTTAGGCTGCTTTATCACCTCGAATCCTCCGGCATATTCTAGAGGTCACACCGAAGTGCAAATTGAACCATACAATCCCGAACAACTGGATGCCGTTGTTCGTCTTTCGCTTCGGGCATGGACTCCAGTCTTTGATTCGATTCAGAACGCGATGGACGCTGACGTGTACCGAGAATTTTATCCCGATCATTGGCGTGTGAGTCAGCAAAAAGCGGTCGAGGATGTCTGCACTGCGGAAGAGACAAATGTATGGGTTGCTATCGATGCAGGTTGCACTGTGGGGTTTATAGCTGTGAAATTAGACTCCGAGTCCAGCATGGGTGAAATCTACATGGTCGCTGTCGATCCAGACTTTCAAGGTCACGGTATTGGCAGCGCTCTAATCGAATTTGCTCTTGATTGGATGAAAGATGCTGGGATGTCTATTGCTATGGTTGAGACCGGAGGCGATCCCGGTCATGCCGCAGCCCGTCGCACTTATGAAAAAGTGGGCTTCGGGCTGTTACCGATCGCTAGATACTTCAAGAAGCTATAGGGTTTGGCAATCTGCTAAACTGCGAGAGTTTCTGGCAGTGAGCACTTTTGCATGGAATTCGAGTGGAACCCAAATAAGGCTGCTATCAATCTGAAAAAGCACAATATTTCTTTTCAGGAAGCAACGACCATATTTGATGACCCTTTATCTGTGACATTTCCTGACCCTGATCATTCCATCGGGGAAAACCGCTACGTTATTATTGGAATGTCGGGAGCGGGACAATTATTGGTTGTCTCTCACACGGATCGGGAAGACCAGACTCGAATCATCAGTGCTCGAAGAGCCACTCGCCAAGAAAGGAGGTTTTATGAAGAAGGAAGTTGATGAGTTAGAAGATGAACTGCGCTCTGAGTATGACTTCTCTAAGATGGCGGGAGGTGTTAGAGGCAAGTATGTTGAACGATATCGAGCTGGAACAAATTTAGTTCTTTTAGATCCCGATATTGCCAAGGCTTTTCCAACCGATGCATCTGTAAATGAAGCATTGCGGTTATTGCTTCAGATCGCTCAGCGCCAGCAGCCTAACAACCCGGTTGGAGCGGACTAGCAAAGTTGGTTGGCGTGGTGGCGAAGAGCATTGGTAGCCGCTCAACCGCACCGTTGGGCTGCTTAGGTTATCGGTGAGGGCAGCAACCTGAGTATTCTCGGTTGGCACGCAGCACCCATCTAGCGCAAACCACCTATTCTACGCAAAGCAGGATACCCTACGACCCTTGCTGATTCTCTGGTTTAGGCTTAAAATGTAAAAAACGTAAGACGCTATTGACAGTTTTAAAATGATTTGCCATTATGAGGTGCAGGGAAGGGCAAGTAAACATGAACAAAAGTTTTAAGCAAATCCCGATGTCCGAATTAAGAGTCAAGCTGCCAAAACTTAGGCGGCAAGTTCAGTCGGGTAACTTGCGGATTGTATGTACTCACTATGGTGAAGTTGCAGCCTTTTTGCTTCCACTTCAAGATATTGATGTTCTCAATTCAGAAGAGGGAGAGCCTAGTATTCAGAACAGTGAAGAGATTCCTCTCACTGAGTTTCGTGATCAGCTAACCGAATCCTGGGAGAGGCTTTTGGGTGGAATAGATTGTATCTATCTGACGTTTCATAAAAGGCGGGTTGTGGCATTTGTATCGCCTCGCTTCACGCATTACCTTTCATTACCACTGATTGGTGATGCAGATAAAGTTTTGTTTGTTCCTTCTGAGATTCAGGTCTAGTTATTGCAGCATGAGGAGTTAATTGAAGTGTTCAAGTTTACGTATTTTGATTCTCAAATTAAGACGATACTTTCTGACAGAAGTACATTCTGTGATCTGGCAGTAGAGCAGGAACTTGCGCCTGTTCTAGAAGTTCTCAAGCAGACTGGCGAAGTTGAAGGGGCTTGTTGTGGTGTCAAGCCTGGTGTTTCGGGATTAGTTTATGAACTCAGGGGAAGAACTTTCCAGCTTACCTATGCTGTTGACGTTCCGAGAAAAGAAATCAGGTTTTATGAGTTTCAACAGATCTCTCACTTAATTGATTGGAAAACTGCTCTAGATCAAGATCTGCGTAGAGGCGAGCAACAGCCCATTTACATCCCTCAAATCGGTGATCCACAGAAGTACATTAAGACTGTTGAGCTAATTCATGGTGGAACCAACACATCTAAATCTTTCGGTGTTGCTTTTGGTAGTGGTGCCAAAAAAGAAAAAGATTTGGCTAGGAGAGGAGATTATCTTGGACGACCTGTGATGGAGATTGATCTTGCCAGTCGAGGTTCAGCCGAGAATAAGTCTTCAAGCATTTACGTCTTAACAGATCGAGGTAAAAGAATTGCCCAGAGCGATGATCAGGAAACTCGTGAACGTCTTCTTGCAGAAGCATTGCTAGGGTTCTACCCGATTCAAATGATTATTGAGAAAACAACTCGTGACGATCAAGAGCTCACTAAAGAATTAATTCAAGAGGTGATTTCTCTGGTGAGTTTCGGTGATTGTGGAGGAACCACCAACCCTCGCAGAGCGAGTTCTTTGCGGGCATTGGTGAATTGGGTGTCACGATGGGCTGGCATTCCAATCCGGCGAGAAGGTAATGATGGTGTCCAACTCTATATCCCTCAAATCTATGCAAACTAAACCATACGATTTTGAAACTCAGCGCAAAGTTGGACAAGAAGGAGAAACCTTCTTAGACCAATGGTTACATCCTGTCTACAAAGTACTTGATGTCTCTGGGGAGATGAAGTATCAGCAAGCAGGGATAGACAGAATTGCCACTCGGTCAGATGGATCAGTCATCACTATTGAGTATAAGTTTGACCTTGCGGCTAAACGGACAGGCAATCTCTTCTTTGAAACTATCTCGAACGACAAAGAGATGATTCCAGGGTGGGGGTGGAGTTCTCAGGCGGATTACTGGATCGTCCTGATACCAGAGCAAGAAATTCTTGTTTTCAAACCAGGAAAGCTGAGAGCGCTAGTTTGGGAGTTACAGAAAACTCTTCAGAAGAGAAGCGTTCCCAATAGAGGGTACAACACAGTTGGCTATCCCATTCCACTAACCCAAGCTAGAAAAGTTGCTTTTCAAATCAAGACTCTTTACCTAGAGAGCCTTTGAACTGTTTATAGGTTTTGGAGACTTGTTTGCTCATTAAATTTGCACCGAGGTAGGCTGATGCTGAATGTAACTATTGATGAAATTCAACGTGATCCCTTGAAGTACCTTGATCAGGTAGAGGCAGGCGAAACTCTTGTCATTGTTAGATCTGACAAACCTATTGCCGAACTTAGACCTATTGCCAGTAGTAAGCAATTGCGCCCATTTGGTTTGTGTGCAGGTGAGTTTATTGTTCCAGATGATTTCGATGCTCCTTTGCCGGAAGACCTTCTCAGCGCATTCGAGGGCAAATGAGGATTCTGCTAGATACCCACATCTTTCTATGGTTCATCAGTGGCGATACCCAGTTGTCAACAGATGTTCGGGATGCAATTCGTGATCCAGACAATGAGGTTTATCTGAGCGCAATCTCAGTCTGGGAAGCAATTGTCAAGTACCAGTTGGGCAAGCTACCTCTGCCGGAGCATCCCGAAACGTATTTACCCAAACAGCGCGATCTACATCAAATCGCCAGTCTTGCCCTTGATGAAATTAGTGTGGTTCAACTGGCTAAACTGCCACTATTACATCGTGATCCATTTGACAGAATGCTTATCTGTCAAGCTTTACAAAATGGTTTGACAATTGCGACAGTGGATACAGCAATCCGTGCCTACTCAGTCAATGTCATGTAGCAGCGCAGCCCAACAATGCGTTGGTGCGGACGGAACAGAGGTCGGTGGTGGGAGTCCGAGATTATCTGCCGCCGCACAACTTCACCGTTATACCGCTGAGTTATTTGTTGGGGTGTAGTCGAAAAGTTATCAGTGAGGTGCGATCGCCAAGTGTTTAAATCTTTAGTAAAGCTCGTGAATTTACGGTGATTTTTCCGGTTGGCAGACTAATTTATGAGTAAAGTGATCTCAACCTCGGTTTACTTTTACAATTTGCCCGTTCTAGCAGTAGTGGTATTTCGTCGGTTGCAATTCAAGTATTATTCCTATTCTAGTGATCACCTTGTAAGAGATCAGTGTCGAAAACATGACTACCAATAGCTCCTATTCACTTCCATCAGACATTGAACTCTATGAACGAAAGTTACTTGACTCTCGAACTGAAATAGAGAAGCTTAGAAAATTGTCAGATAGTTTATTAGGACCTATAGGTCTAGATGCGGTGATTGGGGCAGTGCCCATCGCAGGAGATTTATATACAATCCTTGCAGGATCTTGGCTGTTTATCTTAGCTAGGCGTGTAAATTCTCCGCTTGGGGACTTGTTTTTGCTAGTTGTCCTTTCTGGAGTCGATCTTACAATTGGCTTATTTCCTGTAGGTGGCGATATTCTAGATGCATTTTTTAGGATTCATGCTTGGTTTGGAGGGCGACTTATAACGCACGTCAATATGCATCTCTCGCTAATTGAGAATGCCCGTTTTCAAATTGGGCAAAATCAAGATTTTGATCTGATTTCATTGCGAAGTAGTCTTTTCAGAAAGAGTTAACTTGAGTGATTCACAGAGAGTCAATTGGTAAACTCAGAAAAGATATCAGGATGCTTCGATTAGTTGAACTCTACTAGCCTGAAAATTCAATCAATGAGTACTCTATCTATCACCAACAGAACTCTTACTGTGGGTTCTACAGTTTATCAAGTTAGCAACATTACTAGTGTTGGAAAATATCGCATTAAACCAATTTATTTCTTCAAGCTACGTTTTATTATCATCTGTAGTGTTCTCAGTGGGCTAGCAATTCAACTGGTTAGGAATAATCCAGATACGTTGATCTTAAAGTGGTTGACAGGGATTGTGATTACTCTTGTTGTCCTGGGGGTTTTGGAGCGACTTACCAAGACCAAAAAGTATGGTCTCAGCATAGAGACAAACTCTGCTAGATCACAACTAATTTCATCCAAAAGTGAAAAATTCATAGACAAGATCATTGATAAACTTATGGAGATTATGAACAACCGAGATGCACCAGCGAGCTATACGTTTAATGTTGCAGATGGTGACATCATAAATCAAAGCGGTGTCTTTGGAGCTGGAGTTAACAAAGTTGTGTGATCAGCGTTCACTAGACTATTGGGGGACTAAAAACTATGAGTGGTCAAAACGGAGAAAACAACTACAACTTTGCAAGGGGAGATATTATTAAGCAATCAGGCTCTTTCGGAATCGGCGTTGATAAAAGCAAAAAATCTATGTCTAATATTAACCAGTATGGCTCCGGTGATAATGTCGCAGGCGATAAAGTAATGGGCGACAAAATTGACACCCAAACTAATAATTCTCAAGATCTAGCGCAAGCTGCCAAAGATATTAAAATTTTGCTAGATCAACTTTCAGTGGATTATCCCAGTGATAGCCCTAGAGTTCTGAGCGCGAAAGCTGTGGATGAAGTTGAGAAAAGTCCTGAGCTAAAATCCCGAATTCTTCGGGGAATGAAAGCAGGAAGTTTTGCAGCTTTGGAAAAGCTGATTGATCACCCTGTCGCTAAATTCTTCATTGAAGGTGCGAAAGAAGTTTTGAAGCCCTAAGTTTGTCGTTGCGAGGCTACGGTCTAACAATCCGGTTGGAGCGGACTGACGAGAGATCTTGATGGGGATGCAAAAGTTACTTTCAGCCGCTCAGCCGGAACGTTAGGCATCACAGGAAACAACATGCGCTCTCCCCAGTCTGTAAATGCACTCGAAAATCTTGGACGCGTTCGATTGTCCAAAAGCTTCTTCATGCGAGACTTTTTGTACAGCGAGATTGCTAATTTCTACGGCATTCCAAATCTTCCCGATGATACGGATCTAGCTGTTAATGTTGGTGCAGAACTTTGCCAGCACTTACTTGAACCACTACAGGACACCTTTGGTCGGGTCGCTGTCCGATCGGCCTATCGCTCCTCCACAGTTAACCAGTTAGGTAACGAGAAAAAACATAACTGCGGTTCCAACGAAAGCAATTTCTCCGGCCACATTTGGGACAAACGAGATTCTGAAGGTAATAAGGGAGCTATGGCATGCATAGTAATACCCTGGTTCACGGACAAGTACGAAGTTGGTGCCGACTGGAGAAGTCTGGCCTACTGGATACACGACCACCTGCCATATAGCCAACTACAATTCTTTCCAAAGCTGTGTGCATTTAATATCGGTTGGCACCAGAAGCCAACTAGGAGCATTTACAGCTACATTGAACCAAAAGGTATGCTCTTTCGCGACCCACCCGAGTTCGGTCAGCACTCCTCCTTGTATGCAGGCTTTCCGCAACTATCGCAAAGGGATGCCTAACCATTCGCTCAACCGGACATTTTGCGGCGCGGGACAATTGGTCTTCATTTCATTCTCGCCCAATTGCCCCACGCCGCAAAATGCCGGTTAGCTCAAACGTTATGCCGCCTCAAGTTATCTGTGACGGCACAGCTCGAACACTCCTGTGGGATGCATCTCCCTGATTCCTATCAATAAGACCCATTCCTTCAAGGAAGCAGTCATATAAGTAGAATTTATATTCAAGACAATCCGGAATCAAAGAATAATGCTGTGAAGGGAAAACTGAGGCTTATTCAAAGTTAACGCCAGATTAAGAGTCTCCAATTTCTCCCTTTTAGAGGTGAGGGAACAGGTGAAGTAGGTGCATCTCTATAGTTGGCAACTTGTGTTGAAAGGTTGATATCGAGGTCACTCATGAAGCGAATTATCGAATTTCCGTTGGAAGATGGTAGCTCAATTCTTATAGAAGTTAACGAGCCGATTGAAGACGATCGTATTTCATTGGGAGATCGCGTCGTGCAAGTAGCCCAACAGACTCTTGAATCAGCGTTAGAGAGAGTAAAACCTTTTGCTAGCGCAATCATGACCAAGGTACAAAGCCTTAATGAACCCGCTGATGAAGTAGAAGTCAAGTTTGGCATCAAAATGAGTGCTGAACTTGGTGCTGTTATTGCTGCTGGTAACGCTGAAGTGAATTACGAAATTACTTTAAAGTGGAATCGAGGAGCTAAAAATGCTCACCCCTCTTGAGCGGGCGGTTGTCAGAATTTACTCAAAAAGAGGCGGAGTTGTCATCGGTGCTGGTTTCTTAGTCTTTCAAAGATATATTCTTACTTGTACCCATGTAGTGGCTGATGCCCTTGGTGTCGAACGAATTGCTACTGAGATTCCCACTGATGAAGTCATTTTGGACTTTCCTGGAGTTGCACCAAGACAGAAGCTAAGAGCACGGGTGGTCTTTTGGCAACCTGTTGATCCATCAAAGGAAAAAGAAGAAGAAGACATCACTGGACTAGAACTGATAGATTCCCCTCCTGATGAAGCTCAACCTGCACGATTGGTTGCCGGAGATAACTTTTCCGAACATGAGTTTGAAGCGTTTGGGTTTCCAGCAGGAAATCACAATGGGACATGGGCTTTTGGTGTGTTGCGAAAACGTATTGCGAACGGCAGGATACAAATTGAAGATGTTAAACAACCTGGCTACCGCTTAGAGCCAGGTTTTAGCGGTACGCCTGTTTGGGATAAGAAACTTGAAGGTGTCGTAGGAATAGCTGTGTCGGCTGATCCAAAACGACCAGAGGCAAAAGTAGCATTTATCATTCCCACTGATGTCCTCATCAAAGCATGGGATCAATTAATTCCTCAACGCAACATCTGTCCCTATCAAAGTCTGTCTGCTTTTCAAGAGGAGGATGCTCAGTTCTTTTTTGGGCGAGATCGATTCAAAGCTCAGCTATTGGAGGCTGTAGAAACTAAACAGTTGGTGACTGTAATTGGACCAAGCGGCAGCGGTAAATCCTCTTTAGTCTTTGCTGGTCTAATTCCAAGCCTAATTAAACAAGGCAACTGGCTTATCAGTGATTTTCGTCCTAAATCAGATCCCTTCTTTGAATTGTCTGCCACTTCTGTTTGCCTTTTAGAACCAGAGATAAAAGAACCAGAGCAATTAATTCATGCAGGGAGACTGAAGCAGGAATTTCAAGAAGGCAGGTTATCAGTCCAACAAGTCGTAGAACGTATTTTAGAAAAGAACCCTGGCAAAAAACTGCTGTTAGTTGTGGACCAATTTGAGGAGCTTTACACGCTCTGCAAGGATGAGAAGCAACAGCAATCATTTCTGGATCAACTGCTATCGGTGGTTCGCTGCACACCCAACTTTGCCGTTGTCCTGACATTACGCGCGGACTTTCTAGAGTATGCGCTTTCTTATCGCTCTTTTGCCGACGCTATTCCTGAAGCTGACCAGATGCTTGGACCTATGAATCTTGAGGAACTTCGAGAAGCAATTGAGAAGCCGATTGAGAACTTAGCAATGATTGAGTCGGGATTAACAGAGCGTATCTTAGAGGATGTAAAGCAAGAACCAGGAAATCTTCCACTGTTAGAGTTTACCCTAACGCTGTTATGGGAGAAGAAGGAGTATGGTTGGTTAACCCACCGGGCTTATGACGAAGTTGGTGGGGTAGAAAAGGCTCTTGCTAAGTATGCCGAAGAACAGTACCAAAAGCTGAGTGAGGAAGATCAGCAATGCACGAAGCGAGTGCTTATTCAGTTGGTGCGTCCAGGAGAAGAAACACAAGATACCCGAAGATTAGCTACTCGTTCTGAGGTAGGACATGATAACTGGGATTTAGTGAAGCGTTTGGCTGATGATCGCTTGGTAGTAACCGGACGCGACGATGCTACGGGTGAAGAAACTGTGGAAGTTGTTCATGAAGCGTTAATTAGAGAATGGGATCGGCTACAGAAGTGGATTGATACTGAGCGCAGTTTTCGTCTGTGGCAAGAGCGGGCGCGGATAGCATATCGTAAATGGAGAGATGCCAACCAGCGTGAGGATGCATTGTTGCATGGTATCCATTTAGCAGAAGCAGAGGGCTGGTTACAAAGACGAACGGAAGAAATTAGTCCGAGGCAGCAAGACTTCATCAAGCAAAGTATTAAGCTGCGCGATCGCAGAAGATGGCGCACTATTTATGTATTGGTTGGAGCCTTAGCTATTGTTTCGGGTTTAGGAATAATAGCCCTGTTATCTAGGCAGACAGCAGTTGCAGCGCTGGGAAATCAAATTAATGCTTTGAGTTGATCATCGATCGTACTGAGGAACTCTGGTCAACCATTTGATGCTCTGCTTTCAGCAATGAGAGCAGGAAAGCCCATCTTGGCGGGAAAAATCAGGCTCAACCCTGAAGACGAAACATGGAGACAAGTGCATAAGGCTCTGCAATGGTCAATGTTTTATGTCAGAGAACAGAATCGTCTAGAAGGACATGAGGATGAAGTTTGGAGCGTTAACTTCAGCCCAGACGGTCAATTAATTGCCACAGCCAGTGCAGATGGAACTGTAAAGCTTTGGAACCGTGAGGGGCAAGAACTTACAACCTTGATAGGGCACAAAGGAATCGTGGCTAGTGTCGCCTTTAGCCCAGATAGTCAAACAATTGCTACAGCTAGCTTTGATAAAACTGTCAAGCTGTGGAATCGCAAAGGACAGGAGCTTAAAACTCTTATAGGACATAAAGGGTGGGTGTACAGTGTTAGCTTTAGCTCAGATGGTCAGACAATTGCCTCTGCCAGTAAGGATGGAACCGTTGAGGTTTGGAATCGTGAAGGCGTCTTACTTCAAATCTTTAAATTACCTACACCCGCCAATAAGAGTGATGGCGGATTCAACACCGTCACTTTCAGCCCAGACGGAAAAAAATTGCAGCATCAAGCTGGGATGGAACGGTTAAGCTTTGGAGTTTGGAAAATGGGCAAGAACAAACCCTTAGAGGACATAAAGGTGCAGTAAATAGTGTCAGCTTCAGTCCAGATGGAAGGATGATTGTGACAGGTAGCCGGGATCGAACTATTAAGATTTGGAGCCTAGATGGGAAAGTACCGAAAACACTTAAAGGGCACACGGATGAAGTCAGTAGTGTCAGTTTTAGTTCAGACGGCAAACCTATCGTTAGTGCTAGTTTCGATAAGACCGTTAGACTTTGGGATATCAATGGTGAAGAGATTAAACCTTTTCTTGCTGGACATAATGCCCAAGTAAATCAAGTTGTCTTCAGCCCAGATGGATCAACAATTGCTAGTGCTAGTTTCGATAAAACTGCTAAACTATGGGCTTACAATCGCCAAAAATTTTTGAGGTTTGCTGGGCATAAAATTGAAGGGCAAGACAATAATCTTTGGGGAATAGCATTCAGCCCGGATGGTCAGACGATTGCTACAGCCAGCCAGGATAGAACCGTTGAGCTGTGGAGTCGTAACGGACAAGGACTTACTACTTTGAAAGGCCATACAGATACTGTAACAAGCGTTAGATTCAGCCCAGATGGCAAAATGATTGCCACCTCTAGCAAGGATGATACAGTTATGCTGTGGAGGCGAGATGGAGTAAGGCAAAAAATTCTTGACAAGTATAAGAGGTCTGATGATAACGCAGTTGATAGTTTGAGTTTTAGTCCAAACAGTGAATTTATAGCTACGGCTGATTGGACTGGAATTGTCAAAATATGGAACCTTGATGGTACAGAATTCAATACTTTTAGAGCGCATAACGATCGAATTTACGATGTTAACTTTAGCCCCAATGGTCAGATTGTTGCCACTGCCAGTAGAGATAAAACTATCAAACTATGGAGCATTAATGGACAGCTATTTAAGACTCTTGAAGGACATTCTGATCAGGTATTTAACGCTAGTTTTAGTTCTGATGGCAATACAATCATTACTTCTAGTAGAGATAACGCTATCAAACTCTGGAATTTGGATGGTCAGAACATCAAAACGATAGATGTATCTTCTGTTTATCCTGGGCAAGTCTACAGCGCTAGATTCAGCCCCAGTGGAAAACTAATTGTTGCCGCTACTAGGGATGGAAGAATTACGATCTGGGATTTAGAGGGTGATTTATTGAAAATTCTAGATACACATACAGATATAGTTGATGATGTTGGCTTTAGTCCTGATGGACAATCAATTGCCAGTGCTAGTAGAGACGATACTGCAATTATTTGGAACTTGGATTTTAAGCAGTTAGAACAGTCAAAAGCTCTGTGGAAACTAGACCTGGATAAGGTCACGAAAGATAGTTGTAAATGGGCAGGAGATTACCTGAAACATAATATAACTATTAGCTGCTTGGCTACCGCTATAAAGCGGGACAACGAGGCGTTGAGAGACCAGAATCTGTACTCATTGTAGAAAAGCCC
>ENA-ORBV01008408-ORBV01008408.1-microbial-mat-metagenome-genome-assembly--contig:-NODE-8408-length-17360-cov-6.009431_pt1 | contig 17360 bp, 8 predicted proteins | sample MGYA00237777_ERZ505514 | MGnify/ENA primary metagenome ERZ505514 (study PRJEB26160, sample SAMN06269048) | microbial mat metagenome | isolation source: Oligotrophic lake microbial mat | place...
CTTTTATATCGAGCGGAATCAGATCCACGCTTGGATTCTCCTGGAGGAAGCGTAGCGCCGCCGCGGTCGGGATCGCGTCCCTTCGATCGAGCCCATGGACCGCGATATTGTCGCGACGGCCCTTGTGCTTTGTGTGACGCTCATCACCGTCGACGAGCGCGTCATCAAGTCCAAGCTGGACCGCGTCGTCAGGTAAAGGAAGAACGAGTTGAAGAATAGCTCGAAGGCCTGATTGCTGTTAGCCCGGTACTGCAGGTGATGCCGAAAAGGATCGCCGTTGCCTAGAGGCGAGTCGACCAAAGCTGCTTCCCATTTATCCGCGAACGCAACGACCTCTTCGGCCGCCACGAGCCGCGGTAAATGTTCGCGGTCTTAAGGGCCAACGAATTGTCGACGGAGCTATGGCCCCCGGCGCGGGTGAGGGTGACGGGATGGTTTGGCGCGGCGAGGTACAGGTCCTGGCGGTTGGGCTTGCGCTTCTCTTCGAGCTGATCTTCTGACCAGCCGTAGCCGGTGATCCAGGCGCCCTTCGGGAATTGGTTGGGTTTGGCCGCAAGTCTTCGCCGCCCACGGCGACGATACGGTCGCCACGAATGACGACGGCTTCGGCAATGGTGCCCCGGCTGTCGGCGGTAATGACTTTGGCGTGATGGAGGATCAGATCGGCCGGCGGTTGCGCCAGCAGGTGCACGAGTCGCATAAGAATGCTAACAGTCTGCCACAGCTCTTCCCGTACACTAGTCCATTGGCGGAAGATCTCGACAAAGACTTAGGGCTCGGCGGGCGGCTAGGGGAACAGAACCAGTCGCGTTTGCTGAACCGCGATGGCTCGTTCAATGTGCGGCGCGTGGGCGGGTCACTGAACATTTACCACCATTTGCTCACTATCTCCTGGCTGCGCTTTCATCTGCTGGTGCTGATGGTTTACGTGGTGGTGAACCTGGTCTTCGCGGGCGGCTACCTGCTTTGCGGACCCGGGGCGCTGTCCGGAGCCGATGCGCCCACGATGGGGGGACGGGTGCAGAACGCGTTCTTCTTCAGCGTGCAGACCTTGGCCACCATCGGCTACGGCAAGATGACTCCGGAGGGTCCGGCGGCCAATGCCTTGGTGGCGATGGAAGCGCTGGTAGGCTTGCTGGGATTTGCGCTGGCTACCGGTCTTCTCTTCGCGCGTTTCTCCCGGCCGCAGGCCAAGATCCTGTATAGCGAGAAGGCGCTCATCGCGCCGTTCCACGGTGGGCGAGCCTTGATGTTCCGGATCCTGAACACCAGCAGTAGCGAGCTTTCAGAAGTGAGCGCAATGCTGACCTTGGGACGCATGGAGATGTGCGAAGGAAAACTCACCCGGCGCTTTTACACGCTGGAACTCGAGCGGAGCAAAGTGACGTTCCTGCCCGTGCAATGGGTGATTGTGCATCCCATCAACGAAGCGAGCCCGCTGCATGGCTGGACGGAAGAGCAGTGGCTCGCCTCGCAGGCCGAAGTGTATATTCTGCTGGCGGGAATCGACGAGACGTTCACCCAGCAGGTGCACTCCCGGTCGTCCTATCAGGCGAAGGAGATGGTGTGGGGGGCCAAGTTCCGCGATATCTACGGCGGGGGCGCGGGCCCGGACGGTATCCTGCGCATCAACTCGGGGTTGCTGCACGAGTATGACCGGATGGAGTTGCATTAAGGTCTATCTGTCTAGCCCTGTCTAGCCCTGTCTAGCCCTGTCTAGCCCGCAGCGTGAGCTGTGGGGTGCCGTAGCCGAATCCACCCCACAGCTTACGCTGCGGGCTAGGAATTTCAGCTCCTGGTCGCGTTAGCGTTCACGCCAGAGTTTCTCGATTACGGGCTTGATGATGGCCGTAAAGAGATCGTAGGCCGGTTCGTGGAAGTGGAGTTTGTCTGGCAGGTAGAGTTCCAGCTTCGGCTGACCAGCGGCGTCGAAGAGGGCGGGGTTGACGTCGATATAGGTGAGCCGCTTATCCTTCGCGCAGAAGGCTTGCACCACGGCGTTGGCGGCGTCGACGATGTCCCACTTGTCCTGCTTATCGGGGGCGCGGTTGATGGAGACGTAGAGGATCTTGGTGGCCGGTTGCTGGGCGTGGACGCGGGACACGAACTGCCTGAAGCCGTCAGCGATCTGTGTAGCGCTGGAACCGGCGTTGACGTCGTTGCTGCCGCAGTAGTAGACGATCATCTTGGGGGCGTAGGGCAGGACGATCTTGTCCATGTGGTCAAGGACGTCCGGCGTGCGGGAGCCGCCGAAAGCGCGGTTGTAGACCGGGAGGGGCGCCATCTGCTCTTGGAGGCGGGTCCAGCGGCGGAAGATGCTGCTGCCGATGAAGAGGATGCCGCCCGATGGTGGGGGCTGGGTTTGGTCCTGCTGGAGGAAGGCTTCGATATCTTTGGTGAAGCGGACGGCGGAGACGGCCGGTCGGGGAGAGGCGTCGGCCTGGGTGAGGCCCATGGACCATTTGATGGCTTCGAGCCACATCTGTTGGACGGCCGGCCGGTCCCAGGCATCGTCGAAGTGGCCGAGGGAGGAGTTGAAGACGCGGCCCTTGCCGTATTGCGAGACCCAGGCGACGGGAAAGTCGCGGTCGGTCCGGTTGACGCCAGCCTTCTTGAGGTCGAGCTTGGAGGCGTCGAGGCGGGCCAGCACGCGGACCTTGCCGCGCGAATAAGGCGCCTTCAACTGGTAGATCTCGTCGCGGATGGTGAAGGCGCGGGGGAAGGCCTTCATGGCGGGAAACTCAGGGTCCTCGACGATTACCGGGGCCTCGAAGACTCCCCAGGGGTGGCCGTCGAAGTAGCCGCCCATCATGGCGCCGAACTCGGGCCAATCGTAAAAGGTGGTGGTGGCGGAGTGCCCTCCGACGATGCCCTTCCCGTCATCCTTTACGAAAGAGAGCAGGTCGGCCTTTTGCTGGTCGGTCATGACGGGGCTGCCAGCGGTGTAGAAGAAGACGGCGTCGAAATCGTTGAGGTTTTTGAGGTTTTTCGCTTGGCCGATGGCGACTTTGATGGGCTGCTTGGTGAGGAGCTGAGTATCGGTGCGAATCACCGTGTCGTAGAGGCCGCTCTCCTTGCCAAGCCGCTCGATAACGGCTAGGGCGTGGGAGACGGACTCGTGCTGGTAGCCGTAGGTCTGGCCGTCACCGATAGCGAGGAGGCGTTTGCGCTTTGGCGCCTGGCCAGAGAGGGCGAGCGCAAGTAGGGTGGCGACGATCCAGAGGCGAAGGCGGAACATGCTAAGACTTTCTCACATCCGGCAGGCCGCCGAGTTCCCTTGGCGGCCGTCTTGCTTTTTGTGAGGTAAGAACTTTACGAACGGCGTTTGCGCGCCAAGGCGACCAGGGCCAAGCCGGCGGCACTGAGGATGATAGTGCCGGGTTCGGGAATCACGAACTGGGACTGGGACTGGGTGGTGAAGCCGGAATCAACCTGGCCCGCGAAAAAGCCCTGAGGATTAAACTGGTCAATAACGTAGCTCTGCGCGCCCGGGGTGGGAGCGTTGCCAGCGAGAATGTAAGCCACGTCGACGGTGAAGGTGCCGATCATGGAAGGGTTATTTACGAGGGCAAATAGCCTGTAGGCGCCAGAGACGTCGATCGGGTCACCCACCTGAGCCAGAAAAAGGTTTAAACCGGTGCCGGGGAGAGCCACACCATTCGAAATCGAGGCATAGCGTCTGACCTCGAACAAAATACCGAGTTCCTGGTTGAGAGCGAGGGGAGCGCCGGTCAAATTATAGGTATACCGGAAGTTCGGGTTACCCAGCGTTGAGGTACCGAGGCTGGTTACCGAATAGGTGATGGTCGCCGCGGAAAGGCTTCCGAAGGTCAATCCAGCTAAAAGCGCCAAACGAATCAGGTTACGCATCCACACTCCTCCAAATAAGAACCACAAACTCAACTAAGATCAGGGTACCATTTCTCGCGGCCCTTGGGGCGCCGGACTCACCGTAGCCTGGGCAAATCTGTACGGGCTAAGGTATCCCGTACTAGCCTACCTGATTCTATCGACTGGGTGGCGGACGGACTTGAGGGAGTGGAGGAAAAACTTCACCTGAGAAAGGCAAAGGCGCCGCTCCCGGTGGAGAGCGGCGCCTTCTGAGCTTGCGGGTGAAGAGCTAGTTGTTGATTATGACTTGGAGAGTCGTGTAGATGCTGGCCGGGGTCACGAAGCCAGACGGCTGATTGATCGTTAGGTTGGTCGTGCCCTGAGCGGAGTTGGTAAACACCGCATCAACGAAACTTGTTCCACCTTGGATCGTGATAACCAGGAAAGTGACACCAAGACCACCATTGCTGCTGTTGATGGTTGGGGTAAGGGTGACGCCAGGTCGCACTGCCTGCGGATCGATCCGCTGTAGGGTATTTGGGTCAAGATAGAAGGCCGACAGCGTGATGGAGCGCCCGTGGAAGGACGTGGTCATCGAGTTCGGTTGGATCTCGCCGGTATTAGTACCAGTGATCACAAGACCGGACGGCACCAAGGTGATAGTCCTTGTGGCGGCGGTAAAGCCGGGAGCCGACAAGGTGACTGTGGCAGTACCGTTATCAGTAAGGCCTTGGATGAAGAAGCCGGCGTTGAGCGTATTCGCTGGGATGTTGACGGTAATGCTGGTAGACCCGGCAGTTGTTCCGTTAGGCGCAACCAACAACGCGGAGGGATTGTTGCTGGTGATAGTAACCGTGGTGATAGTCGGCAAGGAGGCACCGAGAAGAATGGTGCCGCTGGTCTGGAGGTTCCGGCCAACCGTCGTGGAGCTAAAGTTCACACCCACATTCGGGGCGGAAACCGTCACTACCAGCGAAGCTTGTACGCTTGGAGTGACGAACCCGGCGGTTGCGGTGGTAACGGAAACAGTGGTGGTACCGCCGGAGCTGGAATCGAAATCGGTAAAGCGCTGACCGATACCTCCAGTGAAGCTAAGCGGGGAAGTAATGATCGCACCTACGCTGGGGTTGGAACTGGTAACGGCCACAGAGGCAGTGACGCCGCCCTGAACCGCCTGGAAGGCGACGGGCACACCGCTTCCGTCAAGAAGCGCCGGACGAACGTCGAGGGGTTGGTTAGCCGCTGCGCTCGTCATGTTGAAGTTGCCGCCGAACCCGGCTGTACCTGCGACCACAAAACCGGAACTACCGAACGTGACGGTCCCGGTGGCCGAGGAGTAGCCCGCTGCGGTGGCCGTGAAGCTGGCGGTACCGGTGCTCGCCAGGCCGTAGACGAAGAAGTCTTGCGTGACCGTGCGGCCGGATTGAATCGTGAGATTGAGGGTGGCCACACCGGCGCCCGCGGCCGTTTGCGAGAAGCGCAGGTTGGGATCGGTGGTGGTGATGGTGACCTGGGTGTCGGCCGCCGGCGGCGAGTTCACACGGAGGAGGTAAATCGCTTCCAGGTTCCGGCCTACAGTGACCGGGTCAGCGATGAGGCCTTGCGCCGTTACGGTAGCCGTCACCTGGTTGGTGCCGGCGGAGACCGCAGTGAACCCGGTGGGGGTGGCGGCCGTCAGCACCGTGGAGCCGATGGCTAGCGCGTTGAAGTTCGCGTTGACGCTGCTGGCACCGGCGGAAAGGTTGGCGCTCGAGATGGTGGCCGTGGGAGGCAAGGTACCGGCGAAGGTGTTGGCGCTCGACAGACTGACCGGGATGGTGGTGCCGCCGCGAGCCTGTTGGGCTTCGACGAAAACGCCGCTGCCGTTCAAACGGCCGGAAGTGAGGGTGACCGGAGTGTTGTTGACACCGGCCGGCACGGAGAAGCTATTACCGCCGCCGGGGGCGGTCATGATGACGCCGGAGGGGGCGAGGGTGATGATACCGACGCCACTGGTCCAGCCGCTGGCGCTTACTGTGATGTTGGCCGAACCGCTATTCTGCAGGCCATGGGCGAAGATGCCGGAGACCGAAGTGGTGCCTTCACTGATGACGATGCCGTTCAAGCTAACACCGCCGGTATCACCGGGGCGGCCGGCAACGAGGACATTGCTCCCGTTGCTGCTGGTGAAGTTGACGGTGAGGCCACCGGGGGGGGCAGCGGACGTGAGCGTCAGCGTGAGCGAGGCCTGGAGATCTTTACCGACGGTAGCGTTACTCAACAACAGGGTGTTGGGCAACGCCGCCGCATTGTTGGTGAGGGCGAAGTTGGCGGTGAGAGCTCCCGCGGTGGCCACGACATTGTAGGGGCCGCCGGCGGTCGCGTTGGCCGAGAAGATGGAGGTCGACACTTGGCCGGAGGCGTTAGAACTGCCGTTGAAAGAACCGGCGCCGCCGGAGAAGGTGCCGCTGGCACCGCTACCCGGCACCGTGAAGGTGACGCTGACGCCAGAGACCAGGTTGCTGTTTGCGTCGCGCACGGTAACCGTTAAGGGCGAAGCGAACGGCGTGCTGACGGTGGTGCTTTGGCCGCCACCGGTGGTCGCGGTGAGCGAGGCGGCCGCGCCGGCGTTGTTGGTGAGGCCGAAATTCACTGAGCCGGCGCTGGGGGCCGAGGCCGCGACATTGTAACCGCCAGCGGTGGTGTTGGCGGTAAGGACGCCAGAGACGGCCTGGCCATTCGCTCCGGTGACGGCTGTGTTGCTGCCCGCGATGGTGGCACTAGCGCCCGAGACGGGAGCCGCGAAGGTAACGGTGACCCCGGCGACCGGATTGCCGCCCGCGTCGCTCACGGTGGCGGTGAGGACCGTACCGAATTGAGCCCCAACCGTGGCCGCTTGGGCGTTGCCGCCGGTGCGGGCGATGGAAGCCGCGGCGCCAGCGTTGTTGGTGAGCGCGAAGTTAACGGTATTGGTACCGGGCGCCGAGGCCGAGACGTTGTAGGCGCCGGAGGTAGCATTCGCCGTCAGGGCGCCGGAAGTGGCTTGGCCGTTAACGCCGGTGACGGCGGTGTTAGCGCCGGTGATGATGGCGCGAGCACCGCTGACCGGCAGGCCGAAGGTGACGGTGACGCCAGAGACCGGGTTGCCGCCCGCGTCAGTCACCGTAGCGACCAAGGGGTTGGTGAAGAGCGAATTGACGGTGGCACTTTGACCGGAGCCACTGACGAGGGCGATCGTCGTTGCCGCGCCGGCCGTGTTGGTCATCGCGAAGTTCACCGTGTTGGTACCGGGGGCCGAGGCACCGATGTTGTAAGCGCCGGCCGTAGCGTTCGCGGTGACGACACCGGAGGTCGCTTGGCCATTGACGCCGGTGACGGCCGTGTCGCCGCCGGTGATGCTAGCGCTAGCTAGCGAGCCGGGGACGGCGAAGGTAACAGTGGCGCCGGAGACCGGGTTGTTATTGGCATCGCGCACGGTGGCGACCAGCGGCGCGCCGAAGGCGACGGTGACGCCAATCGTCTGGGGGGAACCGCTGGTGACTTGGATGACGGAGGCCGCGCCGGCGGTGTTCGTCATCGCGAAGCCGGCAGTTTGCGTTCCGGGAGCCGACACGCCAATGTTGTAACTTCCCGCCGTCGCATTCGCGGTAACGATGCCGGAAGTGGCGAGGCCATTCGCCAGGGTGACTGCCGTATTGCCGCCGGCGATGGTGGAGCTAGCGCCGCTGCCGGGGACGCTGAAGGTAACCGTGACTCCGGAGACCGGGTTGCCGCCCGCGTCAGCAACCAAGGCCACTAGCGGATTGCCGAAAGCCGCCGTGACGCCCGTCGTTTGCGGCGAGCCGGAGGAGATGCTAACCGTGGCGGCCGGGCCAGCCGTATTCGTCAACGCGAAGTTGGCGGAGAAGCTGGGCACGGAGGCGACCACATTGTAAGGGCCTACCGTGGCATTGGAAGTGAAGACTGCGGAAATGGCGACACCGGAGGCATTGGTAGTGGCCGTATTCACGCCGCCGACGAAAGTGCCGCTGGCGCCGCTGCCGGGAGCGGTAAAGGTAACCGTGACACCCTGGATTGGGTTGCTCCCCGAGTCACGCACGGTAGCCTGCAGGGTACCGACGAAAGCGGTGTTGATCGGCACGCTCTGCGGCGTGCCGCTGGTGGCGGTGATCGAAGCCGGAGCGCCGGCAGTGTTGGTGAGGGCGAAGTTGACCGAAGGCACACCACTTACCGAGGCGACGACATTGTAGGGCCCGCCGGCGGTGGAGTTGGCGGTGAAGACGGCCGAGGTGGCGACGCCGTTCGCCAAAGTGGTTGCCGTATTGGCGCCGCCGGCGAAGGTGCCGCCGGCTCCGCTAACGGGAGCGGTGAAGGTGACGGTGACGCCAGCCGCGGGCGCGCCGCCGGCACCGGTAACGGTAACCACAAGGGGGGCGGAGAAGGCCGTCGAGATGGCCGTGCTTTGCGGCGTGCCGCTGGTGGCCGACATGGCGGTAGGCGGCACGGCGACGATCGAGAGGGTCAGCGTCGCCGAGGCGTTCTGGGTCGGCGAGCCAGGGTCAGTCGCCTGGAAAGTCAGCGACCGGTTGGTGACCAGTTCGGTGGGCGTACCGCTAAGCAAGCCGCCGGGGGAAAGGGTCAGGTTGGTGGGCAGGGTGCCGCCGGTCAACAGCCAGGTCTTCGCCGTGGCGCTGCCGCCGGTGGTGGCGAGTTGCTGCGAGTAGGCCACACCCTGGGTGCCGTTGGGCAATGCGGCGGTAGAGATCGCGAGCAGTCCGACCACAGTGGCCGAGCCGTTCACAGAGTTCAAGCCCGTGCCGGAGGCAGCGATCGTGGCCGTGCCGGCGGCGACGCCGGTAACGGGGACGTTGACGGTCTGCGTGCCGGCAGCGAAGGTCACCGTGGCGGGAACCGTGGCGAAGCCTGTATTGCTCGAAAGCAAATTCACGACCGCGCCGCCCGTGGGGGCCGGAACCGACAAGCTCAAGGCAAGGTTTTGCGTGGCCGTACCGATGATGGTGACGGAACTGGTCGTATAGGCCAGAGTGGCATTGACACTGACGGTGCCGGAGCCGGCGGTGAGACCCGTACCGGTGCCGTTAATCTGGGTACTGCCGAGCAGAAGACCCGTAACGTTCACCGGAGTGGTGGGCGTCGTCGCGCCTTGGGCGAACGATAAGGTGCCGGAAGAAAGACTGACCCCCGCTCCCACAATCGCTAAGTTGACAGTGGAGGCGCTAAAGGCGGGCGAAGAGAGCGTCACCTGGAGGGCGACCGTGGCCCCTGGCGCAACGCTGGTGGCGGCAATCACAATCTGGCCAGGAGCTACCGCGGTGATGGTAACCGTAACCGGCAAACTCGCGGCGAACTGATCGCGGACGATCAACTGGACAATATACGTCCCGGCCACATCGGCGGTAAAGGTGGGCGACGGGCTGGTGGGGGCCGACAGACTGGCCACGCTGCCGTTGGGTCGACTGGTGAAGGACCAGGCATAGGTGAGCGGATCGCTATCGGCATCGGTGGAGGCGGCGCCCGTCAGCGTGACGAGCGTACCGGCCAGCACGTTCTGCGCGGGGCCGGCATTGGCCACCGGCGTAGAGTTGGTAGTGGTGATGGTGACCGTCACCGGGGCGCTGGAGCTAAAGGGATTGCTGGCGATCAACTGGGCAATGAAGTTACCGGGCACGTCCGCCACAAAGGTGGGGTTGGCAAGGTTGGGATTCGAAAATACCGCCGTGCTGCCGACCGGACGGTTGGTAAAGGACCAACTGTACGTGATGGGACGGCCGCCAGGATCGATGGCGCTACCGTCCAACTGCACAGTGGCGCCCCAACGAACGGTTTGGGCGGGACCCGCGTTGGCGGTAGGCGCGGGGACGGCGTTCGTGGTGATGGTGACGGTCGACGCATTGCTGTTCACGAAGCCGTCGTTGACGATCAACTGGGCAACGTAAGTGCCGGGACGGTCCGCCGTGAAAGTCGGGTTGACGATGGTGGTGTTGCTCAGCGTGGCCGTGCTTTGCGCGGGGACCGAATTGAGGGTCCAGGCATAAGTCAGCGGATTGCCGTCGGCGTCCGTGGAGTTGCCACCGTTGAGTGGCACCAGGGATCCGACATTGACCGCCTGGGTGGGGCCGGCATTGGCCACCGGCTGGGTATTGATGGTGGAGATGGTCACCGTGGCCGGTGCGCTACTGAGGGTGCCATCACTACTAATGAGCTGAATCACGTAGGCGCCGGCGCGATCGAGCATGAAGGTGGGGTTGACGGAGGTGGGGTTCGCCAGTACGGCGGAACTGCCGATGGGTCGGCTAGTAAACAACCAGGCATAAGTAAGCAAATTGCCGTCGACGTCCGAAGACAGGCTGCCATTCAGGGTGGCGGTGGCGCCCAGAGGCAAGCTCTGGCCGGGCCCGGCATTGGCCACCGGGGGCGAATTGCTGGTGCTGACGGTAACGTAGGCCGTGTCGGTCCCAAAGTTGTTGGAGACGATGAGCGAGAAAAGATATTGGCCCGCGCGATCGACGGTGAACGTGGACATCGCTGCGGTTGCGTTCGAAAGAACGGCGGCGCTACCTGGCGGACGGGTCAGCATAATCCAGGTATAGAAAAGCGGACTATTCACCCCGCTGGGATTCGAAGAGCCAGTGCCGTTGAGCGTCACCACCTGGGTGAGCCCGGCGGTTTGCGGGGGACCTGGGTTGGCGATGGGAGCTTGGGCGGGAGAGAACCGCCACTGCACGTTGGCGAGGACAAAGGTGGAGGCGCGGTCGATGCGCAGAATGAAAGTGTCGATACTGGTTGCCGTACCGTTGGCCGGGACGTTGCTGAAATGGAGCACATTGCGGACCACTTGCGTGCTGAACTGAGCACTGCTGACCGTAGCGGTGAGGAACGATCGGGCAGGGCCGGTATTGATCACGTTCGCCCGGTATTCAAAATCAGAAATCGTTCGCGTAAGGCGGATCTCGCTCACCAGCGCGTAGTTGTCGATCGTGAATTGAGCGAGCGCCTCAGCAGGAGCCAGAACAAAGACTGCGGCAAACGCCGCTAAAGAGTAAAAATTTCGCATAAGTCCTCCGAAACACCGACCCAAAATGCGCCAGCGAGATTATTCTATCTTACCTTCTCTGCCGGCTAACTTTCACGAGTCCCGCGAAAAACAAACCGGAGATGGCCAGCACCCACGTGCCGGGCTCCGGTGTTTCCGTCAGGCCCGACGTCACAATGTTTAAAAAACCATCATCGACATCAAATTGACTCACTTCAAACGCCAACCCCGTCGGCGCTCTACCGCTGACCAGGGTGAAATCCACCCGAAACTCACCCAACATGGAGGGCTGGTCCACCAAGGCCAATAGGCTGTAGCGCCCGTCTTCCCCTCCCCCGAATTGGTTCGGCGGCTGCGCCAGCAGACTGAAGTGCACCGGCGGAGCCACTTCATTCGACAGCGACTTAAAGGTCGCCGCCGGGAAGAGAATGCTCAACTCCTGATTGAGCGCCAGTCGAACCTCCCGGAAGTCGAAGACGTAACGGTAAACCGCATCGCCGACCCCGTTGGTGCCTACAGTACTCGTCGTGAAGCTTATCGGGGCTGCCGACAACCCGAAAGCCATCGTCGCGGCGACGAAAGCCGATCTCATCCATGTTTTCATATTAGCTAGACGCTGAAGCCTCCCCCGGCCAACTTTGCGTACGCAAACGGCGGCCAGAACTCCAACGCTCCTCCTGTGTGGTTACAAGAAAAGTATGATGCAAATCCTAGGTAATAGTCAAAAAAAAATCAGCGGCAGGAAAACGCGAATTTTCATTACTCCCATTACGGTGACAGATACTATATACCGCTAAAAACCTCAGTTTCAACAACTTAACAACTAATTAAAAAACTAGGACTAACTCCCTGGGACCAAAACTACAGTACTAATGACTAGGAAACCAGTACTTTCGATCTACCAAGAAAAAGGGTGGCCCAAGAGCCACCCTTACTGAGCTGGAAGATTTTCGGAGCAATTCGGAGTAAGTGACCTACTCCTTGACGATCGCCTCTACCGAGGTGGAGTTCGCGGACTTAGTAAAACCGGCCGGGGTAATGGCCGAGATCACGGTGGAGCCCTTCGACAACGGAGTGAAAACGGTGTTGCCGATTTCCGAGCCTCCCTTGATCACGACAGAGTTCCCCACACTCCCGACGGCGGGATTGCTGCTTTCGATATCCACCTTCAGGATCATGCCGGCCCGGAGGGGCTGGACGGTGATGTCGGCGGAGCGGAGAGTGACGGGGTCAAGTTGGGCCGTCCAGACCGCCATCGACATCTTGGCCTTTCTGGCCAAGTGCGAAACGAAGCCACGGGAGCCCTCCTGGCCTTTCCGAAAGAGTTCGGCTTCGTCCGGCGGGCCATAGGGTGCGGGGGCGATGACGACGCCGGAGGGGGCGAGGCCGATTTTCGCCATGCGGCTGGCAAAGCCCTTCGCGGTCGCGGTGTAGGTGGCGGTACCGGCCTTGCCCAAGGCTTGGAGGTAGAACTGGGCGCTGACGCCGTTCGCCGGAATGTTAATGACAATCGACTTAGCGCCGACTTCGGTGGCGGACCGGGAAATGAGCAATTGGGTCGCATCGTCGCTGGTCAGCGTGACTTGGGCGCCATTGGGACCCGCGAACTCCCCGAGCCCGACGTTGCCGCCGATCTGCAGGTTCTGGCCGATCATCACCTGGTCCGTAATCGCAATTCCGGGCAGAGTGACCACGCCGACGACGGCGCTGTAGGCGGCCGGTGCCGGGCTGAAACCGGCGGGGGGCTTGATGGCTAAGTTCGCCGTGCCGGTTTTCGAGGGTTTGAACTCGGTGACCGCGTTGGGAGTGCCGCCGGGGATGGAGAGCATGGCAGGCGAAAGCGAGCCCACTTCCGGCGACGAGTTAGTCACCTCCAATTGCAGGGTGACACCGCCGGCCACGGCTTGCTGTTCGGCAAACTCCATGGCGGGGGTGAGGCGGGCGGCATAGACCACGAGGCGGGAGGGACTGGCGCCGGTGGTGGTGCGGAAGCGGTTGGCCTTAAAAGGGCCCACCATCACCATGGCGGAGGGGTTAAGGGTGACGACGCCCCGGGAAGTCGAATAGTCTTTCCCTTTGGCCGTGTACCCGACTTCGCCGCTGGAGGCGAAGCCATGGATCCAGAAGTCCGGACTCTCGCTAAAGCCGCCCTGAATCGTGATGACGATGGAGGCCATGCCGGCTGTATCGGGACGGCGGGAGAGCTTGAGTCGGCTGGCATCTTCGCTGGTTAAGGTGACTTCGAGTCCGCCATCCGGGGCCGGTTCAGTCAGCTTAAACGTGGCGGCGGTCTGCAAACTGCTTCCCACCGCGACATTGGCCATCTCAAATCCGGCGGCACCTAGCAGGGCGCTCGAACAGAGAGACCAGAAAACGAAAAACGCAGACGTTTGTTTCATGGTTGAACTAACTCCGATTATATCCGCATTGTTGAAAAACACAGCACAAAGAAAAGGGGGCGATTGGGCAATCCCCCCGATTCTGAGTTCCGGGACTAAGGTTTTACCTGGACCAATACCGTCGTGCCCGTGGTGGGTAAGGAGTACCCGGACGGATTGACTACGCCAAGAGTGGTATTCGCGACCGTGGCCGGCGAGAAGTTGACGTTGACGTCGCTGTTACCGCCCGTGATCGTCGCCGTAAGCGGGAAGCTGCCGGCCGCTGGGGTGGTGTTGCTGAGGCTCACCGCCTGCGTCAAACCGGCGGCGAGGGGTTGGGTGGACTGGAAGACGTTCGAGGCATCCAGTAGGGCAGTGGAGATGGTCATCGCCTGGTTACCGCCGCCCACAGTGGTGGCGAAGCCAGCGCCGACTCCGAAGATGCTCGAAATGACGATGCCGGATGGAGCCAGCGTTACCGTTCCCGAAGTGGAGGTATAGTTGGGCGCCTGAACCGAGTAGTTGGCGGTGCCCGAGGAAGCGAAGCCCTGGATGAAGAAGAACGCTGCGCTTTGACCGGCGGGTACGTTGATCACGGTGGTGGGCGTGCCTGGCGTATTCGGTCCGGAGGACAGCAGGACTTGAGGGGAACCGCTGGTGAGCGTGACGTTCACCCCTCCCGCGGGCGCCGGTTGACCGAGCAACAGGGTGCTGGTGGTTTGCAGATTCCTACCTACCGTGACGGCGCTGACATTCAATTGCGGCGTGAGGACCTGGGCATTCAAGGAAGCCGCACTGGGCGTCGCGAAGCCGGCAGGTGCCACGGCCACGATCAGCGTAGTGCCGTTGGAGGAAGGGTCGAATTGAGTGGAGCCGGAGGTGCCGGGTCCGGCGATGGTGATCGGTGAGGAGGTAATCGTTCCAATGTTTGGCGAACCACTGAACACGGCAACGTTCACGATCAGGCCGCCGCGAACGGATTGCGCGTCCAGGAAGTTGCCGGCGCCGTCAAGCCGAGCCGCAGTGACGCTGATGTCGCTATTTTGCGCACCGCTGGTGGTGATGAAGTTCGCCCCGCGTCCGAAGGGTGAGGTCAGGACGAAGCCGGAGGGGAACAGAGAGACGACTGCGGAGGAGTTTCCGAAGCCGGGACCGGTGAGGGTGTAAGGCACGGAGCCGCTGCTCTGGAAGCCTTGGACGAAGAAGTCCTGGCTGGTGGTGCGTCCAACAGGCACCACGACGGTGATCGTGGCCAAACCGATATCTTCGGGTGAGGACGAGCCACCGGGCGAGAAGCGGACTCTTGACGAGTCACTGCTGGTGACGGTGACCGGCAGGCCACAGATGATCCCCGAGTTGGTGACGAAGCAGCCGGAGTTGGGCGCCGGCGAGTTGAGCGTGAACCGGGTGGCCACCTGCAGGTTTTGGCCAACGCTGGCGTTGGGCGCCACCAAGCCGGACGGGACTACCGTGACGGCCAAGACGTTCGAGCCACCCACCGGCAGGGTGTAACCAGCCGGGGCAGCCGCCGTCACCGTGGAGACGCCGATGTTGGTGGCCAGGAAGTTCGCCGAAGCCGACAATTGGCCTCCCACGATGGTGACCGTGGACGGTGCCACGTCACCCACGCTGGTGGTGGAGCTCGAAAGCGCGATACCCACCGACGTGTTGGGGCCGGGAGTAAACCGACCCGTCTGCGAGTCAAAGATCAGTGCCACGCCACCCTTGACGGCCTGGACTTCGGCGAACGCGCTCGCCTGCGTTAGCCGGGCCGATTGCACGTTGAGTTGAGCCGAGGCGCCCTGGAACATGTTGAAGCTGCCGCCCGAACCATTCGGCCCGGACAGTACGAAGCCGGAGGGGAACAAGTCGACAGTGGCGATGCCATCGGTGTAGCCGGCGGAGGTGGCGATGATTTGGGCGGTCCCGATGGACTCCAGGCCCTGGACGAAAATGCCGGTCACTTGCGTGAGGCCTTCACCGATCGTCACCGTAAGCGGAGCTTCAATGCCGGCGTCGGCTTGGCGGCCCGCCACTCGGATGAGGCTATAGTCGGTTGGCGTCAGGACGATCCGCTGGCCGCCGGGAGGCGCGGCTTGCGGAATGGTAACCGTGATTAACACCTGGAGGTTCTTACCCACCTGGACGTTGGGAATGAGGATCTGCGGACCGTTCATTACCACCGCGTTATTAGTGAGGTTGAAAACGGCAGGCGGCAGGGCCGCCGTCGTGGCCATTACTTGGTAGACACCGGCAATGCCGTTGGCGGTGAACTGGGCCGAAGTGGCGAAGCCGGAGCCATCGGTGACGGCGGTATTGACGCCGCCGGAGAACGTGCCACCGGCACCCGCCACCGGAACCGTGAAGGTGACGGTGCGTCCACCGACGCCGTTCCCATTGGCGTCACGGACCAGCGCCACCAAGCGCTGCGCGAAGGTGGTGCCCGCAGTGGCCGCCTGCGGCGTACCGGTGGAGGCGATGACTGACGTGGGCGGCTGCGAGGCGTTGGTGAGCGCGAAGTTCGCTTGGACATTATTTACGCCCGCGGCCGTCGCCACCACCGTGTAGGAGCCAACCGTCGCGTTCGCGGTGATCACCGGCGAGACGGCGATACCGGAGGCATCGGTGGTAGCGCTATTGACTCCGCCGGCGAAGGTGGCGCTGGCCCCCGAAGCAGGCACCGTGAACGTCACCAACACGCCGGGGACCGGGCTATTGCCCGCATCGCGCACAATGGCCCGGAGCGGGAGCAGGAACGCTGCGCTCGTGGAAGCGGACTGGTTGGCGCCCGCATTGACCGCAATCGAAGTCACCGCGCCGCTGGTGTTCGTGAGATTGAACGTCGCCTGCGTCGCCGCATTCGGGGCGCTGGCGGTAATGGCGTAAGAGCCGACCGTCGCGTTGGCCGTCAACGCCGCCGAAGTGGCGACCCCCAGGTTATCCGTGGTGGCCGTGTTCACTCCACCCGCAAAGGTTGCATTAGCAGCGGAACCAGGCAACACGAAAGTGACCACGACGCCGCTGAGGGCGTTTCCGCCGATATCGCGCACCGTGGCCCTGAGCGGCGACCCGAAGGCCGTGCTCCGCGCCGTGTTCTGGGGCGTACCGGAGGTGGCGGACACCGAAGCTGCCGGTCCCGGTACATTGGTGAGCGAGAAAGTCGCCGTGGGCACCAAACCCGACACCGAGGCGATCACCGCGTAGCTACCGAGGCTCGAGTTGGCGTTAAGGATATTCGCCGTAGCGATGCCCGATGCGTTGGTTTCTGCCGTATTGCCGCCACTGAAAGCGGCCGAAGCGCCGGTGGCGGGCACGGCAAAGGCAACCGTGAGGCCGGGTATGGGAAGATCGTTGCCATCCTTCACCAGCACCGACAGGGACGTGCCAAAGGCCGAGCCCACCGCTGCGGATTGGGTACCGCCGAGATTGACGGCGATGCTGACCGGCTGCTGCGCCGTAATGGTGAGGAGCACGACGCCAGAGGCGGTTTGCGGCGGAGTGCTACCGTCACTCACCTGGAAGGTGAGCTCCCGGGCAGCGACGGCCGCGTCGGGCGTGCCGGAGATTACCCCGGTTGCCGGGTCCAGGCTCAGTCCGCCAGGCAGGACGCCATTGGTCAGCGCCCAGGTGTAAGGCGAACTGCCGCCCGTAGCCATGAGCGGCTGTGAGTAGGCGATGCCCACGGAGCCGGCCGTGAGGGTGGAGGTCTGGATGGACAACGGGCCCACCACGGTCACCGTCACGGAGGCCGCCGGGATGTTCAGGCCTTCGGCGGTAATGATCGCGGTGCCGGCCGTCAGGCCCGTCACGTTGATCTGCACGGTGGTGAACTCGGTACCATCCGGGAACAAGCTGATTGACGGCTGCACCTGCACGACGGCGGGGTCGCTGGAGGTGAGCGCCAACGAGACACCGCCAACCGGTGCCGAGGCCGACAGCCTCAGCAGGAGAGTCTGCTGCGCACCCTGATTGACGAAGGGGTTAGTCGTCTGCCACGAAACCGTCGCGTTGACGTTCACTACACCCGTACCCGTGACGTAAGCCGGGGCCGTGGCAGTGATGGTGGAAGGGCCCACGTTCACGCCGGTAAGGATCACCGGGGATGCCGGCGTGGTCTG
>ENA-ORBV01008409-ORBV01008409.1-microbial-mat-metagenome-genome-assembly--contig:-NODE-8409-length-17358-cov-7.416990_pt1 | contig 17358 bp, 16 predicted proteins | sample MGYA00237777_ERZ505514 | MGnify/ENA primary metagenome ERZ505514 (study PRJEB26160, sample SAMN06269048) | microbial mat metagenome | isolation source: Oligotrophic lake microbial mat | place...
GCGACCACCGAGATCTACACCTCTCTATTCGTCGGCAGCGTCAGATGTGTATAAGAGACAGGTAGAAGGCGGCGAGGGCGCGGGTGTTGGTCGCGGTGTCGAAATGGCGGCGTGCGAAGGCGGCGCCGTGTTGGCCGAGGGCGGCGCAGAGCTTGGCGTCGGCGAACAGGCGTTGGCAGGTGTCGGCGATATCCTCGGGGGTGCCGGTCTTCAGGAAAACGGCCTCGCGGCTGTCCTGCATGAGCAGCGCGATGTTAGTCGGGGGCAGGACGACGGGTTTGCCGCAGGCGAGGAACTCGGGGAGCTTGGACGGGAGGCGGTAGTCGTTGAACGGGCCGGGCTGGCCGGGCTGCACGAGGACATCGGCGAGGGCGAGGAGCCCGGGGAGTTTTGACTTTGCGACGAAGCCGAGATCGAGGACGAAGGCTTGGTAATCGAAGGCGAGGGAGGCGAGAAACGTGGGCGAATTGAACCCGGTGCGGACGAGTCTGGTGGGTGTGCCGCGCTGATTGAGGAGGGCGATGGCGAGGTAGAGTTCGCGCATCTCGGGCTCGTTGGCGAAGGTGTTGGAGCCGGTGAAGACGAGAACTTTTTCTTCGGGGCGGAGGCCGAGTTCGGCGCGGAGAGCGGCGTCGGGCGCGGTCGGATGGTAAAGATTGAAATCGACGGGCGGCGGGAGGAGCTGGGTCGGAACGTCCGAGGGCACATGCTCTTTGAGGCGGTCGACGATGTGGGTGATGCCGTCGGCGACGCGGAGAAAACTTTCGTGGCGGAGCGGGTGCGGAAGGCCGTCGACGAGCCAGCGATCCGTCTGGTCGGGGGCGGCGGTCCGAAGCTCGTCGAACGTTTTGCCGGTGTAAGCCGCGATCAGGTGGCGTTCGTTGTCCTCGAGATGGATGATGAGGCGGGCGGGCGTCTTGATGGCGCGCTGATAGCCGAGAACGAATTTGCGGACACCCTCGCGCGGGGTCCAAGCGTGGATGATATCGGCGGGACGGGCGTCGGGGAAGAGCCCGGGCCTGGCGAGGGCTTCGTCGTAGGTGGCGGGAATGAACAGCGGGTCGCGGACAACGGAGATCGAGGCCTTGCCGGAGGGGACGGCGACGACGCAGGCGTGGCCGGCGGCGCAGAGGGCGTTGGCGAAGCCGGCGATGTGGTTGAGGCTGTTGGTGGTGAAGTCGCCGTAGTTGACGAAGAGGATGTTCACGAGTTGGCGAAGAGGGAAAAGCGGAACTTTAAGCGGGGCGACGGCGCGGGCGTGTAACGGGCTCAGTAAGGCTTGAGGGCGCTGGACGCGTCGCGGACGGCGTCGGATTTCGGGGCCGGGATGTCGGCGAAACCGGGGAAGAACTTTTGGACAACGGAGTCGTAGGGTGCGGCGCCGCGGATGGAGCGGTTGGGCGTGAGACTCCATTCCATGATGGCTTGAGCGAGCACGGAGGAATCGGTGATGGGCAGCCCGGAAAAGGTTCCGGGGAGGACGGTGAGCGGGACCTCGCTGGAGTGCATGCGGCCGCGGAATTCGGCGAGGGCGACGGTCTGGGCCAAGAGCCCGCCGGCCGACAGCAAAGCGGCGCGGTGGCGGGCGACGTCGGCGGTGCGGCCGGCTTGGGCGTAGAGTTCGACGGCCTTGAGCGCGGCGGGCGTGCGGGCGGCGGAAGCGAGGGAGCCGCCCAGGTAGGATTCGAGCTCGTCGAATTTCTCGAAGGCGGCGAGGTGTTCAAGATAGGCGAGATGAACGGAAACGGGAGCGCTGGCGGCAGGGGCCCTCCCGAGGGCGGCGGCGAAGGACGCGAGCAATTCGGCCGAGGCGGCGGTGGGAACGGGGAAGAAGGTGGCGGCAATCGAGCGAATGTCATCACGCACTGCGGGGCGCTGGAGGGCGCCGCCGGCGAGGTAGATGTTGCCTGTGGAAATGCGAAGGGCGGCGGCGCGTTGGATCGCGATTTCGCGCTGGATCATGCCGGAGAGCACGCCGAGCTTCACCACGTCTTGGGGCGCCTTGTCCAGGAGCTTGGCAATCTCGTCGCGGGGGCGCCCGCGCAGCGCCAAGGCCTCGCCGAGGATGGCGTGGGTGGCGGTCAGATCGGCCGGGGGAGTGACGGCGAGGAGTTTCTTGATCATTTCCTCGACTTCGAACCGGGCGGCGACGCGGAAGATGGCGGCGGCCTTAAAGGCGCGATCAGAATCCAAGACGGGAAATTTTAGGGCCTCGCTCCAGCGTTGTTGGCGGGAGAGGACCTCGAGGATGCGGCCGAGCGCGTCGCGGCGGGTGTCGTCCCAGCGCTTTTCGTCAAAGTTGTAGAGGAAGATGGCGCAGTTGACGGCGTCGAAGGCGGCGACGCGCTTCTCTTCGAGGCGGGAGAGGACGCGGTCCCGGAAGTAAACGAGATCGAAATCGCCGAGCTTGAGTTGGCCGGCGGCGAGGGCGCGGCCCGTGGGTGTGGCGGGATAGACGCGAAGGATGCGCTCGATGTTGGCTTGGGAACGTTTCCAGTGGAACTGGATGTAGGAATAGGAGTAAGGGCCCTCCGGGATGTTGACGACGAAGGCATGGGCGCGGTCGTAAAGGCGCTTGGCCTCGGCGGCGTCCTCGGTGGGATCGGCGGCGACTGCGGCGGGGGCGGAGCTCGCGAAGAGGAGCGAAAACGCGAGGGCGAAGGCGGTGAAAGGGAGCGTCAGGCGGGTGCGCGGCAGCATAAATGAAAAGGGCAGACCCGCGACGTTGCGCGGGTCTGCCGAGAAGGTAAATGCGGATTTTTTTAGAATAGGGCGTTTACGCGGACGGGGGAGAAAGCGCGTTGGGATCAACGCGCTCCTCCTCCGGACTCAGAGCTTGAAGCCGGCCGCAGTGGAGTCCGTGAGGAACATCTTAACGGTGTCCAGAGAAAGCGCGGTGAGGTCGAGGCCGACCATCTTGGCGGCCTTGGCGAGGATGTCGTGCGGGACGGTGATAATGGCGCAGCCGGCCTCCTCGGCTTGGAACAGGTTGAGGACCTCGCGCGTGCTGGCCCAGAGAAGTTCGGCCTTGGGCAATTCCGTGAGGAAGGCGCCGCTGGCGCGCATGATCGGCATCGGGTCGATGCCGGTATCGGCGATGCGGCCGGCGAAGACCGAGACGACGGCCGGGACAGCGGGATTGAGCGCCTCGGCGACGCCGCGGACTTGGGCGAGGGTGAGAAGGGCGGTGACATTGAGCTTCACGCCCAGGAGGCCGAGTTCCTTGATGAGCGGAAGGCAGGACTCGCCCTTGGAGTTGGTGATCGGAATCTTGGTGTAAACGTTCTGGCCCCAGGAGTTGATCATGAGGGCCTGGCGCTTCATATCGACGATGTCGTCGGTGAAAACCTCGAGGGAAATCGGTTTGGCGGTGACGGACTGGAGGATGTCTTTGGCGAAGGCCTCGTAGTCCTTGATCCCGGCCTTCTTCATGAGGCTGGGGTTGGTCGTCAGGCCCTTGATGTAGGGCTTGGCATAGAGTTCGAGGATGCCGGCTTTGTCGGCGCCGTCGGCGTAGAGTTGGACCTTGAGGTCGCTGAGGGTTTTCATGGTGGGTGTTGTTTTGAGGGGAGAGGCATGGAGGGAATGGTTGGCGGAGGAAATGAGAAAATGCGGGGGCGCGTTTCGGCGCTGGCGGGAGCCGCCGGACGGTCGGAAACGGCGATTCGCAGAACGCGCCTCGTGCGGCCGGCGGCGTTGCGCCAACCCCCTGCCCATGAAATCTCGAGTCTCTCGTTACTTGTCCGCCGGTGTGGCGGCGCTGGCCGGAATCGTCGGTGCGGCGGCGCAAACCGCGACGGCCATGCGGCTGGAGCCCGTCACGGTGTTTGCCGGTCAGTTTCCCACCGGCGAGCGGCCGGGGGCCCTGCTCAACTCCCTCGAAGTGGTGCGCACGCCGGGCACCGCCGCGGATATCAACCGCGCGCTACAGACGTTTCCCGGCGTGCAATTGCCGGACGAGGGCAACGCGCTCTTTGTGCGTGGCGGCGACAGTTTCGAGACGGTGACCCTTGTGAACGGGCTGCGCTTTCCCAACGCGACGCGTCTCAACGCGCCGGCGGGAAACTTCGCGGGCACGCTCAATCCCTTCGAGGCGCGCCGCATCGATTTCGCGTCGGGCGGATTCGGCGCGCGTTTCGGCAACGCGCTCTCGGCCATCGTCGACCTCGAAACGCTCGGCGCGCCGGCGGTCCACGCGGTCACGCTAGGCGGGGGACTCGGCGCGGTGTCGCTCGGGGCCGATGTCGCGTTCACGGACAACGCGGGTCTGCGCTTCACGGCCACGCGCAAAAGCACGGCGCAGATCTTCGCGCTCAACGGCGTGGCGCGCGACTATCCGGAGCCGCCCAACGGCCGCGATTTCTCACTGGCGGGCGCGTGGGAATATCGGCCGGGCGCGGAAGTGCGGGTGTTTGCGGTGGAGCAGGACCAGGAGCTCGGTCTCGTCGCCAATCTGCCCGCGTTGCGAGGGCTCTATCGGCAAGCGACGCGCAACCGCCTGGTCACGCTGTCGTGGCGCGACCGTTTCGGGGCGTGGGCTCCACAGGTCAATGTCGGCGGCGGCGCGCTCATCCGGCGCGAGACGGTGGGCGACGGTGACGTCGAGACGCGGACGCGGCACCGGCAATTCGCCGGCCGCGTGAGCCGCGCGGTGGGCGAAGGCGTGGAACTCTCCGCCGGGATCGACGGCGTCCGCGAGGAGACGCGGCTCGCCAAAGCTGTCGCGGCGAGCCCGGGATTCGCCGGCGGATTTTTCTCCAGCACGCTGACCGGCACACAGACCGGCGCGTTTGCGGAGGCGGACGTGGCGGTCGCGGCGCACCTGCGCGTGATCGTCGGGGCGCGAGCGGACGAATCGACGCTCACGCGGCGCACGACGGTCGATCCGCGGGTGGCGCTGGCGTGGGAACCGCGCAAGGCGCTCACGTTTTCCCTCGCGGGCGGGGGCTACCGGCAGGTGCCCGAGGCGTATAATTTTTTAACGGACACCGGGCCGGTGACGCGGCCGCCGATGCGGGCCGACCAATTGCTCGGCGCGGTGCAGATCGGCGGAGGGGACCGGCTGGCGCGGGTCGAAATCTACAAGAAAAACTATGCCGACCTCGTGACGTTGAATCGCGTCTATCGGCCGGTGGGCGGCGGCACGGGACGCGCGGAGGGCGCCGATGTTTTTGTGAAGACGCCGCTGCCGTGGGCCGCGAGCGGACGCCTCACCTACAGCTACGTCGATACCCGCCGCACCGATCCCGACAGCGGACGCATGGCGCGCGCGCCGTTCGACGTCACCCACACGGCGGCGGTGATCGTGGACCGGGCGTTCGGCGATTGGGTGGCGGGGGCGGCGTGGCGGATGGCGAGCGGCCGGCCGATCACGCCGATCTCCGGCGGGGTCGCGAGGACGGGCGGCGGCTTCGCGCCGTTGTATGGCGCGCCGTTTTCCGGACAACTGCCGTCGCTGCTGCGGCTCGATCTCTCCGCGAGCCGCTACCGCCGCCTGAACGCGCACACGAGCCTCGTGCTCTTCGTCTCGGTCAACAACGTCCTCAACCGCGCGAACGTTTACACCTACGAATACTCGCGCGATTTCGCGGAGCGGCGGGCGACGCCGAGCCTGTTCAAGCGCACCCTCTATTTCGGATTCTCCCTGCAATTCAACTGAGTCGCGCCCGTAACCGAACGCCGCTTTCAAAATTTCCCACTATGAAATCCAAAATCGTTATCCTGACCGCCACCCTGGCAGGTCTCGCCTTGTTCATCCCTTCGGCCGAGGCCGAGGCCGGAATCGACCCGACCGCCATCGAGCGTGCCATGGAGCGCGCGTCCCTGCGGTCGAGCGCCACCGAACTCGCCACCTCCGTGAAACCGCTCGATGCCGCGCTCGCGGCGGACGCGAAAAATCCCGCGCTGCTCTACGCGCGCGGCTTCGCGCATTACGCGGCGACCGCGCCGCTGCGGGCGGCGAAAAACAAGGAGGCGCTGATCGCGGAGTTTGAACGGGCGATCGCGGTGCTCGAGCGCGTGAAGGGCCAGCCGTGGGAGGCCGAGGCCGCCGCGCTGCACAGCTCGATCCTCGGTAGTCTGATCGGCCTGAAAGGCGGCTTGTCGGGCATGACGTTGAGCCCGAAAGCGGCGAAGCTGATCGACCGCGCGGCGAAGGCGCTGCCGGGCAATCCGCGCGTGCTGATGGTGCGGGGCACGACGTTGGTGAACACGCCGCCGGCGTTTGGCGGCGATGTGGCGGGCGGCGCGAAACTGTTGGCACAGGCGGCGGAGATATTTGCGGCGACGGAGACGGCGGAGGGGAAAGACAAGGGTGCGGAGCCGGGCCCACGTTGGGGGCGGGCCGAGACGTTGGCGTGGCTCGGCATCGCGCGAAAGAAAATGGGCGATAGCGTCGGCGCGCGCGCGGCGTGGGAGGGGGCGCTCGCGTTGGAGCCGGATTACGGCTGGGTGAAGTTTGCCTTGCTGCCGTCGCTCGCTCAAAAGTAGCGCCATGAAACCGCTCCCGCGCCGAATCCGCAGCGCGCTGCTCTACGTGGCGGCATGGGTGCCGCTGTGGTTGCTCCAGGCGGCGGCGTTCGGCGTGACGGGGATGGCGCCCTCCGTCGGAACCGCGCTGCGCAATGCGGCGACTTACTTCGCGCCGGCGATCTTGGTCGGCGCCTTGGCGTGGGAGGTGGCGCGGCGGGTGGATTGGCGGCGGCTGAGCCGGCTGCGGGCGGCGGGAATGGAACTGGGGATCGGGTTCGCGTTCACGACGCTGTGGCTGGCGTTGTTTTTTCTCTGGCTGGCGGTGCTGTTGGGGCGGGAAACGGCGGTCGGGTTGGCGCGCACGTTTGTCGGCTGGCCGCTGGTGCAGGCGCTGCTGATCGTCGGAATGCACTCGGCGGTGTTCCATACCGTGCGGGTGTTCGGGATGCTGCGAAAACAGGAACTCGCGGCGGCCGAGGCCGAGGCGGCCCGGGCGCGCGCGGAGATGGTCGCGCTGCGCGGGCAGCTCGATCCGCACTTTCTCTTCAACAGCCTGCACTCGATCACGGCGCTCGTGCGCGAGGACCCGGTGCGGGCGGAGGAGGCGCTGCTGCAATTCGCCGCGCTGCTCCGTCGCGTGCTCGCGGTGAAACGCGATTCGACGGACGAGGTCACGCTCGACGACGAGTTGCGCTTCGTGGACGACTATCTCGCGATCGAGCGGCTGCGGCTTGGCGAACGCCTCCGGGTGACGTTGGAAATTTCGGCGGAGGCGCGCGCGTGCCGGCTGCCGTCGTTCAGCGTGCAGCCGCTCGTGGAGAATGCGATCCGACACGCTCTCGCGCCGCGCCGCGACGGTGGAACGGTGACGATCCGTGCGGGCGTCCGCGCGGGTCGGCTGGAGGTGAGCGTGCGCGATGACGGTCCGGGGGCCGACGCCGGGGCGGTGGCCGGTGCGAGTGGAGTCGGACTGAGCGTCATCCGTCAGCGACTGGTGCTGCGGCATGGCGCGCGGGCGACTGTCACGGTCGAGACCGCACCCGGAAAGGGTTTCGGCGTGACGCTCGGGTTGCCGGCGGAAAGCGAAGGGGGTGCGGCGTGAAGCGCAGGGTCGTCATCGTGGAAGACGAGCCGCTCGCGCGGAAGACCCTGCGCGACATGCTGGGGGAGGCGGACTGGATCGAAGTGATCGGCGAAGCGGCGGACGGACTCGCGGCGGTGGAGTTAATCAACGCCCGGAAGCCGGATCTGGTTTTCTTGGACATCAATCTGCCGGAGCTGAGCGGGCTCGACGTGCTGAAGCGGTTGACGCACGAGCCGGCTGTGATTTTCACGACGGCACATGACCGGCATGCGATCGCGGCGTTTGAACTCGCGGCGCTGGACTACCTCTTGAAACCGTTTGGCCGCGCGCGGCTGCGACAAGCGCTGGATCGCGCGCGGGAGGAACTTGGAGGGGCGGACGGCGCGGCGAAAACCTCGACGGTGGCCGGGGCGCGCGCGGCGCTCGGCGCGGCGGGCGATGCGCCGCTGGAGCGAATCTTGATCCGCGACGGTGGACGGATCGTGCCGGTGGCGGTGCGCGAGATCGAGCGGATCGACGCCGACGGGGACTACGCGGCGGTGCGGACGAAAGGAAAAACCCTGCTCGTGAATCTGCCGCTGGGCGATTTCGAGGCGCGGCTCGATGCGGCGCGCTTCGTCCGCGTGCATCGCTCGCATTTGGTGAACTTGGATTTCGTCGAGGCGATCGAGCCGGTCGATAACGCGCAGTTGCAGGTGCGCATGAAGGACGGGACGAAAATCACGGCGAGCCGCACGGCGTCGAAGCGGTTGCGGGATGGGGCGATCTGAGACGAAGCGCTACGCGCGCAAAATGACGGCGGCGGCCTCGGTGAAGGTCTTGACGGTGAAATCGGGCGGGGCGCGGAGGGCTTCGTCGTAGCCGAAGTCGATGAAGACGGTGCGGAGGCCGGCGCGTTGGCCGCAGTCGATGTCGCGCCAGCGGTCGCCGACCATCCAAGAGCGGGCGAGGTCGAGGCCGAGGGCTTCGGCGGCGTCGGTGATCATGCCGGGGGCGGGTTTGCGGCGGTAGTCCCCGGGGTGAGCGACGCCCTGGCCGGGGGCGTAGCAGACCTCGATGCGCTCGAGGGAGGGCACGAGTTGGCGGAGCTTCGCGTGCATGGTCTCGACGACGGCCTGCGACTGGTCGCCGCGGCCAACGTCGGGCTGGTTGGTGGCGACGACGAGGACGTAGCCGGCGGCGGCGAGCCGGGCGCAGGCATCGGGCACGCCGGGGAAGAGGGCGAACTCGGCGAGGGTGGCGGGCGGGTAGGGTTTGCCGGCGCGGACGACCTGGAGGTTCAGCGTGCCGTCGCGGTCGAGAAAAACCGCGGGGCGGTTTTTCCGAGGTGTTGGGTCGGAGGTATGGGGTGTGGGGCTCAAATGCGGCGGTGGTTGATGAGGGCGCGGATCATGCCGCCGATCGTTTCGCATTCGGTGAGGACAGGGGTGACAACGGCGTCATCGAGAGCATGGACAGCCTGCGCGATTTCAAGTTGGGCCGAGAGTTCGGCGAGGGAGCCTTTGGCGATAAAGAAAAATTGCACCGCTTCCTTATTGGTCTGGCGGGAATCTCCCTCGGCGAGGTTGCTGCATACGCTGATCGCTGCCCGGCGCATTTGATCCCGCAGGGCAAAATCTCCGGACAGCGGTGATCGATTCGTCAAACGGTAGATTTCCACCGCCAGCGCCTTGCTGCGTTGCCAAACCTTGAGGTCCCGGAAGCCGGCGCTCATAGCCTCAAACCTAGGCCCTCACGCCTCACGCCTCCTTCATCACGGCTTGGCCGCTACGACGGATTCCCACTTGGTTTGGTTCAGCTTCACATCGGGGTGCGAGACCCAGAGGTGCCAGACGACGGCTTGGAAGGCCTCGGAGTGGGGAGTGATGTTGTTGGGATTGACGGTGGGGATGATGACGCAGGCGTCGGCTTGCGTGGCGGTGTAGCCGCCGTCTTTGCCGACGATGCCGATGACGCGGGCGCCGACCTGCTTGGCGAGCTGGATGGCGGAGATGAAGCCGGGGGAAACGTTCTTCTCAAGGTTGCCGCCGCCGACGGAGAGGATGAGGCGGGCGTCTTTGGCGTTGAGGCGCGAGCCGCGGAGCCACTCGACGAAGACGCTGGCCCAGCCGTCGTCGTTGGTGCGGGCGGTGAGCTCGGAGACGTTGTCGGTGGGGGCGTAGCATTCGAGTCCGGCGATTTTGCGGAAATCGTTTACGGCATGGGAGGCGTTGGCGGCGCTGCCGCCGACGCCGAGGATGAAGAGGCGGCCGCCGCGGTTGCGGACGCCGACAAGTTCCTGCGCGCCCTTTTCAATGGCGACGGGGTCGAGCTTGGCGACGATTTCAGCGGTCTCTTTGAGATGTTGGATGGCGTAGGACATGGGTTTTAGTTTTGAGGGGCAAAGTGAGGTCGAAAGGAAAACGGGTGGCGAGCGCGGGTTTTTTGGATCGGTGGAGGCTACTGCGCCGAGACCGGAGGCATCAGGCGAATTTTCCGGAGCGGAGAAGAGTGTCGAGTTCCCGGATGCCTTCGTGGGAGCCGATCTCGTAAAAACGTTCGGGCATTTCGTAGCCGGCGAGTTGGTGGCGGGCGACGAGGGCGCCTTGCACGGCCGCGAGGTCGACGACGGCGTCGCGCGGGAAGCCGTCGAAGGCGGCGGCGCGGAAGATCCCGAGACCGTAGTCGATGTGGTGCATCGCGGGCGTCTTGTTTTTCTTGTCGTAGACTTTGATCTCGCCCTCGGCGAACTCGACGTTGCTGGAGTCGTAGCGGCCGTGGTTTTCGAAGACGGTCATGAGGCCGAGGCGCCCGGATTTCCGGAAGTGATCGCCGACCGCGAGATAGTCGATGGGGAGATAACTGTCGCCGTAGAGGACGTAAAATGCGTCGCCGAGCTCGGGTAGGGCTTGGATGAGCGCACCGCCGGTGCCGAGGAGTTTGGGGCCGTCGAAGGAGTATCGGATTTCGACGCCCCAGGCGGAGCCGTCGCCGTAAAGCTCGACGATCTTCTCGCCGAGGTAGCCGACGCAGAGGACGATTTTCGTGAGTCCGGCTTTCTTGAGCAGACGGATTTGGTGGGAAAAAAACGGTTCGCCCGCGACCTCGACGAGAAGCTTGGGGACTTTTTCCGTGATGGGTCGAAGGCGGGTGGCGAGGCCGCCGGCAAGAAGGGCGACGGGAAAACGGGCGGTGGTCATATGCGCTCGGCGACGACGAGAAACTGTTTGCCGAAAAGCGGCCAGACAAACGGCAGTTTGAGATACAGTTTGATCAGGGCGGCGGGGTAATCGGGGCCGTTGACGGTGGTGTAGGGGAGGAAACGCGCGTGCGAGAGGATGAGGTTGAAGCCGTTGTTTTCGAGGGCCTCGCCCAACGAGAGTTCGGTGAGGCAGAGGAAGTGGTCCCAGAAATCCCAGTAGGAGCCGGGGAGATATTTTATGTTGGGTCCGAGGGCGATCAACCGGCCGCCGGGGCGGAGGCAGCGCGCGGCTTCGAGGAGGGTTTTTTTGAGGGAAAGTTTATCGGGCAGGTGCTCGAAGAAATTACTGGTGAAAACGACATCGAGCGAATTGTCGGCGAGTTGCCAAGGGGTGGAACAGTCTTGGGCGAGCAGGGTGACGTCGGCGGCGAGATGCGCCCGGGATTGCGGATTGAGATCCATGCCGAATTTCCGGCGGCAGCGCACGTGGTTGATGAATTCACCGTAGCCGCAACCGAGATCGAGGACGGTATCGGTGTCTTTGACCAAGTTTTGGAAGTAACCTTCGACGAGCGCGCGCCACACCTTTTTACGATAGTCGATGCGGTGGTCGAAACGCCGCATGTAGATTCGGCCGAGTTCGTCGGGCTCCTTAATGCTGGTGCTCATGGTGATGATGGGTGCGATGCGGTTCGGCGTCGCGGGTGCGGTGCGGTGGGCAGGTCAGAGGAGGTTGATCCGGCGGCGATAGGCAAGGCGTCGGCCGATCCGGGCGCGGATCCGCAGGCCGCCAGGGCCGTTCGAAGGCCCGGCCTGACGAGGGATCAATTTTGGGCGACGACCTTGGTGCCCTCGAAATCGAAGCGGAAGCGGACCTCCTGAAGACCCTTTTCACGCATGGCGTGGCGGAGTTTTTTCTTGTCGCCGGCGTAAAACATAAGGAAGCCGCCGCCACCCGCGCCAATCAGTTTGCCGCCGATGGCGCCGTTGGCCATCGCGTGGTCATACCAGTCGTTGATCACGGCGTTGCTCATGCCGGCGCTGCGCGCCTTTTTGCGCTGCCAATGGACGTCCATGAGGCGGGCGAATTCCTCGAGGTTGCCGGTTTCGAGGCACTCGAGGGACTTGTAGCCGAGTTCCTTCGTGAAATGCATGTTGTCGAGCATGGCCTGGTCGTTGGCCTTGGACTTGTCGTTCTGGTCCTTGAGGATTGCGGAGGCGCTGCGGGAATAGCCGGTGAAGAAAAGGAGCAGGTTGTCCTCCAAGTTGAACAGGGTCTCCTCTGAGATGCGGGCCGGCCGGTATTCGACGCGCCCGTCCTTGTGGAAGGTGAAGGCGGTGATGCCGCCGACGGCGGCGATGTATTGGTCCTGTTTGCCGATGGGCTCGCCGAGTTTGTTGAGCTCGATGTCGCAGGCCTGTTCGGCGAGTTCGGCGGGAGAAACGAGGCTCTTTTTGGAGGTGTGGAGGGCTTTGAGGAGGGCGGTGGTGAAGCTGCCGGAGGAGCCGAGTCCGGTGCCGCCGGGAATGTCGGCCATGGAGGTGAGCTCGAGGTGGGGATCGGTGACGCCGGTGAGCTTGAGGGCCTCGCGCACGATGGGGTGCTCGATCTGGTCGACCTGGTCGGCGCGCTCGAGCTTGGAGTATTTGACGATGATACCGGGCTGGAAGGTGCGGTGCTGGGTGAGGTAAACGTATTTGTCGATGGCGGCCGCGACGAGGAAGCCGCCGAATTCGCGGTAGTAGGAGGGCAAGTCGGTGCCGCCGCCGCCAAGGGAAACGCGCAGGGGTGAACGGGTGATAATCATTTTAGATTTTGGATTCGGGATTTTCGATTGGCGCAAGCGTGTTTACCGGCGCGGACCGGGAGCGATGACACCTCAGCCGGGAAAACCCGCACGGGAGACGGGGAAATTGCTTTTGGCGTATATGGCTTCGACGATTTCGAGGGTGCGGATGCCCTCGCGAAGGCCGGGGGCAGGCTCGCGGCCGAGCCGGATGTCGTCGAGGAAGGCGCGCGTCTCGAGGCTCCAAGAATCGTCGCCACGGACGTATTCGAAGATAGTGGTTTCCGGCGGGCCCATTTCAGGGAGCATCTTGTAGTAGGCGAGACGCTCGGGACCGTAGCTGCCGCCGAGACCGTCGATGGCGAGTTTGGCGTCGCGACCATAGAGTTCGAGGGAGAAGAGGTTCTTCCACTCGGTGCAACTGGCGTGGAGCCAGGCGGTCTGGCCGGCGGCGGTGCGGAGACTAAGGAAAGCGTTGTCGTCGACCTTCATGTCCCAAAACGACGTGACGGCGTGGCCCTCGACGACGGGGAAATCGCCGAGAAACCAACCGGCGAGGTCGATGAGGTGGACGCCTTGGTCGATGAGTTCTCCGCCGCCGGAGAGTGCGGCATCGGCGCGCCATTCGCGGTCGTAGCCCTTGCGACCGCCGTGGCCGTAGCGGGCGCGGAGAAACATCAGGGGGCCGAGGGCGCCGGAATCGACGAGTTCGCGGGCTTTTTGGAGGGCGGGATGAAAACGGTGGTTGTAGCCGATGCGGACGCGGGCGCCGGTCGTGGCGGCCGCAGCTCGGATGGTGCGGAGCTGGGCGGCGTTGAGGGCGCCGGGTTTTTCCACGAGCACGTGCTTACCGGCGCGAACGGCGGCGAGGGTGATGGGGGCAAGGGCGGCGTTGAGGGTTGCGACAACGACGGCGCCGATGGCGGGATCGGCAAGGGCGGCGGCGTAATCGGTGGACGCGGTGCAACCGGGGACGAGCTGCGCCAGCGCGGCGGAGCGGGCGGGGTCGAGATCGCAGGTAGTGCGGAGGACGGCGCCGGGAATTTTTCGGAGGGCCTCGGTGCGTTTACGGCCGATGAGGCCGCAGCCGATGATGGCGAAGCCGAGGGGAGGGGCAGAGGGCGCGGACATGGAAGAGCGGTAAGTTGGTCCGGCGAGCGGGCCGCTGTCGAGTCCGCGGAAAGCGGAGTTTCGCCGGCGTTTTTTGGGCCTTGTGAATCCAGAGCGAGGCAGACCTTTTGAGGGAATGAAGCCGAGATCAGTTCAGACGCCGCCATGACGGGTGCACGGATGCCGGGAAAGCGTGCGCGCAGGTGGGAAATGGCGGTGATCGCGGTGATCGTGGGCCTGACGGGCTGGTTTTATTGGTGGACGATCCGCCCGGTGGCCAGAGTGCCGGTGGCGGATGCGACGGGAAACGGTTACTACAATTTATTGGCGCGGGGTTTTCTGAAGGGACAACTGGCGCTGGACCTGAAGGCGGATCCGGCGTTGGCCACGCTGAAGAACCCGAATGATCCCGTGGAGCGAGCGGGTCGGGGCATCCACGACGGGAGCTATTACAAGGGCAGGTATTTTCTATATTTCGGTGCGGCTCCGGCGGTGCTGCTCTTTGTGCCCTTCCGATTGTTGTCGGGGCTGTTTTTGGACGAAGCGGTGGCCTCGGTGTTTTTCGGAGTCGCGGGTTTGGTGCTGATGGCCGGCCTGCTGGTCGCGATGCGGAGACGATATTTTCCGGCTGCGTCGCTGGCGATTTTAGGCGGTGCGGTGCTGGCGGCGGGCGGGGCCAACATGGTGCCCGCGCTGTTGAGACGGGCGAGTTTTTGGGAGGTGCCGATCATGGCGGCGCATGCGTGCGCGGTGTTCGCGTTGTGGGCGGTTTACCGGGCGCTGCACGGACGATCGCGGGCGGGTTGGCTGGCCCTCGCGAGCTTGGCGATGGGTGCGGCGGTGGCGGGACGGCCGGTGTATCTGCTGGCGTGCGCGGCGTTGTTGCTGCCGCCGGCGTGGTGGTGGGCGGCGGGCGGGTGGCAGAGCCGAGTCCGGTGGGTGGCGGCAGCGATGCTGCCGGCGGCGACGGTGGGGGCGGGAATCGCGTGGTATAACTGGGCGCGCTTCGAAAATCCGTTCCAGTTTGGCCAAGACTATCAGATGTCCGGAGACGCGACGAATCTCGCTTTTTTTAACGCGAGTTACCTGTGGTATAGCGTGCAGCTGTATTGGCTGGCGCCTGCGGGATGGAGTCCGTTTTTCCCGTTTGTAACGGTTATTTCCCCGCCGACTCCGCCGGCCGGGCATCTGGGGATCGAGAATCCCTACGGGATTTTTCCGAACATGCCCTATGTGGTGCTGGGTCTCGGACTGCTGTGCCTGGCTTATCGATCAAGGCGTGCGCTCGTCCCGAATGCCGGGGCGACGTTGTGGGTGTGGTTGGCCGCGGCGGGGAGCACGGCCGGGCTGACAATGGTTACGGTGATGATCTTTGGCGGGATCACGAACCGCTACATGGTGGATTTCCTGCCGGTGATGGTGCTGGTGGCAGGGTGCGGTTGGCTGGCGTTGGCGAGCCGCGGGTGGTGGCGGGGTTGGGCGGGAACGGGGACGAGTGGTAGCGTGCAACGGCCGCTGGTCGGTGGGAGGCCGGGAGCCCCTCGCCCCTCTTGATCCCCGGATTTGGTCGAACCGGCGTCGGCTTGGCCGGGTAAAGTGTGTGCAGGGCGGTGGTTCTCTCCGCCCCGGAGACTTCGAGCATGAACCGTTCCGCGTCCCTGATTGTCAGTCTTCATGCCCCGCGCTGGATCGCCCTGCCCGCCCTGGCGGGGCTGGTCGCCGGGTTGGCTTCCCCCGCGCTGGCCCAGCCGGTGTCGGCATCTTCCCGGAACTTGAATGAGGTCGTTCCCGGCGATGATGAGATCATCCGCGAGGGGGACGACGAGCGTCGGGACGCCCTGAACGAGATGGAACTCACGCCCTTCCCGCTGGAATGGTGGGACATGGTGAGTGACTGGCGGCTGGGCGAGGCTCCGACGCCCGAGACGACCGACGGCAAGGTTGTTCTCATCATGACGTTTTCCGGGTGGTACCCGCCCTCGCTGCGGTCGCTGGGGGTGATGAGCCGCCTGGGCGAGGAGCACGCCCAGGACGGTCTGGTTGTCGTGGGTATCCATGACATGGAGGCGTGGGAGGACGGGGTGGTGGAGGCGCAGGCCCGCAACGTCACGTTTGCGGTCGGGCACGACACGGAGAACAAGTTCCGTGAGACGATCATGGTGGACCAGGACCCGGACTTCTACCTGATCGACCGGGCCGGGCAGCTGCGATACACGGACATCGAGACGTCGTCGGTCGAGACGGCGGTGCGGATGCTGCTGGATGAATCTCGAGAGGACGCGGCCACGGTGATCGACCGGATCGCCGACGCGACGCGCCGTGCGGAACTCGAGGCCCGCCGGACGGGGCGGATCAACCAGAGCGCGACGCTGCGGGAGATCCCGGCCGTTCCGTTCGCGATGCCTTCGGCGGAGGCGTACGCGAACCTGCGTTGGCCCAGGCCGCCGCGGAATCAGAGCACGCCGCAGGGTCAGGAGCCCGAGGCGATCGCGCGTCCGGTCGCGCTGCCGCGCGAGGGGTGGTGGCCCCAGCCGCCCAGCCCGCTGGGGCGTGCGACGGTGATCTACTTCGTGGATCGGCGGGTGCCGCAGACGGTTGAGATGATCGGCGACATGGACGACCTGCAGCGTCGGTATTCGCGTGACCTGAACGTGATCGGGTCGCTGTCGCCGATCCTGCAGGACAACTCGCAGCCAACGGCCACGCCCGCCAGCCCGGCGACCGACCCGATGGAGGTGATCCGGCGGGCGCACGAGAACATGGGCCTGGCCCACACGCTGGTGCTGGACCCGGCGGGTGCGCTGATCGGGGCGGCGGGTGGGGGCACGACCACCACCTTCAGTTTCAACTCCGGGGGCGGGGTGTCGCCCACGTACGCCGCCATCGCCAGCAGCGACGGGATTGTCCGTTGGTTCGGCGACGCGACGTCGACGGCGTTCGAGTCGGCGGTGCGCGAGGTCGCGCGGATCGATCCGGGTGTGAAGGCGAGGCGGGCGGCGGAGGATGAGTATGTCCGCCGCCATGGGCAGTGATGCGGCAGGAGTGGGCGACGGAGCGACGCAGAGCAGAAGTGGCAGAGTGGCAACGTGACAGAGTGGCGAAGTGACCGAGTGACGCGGGGGAACCGCGGGACGACGACTGGTGCGACACCGCGGGATGCAGCGAGCGGAGACAGTCTCGATCCGCGACCGCCTGCCCGTGACTCTTCCACTATGCCACTGCGCCACTCGGCGACGCCTCGTCCCCCGCTGCTCAGCATCGTCCTGCACCAGCCGGAGATTCCCAACAACACCGGGAACATCGGGCGGACGTGCGTGGCGCTGGGCTCGGCCCTGCACCTGATCCATCCGCTGGGTTTTGAGGTGTCGGAGAAGGCGTGCCGGCGGGCCGGGCTGGATTACTGGCCGCGCTTGGCGGTGACCCATCACGAATCGTGGGGCGGATACGCCGGGGCGACCCCCGGCGTGCGGCGTTGGCTGTTCACGGCGCGGGCGACCGCGAGCGTGTTCGATGTCGAGTTTGCGCCGGGCGACCACCTGGTGTTCGGCAAGGAGTCCACGGGCCTGCCCGCGAATCTGCTGGGCGACCCGGGCGTGGGCACGCCCGTTGCGCTGCCCATGCTCGCGGGCGAGCGGTCGCTCAACGTGGCGACGGTGGTGTGCGTGGCGATGTACGAGGCGGTGCGGCAGTTTCTGGCGCGGGGGGTGGTGCGGGCGACGCCGACG
>ENA-ORBV01008411-ORBV01008411.1-microbial-mat-metagenome-genome-assembly--contig:-NODE-8411-length-17356-cov-4.202674_pt1 | contig 17356 bp, 16 predicted proteins | sample MGYA00237777_ERZ505514 | MGnify/ENA primary metagenome ERZ505514 (study PRJEB26160, sample SAMN06269048) | microbial mat metagenome | isolation source: Oligotrophic lake microbial mat | place...
GATACGGCGACCACCGAGATCTACACCTCTCTATTCGTCGGCAGCGTCAGATGTGTATAAGAGACAGGAGTCAGGCAGCAGATGCTTGCCGAGCATGCCGGCCACGGTCGTGCCGTTGGGCACGACGGCCGAGATCATGTCGGAGTCGCGCGGCAGCAGCACGTCGGCGAGGCGCCGCGGCGCATCGGTGAGGACGTTGCCGGTGTGCTCGGGCAGCTGATCGCGCACGAGCGCCAGCCCGACGCTGAGCGAGAGACTGACGAGGCCAATGAGCAGCTGCGTGCGCGAACGCATCATCGCCAAAAGTGTAACCCACGCGCCGTCAAGCGCCATGCGCGAAGTTTCATCGAATCGGCACCACGAGCTGGGCGGTGGCGCCCGGTTCCACGCGCACCACCTGGGTGGACTTCCAGCCCGCGCGCTCGAGCACGACCTGATAGCTGCCGGGGGCCACGTCGCGCAGCGTGAGCGGCGTGGAGCCGCGGTCCTGCCCATCGATCGTGACTTTGGCCTTCGAGGGCTCGCTGCGCACCTCGAGCACGCCGGTCGAGGCCACGCCCATCAATTCCACGTATTGGGCGGTCTGCACGCCGGCCCGGATCTGCAGCGGAATCACGCGCGGCTCGGCCGACCCGGCGCGCACCTGCAGCACGTGCGTGCCGGGGATGACGCGCACCGTGAGGGGCGTGACGCCCTGGTCCTGGTCGTCGATGACCACGCGCGCGCCTTCGGGACGCGACTGCACCACGAGCTCGCCGTCGCCGCCGAGTCCTTCGCTGGGGCGCGAGAGCAGCCATGCCACGAGCAGCGACTGCGCCACGGCCACCGCCACGAGCGCCGCCACGGCGCGCGCCGACCGCCACCACGGCGAGGGCGGCTCTGCCAGCGTGGTCGAGTCGTCCACAACCGTCTCTGCCTCGTCGGTGGCCATGGACGCACGGCCAAAGCGATAGCCCGACGGCGTGGACGCCGCCGCGGACGTGGCGGCGACCGCACGTGTGTCGATGGCCGCCAGGGGCAGCTCCTCGACCTGAGCTGCAGCCACTCGCAGGGGCTCGGGATCCGGATCGCTCGCGGCCTGGGCCGCGACCGGGGGCCACTGGATGATCGGCCCCGCGGGCGCGGCCACGGGCTTCGGCTCCGGCTCCGGCTCCGGCTCCACCTCAACGCCCAGTTCCGCCGCCTGCCGGCGCACGCCCGACCGGCTGCGCGGCGGCGGCGTGAACGCCTCCTCGCGCGTGGCTCGAGGCACGACAGCCGCCGGCTTCTGGGCCGGCGCGCGATCGAACGCCACCGCCAGCGGCACTTGTCCAGGCGGCGGGGCTTCGAGCAGCGGCAGCTCAGGCACCACCGGCAGCTCGAACGCGGGCATGAAGCGCTCGAACCGCGCCACGGCCGTTTCGAGCTCGGCCGGCTGGGCCAGCAGCGACGGCTCCGCGGTGAGCAGCCGCTCGAGCGCCATCTGCGCGTCGAAGAGCGTCGCGAAGCTCTTGGGCTGGAGTTGCAGCGCGCGCAGCAGCCAGTCTCGCAGCGGCACCGACAGCGGCGCGTGAATCACCGCGGGCGTCTTCTGGCGGGCACTCGTGACGAGACCCTCGAGCCGTTCGGGGAACTCCTCGTCACGCAGCCGCCGCCCGATGATGAGCGAGAGCACCGTGAGGCCCACCTGCACCACGTCTCCGCGCTGCGACACGGCGCGGTCGGCGCCGGCCGGCTTGGCCACGCGCAGCGTGTGCCACAGGCGCTCGCCGGGCCAGCCCAGGGCGTCGATTGCCGAGCCGAACACGTAGTCGGTGAGCACCAGGCGGGCCTGCGGCGTGAGCAGCAGATGTTCCGGCCCGAGCGCGCCACTGGCGGTATCGCGGCTCTGCGTCGACAGCAGCGCTGCGGTGGGCAGCAGCTGCCGGAGCAGCAGCATGACCACGCCGATGTCGAAGGTGAGGTTCTCGGATTCGGCCACGTCGAGCAGGTCGGCCAGGCGCCAGCCCCGCACGTGGTCGGTCACCACCTCGAGGCCGCCCTGGTCGTCGGCCACGACGCGCTGGGTCTTCACGTACGACGTGAGCCGGCGGCCGTGCAGGTGGATGGCCCGTTCCTGGAGGGCCGCGACGAAGCCGGCGTGGTTGGCCAGCACCGAATCGATCAGCAGGTGCTCGGTGGGGGCGGCGTCCCCGCCGGTGACGCGCACCACGCGCCGGCCGAAGCCGTCGGCGAAGATTGGGGAAGACTCGACCATGGGAACCCAACCCGAGAACCAAGATCCGCTCCACTGGAGGATGGGCCGGCGGGCGCTGCAGCCCCGCGCAGTCGTGGGCCAGTGTGCGTGGCCGGGCCGCCCCGATGGGCCAGGACCGGGCCGTCGACGCGCACGAAAACCGTCGCTGGCTTACAATTCCGACGGACCTTGGCGACCAGTCTCGTCGCCAGCCCACAATCGCTGGTCAGCGCTGCTACACTGCGCTGAACGGCATATATTTTCCGGTGTCACGTGCCCTGGCACTCCCCCGGATTGGCGGTGCGCTCACGATGGATGCGGTCATCCTCTTGTCTCTTCTCACGGGTCTCACGGCCGGCGCCTTGGGCGCCTGGGTCGTGGCCCGTGCCCAGTTCCGGCGCGATCTCACCGAGTCGATGACCACGCAGCAGGCCACGGTGAGCGCGGCGCAGGCGCTGTTCCACCAGACCACGCGGCGTTTGGGCGAAATACAGCACGAGCTCACCCGGTCGCGCGACGACCTGGAACGGTCGCGCATCGAAGGCTCGGTGCTCAAGGAAGAACTGGTCCGCGTCAACACCGAAGTGGCGCACCTGGAGCAGGACGTGCCCAAGCAGCTCGCGCTGCTCGACCAGGCGCAGGCGCACCTGCGCGACAGCTTCCAGTCACTGGCCGGCGCGGCCCTCAAGAGCAGCAACGAAGAGTTCCTGAAGCTGGCCTCCGAACGCATGTCGGGCATGCACAAGGACGCGGCCAGCGAAATCTCGCGCAAGCAGCAGGCCTTCGACGAGCTGGTCACGCCGATCCGCAACGTGCTGCAGCAGGTCGACCTCAAGCTCGGCGAGGTCGAGAAGAATCGCATGGAGACCGGCGCCGAGATCTCGTCGCTGCTCGAGGCGATTGGCCGCAGTCAAACGCAGCTGCGCGCCGAGACCACCAACCTGGTGCGCGCGCTGCGCACGCCCACGGTGCGTGGTCGGTGGGGCGAAATGCAGCTGCGGCGCGTGGTCGAGATGGCCGGCATGCTCGAGTACTGCGACTTCGACGAGCAGTCCACGCACACCACCGAGAACGGCCGCGTGCGTCCCGACCTGCTCGTGCGCCTGCCCGGCGGACGCACCGTGGTGATCGACGCGAAGGCGCCGCTCGAAGCCTATCTCGACGCGCAGGAAGCGACCGACGAGCCGACGCGCGAGCAGAAGCTGGCCGACCACTCGCGCCAGGTGCGCGACCACATGACCAAGCTGGGCGCCAAGGGCTACTGGGAGCAGTTCCACCCGTCGCCCGAGTTCGTCGTGATGTTCCTGCCGGGCGAGGCCGTGTTCCAGGCCGCGCTGCAGCAGGACGCCCACCTCATCGAGTTCGGCGTCGGCACGCAGGTGTTTCCGGCGAGTCCGCTCACGCTCATCGCCCTGCTGCGCGCCGTGGCGCACGGCTGGCGCCAGGAGCGGCTGACCCGCAACGCCGAACAGGTGAGCAAGCTCGGCAAGGAACTCTACGACCGCGTGCGCCACCTCACCGATCGCATGGAGACGCTGCGCGGACGCCTCGACGGCACCGTGCGCGCGTTCAACGACACGGTGGCCACCTACGAGAGCCGCGTGCTGGTGACGGCGCGCCGCTTCCGCGACCTGGGCGCAGCCACTGGCGACGAAATCGGCGCGGTGAACGAGGTGGACACGACGCCGCGCTCGCCGCACGGCGTGGCCCGGCTGTTTCTGGCGCACGCGAGCGGCGACGAGACTGCCGGCGACAGCGCCGCGGCCGACGCACCTGCGCCGACGGCCACGAGTCTCCCTATTGATCCGATCGACCCCTGCCATACGACCGACGCCACCGACGCCCTCACGCCTGCCATATCCGGCCTGAAGCACTGACCGTCAAGGAGACCCTGCCGATGCAACTTCGTGGATTCGTGCTTGCCGCCTGCCTGAGTGGATCGCTGACTGCCTGCGGCGCCCCGCCGCCGGCTGAAGCCCCCGCGCCCGCCGCTCCGGCGCCCGCGCCCGTGGCCACTCCGGTGGCCGAAGCCACGTCGGTGACCGGTAAGGCGCTCGTGCCGATGGCACTACCCGAGGCCGACCGAACCAAGTTCGAGGCCAACCTGAAGGCCGCGGAAGAGGCGCTGGCGAAGACCCCCGACAGTGCCGATGCGCTGATTTGGGTGGGCCGCCGTCAGGGCTACCTGTGGCAATACAAGAACGCGATTGCCACCTTCAGCAAGGGCATCGAGCGGTTCCCGAACGACCCGCGCTTCTACCGCCACCGCGGCCACCGCAACATCACCGTGCGCAACTTCGACGGCGCCATTGCCGACTTCGAGAAGGCCGCGGCGCTCATCAAGGGCCAGCCCGACGAGATCGAGCCGGACGGGGCGCCCAACGCGGCCGGCAAGCCGCGCAGCACCCTGCAGTTCAACATCTGGTACCACCTGGGCCTGGCCTACTACCTGAAGGCCGACTACGCCAACGCCAGGCGCGCCTACGACGAGTGCCTGAGGGTGTCGGACAACGACGACTCGATCGCCGCCATCAGCGACTGGCAGTGGATGACCTACATGCGGATGGGCGACCAGGCTGCGGCGGCCAAGGTGCTCGAGCGCATCACGCCGAAGATGGACATCCTGGAGAACGGCTCGTACCACAAGCGCCTGCTGATGTACAAGGGCCTCGAGAAGGTCGAGTCGCTGCTCGACGCGACCAACGCCGACGACCTCACCATCGCCACGCAGGGCTACGGCGTGGGCAACTACTACCTGGTCAAGGGCGATCGCGCGAAGGCGAAGGAGATCTTCGATCGCGTGCTGGCCGGCAAGCAGTGGGCCGCGTTCGGCTACATCGCCGCCGAAGTGGACCGCGCCCGGATGGAGTAGGCGCCCCACGGCGAGACTCCGGCTGCCCATGTGGCCACAGACAGCTTGGTCGCAGCGCTCCTGGAACGGGATTCGGCAGCGAGGGCTCCAGGTCTTCGGACGGTGAATGACGTAGATGTTGCCCTGCTTGTCCGTCGTGACCGCGGAGATGCCTTCGAAGGTCAACGACGGGCTCGGCTTCAGTTCGACACGGGTGACGGGTAGCTGTGGGAGCGGCCTGATTCCCTGTGGGCCAGGCCATCCATATCCGGCCAATACTCCTCGAGGCTAGGCGTCTCGGGTGCGGTCGTTCCAAGTGTCACCTCGCGGCCCAGCACGTTCGACAGGATTTGGTTGAGATCGCCCTGCTCGCTGGTGACGATGGTGCCGTCCGGGAGCGTGATCCTGGCTGGAGGAGGAATCTTCTCGCCGACGCGTGGGGGTTCGGCCAAGGAATCTGACCAAAATTATATTGCTATCTTCGTCGACGTGTGATCTAACAAGCGTGTGAGACGGAATGATGATCTCGAAACGACGCTGGTCACGAAGTTCACCGCGATGTCGCCGCTGCTGGACGAACGCGCGCGGCGGCTGTGGGCGGCGGCTGAATCGATGGCGATCGGCTATGGCGGCGACGCGGTCGTATCGGCGGCGACGGGGCTGGCGCGGGAAACGATCCGCAAGGGCCGCCGCGAGCTGGGCCGGGGCGTGCCGGCCACCGGGCGCATTCGTGCCGCCGGGGCCGGACGTCCCAGCCTCACCGAGGCGCAGCCGGGTCTGAAGGCCGCCTTGGAGGCGTTGGTGGACCCACTCGCGCGCGGCGATCCCGTGTCGCCGTTGCGGTGGACCTGTAAGAGCCGGGCGAAACTGACCGCCGTCTTGACGACGCAAGGCTGGGCGGTGAGTTCCACAACGGTGGGGCGTCTGCTGCATGCGTTGGGCTACCGGTTGCAGGCGGTCCGCAAGAGTCGCGAGGGGACGTCGCATCCGGATCGGAATGCGCGGTTCGAACACATCAACGCGACCGCGACGTCGTTCCTGCAGCGCCAGCAACCCGTGATCTCCGTGGACACGAAGAAAAAGGAATTGGTGGGCGATGTCAAGAATGCCGGGCAAGAATGGCAGCCGACCGCGACGCCGGAGACGGCGCGCGTCCACGATTTCCCTGGCGACGCGATCGGCAAAGCCATCCCGTACGGGGTCTACGAGATGGCGCGCAACGAAGCGTGGGTGAGCGTGGGGCGCGACCATGACACGCCCGCGTTCGCCGTGGCTTCCATCCGCCAGTGGTGGACGATGATGGGCCGTCGCGCCTACCCCACCGCCACGTCGTTGTTCATCACGGCCGATGCCGGCGGCAGCAATGGCTATCGCTGCCGCGCCTGGAAGCGTGGCCTGCAGCAATTGGCCGATGACCTCCAGTTGCGCATCCACGTGTCGCATTTCCCCCCGGGCACGAGCAAGTGGAACAAGATCGAGCATCGGCTCTTCTGTCACATCACGAAGAACTGGCGCGGCCGTCCGCTCCGCACGTTCGCGTCCGTGGTCGAGCTGATCGGCCATACCCGTACCGACACCGGCTTACGCGTCAAGGCCAAGTTGGACACACGCCGCTATCGCACCGGCGTCGTGGTGTCGCGCGCCGACATGAAGCAACTGGCGTTACACCCGCATACCTTCCATGGGGATTGGAACTATGAGTTGCGTCCTCGCACAAGTTGATTACTCTAATTCGATCAAATGCCTAAGGCGGCTCGAGAATCCAAGAGCCTTCCCCATTTTCGGGGGTTCTTGGCACTCACGACCTTCCCGTTGGACGGGTCGACAAGGGCGTACGCCCGATCCCTGAGCAGCCCGCGTTCCGTAAGGCCGGCGGCGTTCAGCTCCTCTCCCATCATGGATTTCACGGGATAACGCCAGAGGGACACCACTGAACCCAAGTTCAATCTGCGTTGTGTTTGCCATGGTCAGCTCTCCTGTGGACGGTCAAGTTCGCGACGCCTAATGTTGCAACTGAGCATGATGGAGCGCGCGAGACCAGATTGCGTGTGCGCCCGAGGTGGGGAACTCGAGTGGGGAATTCGACGTCATCGACATGGCCTATCGTCCGCGATGGCCACGAACCGACGCGATCCGATTCATCCGGCGAAACTGCCAGGCCGACGAGCGGACTGACGCGGCCATCGCCGCGACGTGTTCCCGCAATCGAGTACAGCCTCGACACCAACGAGGTCTTGACGACGTTGACCCATGGTCTATACCATTGGTCTAGACCATGCCTCTCCCGAAGACCGCCCGGATCTTTGCCAACGGCCGCAGTCAGGCCATCAGACTTCCGGCCGAGTTTCGCTTTCCAGGTGATCGGGTGCGTGTCAGCCGGCACGGCACAGGCGTGCTGCTCGAGCCGGTCGTAGCGGATGTGGACGAGTGGTTCGCGGCCCTCGATGCGTTCGGCGACGAGCCGTTCATGGCCGACGGACGGGGGCAGCCGATTGCGCCCAAGCGTCGGGTGTTCTGATGATCGAATACAGCCTCGACACGAACGTGTGCATCGGGCTCATCAATCGTACGGCCCTGCGTGTGCGCGGGCGATTTGCCGAGGTGGTGCGTGCGGACTCGGTGCTATGCGTGTCGACGGTGGTGCTGCACGAGCTGTGGTATGGCGTCGAGAAGAGCGCACGACGGGCGCACAACGCCGACCGCCTTCGCACGTTCCTCTCAGGTGTGGTCGAGGTGCTGGACTTCGACGACGCCGACGCGCGTGCGACCGGCGCCGTGCGCGCTGCACTCGAACGCGTCGGCACGCCTATCGGCGCCTACGACACGATGATTGCCGGCCAGGCGATCCGGCGCGGCATCACGCTCGTCACGGCGAATACCCGTGAGTTCGCGCGCGTTGAAGGACTGATGTGGGAGGACTGGGCGTGACCGCCGACCTGGCCGAGCGCCCGCACAGACGACTGAACGACTCGAAACTCGAGCCCAACCGCCGAAAGAGACTTCGAGATCACGGCCCCTCTGTCGCCGGGGGCGCGAGCCGCACCTCCATCCTCGACGTCACCGTGAAGGTCACGGGCACCGAATCCGTCCACCGCCCGCGCGTCGAAGGCCCGCGCCGTCACAGTGATCAGGTGCCAGCCGGCACCCCGTTCGGGGGCCGCGAGTTGATACGGCGGGGCGTAGAGCGTGCCCATTGAACGACACGACCGTCTGCGCCTCTTACTGCTGTGCCAATACCCGCTCGAGCAGATCGGTCACGCCGAGCAGCGCCGCGCCGTAGGTGAGATAGCTGCGGTCGAGTCGCGCGCCCTGCACGCGCACGATGCCGATCACATCGCGCCACTGGCGATCGGAGACTTCCCCGCCTTTGCGATAGCAGCGGAGCTTCTGAAGCAGTACGTCTTCAGGCGTGTGCACGAAGAGCGGGCGCGCCACATCGGCCGACACCGTCGCCACCCTTCGATCCAGCGCGTCGCGGTCGAGGGGCGTGCCACCGGCCATGAACAAGTCGACCTTGAGTGAGGTCAGCGTGTCGATGACATTGGCGCTGCTTCGCTCTTGCACGGCGCGCCGAATCAGCCCGACGGGCACGTAGAATCGCGTCGACAGGCGCTCCGCCAGCGCGTCGACCTGATGACTCTCGAGCTCGACCACGATGTCGACGTCAATGGTTGATCGTGGCTCGCCAACCACACCGCTCGCCAGTGACCCGGCAATCGCGTACCTCGCGCCCACGTCTTCGAGCGCGCCAGCCACCACCGCCGCCACTTCCCAAGGATCGCCGTCTGGTTCGCGGCCCACGTCAGCAATCCAGACCCGCGGCGTCGGGAAAGGCCTCGACGGCCAGGTCGTATCCCAGGCGCACGATCGCGAGACGCAGGAACTGTTCCCGCGCGCTGGCCTGAGGATGCCGCTGTTTGACCGCTTCCGCGGCAAGGGTATGAAGGCGGCGGCACAACCCAGACACGAGGCGCATCTTGTCGCCCGGCGTCATCCGCTGCCACATCGCGATCTGCACCTGCTCGATCTCGAGCGGCGTGTCATCGGCCAGCGGACGGCGCACGGAGGTCTCCACGACCGGATTATAGGGCTCGCCGATCACCAGATCACGCGATTGCCAGGTCTTTCGATTTTTGGGGGGCCACGACGCTCATCCGGTAGCCCGTCCACGTGAGCAGCAGGCCCACGAGCTCGGTGACGTAGAGCACCTCCACGTGGCCCATACGCGTGGCCGTGCCGCCGATGCCGGGCAGGATGGCCCCACTCGCAATGAGCACGTTGGCCCACATGCGGTGGCGGGTGGCCAGGTCCGTGCTGTAGCGCAGCGCCGACAGAATCGCGCCGCCAATCAGGAACACCACGGCGTAGAGGTTCACGAAGGGACTGAACCTCCGCACCCACTGCCACGCGAACACGCGTCCGCTCAACCGATGGGTCTCGACCAGCGTGTAGTCAATCGGCGAGAGATACACCGCCACCGACGCCACTACCACGTAGACGATGAGCAGGGCGGTGAGCGCGTGCGCCACCCGCCGCGACAGCATCAGGTAGACCGTCCCCTGCGCCAGCGGCGCGGCACCGAGCAGCGCGCCTGATACGTACCAGGCGCGGAAGACCGGCTCCTGCCAGCCAAGCACTGACGTCAACGACTCGGTGAACGTGCCCACGCCGTAGGTGGCGATGCCCAGCGCCCACCACAGCAGATGCAGCCGACCGGGGTGCGCCCGGTAGCGCCGGAAGATCTCTATTGAGAACGGCACGGCCAGCAGGGTCGTGACGATCGGGATGAAGTGGACGAGAGAAGAGCTCATGGTCACTCCTGTGCGGGGCTCGGGGCTCGGGTCCCGGGTCCCTGTCCTCTAGAACGCGCCGAGCGACAGGCCCACCGTGAAACTCCGGCCGCGCGAGGGCGCGAACTGGAAGTGATCCCGATAGTAGATATTGGCCAGGTTCTCGATGGCAAAGGTGACGCCGACACGGTCGCGGGCGCGAGCGCGCGACAGGTTCACGCCCCAGGCCACGCGCTGAATGGTGAAGCCGTCGAGCGCCAACAGGTCCTGTGGAATGAGGAAGGGCGACTTGAGCAGCGTCAGCGCCACCCGGTCCACTTCGGTTTGCGTGCGCACGCCGTACTCCAGCCACCACCGGCCCTTGCCCTCGGTGAAGCGCGCCGCGCCTACCACCTTGAGCGGCGTGATGTTGTCGGCCGGCGAGTTGTCGAGGTTGAGGCCGCCCGGGCCGATGCCTTTCTCGATCGTGCCGTGGGTGTAGGCGCCCGATCCACTGAGTGACAGCACTCCGGCCCGGGTCACGATCGGCGCGTCAAGCGACGCTTCGAGGCCGCGGATCCGCAGGTCGCCGAAATTGATCGCCTGGGCGAGTGGACCTGCGGGAGTGATCGCCACGAACTCCTGCGAGATGAAGTTCGAGTAGTGGTTGATGAAGCCGTAGACGCCGCCCGACACGCGGCCCGCTCTGAACTTGGCGCCGACGTCGAAGTTGTTGCCCGTTTCGGGCTTCACCTTGATGCTCGGCGCGATGCTGCCGGCGGTGGCCGGGCCCGCAAAGAGCAGCTCTTCCAGATTGGGATGGCGATAGCTGCGGCCGAAGCGGATGAACGGATTCACCGCCCCGCCCGGATTCGCCACGAGGCCGATGTCGCCGGTGAGCGCGCTGCGCGTGATGTTCTCACCGTTCACATTGGGCAGCGTTGCCGGGTCGATGGCCGGCACGGCGCCAGCCACCACCGGCGCCAGGTTGTAGCCCGGCGTGTTCTCGGTCGTCACGTTGTAGAAGTCGCCGCGCAGGCCGCCGACGACCGACAGGCGCGGCGTCACCCGCCATTCATCCTGCGCGAACACGGCGATGTCACGAAACGCCGCATTCGGCACGCGCACCGGGCGAGCGGTCGAGGCCGGGCCGAGCGGCACTGGCGTCGGGAACACCACCGCGGCCGGCCCGCGCGCGCCCGACACCACCTGGCCGAGCATCGACGTGGTGGTGGTCGTAAGGCGGTTGTCGCTGCTGCGATCGCGGTAGAAGGTGGCGCCGGTCGTGAGCACGTGATTTCTGGCGGGCGTGATGACGGCCTGCAGATCCACGCCCGGCGTCCACACGCGCTGCTCCGTCTGGGACACAATCGACAGGCGCATCACATTGATCGGGAAGAAGGCCACCGCGGTGGGCGCCGGAAACTGGATCGGCAGGGTGTTCTGCAGCAGCCGCTCCACGCGCTGGTAGTAGGCCGTGAGCGACAGGTTGGCGAGCCACGGCGTAACCGCCTGCGCTTCGTAGCGGGCGGAGATCTTGTCGAGGTTGCTCGAGGGCAGCGACGTGGCGTTGAAGAAGTAGGGCGACGCGAAATCGGGGAAGCCGATGTCTTCCACGCGCCGGTTCTGGTAGCGCACGCGCAGGCGGCGGCTGTCGCCGAGCTTCACGAGCCCGGTGGCGTTCACGAAGGTGCCCTTCGCCTGTGAGTTGAGCACGGTGTTGTCGGTGCGCACGTAGGGCGTATTGAAAGGGTCGGGGAACGCGTTGAAACGCAGGCCGAGGGCGCCGAAGTTGTCGTCGATCGTGTCGGCCTGATCGATCTGGCCCGAGGCGAAGAAGGGACGCGTGTCTTCCGAATCCAGCGTGCCGGCCGAGTAGTTGCCGTAGTCTTCGGCGCCGGCCTGCACGCGGAAGGCGTAGCGGGGCGCGGTGGCGCCAATCGTGACGCTACCGCGACGGGCGTCTTCGTTCGAGCTGTAGTAGCCGTTGGCGCCGTAGACCCACTGCGTGGTGGGGGTGAAGGTGGGTTCGTTGGTGACGATGTTGACCGTGCCGGCCAGCGCGTCCGAGCCATAGAGCAACGTGCCGGCGCCGTTCACGATCTCGATGCGGCTGATGGTGTCGGTGGGAATCAGCCCCACTTCGGCGCCGGTGCGGTCGGTGGCCTGACGCGCGGTGTTGAGCCGCTCGCCGTCCACGAGCACGAGTATGCGGGTGGAATCCAGGCCGCGCAGGCGCGGCCGCACGCCGAAGGGTCCGTTGCCCACCTGCGTGACGTTGGCGGCCGTGGCCAGCGCGTCGCCGGTGGAGAGCGGATTGGCCTGCGCGATCGCGGCGGCGGTCATCGTCTCCACGTGCAGCGGGATCTGCGTGATCTCGCGTTCGGCGCGCGCGGCCGTGACGCTCACCGCGCTGGCGAATGACCCGAGCTCGAGCTGCATCGGCACGTCGAGCGTCTGCACGTCGGCCGCAACCGTCACCGTGCGGGCGGCTTCCGAGAACGCGGCGCGCACCACGAGTACGAGATAGGTGCCGGGGCCGGGCGCCTCCAGCGTGTAGCGGCCGTCGGGGCCGGTCAGCCCTTCGATCTCCTGACCCGTCGTGACCGAGCGCAGGATCACGCGGGTGCCGGGCAACGGCGAGCCGGTGCCGTCGGTGACGACGCCGGTGACGGTGGCCGCCAGGGCCGGATTGGCCCACAGGGCGAGCATCGTGCAAAGAACGAGAAGTCGCGTACGCATGTGTTTACTCCGCAATCGAAACCATGCCGCGGCCGGGCGCCAGATGAGGCGCACGGCTCGGCGTCAACCACCGAACGAAGAACGAGCGGGTTGAAGGGTTACGAACGCGGCGGGGGTCGAGGCAGGAACCCGAGGCCGGAACCGGCGTCGAGCAGGCGTGAGCCACACGGCGTAACGGCCACCGGGCCGACGCGGCGCGTGGACGGGCGCCGCAGGTGAAGCGAGGCGAGCACGAGGAGCGTGAGGGCCAGCGCCGACACCGACGCCACGACCTGGCCCAGCGTGGCCACGGCTTCAGGCAGCGACGGCGTGGCGAACCCATCGAGATCGTTGCCCAGAGCGGGTCCGTGCAGCAGTGCGGCCAGCAGCCAGATGACCACGGCCTTGCGCCCGACGAGCGATTCGCCGCGACGCCGAAGGGACACGAGACCGCCGGCCAGGGCCAGCGCGGCCGCCCAGCGCAGAATGATGTCGGGTTCCGCAAGCTGCCCGCTCCACACCTGATTGCCGAGCAACCAGAGGTGGAATCCGCCCAGGAGGGCGCCGACGCCGAGCATGGACCGGCGGAACATCGTGGGTTAGTCTACCAACATCCCATGCCTCACGACCGATCCGTGTGCGACGTCCTGGTGGTGGGAGGCGGACCGGCGGCGGGCGCCGCGGCCCGTTTGCTGGCGCTCTGGGGACGCGACGTGGTGGTCGTGGCCAAGACTGACGCCGGCGAGCCCGAGCTTCCCGAGTCGCTCACGCCCTCCTGTCAGAAATTCTTCGACTTGATGGGCATTTCCGCGGCCATCGACGGTGCCGGCTTCGTGCGCAGCAGCGGCCACACGGTGTGGTGGGGCGACGGCGATGCGCGCTGCGAGCCGTTTGCCGACGCCGCCCGCGGCTGGCAAGCCACCACCTCACGGCTGAGCCGGGTCATGCTCGATGGCGCCGCGGCGGCCGGCGCGCGGGTGCAGCGCGCGCTGCTCACGGCCGACGAGGTGCTGGCCTGGCCGGCACACTACCGCCTCGACTGCACGGGCCGCGCGGGCGTGCTGGCCCGCGCCCACGGCGGCCGCGCCTATGAACCCGGCCATCGCACGGTGGCCCTCGTGGGCCTGTGGCGCCATCCAGATGAGTGGTCGCTGGCCAATCCGACCCACACGCTGCTGGAGTCGTACCACGACGGCTGGGCGTGGTCGGTGCCGGTCGACGACGTGCACCGCGCATTCGCCGTGATGGTCGACCCCAAGACCACCGCGCTGACCAAGGGCGACGGCGCGCGCGCGGTGTATCTGGGGGAAATAGCCAAAACGCGCCATCTCGCCGAGCTCTTCCGCGGGGCACACCTGCTCCACGGACCGCATGGCTGGGACGCGTCGATGTACCTGTCGGCGCGGCCCGCCGGCGACCGCTGGCTGCTCGTGGGCGATGCCGCATCCTTCGTGGACCCGCTCTCGTCGGCCGGGGTGAAGAAGGCCATGGCCTCGGGATGGCTGGCGGCGGTGACCCTCAACACCGCGCTGACGACGCCGGCCCTGAAGGACACCGCCTTTGCCCACTACGCCGCACGCGAGCGAGACACCTACGGCCAGTTCCTGGCGCTGACCCGGAAGTATCTGGCGGATGGCGCACCCGAGGCCGACCACCCGTTCTGGGCCGACCGGGCCGCCCCGTCCGCCGAGGACGCTGACCGCCAGGCAGTGCTCGCGGCCTACGAGCGCATCAGGCACGCGACGAGGCTCGAACTCCGCCTGGCACCGGGCGTGCGCCTCGAGGACTGCCCGGCCCTGCGGGAGCGGGTGCTGGTGCTCGAACCGCGCCTCGTGGATGCCGCCCATCCCGAGGGCGTGCGTTTCGTGGACGGAGTCGACGTGGTCGTCTTGACCCGTCTGGCGCCCCGGTTCACCGACGTAGGGGACATGTTCGACGCATACCTGCGAGATGCCGACGTAGCGGCCCTTCCCGCCTTCCTGAAAGCGCTGGCCACGGCCGTAGCGCGAGGCTGGCTTCTGGGCGCGTGAAGTGCTACAACTGTCGCTTCGAATCATGACAAAGACCGCACGTCTCTCGGTAGTGGCGCTCTCGTGTTCGTGGCTGATGGCGCTGGCGCTCACGGCCACACCGTTCGCGCAGGCTCCGGCGATGCCGCCCGCTGCGCCGGCCGCCGCCAAGGCGGAGGTCGGCATTCCGGTCACCGACGCTACCGTGGTGAAGGCGTGCTCGGGCTGCCACAAGCCCGACGAGAAGCAGCAGTTGTCGCGCATCTCGTTCCGGCGCAACACGCCCGAGGGCTGGGAACGCACCATCACCCGCATGCTCGCGCTGAACGGCTTGAAGATTGACGCCCCCACGGCCCGCGCGGTCGTGAAGTCGCTGTCGAACAGCCACGGCCTGGCGCCGGAAGAAGCGCGGCCCTCGCTCTACGAAGTGGAGCGCCGCCTGGGGGATGAAGAGTTCAAGGCCGCCGAGCTGAACGGCACGTGCGACGCCTGCCACGCGCTGGGCCGCGTGATCTCGCAGCGCCGATCGAAAGAGGACTGGAGCCTGCTCATCGCGATGCACCGCGGCTGGTATCCGATCATCGACCGGCAGACGTTCCGCCGCATGGGCCCCGCGCCGCGCGATCGCGACGCCGAGGGCCGCCTGCCCGACCTGCGGCATCCCTCCGAGAAGGCCGCTGATTTCCTGGCCGAGCGCTTCCCCCTGCAGACCAAGGACTGGGCCGAGTGGTCGGCCGCGATGCGTCCCGCGCGCATCGACGGCACCTGGGCGCTCTCGGGCTGGGAGACGAGCAAGGGCCCGATCTTCGGCCGCGTGGTGCTCACGCCGGTGGCCGGGTCGACCGACGAGTTCACCACCCAGACCACCTATACCTACGCGCGCTCGGGCGAGCAGGTGTCGCGCGCCGGCCGGGTCAGCATCTACACCGGCTTCCAGTGGCGCGGCCGCTCCACCGTGGGCGGTGCCGATGCGACGGCACTGCGCGAGGTGATGTTCGTCGAGCGTGACTGGACGAAGATCGAAGGCCGCTGGTTCGCTGGCGGCTACGACGAACTCGGGCTCGACGTGCGGCTCGACCGCCTGGGCAAGGACTTCACCGTGGTGGGCCTCGACCACACGGGGCTGCGCGCGGGCGCGACCGGGCAGACCCTGAAGATGTATGTGGCGAATCCCCCGGCGTCCTTCGCGCCGCGCGACCTCGACCTCGGCGCCGGCATCACGACCACGGCGGCCACGGTGGCCGGCGACGTGATCACGGCCACGGTCGACGTGGCGGCCACGGCCGCCATCGGACCGCGTACGCTGGTCGTGGCGGGCACGGCCAAGCCCGGTGCCATCACCGTCTACGACAAGGTCGACGCGATTCGCGTGACGCCGTCGTGGAACATGTCGCGCGTGGGCGGCGTGGTGTTTCCCAAGATGCTGGCGCGCTTCGACGCCTGGGCGTTCAGCAACGGCCCCGACAAGAAGCCCGGCACCGCCGACGACGTGAAGCTCGATGCGGTCGTGGCGACGTGGAGCGTCGAGGAATACAAGGCCACCTTCGACGACGACGACACGAAGTTCGTGGGCGGCATCGACGCCGCCACCGGCGTGTTCACGCCCAACGTCGACGGCCCGAATCCACAGCGCACGGGCGAACGCAACAACATGGGCGATGTGTGGGCCGTGGCGAGCTACACGTCGCCCGGCGCCACGGCGCCGCTCAAGGGACGCTCGCACCTGCTCGTCACCGCACCGCTCTACATGAAGTTCGATCCCACGGTGACCCCATGACCATGAGTGCCCTCGCGGAAACGACCAGCCCGGTACGACATCTCGCCGTCAGCGAGTTCCACACGTTCGAGGCCTCGGGCCAGCGCTTTGGCTACATGGTGCCGAGCGCGGCGGTGTTTGCCTTCGACGACTGCTCCACGGCCGTGGTGGAGCTGCTGAAGACGCGGCCCCATTCGCCCGAGGAAGTGCTGCTCGCGTTGTCGCCCCGTTTCGGCGAGGCCGACGTGAAGGACGCCGTCACCGAGCTGCACCGCATCCGCGCCATTCACGACCTGGCGATGAAGCCGGCGCCGCTCAAGATCATCCCGCTCAGGCCCATGCCGATCCAGACGCTGGTGGTGAACGTCACCAACCAGTGCAACCTGGCGTGCGAGTACTGCTACGAGTACGGCGAAGACAAGATCGTCGACACCGAAAACGGCAGCCAGCCCAAGTTCATGAGCGAGGAAACGGCGCGCTCGGCCGTGGACCTGGCACTGCGCGAGGCCGGCGCCGGCAAGACCGCGCACATCACGTTCTTCGGCGGCGAGACGCTGATGAACTTCAAGGTGCTGAAGTCCACCGTGGCCTACGCCCGCACGACCGCCGCCGCCCAGCAGAAGGACGTGGATTTCAGTCTCACGACCAACGCCACGCTGCTGCAGCCGGATGTCATCGACTTCCTGGCCGACGAGCGCATCGGCGTCACCATCTCGATCGACGGCCCGCAGGACATCCAGGACAAGTTCCGCGTGTTCAGCAACGGCAAGGGCAGCTACGACATCGCCGCACCGAAGATCAAGGCGCTGCTGGCCCGGCACACGACGCGGCCGATCGGCGCGCGCGTCACGCTCACCAAGCAGACCCTCGACGTGAAGCGCATCTACAAGCACCTGTTCGAGGACATGGGCTTCTGGGAAATAGGCTTCGCCCCGGTCACGACCGCGCCACAGCGCGACTACGCGGTCGAGGCCGGTCCCGGCTACGACAACCTGCTCGCGCAGTTCCGCCAGCTTGCTGCCGAGTACCTCGAGG
>ENA-ORBV01008413-ORBV01008413.1-microbial-mat-metagenome-genome-assembly--contig:-NODE-8413-length-17355-cov-14.288228_pt1 | contig 17355 bp, 19 predicted proteins | sample MGYA00237777_ERZ505514 | MGnify/ENA primary metagenome ERZ505514 (study PRJEB26160, sample SAMN06269048) | microbial mat metagenome | isolation source: Oligotrophic lake microbial mat | place...
TGTCCGTGTATCCCGACGCTCATCTGGGTACAGATAGAGCGCGGGACTTACAGCCTCCCGAACCCACCATTAGTTAAGTCGGATTTGTGAGTAGATCTAGATCGCGATTAGGCTTACTAGTCAGCCAACGCTCGATCGCTAAACGTCCAAAGTATATGGGTAAACGGCGGCTTGTGCTCGATCGAGCTGACTATTTGGGTTGACATTAAGAATGGTATAGTTGCTTTCAATTCTATCGCTTTTCGTTTTCTTTCTCTGTTTCTTGCCCTAGTTTACAGATTTCTGAGGATCGATCGTGCTAGCTAAATCCTAGTTGGAATCGTCGATCGTGCTTGGTAGAATGTCATTAATTCCTTTGCTCATCATGTTTACACTCAAGATGCAACTGCTAGAAATTAATGGCGAATATGTAGGCGGATATCTAGATGCTAGGTATAAGGGAGGCTGGCAATGAGCGTAGGGCTGAGATCGTCAACGGTTGAGCTATTAAAACGCTTTAATACTGGGTTTCCCCAATTTTACGAGCAATTTGTCAGTAGCGAGATTCAACTTCAGAATCTGAAGTTGGCATATAGGCTTTACCAGACTCGTCAGGCGGTGATCGAAATTAAGCCTGAAGGTAGCAAGAGCGTTTTAAATTTTGCTTACCGCAACCAGTCATTTTTACTCAGCGACATTTTTGGCGTATTGGCTGCCTATGGTTTAACTATTCATAGTTTGAGTTTGTATGGGCAGATCTACCCACCTATGCTGGTGTTTGTGAAGTTGGTGATCTCACGCGGCGGCAAAGCGTTACCGACCAAAACTGCTGACAATGTGCACAAGGCGATCAGAGAAACGCTGCTGGGACGATTTGAAGTGGAGGAAATGTTGTCCTTGGAGTTTAATCTGGACAATGGGCTGAAAAAGGTAGAGACCAATTTTTATGTCGATCGAGTTTTTCACTTACCTGCTTTGCTGATCGAAGCCGATAACCAGCCAGGACTTTTTTATAAAGTGATGAATGCTCTGTGGCAGGAAGATTTACTGGTCGTCAATGCGAATTTGCTAGTCTGGCGTGGACGGACTCGCCTGATTGTTTACTTACTCGGTCCAAATGAAGGCTTAATCCCTGAATATCTCGGTACTAAGATCGCCGAAAGTCTCAAACAACGCCTCTCCGATCGTCAAACCTGATCGCCAAACACACCACCACTACGATCGACTCGCCCAAAAAACTCGATCGACTAGCGGCGAAGGGAAGTGAAAAGAGATGAAGTGTAAATGGCAAAAGAGCAAAGGGCTACAAGAGTCCTCGCGCAAGACAGGCAACTCGAAAACTGAGATTATTCCCATGATATGGAACCAGTTCCAACGACTAGGTTTGAGCGCAAAAAACTACATCTCTAAGCCTGCTTCTGGTTCAGCATTTGAATTAGCATCCTCACACTTTCCGCCTGCTGTTCAACCGATCGAGACAGTTGTTCGGCTACCAGCGTATTTTGTTCGATCTTGTCACTTGTTCGATCGTTCTCGCAGTTTGTTCGGTAATCGCCTCAATCCTAGTTAGACTCTTTAAAAGCCCGATCCATTTCTCGTCTAAATTCGGCTTGCTCTTCAGCCGTCCGCACCATAATCGAGACGATACGCTCTAAATTGGTCATGATGTTTACCTTTCGCCTATTTTTAGACTATTTTTTCGCGGTCACCGTGATTCGATCGCCCACTTTTAAGCCCATTTCTTTTGCCCATCCAGCGCGTAATTCAATCACTCTATCAACCACCACACCCTCAGCAGGGTAGACAGGGCAGGGTTCAGTTTTGCAAGGAGGTGATGAATTGGCGATTGCTACCACCTTCCCCGATAAAATAAACACCATATCGAGACCGACAATACAATTTTTCATCCAGAATGCGACAGGGCGGGCGGGCGTAAAGTTAAACAACATACCTCGATCGACAGGTAAAGCAGGACGATACATTAACCCCTTGGCTTGTTCTGGGATCGTGCGAGTTACTTCTAGATCGACTTTGCGCCCAGCGATCACCGCCGTTGCTGTAATTGGTAAAAATTGTGCCAGACTTGCTTTTGCTTGGATGTTAGGCTGTGGAACTAATGGCTCGGTCATATTCGGCACACGATCGGATTTAGGTATCGACTCAGTTGCAGACATCACAGATTGATGGCAGGATAGCAAGAATAAACTGCTAAGCCCACAGGCGATCAGAAGCGATCTCTTGCCAGATGTCTTTGCCGAGACCAGCCCAAAACCTAATACTAATCTGCGATAGGATGTGTCACAATTCTTAAGAATTGAGCTAAAAATTAAGCCAGCCATAAATTATGCCTTTTCCTTTGTATGTAGCTTTTATCTGGCATCAGCATCAACCGCTGTACAAGAGTCCCATTGCGGGGAAATATCGCTTGCCTTGGGTAAGACTGCATGGAGTTAAAGATTACTTGGATTTGATCTTAATTTTAGAGAAATTTCCGAATCTGCATCAGACCGTTAATCTCGTGCCTTCACTGATTTTGCAACTCCAAGATTACATTGATGGTACTGCCTTCGATTCATATCTGGAGCTAACTTTAACCCCAGAGCAAAATCTCAACCTAGAACAGAAACAGTTTATCGCTGAATGTTTTTTTGATGCTCATCATCATACTATGGTCGAGCCTTATCCTCGCTACGCCGAGCTATTAGACCAAAAAAAGGTGAAAGGCGTAGCTTGGTGCATAGAAAACTGGCAAGAGCAGGATTTTAGCGACTTATTAGCTTGGCACAACCTCACTTGGTTCGATCCATTATTTCGCGAACAAGATCCACAGATTCAGGAATGGTTCGATCGAGGTCGAGGTTTTACGTTAAGCGATCGACAACTAATTTACTCAAAGCAAAGAGAAATCATTGCCCGCATTTTGCCCAAACATCGCGAAATGCAAGAGTCAGGACAGCTAGAAATCATCACCACGCCTTATACTCACCCGATCATGCCACTGCTAGCAGATACCAAAGCAGGACGAGTTGCAGTACCGCAAATGTTACTGCCTGGACTCAGATTTCGCTGGGAATCGGATATCGAACTGCACCTCGAAAAAGCGCGTCAGGTTTATCGGAAATACTTTGGCAAAGAACCGAGTGGGTTGTGGCCGTCGGAACAGTCGGTCAGTCCTGCAATTTTACCGATTGTCTCGAAGCAAGGATTTCGCTGGTTATGCTCAGATGAAGCCGTGCTGGGATGGAGTCTGGGACACTACTTTCGGCGCGATCAAAATGGTCAAGTAATCGAGCCGCAGATTCTCTATCAGCCATATGGGCTTGATACAGTGCATGGTGAATTGTCGATCGTGTTTCGCGACCATCGGCTTTCAGACTTGATTGGTTTTAGCTATAGCTCTATGCCTGCGGATGTCGCCAGTAACGATCTATGCACCCACCTCAAGGGCATCCATGCTGCCTATCTGGAATATCAGCAAAATAGTCCACATTCAGGTAGCGATGATCGACCTTGGTTGGTAACAATTGCCCTAGATGGCGAGAACTGCTGGGAGTATTATCCTCAAGACGGTAAAATTTTCTTAGAAACGCTCTATACACAGCTATCTCAAGAAGAATCCTTGCGTCTGGTCACTGTTTCTGAATTTATTGACCAGTTTCCCCCTGTGGACAAGATCCCACCGCACCAACTCCATAGTGGCTCTTGGATTGATGCTAATTTCACCACTTGGATTGGCGATCCTGTAAAAAATCGCGCTTGGGAATTACTGGCTGAAGCTCGGCAAGTATTACACAACCATCCCGAAGCCACCCAAGAAAACAACCCAGAAGCTTGGGAAAGCCTATTTGCTGCTGAAGGTTCTGACTGGTTCTGGTGGCTGGGTGAGGGACATAGTTCAAATCAGGACTACATGTTCGACCAGCTATTTCGAGAGCATCTCCAAGCTCTATATCGGGCATTAAATGAGGTTGTACCGACAAGTTTGCTCTATCCTTTAGAACCTCATGGTATTTCCACTAATCAACGTCCTGAAAGCTTGATTCACCCGATCGTTGACGGTGAGGGTGACGATCATAACTGGCATGGGGCGGGGCAGATCGATCTGAATGCAGGACGGGGAACGATGCATAAAAACGGGCTGGTAAAACGAATATGGTACGGTCAAGACCACTTTCACTTTTATCTCAGGCTCGACTTTAACTCAGACTTTAAACTCGATTTAAGCTCGGCTGATACTGCTCCCAATGTTCATCTATTTTGGTTTTATCCCGATCGAGCAAATTACAATAGCCCTATTCTGCTCAGCAACCTGCCCGATGTCCCTCCCCTAAATTATCAATTTCATCACCACCTCAATATCGATCTTTTTGCCCGATCGGTCGAGTTAAATGAAGCATTTGAGGATCATAGATGGCAAAATATACCTACGCGCACAAAAATAGAATTTAACCAATGCCTCGAAGTTTCCCTGCCTTGGGAAGATCTCGATCTGAATCCTGAAAGTACGACTAGGTTGGTAATTCTGCTTAGTCGTAGGGGAATATTTCAAACCTCTCTGCCAGAACACACTATTATTCCTATAGAAGTGCCCTAGTTAAGTATCTAGTTTAAGTATCAAGAGAAAATCTGTGGAAAAGGAAAAATCAAGCATTGAGTCAATTGTGGAGCAAGCCATGCTCGATGGCTACCTCACCCCCGCCATGGAAACCGAGGTTGGTCGAATTTGCGACAGTGCCTTTGAGCTGTCGGTCGAAGAGTACATGGCTCTAGATCGGCTGATGGGGGCATTGCTAACTGGCGATGTCGTGGCTGTGCCTCGGAAGCAATTTATAAATGTAATGGAAGAGTTGGTGCTGAGTGAAGCTGTGGCAAAGGTCGCAGAAGTAGAAGCTAGCAGTAACCATATTCTCGATTTGGGGGATATTGCTGCCTATGCGCTTAACCGTTTACCGCCGCTCTATGCCACCACCGAGGAAGGTGCAGTCTACCAGCGAGAACGCGCTTTAGCTGATTTGTTCCCCCTGATTGCTCAGCAGGTCAAAGAAGCGATCGAACGAAATGTCGATCGACCCGAATTTTTCCCCGAACGCTCGACAATCGGTCAGAAGGGAGATGGGGTCTTGTCGCAAATTAGTTCGTTGCTACAGGCATACGCACCTGAATTTGAGTCTAAATCCTGATTTTTCCTAAGCAGTCTCCAAAAGCAGCCAATAAAAAAGGAAGGAAAATGCTTTCCTTCCCGATCGTTTAGTTTTAGAAACAAAAACTATGCTTGGTCTTGTTCAAGCTGTTCAAAGCTTTGATAGCAATCTTCGGCATCATAAATGTGGCATCGATCGCTAATTTGCTGCATCAGTGACCATGAGAATTTAGTCGTGTAGATATATTCACCCCAGTTTTCTTGCAGGGCTTTATATGCCCCACGCAAATTGTAGGAAGGAATTCCAGTCGAGATGTGGTGTGGTACATGAACGTTAATGTCGTGGCACAACCATTCCACCCAAACAGGATAATCACAATGGACGGTTCCAGTTAACTGGTCATGTGCGGCGTGCCATTGCGCTTTTGGTTTAAACGGAATGTCAGGCATCGTGTGGTGCACGATCGTAAACGTACTCATCCAGAAGTGATACATCAACCAAGGCATGAAGAAATAATTCACCCAGCCGAAAATACCGCCACAGTAGATCATCAGTGGGAATGCGATCGCGGCATAAGCGATCGTTAAACCAGCCGAAAATATTACTTGGGATCTTTGTTTTTCGGGGTAAAGCGAGGGATTGTAATGCAAAACTGCCCAGTGACCAATAGAGCCAACCCACCACAAGCTGCCGCGAATACAACGATAGAGAAACTTTAGAATTGGATGAGCTGCCCGAAATTCATCATCTGTCAGTGGAGTCCAAGCATTATCTTCCTCCATCATGTTGGTGTAAGCATGATGATGATCGTGCTTCAGTCGCCAAGGATGAAATGGGAAAATCAGGGGCAAAAACATCAAGTGTCCGACTAGATCGTTCACCCATCGGCGGTTAGAAAATGAACGGTGACCGCAATCATGCCCGATCACAAAAAATCCTGTCAGAGCCGTACCAGTAAAAATCCAGCCGAGAGGCAATAAATACCAAGGCAAAAAGGTCAAACTCACATAACCTAAAGCAACGGCGGCAACACTGAAAACCACATTCATCCAAGCTCTGAGCGGTCTTTTGATGAAATACTCAGGCGGTACGGTCTTGATCAGATCGCGTAAAGTCGATTCGGCAGGCAGAACAGGCTTTAAATTAGGTAAATTAGGTCTTGATTCAAGCTTTGGTTCAGGCTTTGAGTAGCTTGAAGTTTGTGAATAAGACTGATTTGAGTTCTGGCTTGAGTTCTGTCTAGAAGTGCTGTCTAACAGCATTACTGAACACTCCCAGCTTGACTTAGGGCTTGATTTTGAGTCTGATCTAAATCTTGAGTTAGGGCTTGATTCAGAGTTTGGTTAAGGCTTTGACGGCTGAGATTATGGAGTTGCCGAAATAGAATTTCTGTATCAGACAAGAGTTCGAGTAACTCAGCACACAGGCTGTCGTTATAGAGGCTGGTGTAGGACTTTTTGGGAGCTACATGGTCTGGAACTCCCTCTTTTAGCGAATTTTGCAGCGAATTGGTTTGTTTGCTCATATTACCTGGTAGATATACTGTGTCACACCACAATGACTAATACGCTCAGTAAACGACGCGATCTTAACTTAAAACCTGCGTATGTTTACTTACTAAATTTTATCTTTATATTAAGGAATGATAACGTAACACGCAAATATTCTCAAAGAAAAGCGAAGAATTGATTAGTGATCCTGAAGAATCCTTAAGACTTTAGTAGTTTGCGTAACAGAAAACGGCGTGGACTTTGAAATAGCCAAGAGCCAAAATCAGCATCGACCTTGTAGAGCTGATAACCCAGACTGTAATAAAGTTGCAGAGCTGGATAATTATTTTCTAGGACATGCAAATAGATCTGTTCAAACCCCCAACGTCCTGCCATTTGTTCTGCGGCTAAGATTAATTGCTGTGCAGCTCCCTGTCGCCGATATGGTGGATCTACTGCTAGGTTTGATAAATATGGGTATTCACAGCTATTCCAGTTTGGTAAAAATATATAGGAAGGCAGATTTGTCGATCGATGCGGTACATGGCGCAAACCGATCTCTAGCGTGGCAATGCTCTGGTCAGCTCGATCGACCCGATCCGAGCTAGTAGCGACAAAGCAGGCATAACGAGGGTTTAGATCAAACAGACGGCTACGCAAGTCGAGCGTAATACTCCAGCGAATTAGCGGTGCAAACCATTGTGTGAGAGTAGCAAACTCAGTGGAATCGTAGAAACTGATTGCCAGAATGTCAGCAAGACGATCCAAGTCTTGCCGCTCTACTAATCGAATGCTAAAAAGCAAGTTTTGCAGAGTTTTTGCCTTCACGCACTACCTTTGAGCGATGGCTAAATTTTATCGCATGTTTTCGATCGCTCGGTGCATGTTTCAGTGAAGATTCGATCGAAATCCACCGATAATTGATTACTGTTACCTTTGGCTCACTCATTATGGATCGTCCTCGCAAACAATTTGCCCAGCACTGGTTAAAAAGTGAGAAAGCCTTACAGAAAATCATCAAGGCGGCTGAACTCAAACCTGACGATCGGGTCTTGGAAATTGGCCCAGGCACAGGTAATTTAACCAAGCTACTTTTACCTGAAGTTCGATCTCTGACTGCCGTAGAAATCGATCGAGATCTGTGCGCCAAACTCAGTCGAGGATTTACCCAACCAAACTTTTGCTTGGTCGAAGCCGACATCTTACAGATCCCTCTACCAGAAGGCACGAATAAAGTCGTTGCAAATATTCCCTACAACATCACGGGTTTAATTCTCAGCAAGCTCTTGGGGAGTATCGCCACCCCGATCGATCGGTTTGAGCGGATTGTGCTGTTGGTGCAAAAAGAAATTGCCGATCGACTAGTGGCAAAAGCGGGGCACAAAGCCTATGGGGCTTTGAGTGTGAAGATGCAATATCTGGCTGAATGTCAGTTTATTTGCGATGTTCCTGCTCAGGCTTTTTTCCCGCCCCCAAAGGTTGGCTCTGCTGTGGTTTGTCTGATCCCACGCCCACCGATTAAACCTGCTACCAACCCCAAGTTACTCGAAACTTGGATCAACATGGGGTTCGCGACGCGCCGTAAAATGCTGCGGAATAATTTGACCTCTGTGGTCGATCGAGATCGACTCGTGCTGTTGTTAGAGCAGATGCAAATCAATCCCCAGATCCGCGCCGAAGATTTAAGTGTCGAACAATGGGTCGAACTGGCAAATCAATTAGTCGAATTATTAGCGATTGCAAGCGAGAAACTAGATTAGAATATGACGTGAACACTCTACCCAATATACTTCTTATGGCTCGGAGATCTAAAGCCTCTAATCCTGTTTCTAAAGTCTCTAATCCTGTTTCTACTGCTAATGACCTTGGACTTTCAGATCTTCGTCTCCGCCTCAACTTTTTGGAGAAGGAAAACGACAAACTAATCAAGCAGATTGAGACAAATCGGACTAAGTTACATAACCTAAACGAGAGCATTCAAGCAATTGGGATTCAGATTGCTCAACGGGGCGCGCCATTGCGTCAAAAAATGACGGAACTGGATAGCCAAATCCATGACATCTTCAATGAGATTTTCACAGGCAGAAAACTGGGTAAGAAGTCACGAAAAGATATTGAAACAATCTATTATCACCTCCAAGCAGATGGGATCATTAGCCAGAAAACCTCTCCTATTGATGATCCAGATCTATTTGAACCTGACGATGCTGATTATGAATCTGATTGGCGAAACCATGAAGAGAATTCTCGGCAGCAATTTATGCGAGATGTGCCGAAGCCAGACCGAGATGAACTAAAAAAGATTCGCCAGATTTTTTTGCGCTTAGCCGACAGTTTTCATCCTGATAAAGTTACGGATGAAGCCGAAAAGGAATACTGTACTGAGGTAATGAAGGAAATTAATCTCGCCTATCAAAATGGAGATTTGGCTAAACTTTTGTCGATCGAAAAGCAGCAAGAGTTAGGTGAAATTATTAACCGTGATAGCTCAAACGATCTGACGCGCCAATGTGCCAAAGTCGAAGCCAACAACGATTTCCTCAAAAATCAACTCGATAACCTCAAGCAGCAACTTAAACTGATTAAAAATTCCCAGCAAGGCGAAGTAACCGCTGTTTTTAAGAAGATCACAAGATATGGCGGCGATCCGATTGGGGAAGCTTTGCGTGAGATCGAGGAGCAAATCGCCATCATCGAACAAATGCACCAGTTTGCAGCCGATTTTCGCGATCGACGGATTACGATCAAAGAATTTTTGCGCGGCCCCACGGCATTAATGCATCAACAGGATATGACTGAAGAGGAAATGCTGCTAGATTTTTTATCGCAATTTCGCTAGAGCAAAGTATTCAGGAAATTATGACAAGCCAACCAATCACGATCGGCTATGCTTCGGCGATGCCAAACACTTGCTTAAACACCTTTTGGACTTTGTAGCCTGAGTCGATCGATTCGAGTGGATCTTTGCGAAGGCGGTGACGTAGGCAAAGGGTAATCACGCGCTGAATATCATTGACTGTAACCTCATCTCGTCCTTCTAGAGCGGCAATTGCTTTAGATGCTCGATTCGTGACAATATCACCGCGCAACCCATCTACATCGAGATCGGAACAGACTTGCGAAATGTTAAGGCGAAGTTCTTGGGGAATCGTCACAGAGCTGAGTTTGGCTTGGGCTTGGATCAGCTTGTCTTGGAGCTTTTCTTGCTCGTCGTTATATTCACCGAGAAATTCATGCGGGTTTTGGTCAAACTCGGTACGTTGCTCGACAATTTGCACCCGCAGCCCAGGTTCTTTGACCGTGCGAATTTCGGCGTGCATCCCAAATCGATCGAGTAGTTGAGGACGGAGTTCACCTTCTTCGGGGTTACCAGAACCAACCAAGACAAAACGGGCAGGGTGACGAATTGAGATGCCTTCGCGTTCGACCGTGTTCCAACCTGAAGCGGCGGAGTCGAGCAAAACATCGACGAGGTGATCGTCAAGCAGGTTGACTTCATCGATGTACAGAATGCCGCGATTGGCTTTAGCTAATAGTCCTGGCTCAAATGCTTTAACGCCTTCAGACAGAGCTTTTTCAATATCGATCGTGCCACATACGCGATCTTCAGTTGCGCCGAGCGGTAAATCTACCATCGTCACTTGTTTTTTCGTTACAGGTGGATGTTCGCCCTGAGCCAATCTTTGTCGTACTTCATCGCTTTGCAGATCGGCATCGGTGGGGTGGCTGCTAAATGGATCGTCGGCGATCACTTCAATTTCTGGCAGTAGATCGGTAAGGGCGCGAATTGTGGTGGATTTACCTGTACCTCGATCGCCCATAATCATCACCCCACCAATTTTGGGATCGATCACGTTTAGCATCAGGGCTAGTTTCATTTCTTCCTGTCCCACAATCGCGCTGAATGGGAACACAGGACGTTTTCTGGTCAAAGGCTTGGCGGCACTTGTGGAATCAGTCTGGGCTTCGATCGGGTAGGCAGAAATGGTGGTCAAAATCGTAAGGTGGAGTGAGAGTTAGATATACAGCAATATAACGCAAAAGGCGATCGAGATGTTTATTCAGCGCAATTCGGCGACAGGTCGATCGACGATCAGGTGTCTGCCTGTTTCAAGGTCGATCGCGGTCACAATCAGTTGGCGACTAGCATCGATGTTGAATAGTACTTTCAGTCGATCGATTCCAGGTTGACCGAGTGGTTTGAGTTCGGCGATTGCCTGTGGGGTGTCGGAATCGATTAAAGGCATAAATGTCTCGGCAACTTCGTGATTGATTTGCGTCACTAATCGATCGCCATCGAAGATCACTTCCGTCGAACCTGCCGCCCGCTTTTCTAACTCGCCGATCAGGAGTTCGATCTGTTCCTGGTGGGGCTGAGAAGCCCGTAAGATCACTTCCATCGGATGACGAGTGGGATAAACTTGCCCACGCAGAAATAATGGTTGATATTGCCATTGCTCTAATTGGGCTTGCCAGTAGCGAATCGCATAGGAATGAAACAGATAATCTCGCACACGCACGCCCTGATTCAGCATTAACGCTCCATGCGCCACTGCTTCAAACGGCTTTTTTGTGTGAATATTGGCACGGCTAAAATATTTTGAGATTAGATCTCTGACTGATGGGATCTGCGTCGAACCTCCGACTAAAATCACATCTTTGATATCCATTTTGAGTACGCCCTTCGAGGCAGCCCGATTAACGATCTCGTCGATCGATGTTTGCAAAATCCGATAAAATCCTCGCCTATGCAGAATTGCTTCTAGTTGCTGGCGGCTGTAGGTGATATCCAATCCTTCGAGCTGGTTTAGATCGAAAAATACCTCACTCGCAGTTGCTCGATCGGAGAGACTAATTTTGATTCGCTCCATTAGGGACAGTAAGATATTTCCTTTGGCAATACTCGGATCGCTTGAATCGCTATGTCGATCGATAAAGTCTTCCACCAGCCATCGATCGACATCCTCGCCCCCAATCACCTGACCAGTCTTGGCAATCACTTCGACTTTTGTGTCTGGCTTCCCAGATTCACCAACATAGTCACCCCAACTTGTGGGATTAGGCGCACGAGGAGTTCGCACTAGGGATAAATCGAGTGTGCCACCACCAAAATCAATCACCAGAACTAGCGAACCAGGCTGGTTAACGGCATAGCCTAAAGCGGCGGCAGTTGGCTCATCTAAGGTACGGATTCGAGCTGTGGGTGAGTGTTCTAATAATCTCTGACTACAGGATTCTAACCAATGTAGATATCGCTCATAAGATTGAACAGGTACGGTAAATATAATCTCAGAGGTCAGGATTTGTTTCGATCGAACATGCTCAAATACCTGACTGAGAAATAATTCGCCGATATACTCTGGGGTGACTTTAACGCCATCAATCTCTGGTGTAAACCCAGCCGAAAAACTCAATTGCCGCTTGATCTGATTAAAGTATCTCCGATCTTGGGAAATCATGCCGCTATTAATCACTTGTTGTCCAATTGCCACTCGATCGTGACACGGATCTCTGAGATAAAGTAACGAGGGAATCAGAAACCCATATGGATAAGGGCGACTAATCGCATCTAACTTCAGTGTCTCTGGCCGATCGGTGACTGCATTCCAATAAGCCAGAACTGTATTGCTACTACCAAAATCAATTGCGATCGCGCTCATGGGAATAAAATTATAGTCTTTAGCTATTCGAGGTTAGTGGGATTTAAGATGTAATGTGTGGAACTTCATGCTAGCGTAAAGTTGACTACCTTTTTGGCAGTATGAAAAAATACTCTCCCGAACAAATCGCAAAGCTCAAAGCTGAGGCAAAGGCTCCTTATCGGGGATTGCGAAAATTTATCTATGTGGCTTTAGGTGGTTCGGGCGCGATTGGAGCATTTATATTTGCAGCTCAGCTATTGGCGGGCAGGGGTGATATTTCTACAGTTTTAGGTAATCTCGGCATTCAGATTGGCGCGATCGCCCTGATGGTAACGCTATTCCGATTAGATAAAGCTAAGGCAAAGTAGCTCATAACTATAATGGACACATCTAAAATTAATACCAAAATCAAGCTCGGACTGGGGATTTTACTCCTAATTATTTTAGCGATCGCATTGCGGTTTTTCGATATCCAATCACTGCTCCAATCCGCTCTACTTTGGGTGAAGAGCTTGGGGGTATACAGCGTGATTGCATTTATCTCGATCTATAACATTGCCACAATATTATTAATTCCAGGCTCGATCTTAACTTTGGGTGGGGGAGCGATATTTGGGTTGGTCGAAGGTTCGATTTGGGTATTTGTTGCTGCCACACTTGGCGCGACTTTTGCGTTTTTAATTGGTAGATATCTCTCCCGCGCTTGGGTCGTCCAAAAGCTGGAAGCTTATCCTAAATTTAAATCGATCGATGCCGCAGTTGCTAGAGAAGGATTCAAAATCGTGCTCTTGACTCGTCTCTCCCCAGTCTTCCCGTTTAATTTATTGAACTATGCTTTTGGGATTACACAAGTTTCGCTCAAAGACTATGTGCTTGGTTCTGTCGGCATGATTCCTGCCACAATATTGTATGTTTATATTGGCTCCCTCGCTGGTGACTTGGCGATCGCTAACGCTGGGAATCAGCCATCTAATCCACAAACTCAAACCCTGCAATGGATATTACGTGGAATCGGTCTGGTTGCCACAATTGCTGTCACCGTATATATTACTAGCATTGCCCAGAAGGCTTTGGCAGAGAGTATTACACTAGAAGGAGACGAAAATGAATAACATCTCGATCCCCCCAATGGATGAGTACAATCAAGCTCTATTAAATCGAGTCCATCCACCTGACTGGGTAAATCCCAATCCACAGGACTGCTATGACTTAGTTGTAATTGGTGGAGGTACGGCAGGTTTAGTAGTTGCCGCAGGTGCAGCAGGTTTGGGGATTGGCTTAAAAGTTGCTCTAATTGAAAAGAATTTGATGGGAGGCGATTGCCTCAATGTCGGATGTGTACCATCGAAATGTCTGATCCGCTCAGCTAGAGTAGTGGGTGACATCCTCAATGCTCAGCAGTTTGGCGTGAATATGCCAAAACTTACACCAGAAAATATTGACTTTGCCGCAGTGATGACACGGATGCGACGGCTCCGCTCTCATATTAGCGAAAATGACTCGGTGCAGAGATTTCAAAAACTTGGAATCGATGTGTTTCTGGGTGAGGCAAGCTTTGTCAGCGATCGATCGATTGCCGTAGGGAATAACACGCTGCGATTTAAGAAAGCGGTGATTGCCACAGGTGCGAGGGCTTCACGGCCAGATATTCCTGGCTTGGCAGAAGTAGGATATCTCACAAATGAGACTGTGTTTGAGTTGACGGAGCGACCACATCGTTTAGCCGTAATTGGTGCGGGGGCAATTGGTTGTGAGTTGGCACAGACTTTTCAGCGTTTGGGATGTGAAGTAGTACTATTGCACAAAAACGATCGTATCCTCGATCGAGAAGATCCTGATGCATCGGAAATATTGCAGCAAACTTTTCGACATGAGGGGATTCGACTAGAACTAGGCGTGAATATCCAAAGCGTTGAGCCTACAGCATCGGGGAAGCTAATCTGGTTTAATCGTGGTGATGAAAAAGTCTCGATCGAAGTGGATCAGATTTTAGTTGGGGTTGGGCGCACTCCTAATGTCGAAGGATTGAATTTATTCCAAGTCGGCGTAAAGTTCGATCTCGCTCATGGTGTGGTTGTGGATGACTATCTCCAGACCACAAACCCCAGAATCTACGCCGCAGGTGATATTTGCATGAATTGGAAGTTCACTCACGCTGCCGATGCCGCCGCTAGAATTGCGATCAAAAACATTTTGTTCTCACCATTTGGATTGGGACGGGCCCAACTCAGCAAACTGATTATGCCTTGGGTAACTTACACCTCACCTGAAATTGCCCATGTTGGCATGTACGAGCAGGAAGCTAAAGCTAAGGGAATTGATGTCAGTACGATTAAGATCCCGTTTGATGTTGTCGATCGAGCGATCGCTGATGGAGAGACCGCAGGATTCCTCAAGATCCTTCACCGCAAAGGCTCAGATCGAATCCTCGGTGCGACAATTGTGGCTGCCCACGCTGGCGAAATGATTAGCGAAATTACCTTGTCGATCGTCACGAAACAAGGACTCAATCAACTGTCTGGGGTAATTCATCCCTATCCTACTCAAGCGGAAGCGATCAAAAAGGCTGCTGATGCTTACAGGCGAACTCTATTAACACCTCGCAGTAAAATTCTTTTGGGACTAATCGCTAAACTTTCGGGGTAATCTAAAAAGCTCAAATTTAACTTATCGATCGAGATGTGTGTTGAGACCAGATTAGACTGAGTAATATTATAAAAATCAAACCCTCGGTTCATCACCGACACAAGTTCGGGAGAGGAATAGCCGAGGGACAGTACTTGCTCCTAAATATAACACTGAGTTGCCGATCGAAGTTCTACTAATTTTTGCATGACTTGTCCACTGAGTAGGAGTTGCTCAGCTTCGGCGATCCCTGCGGTGAGATCGGGAGAAATGCCGCAATGCCAGAGATAAAATCCACCGTTCCAGATTGCCGATCGAATCAACTCAGAGGCTTTACCTGCCAAGACAGCCAGAATATCAGCCACCAGTTCGGTTTCAACCAAGGGGAATTCCTGCCCAGCGAAGCCATAGTCGTGCGCCGAAACGATTAATCTTTCCTCGCCAACTCCAATAATTGCGGTTCGATCGCGTGGAATGTCACAACTGCCTTCTGAACCTTTGACCGTAGTAAAATTCTTCACCCCACGCAGAGCAAAAGCTTCACGCATCATCGTCTCGGTGGGAGGATGCACAAACCCACAGATCGTGTGAGCATTCCCACTGTATGGCGACCAAATCAATTCCACCGTGGCAAAAGGTGGACGTTTACCCACCTGATCGCGGTAGGTGACGAGATCGTGCGCGAGTGGGAAATGTTGAGGTAAATAGACAAATCCCAGTAAATTTTGCGATAGAACTTGATGGATTTGCGTCAGGTCGAGATTTTGCCAGTTCACGCCCAAACCCTGCCAAATCTCGATCGAAGGAATACCATGTTTAGTTGGAGTTCGATCGCCGCCATGCATGAGAACGGGGCAACCTGCCGTCGCTAAAATTAAGGCTGTGATCTGATTAATCGGAGCAGAACGCGATCGACCATCATAGGGCGAACTTAGAATTACCACAGGTCGATCGACTGCTATTGGCTCTAGCTTAGAACCTAGTCGATCGAAGGCATCCATCATTCCTGCTAGCTCTATGCCAGTCGGACGTTTGATCCGATGTGCGATCAGAAAAGCCCCAATCTGGGCTGGCGTGGCTTCCTGCTGCAAAATCATCATGGTTGCAGTCTCAGCTTCGGCTCGCGTCAGGTCTTTACCTGTATGCCTACCACTCCCAACTTTCCGCAGTAATTCTCGAAATTTGTCACTCATTGCTTAATTATCAACCATAGTTGCCCTCGGAATCAGTTCGCAAGCGAGTTTGCGGAAATGTTGAATCGGTGGAATTTGCAGTCGATCGCTGGTCGTCACCAGCACGACTTGACGGGTTAAAACTGGAGCGGCGATCGGACGGACAGCGAGACTGGGATCTTTGAGAGCCTCCATCAGAGCGGAATACGGTAATAGTGCCACCAAGCTACCTTGACGCACAACCCCCCGAAAAGCATCGAGTGAATTTAGTTCGAGTGCCGCATTTAACTTGAGTCCTTGGCGTTTGAATTGGTCTTGGACTAATCGCTGTAAACCATAACCATCTTTGAATACGACCTGTGGATAGAGGGCGAGTTCTGCCCAAGGCACAACTTGATGTTTGGCAAGCGGATGACCCGATGACATCAAAATTTGGATCGATTCTTCGTAAAGATGATCGACGATCATCTCAGGACTGGACATCAGATAAGGGTTCTGCATCACAATTGCCAGATCGATCAAGCCATCTTTGAGTACCTTAAGTGCTCGATCGCTACCTAAAGCTGTAACTCGCAGTTGCACGTCGGGGTAGTCTTGCCCAAAGCTCTGCAATACAGATGGCAACTGATAAGCACAAGCAGAAGGAATAGCGGCAATACAAAGTTCTGGTTGCTTACCTGCAAGCAGTTCTGACAATTCTTGAGCGGCGTTTTGCCATTCTTGGCAAATTTTACGGGCGCGGGGTAGTAAGCGTTCACCCGCCAGAGTTAACTTCGTCTGTGTCTGACGATGAAAAAGCTGGATACCCAGATTAAGCTCTAATGATTGCACTTGGCGACTGACTGTAGACTGGCTAATGCCACATATCTGTCCTGCTTGTTGAAAACTACCTGTTTCGGCAACAGCTAAAAAAGCTTGTAACTGTTCTACGCGCATGACAGGCTGTAAATATCGATTTGAGCGATCTGACTTTAGATGGTCTGACAAATTATCACAGTGCAGATTTATACAAATTCAGGTAATCTGCCCAAATTTTTAAACCTGCAAGAACTATTACTGAACATAATCACATCTTGCCATAATTTAAAAACTGCTGTAAGTTCGCGATAGCAGTTTTCCATATCCACAATCGAGTCATCCACGACCGACCCAATCGCGACAACTAATCCGCCTAATGTCATGGTATTGACTAGACCAAAAGCTTTCATCAACATCAAACCAATCAACAATGATAAACCCCGTCTATCTTGAAAACCATAGTTTGCTCAGCAGGTTTTTAAAATCCTGTAAGCTGTGCAGAGTATAA
>ENA-ORBV01008414-ORBV01008414.1-microbial-mat-metagenome-genome-assembly--contig:-NODE-8414-length-17355-cov-6.171490_pt1 | contig 17355 bp, 13 predicted proteins | sample MGYA00237777_ERZ505514 | MGnify/ENA primary metagenome ERZ505514 (study PRJEB26160, sample SAMN06269048) | microbial mat metagenome | isolation source: Oligotrophic lake microbial mat | place...
GGGCCAGGCTCGGCAGCGGCCGCCGGCCGCCAGAACAGGCTGCTGCCCGCACGCGCAAATGCCACCACAACCATCAGGCTGCTGCCCAGAATTGTCGCCACCAGCAATCCGGCCCAGGCAGTCTGACCGGCGGCCTGCAACAGCATCGCCTTGCCCATGAACCCCGCCAGAGGCGGCATACCGGCAGCGCCGACCGCAAAGAACAAAAAACACAGCGCAAGCAGGTGCCCCGCCGGTGGCGCGCCGCCCGCCAGGAAACCGTCGCCCGCAGCACCGCGCGCGCCACGCACCCGGTCAGCCAGCAGGAACAGCGCCGCCATCACCAGCGTGCTGTTGACCAGGTAGAACAGGCCGGCCGCGACAGCGTCCGCACGCGCCAGCGCGACTGCCAGCAGCAGCGTGCCGGCCGACACCACCACCACGTTGCCCAGCAGCTGGCGCAGGCTGCGCGCGGCCAGCGCGCCGACCGCACCCAGCACCAGGGTGGCCGAGGCCAGGGCCAGCAACCACGGACTGGCAACCTGCGCCGCGGCCCCGGCACCGGCGCCGAAGATCAGTGTCGTAACACGCAGAATCGCGTAAATACCGACCTTGGTCATGATGGCAAACAGGGCGGCCACCGGCGCACTCGCCGCACCGTAGGTTGCCGGCAACCAGAAATAGAGCGGAAACAACGCCGCCTTGACGCTGAAGACCACAATCAGCAGCAACGCCGCGCTCTGCACGAGCAAGGCGCGGTCTCCCGCGACCTGTGGCACACGCTGCGCCAGATCGGCCATATTCAGTGTTCCGGTCAGGCCGTACAGGAGACTGACCGCGATCAGGAACAGCGCCGAGCCGGCCAGGTTGAAGGCCACATAATGCACCGAGGCGCGCAGCCGTGCGGCACCGGCACCATGCAACAGCAAGCCGTAGGAGGCGATCAGCAAGACCTCGAAGAAGACAAACAGGTTGAACAGGTCGGCAGTCAGGAATGCACCGTTCAAGCCCATCAGCTGGAACTGGAACAGGCTGTGAAAATACCGTCCCCGCTGTGCGTCCCCGCCGCCTGCATAGAGCAGCGTCACCGACGCCACCACAGCCGTCAGCAACACCATGGTTGCGGACAACCGGTCCAGCGCCAGCGCAATGCCAAATGGCGCGGCCCAGTTGCCCACCAGGTAGGCCTGCACCACGCCACCATGCGCCTGCGCGAGCAACAGCGCTGCGACGACCAGGCCGCCCAGCGCGCTGACCAGCGCCAACCAGCGCACCAGGCCTGGATGGCGACGCTCCAGCAGCACCAGTACTGAGCCCGTGACCAGCGGCAACACGATGGGCAAGATCACCAGGTCTGGCCAGGCCATCAGTGCGGCCCTCGCGGCAGCGGAGGCGCGTTATCGGGTACACCGTCCACATGGTCGGAACCCGTTTCGGCGCGTGCCCGCATGGCGATCACCAGCAACACCGCCGTCATCGCAAAACTGATGACGATGGCGGTCAACACCAGCGCCTGTGGCAAAGGGTCGGCGTAGTTCGCCAGCGTTGGCGCCTGTTGTGCGTTGATGATGGGCGCGGCACCGACACGCAACCTGCCCATGAAGAAGATGAACAGGTTGACCGCGTACGACAGCAGCGTCAGCCCCAGAATCAGGTCAAAGGTGCGCGGCCGCAACATCAGGTAGACGCCAGCGGCGGTCAGCACACCGAGCGCGATAGATACCAGCAATGCCGTCATGGCGCGCTACCGGTGCGGTCGCGTTGCACGGCCTCGGGCGGTCTGGCGGCAGACAGCCGTGCGATGGACAACAGCGCCACCATGGTCGCCCCAACCACGGTCAGGAAAACCCCCAGGTCAAACACGGATGCGGTGGCCAGTGGCACCTCGCCCACCAGCGGCCACCACGGATAGTCGTAGCTGCTGGTCAGGAACGGTGCGCCAAAAAGCCAACTTCCCATGCCGCAGCCACCGGCCACCAGCAGACCCCAGCCGACCCAGGGGCTGAAGTCGGTTCGCATGCGCTCACCCACATACTGCTGGCCGCTGGCGACGAACTGCAGTGTCAAGGCGATCGCCAGTACCAGGCCGGCGATGAAGCCACCACCGGGCAGGTTGTGGCCACGCAGAAACAGGTAGACCGATACCAGCGCCAACGCCGGGAACAAGAGACGGCTTATCAGTTGCAGCATCAGCGGATGGGGCTCCGCCGCCCCGCGACCGGCGGGGGCCTGGGGCGCCGGTTGCCAGTCTGCGAGCAGGGCGCTGATGACCAGCGCCGCTATCCCCATGACCGTGATCTCGCCCAGCGTATCAAAACCACGGTAATCCACGATGATCACGTTCACGGCATTCGCTCCACCACCGATTTCCACCGCGGTCTGCAGGAAATACGGCGAGATCGAGTCAAACGGTCGACCCAACACCATCCACGCCAGGGAGGCCACTCCGGCACCGGCCGCCACCGCAACAACGCCATCCCGCACGCGCCGCCCCGTGCTTTCGCCGCTGGCAGGTGCAGAATGGTCCGGCAGCCAATGCAGGGCCAGCATCATCAATACGATGGTGGCCACTTCCACCAGCAGTTGGGTCAGGGCCAGGTCGGGTGCCGAAAAATACACAAACGTCAGGCTCACCACCAGGCCAACGGCGCCCAGCAGCAACAGCGCCAGCAGGCGTTGCCGGTGTTTGACCACAGTGGCCACGGTGGCTGCCATGCCAATTGCCCAGATCACTACAAACGCGAAGCCGGCCGGCGCATCGCCCACACTCGGGCCCGCCTGCACCGCGCCGCCCAGAAACGGCAGCACACCGGCGGCGATTGCCATCAGCACCAGCAGCAGCAGATAGCGCTGCAGGCTACCCGTCTGCAGCATGGCAGTAACGGCGCTGGCCCGTTCGACCACGCGCAACAGCGCGGCCACGAATACGCGACGCCCGCCGGTATGCGGCAGCGCCGGCACACGCGCCAGCAGATGCAGGTTCATGCCGCGCTGCAAGCCGAAGTAGATCGCGGCACCGCCGAGCAAGGCCAGCCCACTCATCAGCAGGGGCAGGTTGAGCCCATGCCAGAGGGACAGTGCATAGTGCGGCAGATCGCCCGGCAGCGGCCCGAAAACAGCCGATCGGGCAGCGACCGCCAGCAACGGGCCGATCACCAGAGCGGGTGCCAGGCCCACTGCCAGGCAAAGGAACACCAGCATTTCAACCGGCACCCGCATGAAGCGCGGCGGCTCATGCGGCGTGCGTGTTAACCCGACCGGCGCACCGTTGAAGAACACGTCGTGGATGAAACGCAGGCTGTAGGCCACGCTGAACGCGGCCGCCAGCGTCGCACCGATTGGCAACAGCCACTCCATCACCACATGGCTTTGTTTGCTGACGGCCTCGGCAAAGAACATTTCCTTGCTCAGGAAACCATTCAGCAGTGGCACCCCGGCCATCGCCGCCGACGCCACCATCGCCAGGGCGCCGGTCCAGGGCATCGCTTTCCACAGCCCGTTGAGCTGGCGCATGTCGCGCGACCCGGTCTCGTGGTCGATGATGCCCGCCGCCATGAACAGCGAGGCCTTGAAAACGGCGTGGTTGAGGATGTGGAACACGCCAGCGACCACGGCCAGCGGTTCATCCAGCCCGAACAACAAGGTGATCAGGCCCAGGTGACTGATCGTCGAATACGCCAGCAGACCCTTCAGATCATGCTGGAACAGTGCCACATACGCCCCCAGCAGCAATGTGGCAAGGCCGGTGAGCGAGACGATCCAGAACCAGGGCTCGGAGTCCCCCAGCGCCGGGTACAGGCGCGCCAGCAGAAACACACCCGCCTTGACCATGGTGGCCGAATGCAGGTAGGCCGACACGGGGGTCGGCGCCGCCATCGCGTGCGGCAACCAGAAGTGAAACGGAAACTGGGCACTCTTGGTAAAGGCCCCCAGCAGCACCAGCACCAGAGCCACTTCGTACATCGGGTGCGCCCGGATCAGTGCGCCAGCGGCAAGTACGCGGTCGAGGTCGGTACTACCGACAATATGGCCCAGCAGCAGCACCCCCGCCAGCAGACACAGGCCGCCCGCACCGGTGACGGTAAGCGCCATTCGTGCGCCCTCGCGCGCCTCCTGCCCCTTGACTGGATCGGCGTGCCAATAGGCAATCAGCAGAAATGAGGTCAGGCTGGTCAGCTCCCAGAAGACCACCAACAGCACCAGGTTGTCCGCCAGTACGATGCCCAGCATGGCACCCATGAACAGCATGAAGTACAGAAAAAAGCGCGCCCGCGGATCCTTGGGATCGAGGTAATAGGCTGCGTACAGCACGACCAGGGCGCCAATGCCCAGCACCAGCAGGGCGAACATCCAGGCCAGGCCGTCGATGCGAAAACCCAGTCGCAACCCCAGCGCCGGCAGCCATTCGACAGACCAGCGCAGCACTTCGCCGGAAAAAACTGCGGGGGCGAGTGCCCCCAGCATGGCGCAACCCGCCAGTGCACTGCCGCCCGCCAACCACGCCGCCAACCGCGGCTGCTGGTTGGTCACCAGCATCAACAGCGCGGCTGCCGCGAACGGCAACAGCGCCAGCGCAGGCAAAAACAAGGCCAGATTCATCCAGTGCGATTGGAGCCCCAGCCACCTCGTCGCATCACTACCAGAAAGGTCAGGGCGGTGATTGGAATCACGAAGAACAGCATCGCGCTGGAGAAACTGCCCAGTGCTCCGTGCTGTTGGGCGGCCAGAATCAGGTACGCCACATAGGCCGCATAGTAGGCCAGAAAAACCCCGCCTTCCCAGCGCGCGATGGAGTGCCCGGACATGAACACCGGCAGGCAGGCAAACGCCACGGCCAGCATCACCCAGATATCAAAGTTCAGCAACGCCGGCGACACGACCAGGCCCGTGGAGCCGGACACCAGGCCAGACAAACCCAGGCAACCCAGGATGTTGAAGGTGCTGCTGCCCACCACATTGCCCACCGCAATATCGCGTTCACCCTTGATTGCCGCCGTGATCGACGTTGCCACTTCCGGCATCGAGGTACCGGCAGCGACGATGGTGAGTCCGATGACCAGGTCGCTCACGCCCAACCCCTTGGCAAAACTGACTGCCGCGTTGACCAGCCATTCTGACCCCACCACCAGACACGCCAGCCCGGCGACAATCAGCAGCAGTTGCATGGGCACACCAGCGTCCCAGCCACCCGGCTTGGCTGGCTTTACTTCGAGCGCATATTCGTCGAGGGCCTCTCGCGTCTGCTTGCGCGACTGCAACACCAGAAACACCGTATACACCACCAGCAGGCCAAACAGGATGGCCCCATCCACAAAACCCAGCCCACCGTCCCACGCCATTGCCAGCAGCAACAGCGACGCCCCGATCATGATCGGAACCTCCTGACGGACCAGCTGGATGTTCACCACCAATGGCGTGATCAGTGCCGAGACGCCAAGAATGAACAAGACATTGAAGATATTGCTGCCGACTACGGCACCAATCGCAATGTCGGCGCGTCCGTCAAGCACCGCCCCGACCGACACGGCAACCTCCGGCGCACTGGTCCCGAAAGCCACGACGGTCAGGCCCACCACCAGCGGTGAAATTCCAAACGACAGGGCGAACTTGGAAGCGCCCCGCACGAGCAACGCCGCACCCAGCACCAACGCTACCAAACCGGCGAGAAACATGAGAAAAGTCATTCACAATTATGACCTGTGACGACCGCTGTACCGGTCTGGATTCGACTCTTTTTTCGGGCCTTTCCCAGGCCTGCGCCAGTGCCCAGTCAACGGTCAATTCCAGGTCGGGAACTGCAGTTTTCAGGTTGAATTTCCTGATCCGTGTGGCTGGCGGGACGGGCGCTGAACCTGCGTGTGCTTGGGACTCTCTGCATAACTCGCGCCGTGCGCGGCGGGGGTTCGAACCAAAGCGGGCCCTTTGCCCGCGAAGCCCCTTGCGTGTGCCTCGGGCACACGCTGAGCGGCCAAACCCCTTGCGTATGCCTTGGGCACACGCTGCGCGGTGTTGGCTCGCAAATCATCCCGTTTCGGACTCGAACGCGCATGGCGGGAGTTATGCAGAGCATCCCTTGGCGCCTGACTACTTGCCAGTGTCAGTTGTTTTCCCTTGTCAGCCGCTCTGCAAAAGATATGCCGATGGCTGAAAGCACAAAAGTGAAATGGATGACAGCGACCATGGTCACGATTTGTATGTTGTCCAGAGTCAGGTCGCCGCTCAGATAGGTTTTAAGAGCATGTACGCCTGAAATCGAAATGATCGCAAACGCCAGTTTGAGTTTGAGGTTGTAAGTATTGACGTGGTCCAGCCAGTCGGGCTTTTTCATGTCCGTTTTATCAAAATGCCCAGTGGTCACAAACAGTGAAACGCCCGCCAGCGCCACCACCCACACCAGCTGCGCCACCATCGTCATATCCACCAGCTCAAGCACTTTGATGATGAGACCAATCTTTTCAAGGTCTCCAAAGAGCAGCGTCGTCATTAGTTTGTAGGTCTCGAAAAGAAACTTGCCCAAGATACCGAAAATGATGGCAACCAAGCCCACGTAGAAGAAGAGCATGGTGAACCGCATGCCGTACAGAAGAGAGCCGACGCTTGAGAGAACTTTTTCCATTATTGAATTCCTTGATGAAAATTTGGATTGATAGATCCACCGATGGTGCACTATTTGGTTTTGTTGCACTCAGGGCGCGGGATCAAGTTATCTTGCGCGCATGGCTGTTGTCAACCTGGATGAGAATCTGAAGCTTCCTGCTTTGGAGCGCTTGCGTATTGCCTCGGCTGTCTGGGACAGTGTCGCGCAGCAACCCGATCATGTGCCATTGACCCCGGCGCAGGCCGGGGAACTCGACGCACGCTACGCCGACTATCTGGAGCATCCGGCGGACGGCGTAACTTGCGACGTGGCCAAAGCGCAAAATCTGCGGTCACCGTGAGTGCGCGGCTGCTGCTGCGGCCCGCTGCAGGGATCTTCTACATTGCCGAGCCAGACATGGTCCCGGTCCTGGCGATCATGCACCATGCCCGCGAGGCTTTGCAATGGCAGCGCAGCGACTGAGCGTCCTGCACCCATACCTGCCCCTTGAACCTGAGGCTTTCCCAAGCCGCTCCCAATGACCTGCTGCGTCGCCATCAAACCCAATGCCGGGCTCGACCAGATCATCATCTTGCGCGAGGTGCTCGCCTACGAACGCGCGGACGACCGCTTCACGGCGCTGCCGTCGGCAGGTAATGTGAACGTGAGGGCAAACTGTCGCTCAAGCCCTTCCTGGATAGGTGCCGCGAAGACAAGCTGGAACCACGCAAGAGTTGTTCCGGCAAATTGATGGTGCGCCTGCCCGTCGAGGTGCATCAGAGGGCGGCTGCTGGCGTTGAATCTGCAGCTTTCAGCCAGACGCCCGATGTGAATCTTCGAAAATCAGCGCCATGGCGTATTTCATTGTTCGGCTACTATCGAATCTGCCCCCAACGGCATCCACATGAGACCATCTGAAGCCCTAAACGCCAACCGCCGGGAAGTCCGCGCGGCTGCAATCCGCTTTCGCACTGCGAACCCACGCGTATTTGGATCGGTTGTTCGTGGTGACGACACGGACGGTAGTGATATTGATTTGCTTGTGGATCCGCTGCCAGGTACGACACTGTTCGATCTGGGCGGCCTTCAGATTGAACTCGAAGAGATTCTGGGTGTAAAGGTTGATCTGCTTACCCCCGGCGATTTGCCGCTCAAGTTTCGGGCAAACGTGCTCGCTGAAGCACGCCCAATATGAAGGTCAACCACTTGGCCGACTGTGTCGACCATATACTTGAGTCTGCACGGTTGGCCTGCACGTATGTAGACGGCTTGTCCAAAGAAGACTTCTTGCAAGACAAGAGAACTCAGCAAGCGGTAATCCTGAATCTTATTCTCATCGGGGAAGAAGCCACCAAACTCTTGCGCGACGAGGAGGCATTCGTCGCGCAGTATCCAGAGGTACCCTGGCGGAGCATGAAAGGCATGCGCAACCGGATTGCGCATGGATATTTCGAGATCAATCTTGATACTGTCTGGGAGACTGCGCAGTCTTCTTTGCCAGATTTGCTGAACCAATTGCCGGCCATTCGCGACTCATTGAAGTAGATGCGCTCGCCTGATACCAGGACACGCTCGCCATGACTTACTGCGTCGCCATCAAACTCAATGCCGGGCTGGTGTTCCTGTCCGACTCCCGCACCAATGCCGGGCTCGACCAGATCAGCACCTTTCGCAAGATGATCGTTTACGAACGCCCGGACGACCGCTTCATGGTGCTGCTGTCGGCCGGCAATCTGAGCATTTCGCAGTCGGTGCGCGAAATCCTGCAGATCGAACAGCTCAAGGAGCATGGCGGCAGCGAGCCGATCACGATCTGGAACGCGAAAAGCATGTTCGACGCGGCGCGTGTGCTGGGTTCGGCGATTCGCCACGTGCACGACCGAGACGCGTCGGCGCTGCAACATTCCGGCGTGGACTTTAACGTGTCGCTGATCTTCGGCGGGCAGATTCGCGGCGAAGGCATGCGCCTGTTCCAGGTCTACTCGGCCGGAAACTTCATCGAAGCCACACTGGAGACCCCGTATTTCCAGGTCGGCGAATCGAAGTACGGGAAACCCGTGCTCGACCGCGTCATCACGCCCGACACGCCGCTGGACGAAGCGGCCAAATGCGCCCTCGTATCGATGGACTCGACGCTCAAGTCCAACCTCTCGGTCGGGCTGCCACTGGATCTGGTGGTGTACGAGGCAAACCGGTTCCAGACCGACAAGGTGGTTTGCATCGACGAAAACAACCCCTATTTCAAGATGATGCACAACAACTGGGGCAAGAAACTGCGCGAGGTGTTTGACAGCATCGAAGACCCGATGTGGAATGGTGAACAAACCGATGTGCCACTGATGGTGGACGGCCAGCGCAACAAGCCGCTCAAGAAAATCACCACGCCGCAGGAGAAACTGATCTGACGGCATTGATCATCTTTTCGCACGCCAACAGTTTTGGCGCCGGCACCTACCGGGTCTTGTTCAAACAGTTGCGCGCGCGCGGCTTCAAGGTGCGCGCGGTCGAGCAGTACGGTCACCAGGCGGCCTACCCGGCAACCAACAACTGGCCGCATCTGGTGCAGCAGTTGGTGGACTTCGCGCAGGCGCAGACCAGCCAAGTGGGCGCCCCGGCTTTCCTGGTCGGCCATTCCCTGGGCGGCTTTCTCAGCGTGATGGCCGCAGCGCGCCATCCAGCACTGGCGCGCGCCGTGGTGCTGCTCGACGCGCCGTTGCTGGGCGGCTGGCGCGCCACCACGCTGGGTGTTTTCAAGTCGGCGCAGATGGTGGGGTCGGTCTCACCCGGCGCGGTCAGCCGGCGCCGGCGCAACAGCTGGCCAGACGCGCAGGCAGCACTGGAGTATTTCCAGGGCAAGAAGGCGTTTGCGCGCTGGGATGCCCAGGTGCTGCGCGACTACGTCGCCTATGGAACCCGCGACGCGGATGGACAACGCGTCCTGTCATTCGACCGTGACGTGGAAACCGCCATCTACAACACGCTGCCCGACAACCTGGAGCGGCTGCTCAAGCGCCATCCGGTCAAATGCCCGGTTGCCTTCATCGGAGGCCTGCAGTCGCGTGAAATCCAACAGGTAGGCATGGCCCTGACCGGACGCCTGACCCGGGGGCGCATCAGCATGCTCGACGGAAGCCACCTGTTCCCCATGGAAAAGCCGGTGGCCACCGCCGCCGCCATCGAAGCGGCGTTGCTGAACCTCGACCTGTAGTTCCAGCGCTACTGACCCTGCCCGAGTGCGAACCCGCGCTCGCCATCGAAGGTACACAGGTTCTCGGTCTTGATGACGTCCACGTCCTTCGCGGCCAGCGCCTGCATCAGCTCGACAATGTCGTGCTTGGTCACCGAATGCCGCGTTTCCGTGCCCACCGGCTGCCCCATGAAGCGGCAGCGCCAGTGGTCGGTGCAGAACGTTTCAGGGAATCCGCCGGGCCAGACCTTGACGCCGCGGTTCGTGATCATCTGCAGCTTGCAAGCCGGTGTGGACAGCGCACTAAGCAGGCCCGCCAGATAGTCCGGTGTTACGCCTGGCGCATGCACAAAGATGTCGACGCCCACCACTTCCTTCGTCGCCGGGGCCGAGCGCACATACAGCGGCGCGCGGGTCTTGGGCGCGACGTCGGCGTTTTCATAGGCAGCCGACTTGAAGTGCTGTGGCTTCTGGCCCAGGCGCGCCACCACGGCGTCACCAAAACCAACCGTGCCGACGCGCTGTCGCGTGTGTTCACCGGCCAGATCGGCGGTATGCACACCGTCTTCGATAGTCCGCAACCACGCGTTGTGAACCTTGCTGGCCACGTCAGCCTGCCGGATATGCACCAGCATCATCACAGCGGCCAGCAGCAGGCCTGAGGGGTTGGCGAGGTCGCGCCCGGCTATGTCGGGAGCGCTGCCATGGATCGCCTCGAACATGGCCACATGTTCCCCGATGTTGGCACTGCCGCCCAGGCCGATACTCCCAGTGAGCTCCGCTGCCACATCCGAGATGATGTCGCCGTACAGATTGGGGGTCACGATGACGTCGAACACTTCGGGCCGGGTCGCCAATCGCGCCGTACCGATGTCGATGATGTAGTGCTCCACCTTGATCTCCGGGTAGTGCGGACTGATTTCATCGAAGACCTTGTGGAACAGACCATCGGTCATCTTCATGATGTTGTCCTTGGTCATGCAGGTGACCTTGCGCCGGCCGTGTGCACGTGCGTACTCGAAGGCGTAACGCACGATCTTTTCGCAACCCGGACGGGTGATCAGCTTGAGGCACTGGAACACCTCGTCGGTCTGACGGTGTTCAATGCCGGCGTACAGGTCCTCCTCGTTTTCGCGCACGATCACCACGTCCATCTTCGGAAAATGGGTCGGCACAAACGGCGCGTAGGCCACACAGGGACGCACATTGGCGTACAGACCCAGGGTCTTGCGGATGGTCACGTTCAGGCTCTTGTAACCACCGCCTTGCGGCGTCGTGATCGGCGCCTTCAGGAAGACCTTGGTGCTGCGCAGGCTGTCCCACGCCGCAGCGCTGATACCGGCGGAGTTGCCTGAAAGGTACACGGCTTCGCCGACGTCGATGGTTTCCACGTCGAGTTGCGCGCCCGCAGCCTGGAGGATACGCAGCGTGGCGTCCATGATCTCGGGGCCGATGCCGTCGCCTCTCGCAACGGTGATGGGGGTCTTGTCGAGCATGCGGCTTCCTTTGGGTCTGGGGGTTGGGATCGCTGCGTACTATCGGAGGAAATATCATTTACGACAAATGATATGTTTTAATGACGTACCGCTGATGTTATAAATGAGTCATATGACCAGAAGCTCCCGGACTGTCCGCCTGCCGCGCGCCACGTTCTCGCAGCTGCGCACTTTCGAGGCCGTCGCCCGGCTCGGTGGCGTCACCCGAGCCGCCGAGTCCCTGCATCTGGCCCAGCCGACGGTGTCGGTGCAACTGCGCGAGCTCACGGCGGTAGTCGGGGCGGATCTGGTGGCGCCGGCCGGTCGGGGAATCCAGTTGACCGAGGCGGGCCGGGCACTGCTTGAGGCGGTCCGCGCAATCAGCACCGAATGGCAAACGTTTGAGGAAACCGTCCAGTCGCTGGCTGGTCTGCACAAGGGAGTGTTGCGCGTCGCCGGGGTCACGACGGCCGAATACTTCATTGCGCAGGTACTCAAGCCCTTCCACGCCTTGTACCCCGGCATCGATATCGACCTGGCCATCGAGAACCGCGACGCCGTCGTGCGGCGGCTGGAACACGACCTGGACGACATCGCCGTCATGATGCTGCCGCCAGCCCACCTCGCCGTGGACAGTTACGCCTTTCTGGACAACCCTCTGGTGCTGATCTCCTCTGTCGGGCACGCCTGGGCCGCGTCCAGGCGCATGCCGTTGCGCCGGCTCGACGGCTGCCCGTTGTTGATGCGCGAACCGGGCTCTGGAACCCGTCAGACCGCACTCGGGTGGCTGGCGCGGCGGGGCGTCACCCCGAAGATTCAGATGACGCTGGGAAGCAACGAGGCTCTCAAACACGCGGTTGCTGCCGGGCTGGGCCTTGCAATCATCTCCAGCCATACGTTGCGCGAGGACCCAGCCAGCGAAGGCCTTGCCGTTGTCGGAGTCGCGGGACTGCCCATCCGGCAACAATGGAAGCTGGTCTGGCGCTCCGACCGGCGCTTGCCATTAGTAGCGCGCGCTTTTCTCGACTTCGTCAAAAGCCGGGGCGCCGCACCGGCTTCTACCCTCAGGGAGCCCAGCGCACCCAGCCGGTTCCGGTCGTGATCAGGACCGCGATGCCGACGGCCCGAGCTGCTCGCCGAAGCCACGGCGCTCCGCGAGTCAGAGGATTCCCACACGTCGTTGGGCCCCGCACTGACAGCTGGGCTCTTCGCGAGGTCGCCTCAAACCGATACGCTGGGTCCCAGGCTCTCCCCTCACAAAATGGAAATGATGATCATGGGAACACTTGAACGTAGACGACTTTTCCCGGTTACGGCCACGCTTGCATTGGCAGCGCTGGTCTGCGCGCCGGCGGCCGTCCTCGCCGAAGCTTCCAACAAATGGCGGCTGGAAGTCAGTGGCAATGCGGAATCAGCGGGCACGATCCTGCTCCAGGTCCGGCCGGTTGGCGGCGCCGCCACGCAAGTCGCAGTCCCTGTGGCGCGCGGCGCCTCCGAAAATGATGTGGCGCAGGCTATCGCCAACGCGCTGCAGGGCAAGCTCAACACCCAGTCCATTACCGTCGAAGTCGACGACGGGGAGGACGTGCTCCTGAAGTCCACCGATGGTGCCGGAGACTTTGACCTGACCGTCATCAGTTCGGACGTCAAGGACTTGAAAATCAACCTCGACAAGGAGTGAGGGCTGGCCCGGCGCCGCTCGGCGGGAGTAATCAGGTCCGTTGCCTTGGGTTTCCCCCGCCCCGCCGGAGTGGGTACGGTGCTGATCAGTCGCGAAAGCTTAGACCTCAGGAGGGGCGGCCGTGACCGCTGCGCAGCACCGAGAGACCGAAAATCATGATCAGGATATTGACGCCGCCGATCAGGAAGAACGGACTGCCCTTGCCGACGAGGTCATACAGCGCGCCGCCGATCGAGGTAGTAAACAGGATGCCCAGCGAGGCGCAGATGCCTGCGAGGCCAAACACCGCGCCGCGCACATCCTGCGGGGCTTCCTGCCCCAGCACGGTCTGACTGGCGATGATCGCTGCAATCTGTCCGAGGCCCAGCAGGATCGCAACCAGCACGATCCAGTCGCTGGTGGGATCGCCGACGAAACCGCCAGCAATATAGCCAATGCCGGCGATCGCCATCGCGATCACTCCGGCCGTGACGCGGTTGACCCGATCGAGCATCAGACCGAAGAAGATGGCGAACACCAGCCCGGACGCGTTCGCGATTGCGTACGGCCTGGTCGCCATGGCCGCAGCCTCCGCGACCGTCATCCCGTTCGCGATGGCCGTTTGCTGCAGGCGCGCCGAGAAGAACGTGCCGATCACGATGCGATCGGCGAACGAGACGAACTGCAGCAGGCAAGCAAACCAGATTCGCGGATTACGGCGCGCCGCGTCGATGCCGGTGCGCAACAGTTGCGAGAGCGGTTCCTGCTTGCCAGTTCTGCTCGGTGTGCCCTTCTTCAGGCCCAGCCAGCAGATCAGCGCCGTCAGCAGGCACAGCGCAGCGGCAATCGTCAGCGTCACCCGTCCAGCCCCCACCGAATCCATACCAGCTGCCGCCAGCCGCTGCGGCAGGCGGCCGAGTATCAGCACGGCGAGCGTGGCTCCGACGCCCTGGCAGAAGCCGGTGACACCGACCAGCAGCCCTCGCGACTCTTCTTTCGGCGTGTCCGCGAGCACGGTCGCCAGCATGCAGCCGGCTGCCGAGACGCCGACCGAGAAGAACAGCGCGCAGGCCAGCAGCTGCGGGAAGGTACGGGCGAGCGGGTACAAAAAGAAACCCGCGGCCAGCCACAGGAAGCCCACGGAATACACGGGACGGCGACCGATCTTGTCGGCGAGCGCGCCGATCGGCGCGACCAGCAGTAACGAGACGATCTCGTTGCTGAAACCCAGGATTCCCAGCGCGCGGCCCTGCTCGCCCGCCGGTACGTTCAGATTCGCGTTCAGCAGGTACGGCTGGATGAAGCTGACGAAGGCCAACATGCCGATCGTGGTGAATGCCGCAAGCAGATAGGTGGTGGCATTCCAGCGGGTGTAGCCGGTGGCGAGGCGGATCGGCCCGAGACGATGATCAATGGTTGGAGACAAGGACTGATCACCGTGCAGGCGGAGTTGAACGTTCCCGGATGCTATGCGCCCGCGCGCGGGGCGTCGGCGCAGCTTGCGCGCGCGACTGGCCTGCGGGCAGCGCGGGAGTATAGGAAATTCAAACACCGGCATTGCTGAAGCCTGCCAGCCCGGAACCCCGGCCGCCACGGCGTTCGGGCCTGCTTGCCCCCGGCACTGTGGGTCCATAGAGCGGCAAATCTCCCCGGTATCCCCGGATTGGTGCAGCGCAGACCGCCACCCGCGCAGCCGGCCGGCAGGTTCCGCGAGGCCCGGTGCCCGAGGATCTTCCCGATCCCAGTCGGGTCATCGAGACACCGGGATAAGTGGCAAGTCCTGCTCTTTCAGCGAAGATATCGCTGGCATGAAGGAGCAACAAGATGCTCCGACCACGACGGAACCACTGAATGAACTGTCCGGAAACGACCTGCCCCCCGGCAGCCTTGGCAGGCACTTCCTGTCCCTCCCGCGGCCAACCCCGCCGCGGCCCTTCCGCCGCACGCGCCCCGGGGTGCAGAATGCTGCCACCTCCCCCGCATCCCCGAGCACCCGTGCACCAGACCCTCCCCGCCACCGAGCACCCCGATCTCGCCGCCGCGCGGGTCCTCGGGGCGCGCCCGCTGGCCGAACTGCTCGCCGGTGCTGCGGCGCTCCGCGACGCCGGGCACGGCACTCTCATTACCTATTCCCGCAAGGTTTTCATCCCGCTCACGGAGCTGTGCCGCGACGTGTGCCACTACTGCACCTACGCGAAGACGCCCCGGCGGCTCGCGACTGCCTATCTCTCTCCCGAGCAGGTGCTGGCCATCGCCCGTGCCGGTCAGGCTGCCGGGTGCCACGAAGCCCTGTTCACGCTGGGCGACAAGCCGGAGCTGCGCTACCGGGTGGCCCGGGAAGCACTGGCGAAACTCGGCTACGCATCGACGGTGGATTACCTGCAGGCGATGGCCGCGCTGGTGCGGAAAGAAACCGGCCTGCTGCCCCACCTGAATCCCGGCGTGCTGACGCTGGACGAGTACCAGCGCCTGCGGGCGGTGGCGCCGTCGATGGGCATCATGCTGGAATCCGCGTCGGCCAGACTCACGGAGCGCGGCGGTCCGCACTTCGGATCACCGGACAAGGCGCCCGCCCTGCGACTGGCCTCGATCCGTGCCGCGGGTGAGGCCCGCGTGCCGCTGACTTCCGGCCTGCTCATCGGTATCGGCGAAACCCGGGACGAACGGCTGCTGAGCCTGCTTCTCCTGCGCGAACTGCACCGGGAGTTTGGCCACCTGCAGGAACTCATCATCCAGAACTTCGTGCCAAAGCCCGGCACGGTGATGGCCGGAGTCCCTGCACCCGACTTCGACGAACTCCTCTGGACGATTGCCCTGGCCCGCCACCTGTTTGGCTCAGGGATGAGTATCCAGGTGCCGCCCAACCTGAACTCAAGCCGGCTCGCCGAGCTGATCGGCGCCGGCATCAACGACTGGGGTGGCGTCTCTCCCGTCACGCCGGATCATGTGAACCCCGAGTCGCCCTGGCCCGAGCTGGCGGTTCTTGCGCAGCAGACGGCTGCAGCGGGCAAGTTACTCACGGCAAGACTCACGGTGTACCCGAAGTACATCGAGGAGCGCCGGCAGTGGCTGCACCCGGAGATCTCGCCTGGCGTTCTGCGGCATGCCGACGCGTGTGGCCTGGCGCGGCCCGATAGCTGGTCCCCTGGCTCAGGAGCATCACCGCCAGTCCCTGTAGGAGCGCCTTCAGGCGCGATCACACATGGAGGTTCGCGCCTGAAGGCGCTCCTACGGGCGGGCACCGAAGACGGGATCGCTCAGCTATTCGAACTCCGCGGCCAGGAATTCCACGAACTCGCCGCCCACGCCAACGAACTGCGCCGCGAAACCTGCGGCGACGACATCACCTACGTGGTGAACCGCAACATCAACTACACGAACCTCTGCACCTACAAGTGCACCTTCTGCGCTTTTTCGAAGGGCAAGACGGACGAGGACCTGCGCGGCGCGCCCTACGTGCTGGACATGGCCGAAGTGTCGCGGCGCACCGAAGAAGCCTGGCGCCGGGGCGCGACAGAGGTCTGCCTGCAGGGCGGCATCCACCCGGCCTTCACCGGTCAGACCTACCTGGACGTGCTGCGCGCCGTGAAGGAGGCAGCGCCGGACATTCACGTGCACGCCTTCTCGCCGCTGGAGGTGACCCAGGGCGCGAAGACGCTGGGGCTGACGCTGGAAGCGTTCCTGAAGCAGCTGAAGGCCGCGGGCCTCGGCACGCTGCCGGGCACCGCCGCCGAAATCCTCGACGATGACGTGCGGCAGCTGATCTGCCCGGACAAGGTGAACACGGCCGAGTGGCTGGGCGTGATGCGCACCGCCCATAAGCTCGGCCTGCGCACGACGTCCACGATCATGTTCGGCCACTTGGAGACACCCCGGCACTGGGCGCGGCACCTGCTGGCGATTCGCAATCTCCAGAGGGAGACCGGCGGCTTCACCGAGTTCGTCCCCCTGCCCTTCGTGCACATGGAAGCGCCGATGTACCGCCGCGGCCTCGCGCGGCCCGGGCCGACCTGGCGGGAGGTCGTGCTGATGCACTCAGTCGCCCGGCTGGTGCTCGGCCCCGTACTCAAGAACATTCAGGTGAGCTGGGTGAAGCTGGGCGAAGAAGGCGCGGCGCGCATCCTGAATGCGGGTGCCAACGATCTGGGCGGCACGCTGATGAATGAAAGTATTTCCCGGGCGGCTGGTGCCAGCTTCGGCCAGGAGCTGCCGCCGGAGCGGATGGACGCGTTGATCGAGGGCATTGGCCGTCGGCCCGTGCACCGGACGACGCTGTATGGCACGCCCACTGACGAGCGGGTGGCGGCGGGGTATGAGGCGGCGCCGCTGGAGGTGTTGCGGTTTCAGTCGGCGCGGGAGTATCGGGCGGGGAGTTGACGCGGGTACGAAATGAGTACTGGATCGCCATCAGGCGTCGTCCACCGTGCAATGAAGCTTGGCACCTCGAACACCACTCGGGCTGTCTCTTATACACATC
>ENA-ORBV01008415-ORBV01008415.1-microbial-mat-metagenome-genome-assembly--contig:-NODE-8415-length-17355-cov-5.712119_pt1 | contig 17355 bp, 10 predicted proteins | sample MGYA00237777_ERZ505514 | MGnify/ENA primary metagenome ERZ505514 (study PRJEB26160, sample SAMN06269048) | microbial mat metagenome | isolation source: Oligotrophic lake microbial mat | place...
CGCCCTGCGCAATCTCCCCGTTTCCCATCGCGCCATTAGCGACAATTACTTCGCCACCCTCGGCGTGCCGCTGCAATCCGGCCGCATTTTCCATCCCCCCACGACGAACTTAGTCGAAGCAGTCATCAACGCCACCTTCGCCAAACTCTATTTCCCTAACGAGGACCCCATCGGCCGTAAGTTCACCTTCGACACCAAACGCGAACCCGGCAAGGCACCCAACTGGATCACCATTGTCGGCGTCGCTGACGATATCCGGCAGGAACTCCGCCAAACCCGCCAGCCCCCCGAAGCCTACGTGCCTTTTAATAGCGTTTACTGGCCGCAAGCCAACTTTGTCCTGCGCACCAATGGCGACCCCGCCGCCATCATGGCCGCCGCCCGTCAAGAGCTTCTCGCCGTCGATCCGCTGCTGCCCATCGAATCCCTGCGCCCCCTCACCGATGACGTAAAAGAAGCCTCCTCCCAAACCCGCACCATCGCCAGCCTTCTCGGCGGCTTCGCCCTCACGGCGTTACTGGTCGCAGCCATCGGACTCTACGGCCTGCTCGCCGGCGAAGTCACCGCCCAACGCCGCGAAATCGGCATCCGCCTCGCCCTGGGCGCCGAACCCTCGGCCGTCCTCTCCGGCGTCGTGCGCCGCGGGCTCATCCTCGTCGCCGCTGGGCTCGCTCTCGGCCTCGCCCTCACCGTTCCCGCCCTGCGCCTCTTGGCTAGCCAACTCACCGGCCCCAGCGACTCGCCGCTCAACGCCGCTCTCCTCGCCGGCCTGATCATGCTCACCGTCGCCCTGGTCGCCAGCCTCATCCCCGCCCGTCGCGCCTCCCGCGTCGACCCGGCCACCGCGCTACGCCACGAGTAACCTCGAATATAATAGGCCCAGCACCTTATGACCTACCGCTACTGGATGTTTCTCTTCGCGACCGCGATTTGGGCGCACACTGTCCCCGGACCCGCCGCGCAAGACTTGACCCTGGCCGCCGGAGCCACCGTCGAAGTGAATGCCGGCATCGCCCAACCCAGCCAACTGCCCCCGAACGCGCGCATCGCCGTCGAGTTTGCCGGCCTCCGCAAAGTCCTCCACGCGCTCGACCCCGACTTTCACCTCCTCTACCGTGCCCCGCGCGCGGGCAAATATACGCTTAAAGCCACCATCGTCGAAGACGAAGAAGCCATCTTCAATCAAACTCGTTGGCGTGAGCCCGGCTCCGTCCAGAAAGTAAATCCTTTTCCCCGCCGCACGCCTTGGCCCGCCGGTAAATCCGTCCAAGTTACTCTCAGTATCAAGCCGTTCACCCTCGGCGCTTCCACGCGCGGCATGCATCTGGAACTCGAGCCCAATAACTCCATCGCCGAAGCCCAACCCATCTCCATCGGCGCCTCCGGGCAGGACGAAACCCTTCACATCACCGGCGGCGCCGATGACCTCGAATACTTCGACAACGGCCAATTTGGCAAAGCGGGCGACGATTGGTTCAAGATCGAATATCAGGGCAAGGAGCCCCGCCTCTTTACCGGGAACCTAACTCTGCCCGACCCCTTGGTCGTCGCCCAGTTACAATTCTTCACTGCGGACGGCAAGGAGTACCGCGAAGGCGCCAACCCCAACGAGCGCGTCCACCAGCAGCTCGAGAGCCACCGCACCGCCATGTCCCGCACCTTAAAGCCTGGTGGCACTTACTATCTTCGCGTTGAGTCGAATTCGCCCGGCTACGAAGTCGAGTTACGATTGCGCCGCCTCGCTCCTTACTCTGATCCCCGTTACGCCGTCAAGATGGCCATGTACGACCATTCGAGCCAGGTCCACGCCTGGTTACTCAACCGGCCCCGCGGCGCCGCGGTTGACCGCCGCATTCGCGATACCGGATCGTTACTGGGCACTCACTGCATGAGCTGCCACACCCAGTCCGGCGTTTGGGGACCCATGGGCGCCATGATCCACGGCTACCGCCCGGAAAACGTTACGAACATGCGGCAGTTGATGAACCTGATGTACGAGAGCCTGCGCCCCACCAACACCTTGCAGGACGCAGCCAATAACACCAGCCTCTCGCCGCTCGACTTAGGTGACGGCCCTGCCGGCACTCGCGCCGCGGGCTTCAACGTCGTGATGACTGAGAAGTTCATGGCCCCGCGCCGGCTGCATTCGGCTCAACAAATCCGCACCGCCAACTTCGTGCTCCAATCCGCCGACCCCAGCGGCATCAATGCTGCCGGCCCGGGTTCCAACGTCGGCGCCGCCATCGTCTACCGCTTCGCCGGCGAAATCCTGCGCCGTGCCTGGAATGATTCGCGCGACGAAAAATACTTGAAAGCCCTCGAGGACAAAGCCGAGCGCCTTCTGAATATCCCCATCCGCTACGCTGACGATCCCGCCAATCGCATTCTCTTCTTCCGCGACGTCTTCCCCGCCGACTATGTCAAGCTCCGCGGCGAAACCGAAGAGGTGAAGAAGTTCTGGGCCCGAGTGACTAGCCAGTTACAAGAAGACGAAGCCCGCCTCCGCGCCATGCAAAAGCCCGAAGGCTGGTGGGGCTTCGATCCCGGTCGCCGCGAAGGCAGTAAGTGGGTTGCCACCACCCAGGACCCTAAGGATATTGACCCCGCACCAACTTCGCTCGCCCTCACGGCTTTAGCCTCGCTTGGCTACAACGACTCTGACCCCGCCGTCAAACGCGGCGTCGCCGGGTTACTCCAGTTACAAGATACCTTCGGCCGCTGGAACCGCAACGCCCTCACCGGCTTTGTCACCACCGCCTATGCCGAACACGCCCTCGCCCGCCTCTATCCAGAAACGCCGCGCGAGGCCGAAGCCAAAGACTTTACCGCCCTCCCGAACGAATCCTTACTCGACACCGTCGCCCGCTTCCGTGCCCTAGCCCAGTTGGGTCTGCGTCCGAGCGACACTGCATTTTTGCCGTTAGTCCTCCCCGGAGTTAGTCACGCGACTGCCGAAGTCCGCTACTGGGCGCAGATTGCTTTGGGCGGCCTTCACGACGAGCGCGGAGTTACTTCCCAGTTGGCCGGCTTGGGCGATCCGGTGAAAATGGTTCGCGAAGCCGCCCGATGGGGCACGCGCCAAACCCTTCTCGACGACAAGGGCTGGGACTATCTCTACGCCACTTACTCAAGCGGCGACGACCGAACCCGCGAAGGCATTGCCGGCGCCCTCATCATGCGTGCCGACGCCGTCATGACTCGTTCGAACGCCGGCTTTCCCCGTCTCGGCCAGTTACTCAGCCGCATGATGAATGAAGATCCCCACCCCGCCGTCCGCGCCTGGTCCACCCGCGCCGCTTGGAATTGGTGGGTCTGGAATCCGCCCATCCGCGATGCCGTAAACGCCGCCGTATTGACGACCCTCGAACGCTCCGAAGACAATTGGCTTACCGAAGAGGCGAAGCGCTATCAAATTGAAGCCCTCTTTATTGCCAATGGCCAAAAAGCCAACCCTAGCGCCGAACACCAATATCCGCAACTCACTAAGTTATTCGAAACCATCTCGAAACGGCTGGACCAAAAGCCGCCTGACCGCATGATCGACCGCTTAGTCGCCATCGCCGGCACTTACTATAGCCAGGCCGGCGGCGACGGCGGGCCAGGACAAATGGGTTACATCACTGAGCAAGCCGCACCGATGATGGCCAAAGCCGTCATGCACTATTGGACGCGCGCAGAAGCTTCCAAGATCGATGCCAACTTGCGCTTCGCCATCGAATCGGCCGCCAATATTATGGATGACCCCCTTCAGAAGCGGCTTCTCACTTACTCGAGCACTGGCCCCGAAGCTTATCGCACCCTCGCCGCCACCTCCATCTCCGATCCGCGCATCATCGCTTTGCAAGGCACCCATGAGTTTCTGGAGCCCTTGATGGAACAGTTCTATCGCGGCGCTAGCACGGCCGAGCGTCGCGGCGAACTGGCCGGTCCCCTCTTGAAGCTCTTCGGACGCGCCCGCTGGAACCTGCCCAAGAGTGATGAGCAGCAACGGCTCTTCTACAACGTCCTCCTGCCTCGCTTCACTCCGGAGCGCGGCAAGTTGGAGGAGAACACCCGCACGCCGCTCCAAATGGAACCCGACTCGCTCGATTGGTACGTCACCCGCTCCCTCGCCAACGTCGTCCACGGCAACGCCGACTTACAAACCGACATGTTACTCAAACAAATGCCGACCTCGTTCACCACTCCCATGGACGAAGCCTTCTGGCTGCCCAGCCTGGGCTGGCTACTCCGCCATGGCACGGAAGTCCCCGAAGTCCACGCGCCGGTGAAAGGCGGGGAAGTTGCCACTGAACAGAAGAATCGCATTGCGGAGTTACTCGTGAAAACTCTCGAGGCACCCAAAGTGGACGGGCGCCTCCGCGGCACTGCGATGTCCCTCGCGAACGATGTCATCGTGCGCCAACACCCTAAGGTGGAGGCCGTCCTCCGCAAGAAGCAGCCCCAGTTCTATGAGGAGGACCCGCCCGAGGCCAAGGCCTTGAGCGCCGCCGCCAAGGAAAATTGGAACTATTTCCAGAACTGGCTCGCGCCGGAGATGACTAAGGTCGATCGCAACGATCAGCAGTCCTGCCTCAGCTGCCACGCCGTCCCTGGACGGGTCCCTTCCATGGAACTTGCCGGCCCCAACGGCAACGGCTACATGTCGAAGAAGGCCCTCTGGACCAACTACAAGATCCTCTCCGAGCGGGTGAACGAAGCCGGAGGGGTCGAATCCAGCAAGCTCCTGCGCAAGCCCCTCAACGTCCAAAGCGGCAAAGAGGACGGCCATCAAGGGGGTCGACGCTTCAATCCCAACGACCGCGGCTACGAAATCCTCCGCCGCTGGGTCCTCGATACCGCCAAACTCAAGTCCACTACCACCGGGCTGTAGGGCGAGCCCGGCTCACCTTAGAATGTACCCACCAAACAGCAGTAAGTTCCAGCTCTCGTATCAGGAGCCCTACCAATGGAGTGCGCTCCTCCATTTTCTCTCTTTACACCTTTTCGCGGGCGTTGAAAGTATCAGCGAGAACCACTACCGCCGCCACGGCGAAGGTTGGCAAGTCACTGTAAGTCACCAGGCCGGCAAGCTGCTCGTCGAAACGGCTGGTCCCGCTCCGCCCGACACCCAAGCCCGAGTGCGTCACCTCTTTGACTTATTTGCCCCCATCCAGGAAATTGAAAACCATCTTAGTCAGTTCCCTAACCTGGGCATCCACGCCCACCCGGGCCTTCGCTTACCTGGATGCTGGGACTCGTTCGAACTCGTCATTCGCGCCATCCTCGGTCAGCATGTCTCCGTCAAAGGAGCTACCACTCTTTCCGCCCGCCTTGTCGAACGCTTCGGACCACCCACCGCCCGCAGCCTCGCCGACGCCGACGTCGCCGTCATCGGCCTCACCAAGTCGCGCGCTGCTTCCATTCGCGCCATCGCCCAAGCCGTGCTCGACGGCACCGTCGACCTTCACGACGCCGCATCGCTCGAAGCCGTCAAAGGCATCGGCCCCTGGACCGCCCAATACGCCCTCATGCGCACCGCGCACTCCGCCGACGCCTTCCCCGCCAGCGACTTGGTGCTGATGAAGAACACCGGCCACTCGAACCCACGCTCCCTCGCCGCCGCCGCCGCAGCCTGGCGCCCCTACCGCGCCTACGCCGCCATGCACATCTGGCAGAGGGGATTGACGACTCAAATCGACCTATGTAACTATAGTTAAGTCGAAATAGTTCACTATGACTCAGCCCTCGCTACCGGAACTTCACTCAACCGTCGATCCCTCGCGCGCGCTCGGCTTCTTCCGCCGCCTCTTCGCCTTCTCCGGCCCCGCCTACCTCGTCTCCGTCGGCTACATGGACCCCGGCAATTGGGCCACTGACCTCGAAGGCGGCGCCCGCTTCGGCTACCAACTGCTGTGGGTGCTGGTCCTCTCAAACGCGATGGCCGTCCTGCTGCAGACCCTCAGCGCCCGCCTCGGCATCGTCACCGGCCGCGACCTGGCACAGGCCTGCCGCGACACTTACCCGCGGCCGGTAACCCTGGTCCTGTGGATCCTCTGCGAAATCGCCATCGCCGCCTGCGACTTAGCCGAAGTCCTCGGCGCCGCCATCGCCTTGAAGTTACTCTTCGGCTTGCCCGTACTTACCGGTGTGTTACTCACCGCTACCGATACCTTATTACTCCTGTGGCTTACTCGCTACGGTGTCCGGATGGTGGAAGCCTTAGTGCTGGTATTGGTATTTACCATCGGCATTTGCTTCGGGATCGAAGTTTGGATGGCGAGCCCACATTGGGGATCGTTAGCGGCTGGTTTAGTGCCCCGACTTACTGACGAAAGCCTCTACGTGGCCATCGGTATTTTGGGTGCCACGGTGATGCCGCACAACTTATACTTACATTCGGCCCTCGTTCAAACCCGGCGCATCGGGGCGTCCGTTGAGGCCAAGAAAGAAGCTTGCCGCTTCAACTTTATTGACTCCGCGATTGCCTTGAACGCCGCCCTCTTCGTCAACGGCGGCATCCTTATTATGGCCGCGGCAGTCTTCTTCGAGCGCGGTGTTAAAGTTACTCAGATCGAACAGGCCCACGTGATGCTCGCCCCGCTACTCGGCACCAGTTTGGCCAGTACGCTCTTCGCCTTTGCCTTACTGCTCTCCGGACAGTCGTCTACACTTACGGGCACGCTGGCCGGCCAGATCGTGATGGAGGGCTTCGTCAGCATCCGCCTACGTCCCTGGCTACGCAGACTAATCACGCGGTTAGTGGCCATCGTACCCGCCGTGATCACCATCTCCATCAGCGGCGAAGGTGCCACTTACCCGCTGCTGATCTTGAGCCAAGTAATCCTAAGCTTGCAATTACCCTTTGCGGTAATGCCGCTGATCCAATTTACGAGTGAACGCGCGCGAATGGGCGAGTTTGCCAATAAGCTCTGGGTACGCGTGCTGGCCTGGGCCGCGGCGGCGATCATCGTGGCCCTCAACTTACGCCTCGCCACTCAGCAATTCGGCGAATGGGCCACTACCGCCACCGGATGGAAACAAACCCTACTCTACGGACTTGGCCTACCCTTCGGATTCGGATTTATCGCCTTACTCCTCTGGATCGCCCTGCATCCGGTACTGCCGGCCTGGGCCAAAGCTGGAGTAAAGCCCGCCACCTTGGTGAAGATTGCCCGCGATGGCTTCACCGCCGTAACTTACTCGTCCATCCTCGTCCCCCTCGACCACTCCGAACAGGACCACGCGGCCCTCGCCCATGCCGTCTCGATGGCGAAACTCTACCAGGCCCGCTTGGCGTTGCTCCACGTCGAAGAAGGCGCCACCAGTTTCGTCTACGGCAGCCAAGCCAGCACTTCGGAAGTCGAAGAAGGCGAAGCCTATTTAGAAGAGATCGCCGGTCGGCTTCGTGAGACCGGACTTACGGTACACGTCGAAGTCCGCCATGCGCCCGACCCCGCTCAAGCCATCATCACTTACGCCCGCGAACTCAAGCCCGACCTAATCGTCATGGCCGGCCACGGCCACAAAGGCCTCAAGGACATCGCCTTCGGCACCACCATCAGCGCCGTCCGCCACGCCCTGCCAACCGCCGTACTCATCGTGCAAGCTTAGGAATTAATGCCTTGAGCGCGGTGTGCGTTTTCGAGAAAGCCGCCGCTTTCACGTCCACCAGGCCGGAGGCTTTGGTCGCCGCCATCACGTCGGCTTGGGTAATCGTCTTGACGCCTTTGGGGTAAAGGTTTTCCGGGCGTTTCGAGCCAAGCGAGAAAGTTCGCATCGCTGATGCCCCGCACCACCACGCTCTGCCCAGGTTTCACCTCGAGTTTGTCGAGCAAGGTTTTGGGATGAGCGATCTTCTCCGCCCATACGGCCGCCTGCGGACCCAAATGTAGCACCATCGAACGCAGTTCCGAACGGCCATTCACCGCCCGCACCGCCGGAGGCGGCACCAGCGGAATCTTCAAGCGGTACTCGTCGCCGCGAAAGAGCAGAAAATCCGACGCGATGGAGTTATCGGTGCCGGTGTACGAACCGACGGCGGCCGGTACTTCGAGTGGCACCACACGGCCGCGGACACGCTGGACAAAGTGAACCTTGACGACCTGCAGAAGAATATCGCACAACTCGCAGTTTTTGCTTACGTGCTGGCCGATATGGATTCCCGTTTGGGGCAGTAAGCAGTAGGATAGGTTTCGAGGCAACCCAAGACTTTCATCCACCCGAACCGTGGCGGAGGAGAATATTCGGGATATTGGCGGCTTTCTGGCGCCGGTCGATCCACAGGACTCCATCACGATCGTGCCGGCCGTTAGCGGCGGCTAAAACGTGTAAGAAGTCGAGAGATAAACCAAACGGGAACGGGCGCCGGGCGTCGTACGCCGAATAAACTCTCCGGGGAAGAACTGTCCAACGCCGGCGGAAATCGTGAAGCCGCCCCACTGGTAGTTCGAGTAGAGGTCCAACTCTTGGCCGATGTACCGGCCGGCATTGCCCGCGGAGGCTTGCACGATGGCACGGCCTTGCCCGTTGTATACCGCATCGCGCGAATTGGCGAGCCAGGAGGAGTTGTACATCAAGACCCAATTCCAGGTCTTGCTGAGATTTAGGGTATTCGCGGATTTTACATTGTGGATGTTACGCCATCCCAGTAAGTCGACGTGGCCGAATTTGTCGTGTGCCGCGGGGTAGAGTTGGTCGAAGGTGCCGCTCTGGCCGCTGCGCGGATCGGTACCGGAGGCGTATTTGTATTCATTAGCCAAGTCTAAAGAACGCTTGCGCACCGCAGTGCGGTAACCGATTTGAGCGACGCCCCCGGCAGCCCGATGACGTAGCAACCCTACCTTGCCATTCTGCAAGATCCCCTCCACTGTGACGCGGAAATGACGCGGCAGGGGAATGGCCCAACGGGAGCCGTAGAGATTGATGCCCAGTGTGCCGGACCCCGCGAAACCGCCGGGGAAGTTCTGATCGTGCCGGAGGATGTAGACGTCGAAGGTTTCTTTACCGAGGAGCTCGCGAAACGTACTGTAAGTGCCCCAGATGCGATCGCCCAGCACCGGCTTGTTAAAGCGATCTCCGCGCGGGACGATGGTAGACAGAGTAAGAAACTCAAGTTTCATTTTCTTCGTGACATGGTAGAGGCGAGCCGTATCCCAGGTGCGGGCGGTGTAGGCCCACTGCGGCGAACCGATGAGTCGGGTGTCTCCATAGTTGATCATCTGGCGCCCAATGGTGACGCCGAGTCCTTTTTGATTTTTGGCAAAGAGTTCGACGTAGGCTTCCTGCAGATCGAATGGATCGCGCACGTTGCCCGGAGCCAGGGCCCCGTAGAAAGGAGCCCGGCTATCTTGGGCCAGGACGGAGGCTTTAATCCAGGACAGCGGCTTGTAAGTCAGACCAATGCGCGTGCGAACGAAATCAGCCGCCAGATCACGGTCGCGGCCGAAAACGGCTCCCGTGCGATTCTCGGCGCGCTGACGCAGTTCAAAGCGCAGTTGAAATCGATCGCTAGTGCGCTTCGCCAATTCCTGATTCAACTGACGCCCGGGGTCGAGCTGCGCCGAAAGGCTCGGCGTATTGAGGATAACTAGCATCGTGAATCGCAGCGACAAGATCCGATCATATACAAGTCGGGGAGCACTTGGTTCACGACATCGAAACGAAACACCCTTAGGCGTAGTTTGCCCGGCTCGTCAGAATGTTGACGCCATGCAGGAGCTTTACGCCGACTCTACCGGAGCGCGCCGATTTGGGCTAGCGGTGGACGGGAAGAAAAGTTAAGATATGTGAATGCGCTTTGTTACGCTTCTGTTTCTCTCGCTCTCCCTGTTGTTCGGCCAAGGAACAACCTCACGCGTCGTGGGCACCGTGCAGGACCCGTCTGGCTCCCCTATTGCTGGCGCCAAGGTGAAACTCTCCAATGAGTCCACTGGGCTCAATTTTGAGAGCCAAACCTCCCAGGCGGGTACCTACCAATTTGAGTCCGTCCAGATCGGCCTCTACACCCTCGAGGTGGAGTCGGCCGGTTTTAAGAAGTTCGTAACGCGCAATAACCAACTTACCGTCGGCTCGCCGATGACCGTTAAGGTCACGATGGTGTTGGGGGCCGTGGCCGAGTCGGTGGAAGTCTCCTCGGCCGCCGAACTCGTCCAGACGAGCCAGAGCGGCAACCTCGGCCCCGTCATCAACGAGCGCACCATGAAAGAGATGCCCATCGTCGCCACCCGTCGGCGTGACCCCACCAGCATCTTGAACGTCGTCCCCGGCATGAGCACCGGCCCCAACGGCAGCGGCGGTCATATGAACGGCGCGCGCGATCGGGCCTGGAATTTCACGCTTGACGGTATCGACATGAACGAAGTGAGTGCCGGCGGTGGCATCGGCAATAACCCAATTCGTGTGAACCCCGATTCGGTCGCCGAAATGAAGATCGTCACCTCGAATGCCTCGGCGGAAAGTGGCCGCAACAGCGGTGGCCAAGTGTCGTTAGTTACTCGTTCCGGCGGCAATGAGTTACACGGCAACGCTTTCTGGTTCTATCGCACCCCGCGCCTGAATGCCAACCCCTGGCAGAATAACTTCAACCGCATCGGCAAAGAGCAGTTTGTCCAGAATATCTTCGGCGGCAGCATCGGCGGACCCATCAAGAAAAATCGCACCTTCTACTTTGCCAATTGGCAGGAACTGCGCGCGATTCGCAACGTAACCTCGCAGGCCACCGTACTCACCGCCGCAGCACGCGCCGGTAATTTCCGCTTCGTGCCCGGCGGCCGCAACTTTCCGGCCGGCGTCACGGGTGCCAGCGTTGACCAAAGCGGCAATCCGCTCGTGCCGCTCTCCACTTACAACATTGTCGCGAATGACCCGCAACGCGCCGGGATTGATCCTACCGTGAAGGCCCTCATTGACCAGACGCCCCTGCCTAATCGCTTCGACGCTGGCGACGGCCTGAATACCGCGGGCTTCGTCTTCCGCCCTACCGAGACCGAAAAACAGCGCGACCTCACTTTGAAGGTCGACCATCTGATCAATAACAAGAATACGGTCTTTGGCCGGGTTTACTACGGCTTTCAGAATACGTTCTGCGACGGCGTAAACGGCGGCCTTCCGCGTGTTCCGGGCGCCCCTTGCCTGACAAATACTTTGCGTCTGCCCCGCAACTACGCCATCAATTGGCGGAGTAACATATCTACCAACGTCACTAACGAATTCGTCAGCGGCTGGAGCGAATACAACTTCGACTTCCCGAACCCCGTCCAGGACTTGAATCGGCCCACCTTTGAGTCCGGTTACACCATTCCCGTGGCTTATACCTTCAATAACGCTCGTAAGTTGAACACGCTGCAATTTGTCGATAATTTGAGTTGGTTCAAAGGTAAGCACGCTTTCAAAACCGGTCTCAACTTCCGGCTCACTCAGCACCTCGATACCCGCTCCAGCATCGGTGGCCAGAACTCGGGCTTAGTCGTGAATTTCGACCGCAACGTGAACGTCGTCGATCCGAACTCCTTCGGTCTCCCCGCCGCCATCAACCAGGCCTTTGACCGTCCGGCTCTTGAAACCATGGTCAACACCCTGCTCGGTCGAGTCGGGCAAGCACGCCAGGGCTTTGTGGCCCAGGGCAATCAATTCGTCAGGGGCACTTTCAAATTCGACGCCCGTTACTACGAATACGACTTCTACTTCCAGGACACCTGGAAGGTCCGCAAGAATTTGACCATCGATTACGGCCTACGTCTCGACGCCCGCCAAGCGCCAAAGTCCGGTAACTCGTCGCCGATCCTGGTGCCGAACTCGGTGCCTGTCGCTGGGGCCGCGCCTGCAAATAACCTATCCTGGCAGCCGGGCCAATTGTGGAAGAGCGATTGGAATAACTTCGGCCCCTCGGTCGGAATTGCCTGGGATCCCTTCGGCAACGGTAAGACCAGTGTGCGCGCGAATTACCGCATGGCTTATGACCGCGTACCCACCTTCCTGGTTTCGAGCTTCATCCTGCCCAACATGCCGGGTAGCACGCTCGGCATTACCGACATCGCCTATGGCGCCGGCGGCGGACGCTTGCGCGGTCTGCAACCGCTTTCCACCACCCGAACTCCCAACGACCTCCGCACGCCGATTCCGTTTAGCGCCAATAACAACACCGTCTTCGATCCCAATTTCGAAACGCCACAAACTAATATGTGGAGCTTCGGCATCCAGCGCGAAGTGGCCAAGCGCACCATGGTGGAAGTAAATTATATTGGCCGCCGCGCGCATAACTTACTCGGTGGTTACAACGCCAATCAGGCCTTCCTGCGGAGCAACGGTTTCCTTGATGCCTTCCGCGCCGTGCAAGCGGGCGGTGAAAGCCCTCTCTTCGATAGCATCTTTCGGGCCGATAGCCGTCGCGGCGCGGCAGAAACCGGCGCGGCCTTCGCGCGCCGCATTTATGCCACCAACTTCCCGATCAGCAACGTCGGCGGTTTAGCGAACACGATCGCTGCGCAACCGCAGAGCGGCACCAACCTGCCGAATGCCTCCGGCTTGGGACCGTTCTTGCTGAGTCCCTATCCGCAATTCCAAGGTGGGATGTTTGTTGTCGACTCGAACGACTTCTCTACTTACCATTCCGTGCAAGCTACCTTCACCCGCCAGTTCGCCCGCGGCGCGAGTATGACCGCCAATTACATCCTGGCTAAGTCGCTCGACACCCGCAGCTTCGATCCTACGTTCACTCTGGCCAGTGCCGGCAACGCTCAATCGGCCGGCAGCACGCCGTTCGATATCAACAACCGCCGCCTGAACTACGCCCTCTCCGACTTTGACCGGCGTCATTCCTTGTTCGCTAACTTTGTCTATGAACTGCCTTTCGGCAAGGGTAAGTTGATGGGCGGTAACTCCGGCCCATGGCTCAATCGCCTTATCGGCGGCTGGCAGGCCTCCGGGCTCTTCCGCTGGACTAGCGGTCGTCCCTTCACCATTTACTCCGGCGCGACTACCTTTAACAGCGTCGTGCAATCCTTCGCCAATTGCACCGGCTGCGACCGCAAAATCGGCGAAGTCCGCGATGAGAATGGCTTCAATTGGTTCTTCAACCCCTCTGAGCGGGGTAACTTCACCGCACCCGCTGCGGGCGAATTGGGCAATACGGGACGTAACTCCGTCCGCGGCCCCAGATTCATCAACCTCGACGCCAGTTTCGCCAAGAAGGTGGCGATCACCGAGCGCTTTAATCTCGAGATCCGCGCCGACATGAGTAACTTAACCAATACTCCGTCCTTCAACGAACCCACCGCCACCATCACCAGTACCCTGTTCGGCCGCATCGGCGCCAGCGTAGCCAGCGGTGCGCGCCAGATTATGCTCGGGACGAAGATCAATTTCTAATGCTCAATCGGCGCGAATTGCTGGGCGCTCTGGCCTGGGTGCCCGCGCGCCGTCCGAATGTGGTATTTATTCTCGTGGATGATCTGCGGTTTGACGAACTGGGCTGTACCGGGCACCCCTTCGCTCAGACTCCGGCGGGGGATCGCCTGGCTCGCGAGGGCGCCAATTTTCGCAATGCCTTTGCCACCACTCCGCTCTGTTCGCCTTCGCGGGCCGCGTTTCTGACGGGTACTTACTGCCATACCAATGGCATCACCGACAATGTTGCGCGCGATGCTCAAAGTCATCGCCTGGTTACTTGGCCTCGCTTACTCCATGACGCGGGATACCGGACGGCTTTCATGGGGAAATGGCACATGGGCAACGACGACTCACCGCGCCCGGGCTTCGACCGTTGGGTAAGTTTCCGAGGCCAGGGCGAATGCGTAAATCCGGACCTCAATATTGACGGTCGTCAAACCACCTCGACTGGATATGTGACGGATATCCTCAGCCGCCACGCCGTCGACTATATTGAACAGCAAGGCGCGCAGCCCTTCTGCCTTTATCTGGCCCACAAGGCGGTCCACCCGAATGTTCAGCAGGGTAACGACGGCTCGATCGACCCTTCGAAGTCCGACGATCCCGATCAGTTCATCCCCGCCGAGCGCCACCGCTCGCTCTACGAAGGGATGGTCCCGCCCCGACGGGGTAGTTACTTGAAAGTGCCGCAAAACAAACCGGCGCTCGAAGATCCCGGCCCCGGCGTCGCTCCGCTCGGGCCAGCCACCGCCACCAGCGACCGGGGGATTCTCGCCCGCATGCGCATGACGAAGGCCGTCGATGAATGTACCGGCGCGATTCTTACGGCGCTCGAGAAGAAGAAGTTACTGGATAATACCCTCGTTGTGTTCACGTCCGATCATGGCTACTTCTACGGAGAACACTGCCTCGGTCCGGAGCGCCGGCTGGCCTACGAGGAAGCCATCCGGATCCCCCTGTTAGTGCGTTACCCGGCCCGCTTCCGTCCCGGCACGCAGCCTCGGCAAAGCGTGCTCAGCATCGACGTAGCCGCCACGGTGTTGTCCCTGGCCGGTGTCACTCCTCCAACTCCTTTTCACGGACGCCCCCTGTGGTCCACCACCCATCGCGACGCCGTATTGATCGAATATTTCTCCGACCGCGTATTTCCTCGCATACGGCAGATGGGCTATCAGGCCGTACGCACAGAGCGCTGGAAGTACATTCACTACGTGGATCGCCAAAACTCGGACGAAGTGTATGATCTGCGGAACGACCCGTACGAGTTAAACAACTTGATCCAGGACCGTCGCGTGCCGCTCGCTAAGCTAAGGGCTCGACTGAGTGAACTACTTGCCGCGGTATGAAAAATGGTATTACTGAAAGTATAAAGACTGCAATCTCCGTGGATGACACTCTGATGGCGCAAGCGACCAGGCTGCTCAGGATTTGGGCCTAAGCCGAATGCGGCTTGATCTCCGAATCCTACGCAGTCAACTCCGTCACCGGCGGGACCTCCGGATTACAGAGCAATTGAACCAGGCCTATCCGAACGCCCCTACCGCCGAAGAGCGGCAGTTCGGCCGCAAATTCCACGCCAAACGATGACAGGCTGCATCCGAAGAAGGAAACTACGCGGTCAGAGCTCCAGAGTTTACTGTTTTTGTTGAGGGCTTGGGTGACCCATCACTTACGCGATGGGCTAGTTTAAATTGATTCGCAATAACTACTAAATCAAGCTAGTCCATAATTGTATGCGTGGCCGCGTTCTGAAACTCCGGCCGAAGGTTCAAGTGCGCGTAAGGCATTAACTGGATCATCATGATGCCGACCATCTGCTCCTTCGGGTCGATCCAGAAGAACGTGCCGTAAGCGCCGCCCCAGCCGTAGCTGCCATTTGAACCCAGCAGCGCTCTCGCCCTGCAGCGTCTCCTGCCACATCGGGATCTGGCCGATGTCATTGGCGGTCATCAGCTCGATCGTCTTTCGGCTGACTAACCGCTTGCCGTCCAGCACGCCACCGTTCAGCTTACGCCGCCCGGTCAGTCTCAAAAGTTAACGGATGAGCACTGTGTCCAGGAACCGGGTGAACGAGCCAAGCCAAAACGCGCGATGCGCCAGAAAAGGATGGCCATCCACCTGGAAGCTATGGGCGCCGCCTAAGAATCGGTGCCTTCCAACGCCACGATCCCATAAAACTCCAAGTACTTACTTCGAATAATGCGACTCCACATACCCATTCAACATCCCAATAAACTCCGCCACAATATGATCCCCGCGCAAAGTCTTCGCTAACTTCCCATCCACATACACCGGCGCCACCGGATCCTCAAATGTCCCCGGCAGCGATATTCCCAAATTCGCGTGCTTACTCTCCCCCGGGCCATTCACAATACATCCCATCACCGCCACCTTCATCTCCTCCACGCCCGTGTAGCTCTCCCGCCACACCGGCATCTGCTCCCGTAAGTAGCGCTGAATCTGGTCCGCCATATCCTGGAAGAACGTCGACGTCGTCCGCCCACAGCCCGGGCAAGCCGTTACCTGCGGCGTAAAGGCCCGCAATTCCAAGGCCTGCAAAATCTGCTGGCAAACGATCACTTCCTCCGTCCGGTCTCCATTCGGCATCGGCGTCAGCGAGCAACGAATCGTATCGCCAATCCCCTCCTGCAGCATCACGCCCAACGCCGCCGTTGAGTAAACAATGCCCTTCGAACCCAACCCCGCCTCGGTCAATCCTAAGTGGATCGGATAATCGCAATTCGCCGCCAAGCCGCGATTCACCACAATTAAATCCTGCACCCCACTTACTTTCGCCGACAGCACAATGTGGTTATGCGGCAATCCGTAACTCTCGGCCTTCTCCGCCGAAATCAGCGCGCTCATCACCATGGCATTCATGGTCACTTCTTTGGCGTCCAGCGGCTCCGGCAGCTTCGCATTCTCGTCCATCATCCCGGTCAGCAACGCCGAGTCGAGCGAGCCCCAATTCACTCCAATCCGCACCGGCTTGCCGTATTCAATCGCGCACTCAATCATCGTCCGGAAATTATCGTCATGCTTCTTGCCGATATTCACATTCCCCGGATTGATCCGATACTTCGCCAGCGCCCGCGCGCACTCCGGATACTTCTTCAGTAACTGGTGCCCGTTGTAATGGAAGTCGCCCACAATCGGCGTCGTAAAGCCATGCAGCCGAATGGTGTCGACGACGCGCGGCAAAGCCTTAGCCGCGTCTTCGGAATTCACCGTCACCCGCACCACTTCTGAGCCGGCCTTCGCCAACTCCATCACCTGCTTCGCGGTGCCGGTCACATCCGCCGTATCGGTGTTCGTCATCGACTGCACCATAATCGGATGCCCGCCGCCCACCTTCACGCCCCCAATATCGACAACGATCGACCTCCGTCGACGAATCGGGTGCAGGCGGACCTTCGGTTGAACAATTGCGGATGCGGCCAGGGGCAGAGTTGCCATATCTACCAGTTTAGTGGGTAGATGGAAGCTGTGTCTCTCTCCGCTGCTATTCTTGAGCGTCTCGATTCGCTCACCAAACCCCTCGGAAGCCTCGGCGATCTCGAAAAGCTCGCCCATCGCTACTGCCTCCTCACCGGCCAAATCACCCCTCCCCTGCCCCGCAAAGGCATGTACCTCTTCTGTGCCGACCACGGCGTAGTCGCCGAAGGCGTCAGCGCATACCCCGCCTCGGTAACGGCCGCGATGGTCAAAAACTTCGAGCGCGGCGGCGCCGCCATCAACGTCCTCTGCCGCCAATTTCAGATCGAGCCCGTCATCATCGACTGCGGCGTCGGCCACCCCACCGCCAACTTCGCCCTCGAGCCCGCCATGACGATCGCCAAAGCCGAAGAGCTCTTGAAGCGCGGCCGCATGCTCGCCCATAACGCCCAACAGCGCTTCGACCTCGTCGGGCTAGGCGAAATGGGCATCGGCAACACCACCCCCGCCGCGGCCATCCTCTCCGCCTTCACCGGCCTCCCTCCCATCCAA
>ENA-ORBV01008416-ORBV01008416.1-microbial-mat-metagenome-genome-assembly--contig:-NODE-8416-length-17354-cov-4.429588_pt1 | contig 17354 bp, 14 predicted proteins | sample MGYA00237777_ERZ505514 | MGnify/ENA primary metagenome ERZ505514 (study PRJEB26160, sample SAMN06269048) | microbial mat metagenome | isolation source: Oligotrophic lake microbial mat | place...
CTAAAAAGGCCGGGGGATCACCCCGGCCTTTTCGCTGATGCGCTGACTCGCGAAACAGGCGTCGTAAGACGCAGTGGGCTTAACCCTGGACCGGCGCCTCAGCGGCCGGAGCCGTGGGGACGGCGGCAGCTGCCGCAGCTTTGCGCGCGGCCTTCTGCTTGGCCTGGTGCTGCTTGAGCGCGCGGCGGGTCGGGGCGACGTAGGTCTTCTTGGGAGTTTTGGCGGCCGGAGCCTTGGCCTTGGCCTTGGGCGCCGGAGCCTTGGCCGCGACGGTCTTGGTCGAGGCGGGCACGGGGTAGCCGTACTTCTTCATCAGGCTCTTGAGCCCGCCGCTGATCTGCGCGCCGCGGTTGACCCACGACTCGACCTTGGCGGCGTCCAGCTCCAGGTTCTTGTCCTTCTTGAGCGGATCGTAGGCACCGATGATCTCGTTCGACTCACCCTCACGGTGGCGGCGCTTGTCGATCGCGACCACGCGGAACAGTGGGCGATGCAGACGACCGAAACGAGAGAGACGGATGCTGACAGCCATGGGAATCCCTTGGGAAAAGCGGGGCGCGAAACATATGGGACAAGGCGGTTTGGCAACTGTCTTTTCCTCGCACGGCCGGCGCGCCCCTGAATCGGGCACGGGTCAGGCACGGGTCAGGCACGGGGATCAGCTCAGGAAAGCAGCGCGTCGGACCGCCTCGGTGGCTACGACCGGGAACGCGCAACCAGCGCTCCACTCGCCGTGAATCCGGCGGCATCCTAAGTCTTTTTGACCGTTCCTGCACCGCGCACGGCGGCGATCGCCTCGCTGCGGCTGACGTAGATCGGGAAAACCTTGTCGAAGCGGGTCAGGGCGAAGATCTCTTTGAGGGCTGGCGAGGTCACGCCGCTGAGCGCCAGTTGGCCTTCCAGGTCCTGGATTTCGCGCAGTTTCTGCACCAGCGGGCCCAGGGAGGCGGAATTGAGCGACAGGACCCCCGACAGATCGATCACCAGCCGACGAAATCCGGAGGTGCTGGTCAGGAATTCAGTGGCGAAGTAGGCGAGCACCAGGTCCGTGCTGGCCTGTCCCTGCTGGTCGTGATGGAAGGCGATGATGTGGACGCCGTTTTCTTCCAGATGCAGCACCGGGCTGACGTTCATGGGGGTCCTGTGCAGGGTTGCGTGGGCGCCGGGGACGTGGGTCATACTGCGATTGCGCATGAAATATCCGGATCCACTCCAGGGGGCGCAACCATTTTGTGGTTGCGGGGTCTGCTTAGTTAATGGTACATCCACAGGCTATGGCAAAGAAAACTATCGACGTGCAACTCTTGAATCCGTTCATCTCGGCGACGCTTGACTGTCTGACCCAGATGGCCGGGATGACTCCCGAGCGCAAACGGGTGTTCATCAAGACCGATCCGATGATGCACGGCTACATCACCGGCATCATCGGCATGTCGAACGGCATCACCGGGAGTTGTTCAGTCAGCTTCCCGGCGGAACTCGCCCGGCACATCGTCGGGAAGTTCATGGGTGAGGATCCCGCCAAGCTCACCAATGAGATGGTCAGCGACGGTATCGGTGAAGTCGCCAACATGGTTGCTGGCGGTGCCAAGCGCCAGTTCGCCACCACCGAGTACCGTTTCGACATCTCGACTCCCACGGTGATCATGGGCGCGCCCACCGCGCTCTACAATCCGGCCGAGACCGTCAGCATCGCCTGCGAGTTCAGCGCTTCGCCAGCGCTCGCGGAAACCTTTCTGATCGAAATCGCCTTGAGGCCCACAACGGTCACCTGACGCGTTGACCCCGGCCTTTCGACGGCTGGACCCCCGCTGAGCACGACCCTAGGGTGTCGCGGCGAGGGATCCGCCCGTGACTCCACCACCCGTTCACCTGTGCGCGGCCCATGCCTGAGGCGACGACCGCTCCTGTGCGTCGTCGCCGTCGCTGGCCGTGGATCGTCGCCGCGCTGGTGCTGGTGGCGTTCCTGCTGCGTGGCCCGTTGCTCGCACCGGTGGTTACGCGCGTGGTTGCCGACCAACTGGCCACGGCCATCGACGGGCAGGCGCAGGTGGAATCGGCAGGCGGTGGCTGGTTCGGCGATGCACGGTTATCCGGCATCACGGCAGAAGCTTCGTTGGGAACGTTGCGGCACTTACGCATTCGCGACATCCAGGCGACCTATGGCCTGGGCATCATCGGCGGCGATCTCTCGGCCTTGCGTTCGCTAAAGCTCGACGGAGTTGAGGCCACCATTGATCTGCGCTCGCCGGGTGATGGCTGGAATGGTGTGGTGCCGCCGTTGCTGGAGTTGTTGCCCTCGCCATTGCCGCAGGCGACGTTCACCGGCGAGATCCGCCTACTGTTGCCGGAGTATGAGGTGCGGCTCTCCGACATCAGCTTGATGGTCGTCGGTGACGAAGTGGCGCTCGCTGTGCGCGTGCAGGTGGCGGACGCGGAACCGTTGCAGGTGGTGGCAGCATTCCGCCGTCCTGCCATCGATACTTTGCGTCTGGAACAGGCGGTGGTGCTCGGTGATGCCACCATCGAAACGTTGGAACTGGTGCTGGGTCGTGCGCGTCAACACCTCATCGGTGCAGTGCAGCTCGGCGGTGGTCGATTGATGGTGCATGCGGATCCGGCCAATGCCCGGGTGGTGGCGGAAGGACTCGAGCTCTCGGCGATTCCACCGTCCTTGTCCGCACTTCTGCCGAGCAATCTCGGTGCGCTCCGTGGTGTGGTGGCGGGCGAAGCCTCTGCCCTGCAATCGCCATCGGGCTGGAACGTTGCGGGCTCGTTGCGGATGCAGGATGTGGTCGTCGCCGGTGCCGGGCCGTTCACGCTGAGCGGACAATGGCATCTGGGTGCCGGCGTGGTGCAGGTGCCGCGCATCTCCGTTACCGGCCCGGCAAAGGGTCAGGTGGCCATCGATAGTCTGGTATGGTCACTGGCCGACTACCGCCCACGCAGTGGTACCATCCGCGCGACGGTGCCCGATCTGCGTGGTTGGCTGCCGGTGACGGTGGCCATGCCGGACATCGTGGTGGCGGTGAACGCGGAGATGGAAGTGGAAGGTGACGCGCTCGCCATCCGCAGTGCACGCCTAGCAGGTGGTGGCGTCGAACTCACCGTGCAGGGGAGCGTGGCGAGGTCACCGTGGCGCATCGAAGCCGCGGACGTGGCGGTGCGCGCTGATCTCGCGACCGTCTCTGGGCTGGTGCCGGGCGCGCCGAACCTTGCCGGCGTGCTGCGTCTGCGGGCGACCGGCGCAGTACCGTTCACCAGCGATCCAGCGGTGTTCATGCGCACGCCGTGCGAGCTGCAGGTGCGCGGTGATGGAGTGATGGTTTCGGCACTCGCCGTCGACGGGGTGCGGCTCGATGCTCACACCGCCGACGGTCAGCTGCACCTGACCCAGGGCGAGGCCACCGTCGCCGGCATCGGCGTGGCGGTCAGCGGCGCAGTCGCGCTTACGGGCGCGCACCAGGACGCGAGCTGGCGTGGCGCGCTCGCCAGTCTGGCGCTGAATTTTCCTGGGGTGGTGGCGAATGCTTCCGAGCCCTGTCCCTTCACGTTTACCAGTGATGGTTGGAACGTCGGCCCGTTGCGCCTCGTCAGCGATGCCGGTGCGCTCAGTGTCGAGACCAGTCATCGCGCCGGTGCTGGCATCCTGGTGATCGATGCTCCGCACGTCGATTTGGGACGTCTGGGACTGAGCGAGCTCTCTGGCACCGCCAAGATCGGCATCGATTTGCGTGGTGACTGGTCCGCGCCGGCGGCCACGGTGAGTCTGATCAGTGATGACCTGCGCGTCGGCACCCGGCGGGCTCGCGCCAACGTGCAGCTGACGCAGGATGCGCACGGCATTGCCATTCGTGTCGGACAGATCGATGCGGGCGACGACGGCGTCGTGTCGGCAACAGGTACCGTGCCGCTGCTGCTCGGTCGCGCGGGCCTGACGCTGGTGCCCGACGATGGTAAACCGGCACGGATCGACCTGCAGGTGCCGGAGCTAAGCCGGTGGCTGCCGCGGATCGCCAGCGGCAAGGCGCAAATTTATCTGCAGCTGGGAGATTTCCAAGAAACGCAACCGCTCAGTGGGCGTCTGACGTTCACCGGAGTCCGTCCGCGACCGTTCGCTGAGGACCCCGTCGGTGTGCGCCAAGCGGCGTTGAGCGTGCTGGACGGCAGCGTCACTCTGCGCGGCTCGGCGGAGGGCCTGGAAGCCGAGATGGCCATGCGCGCGGATGAGCAACAGGTGTTCACCGGCGCGCTGCGCTCGCCTGGTGCTTGGTCGGCGCAGACCCTTGCTGGCGCTTGGCGCAGTCGTGCGCTCGCGGGTAAGATCCAGCTCGCCGGTCTGCAGTTGGCGCGTTTGGCAGCGGCTCTTCCCGGCGTGCAACACCTGAGTGGCATCGCGAGTGGTGGCCTTGAGCTGAGCGGCACGGTGGCCGAGCCACAGTGGCGTGGTTCGTTGGCGCTGTCCGCAGTCGAGGTGAAAGTGGCCACCGACGTTCCCACGCTCGCCGAGGGCAACGCACAGCTGGAACTGGACGGTCGTATCATCCACCTGCGGCAGGGCGCATTCACTCTGGGTGGTGCACCAGTGACGATGGTTGGCGACTTGACCCTCGGTGATCCACCACACCTCGCGCTGCGTCTTGACGGCCGCAATGCGTTGCTGGTCCAACGCCATGATGCGCGGTTGCGCGCCGATCTGGCGCTGAACCTTAATGGCCCGCTGGACCAGGTGTCGGTGGCCGGGCGAGCGGTGGTGACGAGCGCGCTGTTCAGTCCGGACATCAGCCTGTGGCAGGGAGGTGGCCGTGGCGGTGATGGCCGTCTGGTGCCGTTCGAGTTCGTCACCCCGCCGCTGTCGACCGTGCGTTTTGACGTGCAGGTCAGCAGCGCCTTCACCTCGGCGCAGGATGGCGTGCGGGTGGCGACCAGCCTGGTGCGCGCCGACTGCGATCTGGATCTGCATCTGCGTGGTAGCGGCGCGGCACCGGAACTGAGCGGTCGGGTGGTGGTGCGTCAGGGTCATGTGTTCCTGCCGTTCAGCACGCTGCGGCTGTCGAATGGCGAGGTGCGCTTTCCCGACGGTGATCCTTTTCATCCGCGCTTGAACGCGGTCGCCACCGCGCAGGTGCGACGCTGGCGGGTGACGTTGCAGGTTGATGGCCCGCTCGCGGATCCGCAGGTGCGTGCCAGCGGCGATGGTCTGGATGAACGCGATGCACTGCTGCTGCTGACCACCGGTTCCACCAGTGCGGAGCTCAGCGGTGAAGAAGGCCAGCGCGCCGCCATCGGTCGTCTGGGCACCTGGCTCGGTCGCGAAGCGTGGGACTTCATCGATGGTGAGGCTGATCCCGATGCCGCGCCTGGACTGGTCGACCGTCTGACGCTGGAGTTCGGTCGCCAGGTGAGCGAGGGCGGCAAGGACACCATCGAGGCGCAGGTCGAACTGACCGAACCGGAAATAAATCCTAGTGTCGTGCTCTTCGGTGAACGCGATCGTTGGGAGGACTACAACGCCGGCCTGATCCTGCGCTTCCGCTGGGGCGGTGAGGAATGAGCCGCGCACTCGGCATCATCCTGGTGCTCATCGCGCTGCTGCTAAGCGGCTGTGGCGCGCAGGCGCGCATCACCGGCATGAACGCGATTTCCGCTGATGAACTGGAAGTCGCAGCCCGGCGTCCCTTGGCGGCGTGGCGTGAACACCAACGCGCTACCGATCTGGTGGATGCGGCCGCGGCCATGCGCGAACGGCTTGATGATCTGGGGTATGTGTGGGCGGAGGTCACCGGTGCGCCGCCAGCGGAGAACGACAAGAATATTTTTCCGCGTTTCACTGTGGTGGAAGGCCCACGGACAACGTTGGGTGAGGTGACCTTCGGTGGCGACACGGCGATGGGCCGTACCCGACTGACGGAACTCGCTGCGTTTGGCCAGTGGTTCACCAGCAGTAGCAAGGCGAACGCGCCGAAACGTATTGCCAGAGGACTGCGTCAGGCCGGCCATCTGCAAGCACGCGTGGCGCCAGCGCAGGTGCGCTGGAACGACACCCGTACAGTGGCGGATGTGCATCTGGTGATCCAAGCCGGTCCGCGTTACCTGCTCGCGGAAGAACGGCTCGACCTGGAAGGTGACCTGAGTTTGCGCCGGGACCTCGCGGCGCTGCTCGATGTTCCTGGCGTCACCAGCCATCCACGCCTGGCGAGCGAAGCGGCGGCTCGTCTGCGTGCACACCTCGCCGACCGTGGCTATCGTCAAGCCGTGGTGGAGGTCGACCAGCAGCTCGATGAGCAACAGGCGCGCGTGAGCATCCGCCTGCGCGTGCGTCCAGGCGCCCGCCAGACGGTCAGCGCGGTGAACGTCAGCGGTGGTCGGCGCACCAGCCGAGCCTTCATCGACCGTCAGCTGCATGCGCTGACGCCGGGCAGTCCGCTGTCCCAGGCCGAGCTCGATCAGGCGGTGTCCGCGCTCACGCTCACCGGCCTCTACCGTCGGGTGCAGGTGGAAACCACGGCCGGCGAACCGGCAGCAGATGGCAGCATTCCAACCGCCATCGATCTGCTGCTCAAAGAAAACCCCAGCAAACGCGTCGACCTGTCAGTGGGCTACGGCAGCTATGAACAACTGCGTGGTGGTCTGGAATATGTCGATGACCACTTGTTCGGCCGCGGTCTGCGTTTCAACGTTGGCGTCAACGCCAGCCTGAAAGGCTGGGGTTCCGATGCCGGTCTGCTCGACCCGTACCTGCTGGGTCCCGGTCGCACCATCGGCGTCGCGGTCGCGTACAGCGAACGGGAAGAACCATCGTTCTCGCACGAAGAAACCAGTGCCACGCTCACCGCCACCCAGAAGGCCCAACCGGTGTTCGATCCGGTGCCCTACGAACTGCGTGCCACCTATGCCTTCACCCGTGAAGAGGACTTTGCCATCGAGGCGCCGCTGCCCGGTGAGGAACTGATCGGTGGTTACACCACCAGTGCCATCGGCTTCAGCGTGCGCCGCGATTCACGCGTGCCGAAGATCATCGATCCGGACAGCGGCACCTACGTCCAGATCGGTTCGCTGGTGAGTGCCAAGCCGCTCGGCGCTGAGGTCGAGTTCGCGGAGTTCTCCGCCAGCGCCTTCGGCGCGGTCAATCCTGCGCCGTGGTTGGTGGCGACCGTGCACGTGTCGGGAACCACCCGTGATCCCTTCGACGACGAAAGTCTGCCGATCGGCGAACGTCTGTTCCTGGGTGGCGAAGACAGCGTGCGTTCATTCACCCGCGACGATCTTGGCCCACGTGATGCGAACGGTGATCCCACCGGTGGCCTGACACGGGTGTACGGCAACCTTGAACTGCGTTGGCGTCCGTTCACTCGTCACCGCGCGTTTGAAGTCGCCACGTTCTACGACATCGGCATGGTCCATCCCGATCCGTGGAGCGTCGGCGGTCCACCTGGGCAAGCGATCGGCGCCGGCCTGCGTTACCGTACTCCGGTCGGCCCGATCCGACTGGACTACGGCTACAATCCCGGTGATCGCTTAGGCGCGGAAGATCCCTGGGCGCTGCATCTGGCGGTGGGCTTCGCGTTTTGAGAAGCTGTCTTTCCAGACAGCTTCTGAGAAGGCAGGATGGATTCATCAGTCGCAGGATTGGATGTTGGCATGATGACCATCTCCACTATCTTTTGATATTGCCATTAAGGGGAAATCATGGTTCCAATCGATCTGTTGCTCATCTTGGATCTGAACCACCTCCATGTTGACATGTTCAGAATGGGGAATTTAGGGTGGCCAAACTTCAGCGAAGATCGAGCGCGTAAGGATGTTCTTATCATTAGCGTGAACGGTGTTGAAACCGTGATTGCCAATGGCAATGGTTTCTCAGCATTCGACCACCTGACATCGACGATGAGGAGACCCGACAGGAAAATTTGGCGAGTGAAGGCAGGTGCGCAGATAGATAAACGCATCCGCATTGTTAAGGACCTTCGCCCAGGACATGAAGGTCACTACATGTTTGCAGCAACTCAAAACATGCCGTTGTCTGACTACCTCAAGGTGTTTGATAATCTGTATCAGGACAAGCGGTATTGCCGCCTGTTGACGTCCGCAGAGGTTCACCATGGGAGATGATACGGCGATGCATTTGACTTTGGCCGAGTGTCGCGCTTTGTGGTCAGCCATATCTTGGCGTTTGGATCATCTGACTCGTGCGGAGGTGGTGGAGGAAGACGACGATAGACGGCTGGCGCTGGATGAAGAGACGCAGGATCTCGACGGCGTGAAGCGCGGGCTGATGGCCTATGCGCGAGCAACGTATGGATGGGAAATCGAAGCAGAAGGCTGACGGCCGTCATTCACGGTTGTTTTTTCGCCTTCTTTTTAGCAGGTTTCTCCGGCGGTAGGTTTGCCAGTGGCACACCCCAAGCCACGGCGCACACGCCAGTCTGATCGAGCGGCACGGTCGCTTTGTTCCACTGCTTGCCGTCGCTCGACCATTTCACGCCACCCCAATCGCAGTCGAGTTGCAGGCTACCATCTGGTGCGGTGGCTTGCGGTACGCGCGGAACATCCTTGGCCTCCTGCCATTTCTCACCGTCGGGTGAGACGCGCGTGGACTTCTCGCCTTTGAGCACGAACCGGCCGGCGTGGAACAGCACTGAGTCGCCGTGGTGCTTATCGCCGGTCTGGAGAACTTCCTTCCACGTCGCACCGTCGCTGCTGACGATGATTTGGCCGAGGTGGCCGGCGGCGACGAACGTGCCGTTGCCCCAGGCCAGCCCGCGGATGTCGCCGGGCCAGGTGCTCACCACCAGCGGCGTCTCGCCTTTTTTGGTGAAGCCGGTCCAGCCGATGCGTGGTTTGCCGTCGGGGATGGCGTAATCGCCAGCGAAGACCACGGTGCCATCGGCGGACACCGCATGGCGGCGGTAGTAGCCCGACCCTTTTTCCATCAGTGACACCGGCTTGCTCGCACCACCGTTTACCCACGTCACACCATCCTGCGACAGCAAGAAGGTGTCGGTGCCGGCGGCAATGAAACGATCATCAGTCGTGGTGACCTGACCTATACGCCACTTCTCGACCACCGCTTCTTGCCATTTTTTGCCATCGGTCGAACGCAGCACGAAGCCCTTGCCCACGCCGCCGCCCGCTGCGAGGAACGTGCCGGCCCGGTACGTCAGCGAGAAGATGATGTTCGGATCGTCCTGGTTCTTGTCCGACCAACGCTCAGCTTCCCAGGTCTTACCGTCGATGGACCACCCGCGGAAGCCGCCGTAGCCAACGGCGACAAACACGCCCTGGCCGATGACGGGTTTCTCTGTTGTTTCCTTCGCCGGTTGGGCAGCGAACAGCGTGACGGTCAACGAAAGCAGGAGCAGCAGGCGCATGATCAGAATCCTTGAGGTGAGAGTAGCCGCATTGCTTGTCGATGATCAGACGAACGACACGGCTTGGACGTGATCCGGAGTCTTGAGCACCTGTTTCCAGGTGATGGCGTCTTTGGACACCAGCAGGCGGCCTTTGTACGCCGCGCCGACGAACACGCCGTTGCCGTAGGCGACACTGACAGGGGGATCTTCGTTCGCTGAGCGTTTCCATTTCACGCCGTCGGGTGAGGAATACGTCGCGCCCAGACCGACGGCGACGAACTCCTTGCCGGTGAACACCACCGCGTGCAAGTGTTCGCCTTCTTCGCCCATCTGTTTCTCACCCCAGCGCAGGCCGTCGGGGCTGACCATGCGCAGGCCGTGCAGGCCGACGCCGACGTAGCGGCCGTTGCCGTAGACCACAGAGATCAACGTGTCGGAGATCGACTGGTTCTCGGCGTCGACCCACGTGCGGCCATCAGCGGAGATCGATTTGAGCCCGTAGTTACCGATGCCCAGCCACTGCTTGCCGTCCCAGATGACTTTGTTGAGCGCACGTTTCTCGCGCTTGAAGCGCTCACTCCACTTTGTGCCGTCGTCCGACCACTGCATGTTGCCGCCGTCTTCGGCGTTCACGCCGCCGGAGAGCAGGGTGAGAAAGCCCTGTTGTCCATTGCTGCCGCCGAAGCCGAGGCTGCGCAGCATGAAGACGTACTCGGACTTCTGCTTTTGCTCCTCCCACTTCAGTAGGTCGGTGCTGCGGTAGAAAATGTTCTCGCCCCCACCGGCCATGCCGGCGGTGACCACGCAGCCTTTGCCGGCGGCGATACTGCCCAGGGTATGCTGCTTGTCGGCCATCAGCGGCTGCGACCAGGTCGAGCCGTCTTTGCTGACCATCCGCAGGCCCATGCGGCCAACGGCAAGGAACGCACCGAAATCTGGTTTGTCAGGAGGCATGATATGCTCCTCGGATTGAACCGCCACGACGCCACGACGCCACGGAAGATCCTGTCGGATGGGTGAGCATATCGAACGTGAGCGACATCGCGGATTCCTCTCGCACCGTGGCGTCGTGGCGTCGTGGCGGTTCAGTCAGGCTCTTCATATCAGTTGTCCGAGACGACCCGTGCTGCCGCCGAACGATTCGCGACGATCACCCATGCGATCAAGCATCTCCAGGTACAGGTTCGCCACCGGCGTATCCATCGGGCAGGCGACGTGGCGCCCAGGGCGCAGCGAACCTTTGCCGCGGCCAGCGAGCAGCAGCGGGTAGTCCTTGGTGCCGTGGCCGCCGTTGGCCATGTAGCTGGTGTACATCACCATGCTGTTGTCGAGCAGGCTGGAGCCGGCTTCGTCGATGGCGCGCATCTTGCTCAGCACCTTGGCAAACTGCACCGAGTACCACTCGTGGATCTGGCGGCAGGCCTCACGTGAAAGCGGATCCGCCTTGGCGATCGGATCGGCGTTGGCCTGGTGTTCGAGCGTGTGGTGGTGGAACTCGTTGGTCACCGTCACCACGCCATCCCACAGTTCGCCGTCATTGCCGAACGACATGGTCACCACGCGGGTGGTATCGGTCTGCATGGCGAGGATGCCGAGGGTGGTCATCAGCTCGATGTACTCAGCGCGCGCTTCCGGGTCCTGTTCGTTCCAGCGCAATTTCCAGCCGTTGTCGTCCTTGGGCAGCGCGAGATCCGAGCCTTTCCCACCGCCACCAGTGCCGCGATCGGCGGCTTCATTGGCGGCACGCTGGTCGAGTTTGACGATGCGTGATTCCAAACTGTGCACCGCTTCAAGGAATTCGCCGATGCGTGTCTGGTCGGACTTGCCCAGGCGTTTCTGCAACGCCTTGGCGTCTTCCAGCACCAGATCGATCACCAGCCGTTCGTCGGATGCGGTAGGTGTTTTCGCCTTGGAGGAAGCCGGGCTCTTCGCCGCCTTCTTGTCACGTGACCAGGTCGGCACGCTGGGCGCGCGGCCCTTGAACAGGCGGTCGAACACCTGCTTGGCATCACCTTCGTACGGCACCACGGTGCCGCCCGCGCTCCATGAGTAAGTCTGTTCGCCATTGGGCTGACCGAGTTCGAGCGATGGCAGAATGGTCTCACCCGCCTGCGCGGCGGCGGCGGCCTGATCGAGCGAGACGCTCGACTTCGGCACCTTGCCTTCCCAGAAGAATTCCTTCGCACCAGTCAGGTGCAGGCCGGCGCAATGGGTGTGCGCGTTGCCGCCACCCGATTGTTTGCCGAGTTGCGATAGGCCTGAGAGCACCAGCAGTTCGGATTTGTGCGCTTCGAGCGGGCGCAGGATTGACGGCAGCTTCTGCAACGGGCCGTCCTTCTCCGGTTTCCACGACTCAATCACCGTGCCGCCAGCGACGGTGATGATTAACTGCCGCAGCGGCGGACGGCCATCGTCCTTGTCAGCAGGTTCAGCGCCCCACACGGGCTTGAGCGATTCAAGGAACGGCAGCGCCACCAGTGCGCCGGCGGCTTTGAGGAGATGTCGACGTTTCATAGGAGGTGCGAGGTGCGTGGTGCGAGGTGCGAGGTTTCCCAGATCGACGACCAGGGAGCAGCCAAACGGCTTTGGAAGGCGGAATGACAGGTGCCGGCAATTGCTCGTGGTCCGAAGCGACGAGCTTCGCACCTCGCACCTCGCACGTCGCACAACACGATGGCATCATTTCTTTTTGGCATCAGCGACCTCGGCGTTTTTGCGCAGGATAAACGGCGTGCTCGTCACCACGCCGGTGATCAGCGTGCTGAAGCGATGGTTGTCGGCGTTGAGTTTGGTCACCAGGTCGTCGATCAGCGCCTCGTCAGCGGTGATGCGGTCGCGGCCAAGAGCATAGAGCAGGAACTGTTCGATCAGATTGCGGGTGAAGCGTGGACGTTCCTTCCATAGCACCGTGCGCAAGTCGTCGACGCCGGTGAGCTTTTCGCCGCTCGGCAGCATGCCGCTGGTGTCGAGCGGACGCTCCTTCGTACCGCTGCGCCACGCACCGGTCGCGTCGTAGCTGTCCAAGGCGAAGCCGAGCGGATCCATTTTTTTGTGGCAGCTGGCACAGGTCGGATCGGAGACGTGTTGTTCGAGCTGCTCGCGGAAGTTCTTCGCCGCCTTGCCGGCACCGGCGTCTTTTTCGTCGATCGGTTTCACATCGGCAGGTGGTGGTGGCGGCGGTGTACCAAGGATGACTTCCAGCACCCATTTGCCGCGCAGCGTTGGGCTGGTGCGGAAGGTGTGGCTGGTCATCGCCAGCATGGCTCCCATGCCGAGCACGCCGCCGCGGTGATGCTCTGGTTTGAGCGTGACCTTGCGCAGCTCTGGTCCGGAGACGCCGTCGATGCCGTAATGTTTCGCCAGGTCTTCGTTCACGAAGGTGTAATCGCTCTTCAACAGGTCGAGCAGGCTGCCATCTGCGCGGCGCAATTCATCGACGAAACGCATGGTTTCATCGTACATCGCCTGGCGCAGCTTCGGCGTGAAGGCAGGGAACTGCTGTTCCGTCGGACGCGCGCGGTCGAGGTGGTTGATCTGCAACCACGCGGCGAAGAACCCCTCGCTGAGCGCCCGCGCCCGCGGATCCGCCAACATCCGTTTCACCTGCGCAGTCAGCACCGACGCCTGGGTCAGTGAGCCTTTATCTGCCAATTCAGCAAGGTGATCATCCGGCGTGGTCGACCACAACAGGTACGACAGACGCGTCGCCAGTTCGTGGGCGGTCAGGGGATAGGCGTCCTTCGATCCACGTTGACCGCGATCGACTTCGACGCGCAGCAGGAAGTTGGGCGACACCAACGCCGCGGTGAGCGTCAGCTTGATCGCGTCGACGTAGGAGCGCGATCCGGCGACGGTGTCGTACAGCTTGAACAGCCGGGCCAGTTCATCCGGCGCGGGTGGACGGCGGTAGGCGCGGCGAGCGAAACGCGTGATGAGCGCACGCGCTGCGGTTTTCTGCGCTGCTGGCGTGGCGCCTGGATTGGTGCCAAACAGCGTGCTCCACGCCAGCTGCTGCGTGGGCGTGGCATCCTTGTCCGGCGCACGCAGTGCAGCGATCACCTGCGTCGCGGCACCGTGGTACTTCTCGAACAGCAGCGGCGAGAGCGTCAGCGTGCCGGCATAGGTGTCGTAACCACGCTCGCTATCGCTCGGCAGATTGACCAACTCAGCGGCGTCGATCTCGACGCCCAGCAAATCGCGCACGGAGTTGCGGTACTGCGTGCGCGTCAGGCGGCGCACCGGCGCGGCACCGGGATCCTTGATCTTCGCGGCCTCTGCCACCGCCGCCTTGAGCGTCTCGTTGACGTACGTCACCAGCGTGGCGCGCGCGTCATCTGGCATCGGATGCTTGGCCTTCTCGGTCGGCATCTCTTTGCTGGTGAGCTGTTCGGCGACCTTGCGCCAGGTCGGCACGTCGCGCCGCACCGCCGCCTCGTTGGCGAACATCGCCAGGTCGACACCGCCCTTGGCCTTCTTGTCGGAGTGGCACTCGACGCAGTGGGTGTCGATGAGCGGTTTGATGTCCTTGGTGAAGTCGGCGGCGCCGGCCAACGTCGCAGCGACCGGCGCGAGCAGGCAGGCGAGCAGGGCACGGTATGGCGAGGTGGACTTCAGGAGCATGGGCTGGTCAGGGTTACTCTTGTGCGAATGATTCGCTGAAAGGTTTCATGTCAGGCATTTGATGGCTTCCTAATACGTCCCGCGTGGCGCTACGTGACGTGGGAAATTGACGAACATGTGTCAGCGGACGCACTGATGCCGGCCACGCCACCAACCCGGATACCACGGTCGCCCCACCTGGATGAAAGTGACTCGGGTACGATCCCGTTCGTCCTGGGTACCTGCCTGGATCGAGTGCTGACTCGTACCACGTCCAGTATACCCGCAGCCCCGCTCTAGTGCTCTAGTGCCCGTCCGGAGACGATGTGGCGCTGGTCTCGCCCAACAGGTGCCGTTGCAGCTTTCCCGTCGCCGTGCGCGGGAGTTCCCGGGCCCAACGCCAGCGCCGTGGGCGTTTGAAGCCGGCGAGGTGCTCGGCGCACCAGGCGGTGAACGCGTCGTCGTTCGGCGGATCACCACGCGCGACCAGCACCGCCGCGACCACCTGGCCCCACTCTGCGTCGGCGACGCCGTAGACGCTGGCCTCAGCGATCTGCGGATGGCGTTCGAGTGCGGCTTCGATCTCCGCCGGATAGAGGTTTTCGCCGCCGCTCAGGATAAGGTCGGTGCGTCGATCATGAACCGTGAGGAAACCATCGGCGTCAAGCTCACCGAGATCGCCAGTGCTGAACCAGCCATCCGCCGGCAACGGTTCGCTCACCACGCCATCGGTCTCATAGCCACTGAACAACGCCGGACCGCGCACCTGGATCACGTCGTCGACGATGCGCACCTGCATCCCGGGCAAAGCGCGGCCCGCGCTACCGGCATGTGCGGCGGCGTCATGCGGCAACAAAGTACAGACCTGCGACGCGGCTTCGGTCAGGCCGTAGGTCTGGCTGGGTGGCAGGCCGAGCGCGGTCGAACGCGCGATGATGTCCGACGACAACGGTCCACCACCGGTGAGTAGGCAACGTAAGGTCGCTGGCCACGGACGATCACCGCGCGCGGCGAGCAGGCGGTGCAGCATCGTTGGCACGACGCTGGCACCGTGGACCTCGCCAGCATCGATCGCCTGCGTCACCGCTTCAGCATCGAAACCATCATGCAGCACCACCGTGCCACCGCCGCGGCCGGAGCGCAGAATCACCATCGCCCCGCCGATATGGTCGAGTGGCAGACAACCGAGCCACGTGCTGCCTGGCGCGAGCGGCAATACCTGCACCGCTGCATCCGCGGCGTGCCGCAGCGCGGCCCACGACAGCCGTGCGGCTTTCGCCGTACCGCTGGTGCCGCTGGTGAACAACACCAGCGCGGCATCGCCGTCGGCAAGCGGCGTGGCGTCGGCGATCGGCTGATCGGCGAAGGCGGCAGGGATGGCGATGGTTTTGCGACGTCCGGCGAATGGATGCGATGCCTCGGTCAGCACCCGATCAACCTGTGCGCGCGTGGCCTGAGCCTCCACGTCATCAGCCGTCAGCCGGCGATTGAATAACACGGTGGTGACACCAGCGAGCGGCAACGCCTGGAGCAACGCCGCAGTGGTCGGCGTATTCAGCCCGGCCAGACCGATGCGTTGACCACGTTCGATGCCGTGCGCACGCAACCACACCAGCGCTCCGCCGACACCGGGCAGCAGGTACGGCCACCATACCGCCGCCGGATGGCCGGGCAGTAGCGCACGAGGAGTAAGCGTCCAAGCAGTCATAGTCGTGTGGTAAAACGGCTGGCGCGCGCGGGCGTTGTGCGCTCAGCCGCGCAACGATCCGATGCCCAGGCCCGGACTTTGAGGAATGGGGATCAGGCCCTGGACCACCACCAACGGCTGGGCGGTGAGGTCCTCGGTGATGAAGATGCCGGTGCCGAGCCCCTGGGCGCGTTCGTTAAGCCCGATGGCGGCGGCCATGTGCGTGGCGTGCGCGCGACCGACCGAGCCTTCGAGCGCGGTGGTGATGACCACGCCCAGGCCGCAGGAGTTGGCGAGCTCCGCCGCCTGTTTGGTCGGACGCCAACCGCCTAGGAACATCGGCTTGAGCACCACTACGTCGGCGGCCTGCGCCGCAGCGACACGGCCGATATCGGCGGTGGTGCGCACCGCTTCATCGACGGCGATCTTGAGACCGCTGCGTCGGCGCAGCGTCGCCATGCCTTCTAGATCGGCGGCGGGCAGCGGCTGTTCGCAGAACTCCAAGTTAGCGTCGGCGACCTCGATGGCGAATTCCAGCGCTTGCTCCAACGTCCACGCGCAGTTGGCATCGACGCGCAGCTTGGCCTCGGGACCGATGGTGTCGCGCACGGCGTACACCCGTTCGACATCGGCGGCGACGCTGGTGGTCGGGCCACCGACCTTGAGCTTGAAGGCGGTGAAGCCGGTCTTGATCAGCTCGGCCGCGCCAGCGGTGACTTCTTGTAGGCTGCCACCGAGCAGCGCGTTGACCGGCACCGACATCGGCAAGGGTGCGCCGGTGGCATCGCCGCTCAGGTAAGTCGCCAACGGACGTTCGATCTGTTTGGCCGCGAGGTCGAGCAGCGCGCCTTCGATCGCCGAACGCGCACACGGCGCACCACCGAGCATCTTCTCCAACGGCCCGAGCGGCGCATCAGGACGACCGCGGTCGATCCAGTTGAGGATGAATTCGCCGGTCAGGGCTTTGAGCACGGTGCTGAACACGTCGCGGCATTGCTCCGGCGTCTCGCTGCCGAACCCGGCGAGCGGCGCGGCCTCACCCAGACCGACGCGCCCGGCGCCGTCGTCGAGAGCGACGACCCACACGGTGCGTTCGCTGATCGGACCCTGGGCGGTCATCAGCGGTGCAGCCAGTTTCAGATGGCGTTTGAGGAGCCTACAGCGCATTGCGGGCGGCGATGATAAGCGCGGCTGTCAGGCACAACCCCGTGATCAGCTCCAAAGCCGCAGAGCGTGCCAGATACCCATTGAGGTCCGGACCGTAAGTGCGCATTAACCCACTTAACAAGGCTAAACCACCGCATCCAGCGATGCTAGGAGCGAGCCACAACCAGCCACCGCCACCGTGTTGGGCCGCCAATCCCAGGCAAACGGTCGCTGCGATATGCAGCAACACGATATAAAAACGAGTCAGCGGGTCGCCCAGGCGGACGGCCAACGTGCGTTTGCTTGCCACCGTGTCGGTCGCTATGTCGCGCAAATTATTGACCGCGATAATGCCAGTGGCCTGCAAACCGACGCCACTCGCCACCAGCCACCACCATCTCGGCACACCAGCCAATAAGGATACCCCGTCCAACGTCGAAATATTAGTGAAAGATTGCAGCGGTCCCCATCCACCACTGAGTTGAAATTGGAATGGGATTATTTGGGTGGCGATATGTGGACCTGTCTCTTATACACATCTGACGCTGCCGACGAATAGAGAGGTGTAG
>ENA-ORBV01008417-ORBV01008417.1-microbial-mat-metagenome-genome-assembly--contig:-NODE-8417-length-17352-cov-4.224197_pt1 | contig 17352 bp, 16 predicted proteins | sample MGYA00237777_ERZ505514 | MGnify/ENA primary metagenome ERZ505514 (study PRJEB26160, sample SAMN06269048) | microbial mat metagenome | isolation source: Oligotrophic lake microbial mat | place...
TAATGATACGGCGACCACCGAGATCTACACCTCTCTATTCGTCGGCAGCGTCAGATGTGTATAAGAGACAGTCGGTGTAGAGGTTGTCGCCTATGCGGTTGCCGCCCCAGAAATCAGCTGCCGGGTTACCGACGCTCCAATAGGTGAGGTTGAGATCGGCATCGTAGGAACCGGTCATCCACGCGGCGCCGCCGCCGGACTTCCAACTTTCGCCGGTCCAGGTTTCGTGACCTTTTTCACCGGGTCCCGGAATGGTCCAAAAGCGCCAGAGTTGACGGCCGGTTTTGACGTCGAAGGCGTTGATGTATCCGCGGTGAGCGGAGTCCCCGCCGGTCACGCCGAGGATAACCTTGCCCTTGACGACGAGCGGCGCGCCAGTAATGTTGCAGCCGCACTGGTTGGCGTCTTCGACGTTGACCTTCCAAAGCTCGCGGCCATTCTTGGCGTCGATGGCGACGACGTGGTTATCGAGCGTTCCCATGAACACGCGGCCATCGGCGACGGCGACGCCGCGGTTCCAGGGGCCATAGAAAATGGTGAAGCCCTTCGGAAGTTCGAAATGATAGCTCCAGAGTTCGCGGCCGCTTGCGGCGTCAATCGCGTAGACCCGGTTGTGCGAAGTGGAGATGTACATGACGCCGTCGACCACAATGGGCGTGGCTTGCAAGCCACCTTCGTTGTCGCCGGTTTGAAAGCTCCAGACAGGCGTGAGCGTCTTGACGTTGCCGGCGTTCACTTGATCCAGCGCGCTGTATCGCCAGGCGTTCGTCTGGCCGCCATAATGAGGCCAGTTCTCACGCGTGGCGCCGTCTTGCGCGCAGAGTAGAACGGCGGCAGCTAACAGAGCTACGAGTCGGAGCATGTTCAATATTACTTCTTGAGCACGTTGACGCAAGCGAGGCAGAAGGCCGGCAGATCTTCGGGCTTGCGAGAGGTGACGAGGTTGTTGTCGATTACGACTTCCGCATCGGACCATTCGGCGCCGGCGTTCACAACGTCGTCCTTGATGGCGAAAAAGCTGGTGACCTTGCGCCCCTTCAACATTCCGTACGCCGAGCAGAGCACCCAGGGACCGTGGCAAATGGCGGCGACGAGTTTGCCCTGTGCGTTAAGGTCGGCGACAAGCTGATTGGCCTTCGGGTGACGGCGAATATGATCGGGCGCGAAACCGCCGGGGACGACGATGCCGTCAAAGTCGTCAGCGGAGACTTCGCTGTAGGATTTCTGGGCAACGCAAGGGTAGCCCAACTTGCTGGGATAGGTCTTACCGGCTTCGGCTCCGACCGTGATTGTTTCGACTCCGGCTTCCTGCAAACGATAGATGGGAACCCATACTTCCATCTCCTGATACATCTGGTCGACAAGGATTGCGACCTTCTTACCTTTTAGTTCCATACTCGCGATTGTAGACTAGAGCCTATGCAGGATTTCGAAAAGCTCGGCGTGTTCTACCTCGGCAAGAAGGAAGATGGCCTTCTGCTGTTGGATTCCAAGGACCTTGTCACGCATGCGGTTTGCGTAGGAATGACGGGGAGCGGAAAGACCGGACTGTGCGTGGGGCTGTTGGAAGAAGCGGCGATAGACGGCATTCCTGCACTGATCATTGACCCCAAGGGCGACCTGTCCAACCTGCTACTGAATTTCCCCGGACTCGCTGCGGAGGAGTTCGCGCCTTGGGTGAATGAAGAAGATGCCCGCAAGAAGGGACTGACAAAGGATCAGTTTGCGGAGGAGACGGCCTCAAAGTGGAAGAAAGGCTTGGCCGATTGGGGCCAGGACGGCGCGCGAGTACAGCGTTTGCGCGATGCGGCGGACTTTACGATCTATACGCCAGGATCTTCAGCGGGATTTCCCGTGTCGGTATTGCGATCGTTCGGCGCTCCGCCGGAGGAGATGCGCGATGACCGTGAGGCGATGCGGGAGAAGATTCAATCGACGGCAACGGCACTGTTGGCGCTGATGAACATCACGGCGGATCCGATTCAATCGCGCGAACATATCCTGCTGAGCAAACTGATTGAACACGCGTGGATGAGCGGGTCCGATTTGGATCTGGCGACTTTGATTCAGCAGATTCAGAAGCCGCCTGTGACGCGAATTGGAGTGATGGAAATCGAGAGCTTCTACCCTTCCAAGGACCGTTTTGAATTGGCGATCGCGCTAAACAATTTATTGGCGTCGCCGGGGTTTGAAGCGTGGCTCGAAGGCGATGCGCTGGACATTGGCCAGTTGCTCTACACGGCGCAGGGGCGGCCGCGGATGTCGATTTTTTCGATCGCGCATTTGAGCGATTCGGAGCGGATGTTCTTTGTCTCGTTGCTGCTGAACCAGATGGTTTCGTGGATGCGGACGCAGCGAGGTCGTCGAGCCTTCGAGCATTGCTCTACATGGATGAGATATTCGGGTACTTCCCGCCGGTTTCGAATCCGCCTTCGAAGCAGCCGTTATTGACGCTTCTGAAACAGGCGCGGGCTTTCGGCGTGGGCGTCGTGCTGGCAACGCAGAATCCAGTGGATTTGGACTACAAGGGCCTATCGAACTGTGGAACCTGGTTCATCGGCCGGTTGCAGACAGAACGCGACAAGATGCGGTTGATAGAGGGCCTGGAAGGCGCGGCGGCGGCGGCGGGAGGGTCGGCGGACCGTGGCGCGCTGGAGAAACTGTTGTCGAGTTTGAAGAGCCGCATTTTCCTGATGAGCAACGTACACCGGGGCGCGTTGGAAGTTTTTGAAACCCGATGGGCTCTTTCGTATTTGAGCGGGCCGTTAACGCGTGCGCAGATCAAGTTGTTGATGGAGTCAAAGAAAAAGGCAGCGGCCGGGCAGCCTGCCGCGGAAGCCTCGCCGAAACGTTCCACGGGGGCGGCGGGTACACCCCGGCCGGTCATGCCGCCGGATGTCGAAGAGCACTTCCTGCCGGTTCGAGCGACAAGCGGAGTGACTTATGAGCCGGTGCTGTTGGGAGTGGCCTTAGTACGGTTCACGGACACGAAAACGAAAGTGGATTTCTCACGCGAGGTGAAGTTCTGCACGCTCGTCGAGAACGGGCCGGTGCCGGTGAATTGGGAGCAGGCCGAGGAGTTGGACATCGAACTGGCGGAACTGGAGAACGCGCCGATGGATGGGGCGTCGTTTGCGGAGTTGCCGGCAGTGGCGGGGAAGGTGAAGTCTTACGCGACTTGGAACAAGGAATTTACGAACTGGCTGTTCGCCACACAAAAATTGGAGATGCTGCAGAGCGTCAATTTGAAGCAAGTTTCGAATCCGGGCGAATCCGAACGCGATTTCCGGGTGCGGTTAACGACGGCGGCGCATGAGGCGCGGGATGAAGCGGTAACGGCGCTGCGCCAGAAGTACGGGCCGAAACTGGCGATGCTGGAGGAGCGGGCGCGGAAGGCGCAGCAGATGGTGGAGAAGCAGCAGCAGGAGGCGACGCAATCGAAAGTGCAGACGGGGCTATCCATTGCGACATCGGTGCTGGGCGCGTTGATGGGCCGGGGTTTTATGACGAAGACGGCAATGTCGGGAGTAGGGTCCGCCGCGCGGACATTAGGCAAGGCGAGCCGGGAAGGGCAAGACGTCGACCGGGCTGAGGCGAATTTACAGGCGACGTTGGAACAGAAGTTGCAATTGGAACAGGAGCTGCAGGAAGAGATTGCAACCCTGGCAGCGCAATTCGACACGTTGAATGAGCGATTCGAAACCGTGGTGATTGCGCCGAAGAAGACGAATATTCAGATAAAGCTGTTTTCGCTTTGTTGGAAAGGGTGATCGGCGCCGTTGGCGTCCGCGATCGGCATCACCAAGTCGCGACTCATTCGGTGTTGCGCTGAGACACACGCGGGTCGAGGCCGTCTGGCTTGGGCGAACTCTCCGTCAATTCGGCTGAGAAGTTCGTCAATTAACTCTCGCGGATTTCATCCTTTTGTTTCTTAAAGCGGATCGCCTGCATAACGACATCGGCAGCAGATTTGAAGCGTCCTGATGGAACCTTCTCCTGGACCCGATGCTCAAGTTCAGGCGTTAGAATTAGGGTCGTGGCTGGTGATTCAACCCTGAGAGTAGCCTGGACGGGGATAGCGGTCAATGTTAGTCGGCCAGTAACTTTTTGAGAGAGCGGAAACCGTTGGATGAATCCGAGAATGGGTCAGAATTGTATAAACACTGGCGGGGAGTGTTTGTAATATTGGAGGGTTTCACTTTTTGGATTCTTGCGGTGACCCCTATACTTATCGGTTTTGTATGGGAGTAGCACGATGAATGGCTAGCGCTGCTTTGCTTGGATGACAATCCGGTTTCACCGGGAGGCGCAGTTGCAAATGGTCGAACGGTGCATATTCTGACTTCATGAGGTCAGTTGCAACCCGGATCTCCCGGTTCTCGTCAATAGTAATTAGGCCCTTGTCGAATAGAACATGAATATCGGATCGAAGGAGCAATCCGTTTGAGATGTGGTGACACTCCTCGTTCCGATAGGGCCGAATATGTGCTGCTTCAAGCACCGCCTCGACATCGCATCCACTGACTGCGCACCTCTTGGAATATGCGTCGAGCAAATTCCATTTGAAAAGCGTTTGCCCCGGGCGAACCGCAATCTCCCGCGTTTGCTTTTCACGAGTATCTTCGTTCGCATTTGGGTCGAACTCGAATTCCAAGTTTGTTTCTGTTAAGGGCTGCGCCGACTCGATTGATGAACTGCCCTGGCCTGAGTCGATTGGATGACCGACGGCATCTCGCGGATCCTCCCCAAAGCCAAGCTGGAACCCATCGGCGGCATCGTCAACCCGTGCCGGAAGGTTGGACGCCAGAACGCTCAATTCAGGTGTTTCTTCGATGGACTCCTTAACGAGCTCAACATTCTCCCTGAATCGAGCACGCTCCACATCCGCGATCAGCGCGTCCAGTTCCCGAGCGGCGGCCGGAGGGACCTTAAAGCATGGTCCTTCGGTGTTTGTTTTATTCTTAAAGAAGATTGCTTTTGCGAGTAGGGCGTTCTCCTGAATTTGAGCACGTTTGATTGGAGGTCTGAAGCACCTCTCGACGCGGATGATCACGCGCTTTTGAAGTGGATCTGGAGTACTTTGGCCTATCGAATATTCGTGTTGCCAAATCGGCATTGGAGTTCGTCGAACATTCTGTGTGATCGTACCCTCCCCAACGAGATCATTGTCACCAGACTCCCAAAGGTATACTTTCGTCGCGTAGATGAGATACCCTTCATAGTTTTTGCCCGGGTCGAGTACGATGTCGTTCGTGCCGTCGGGCATGTTAAGAATTGCATCGTAAATTCGAAAATGGTCTCTGGGATTAAATTGCAACAAGAATGCATTTTTCATAGAGTTCGGCCGTATACGGTCCGTTAGCGCCTCGCGCGTTGTGGATTCGCCCTTGCCTTTGCACTCCCGGGCGCAAATTCCGTTGTCGAGTATTAGTGGTCCTTGGGCCCGCGAGCGATCAGTCGCTCGCGGGCCGCAATGTCAGCGTGCATCGCATCGGGCGCGAGGTCAATATCGCCCGGCCAGGCGACCGCGCCCTGGTCCACGAAGACGCGCCCGAAAAATTCCACATCGGTCAGAGGTGCAAGAACACCTGTGAGTTCTTGCTTGGAGAATTGGACACGCCCGCATAATCCGTCCTTGAAATGAACGAACAGACAATATCCCGATTCCGGCTTTACCTCGACCACGTCCCAATACATAGCGCCGATCCTCCGTTCATGCCAAAGGCTCAATCTTCCAAGGCTGGGCCTTTTCGCGGCAAAGGCGCCAGTTCTCCAGCAACTCAGCCTGATGCAAGGCACCCCCAATCGCCGACCAGTACCAAAGCGCGACACGGCAATTCGCCCTCGATCACGGCCAGTGTGGCGATGTCGATAGTGGCTTCAAATTCGCCGTAGCGGGCATTAAAGTGTGGCGGCGCGTGGTCGTTAAAAAACCTTCGGATTGCGATCCCATAGAACGAACAAATCGTCGGCATCGGGATGATCTGATCTTAACATTTCCTTAAGGGAAGCTCTTCCGCTCCGAGGCGGCCTCGGCGCGGAAAACTTTGGCAGGGAGGCGGGCCCACCGGAAGCCGAGCGCGCCAATTCCGCGGCGCGATGCGGCGGGTGCCATACTTGGCTCACTCCAACCAGTCGGCGACGAAGATGTTGAACTCGAAGCGGGACTTGGTATTTAGAGAACTGGAGAACACCACTTTCTTGCCATCGGGCGAGAATTCGGGGAACGACGTGAAGCCCGCGAAGTTCGTGATCTGCTTTAGACCGGCGCCGTCGGCGTTCACGATGTAGAGTTCAAAATCGCGGCCGTCGCATTTGTGCATGTTAGATGAAAATACGATGCGTTTGCCGTCGGGCGTAAAGGTCGGCGCAAAGTTGGCGCAATTGTTGTTGGTGATCTGCTTGCGGTTCTTACCGTCGGGGCCGGAAACGAATAACTCCATTTTCATGGGTGCGGTAAGATTTTCTTTCAAGAGTTCGTTGTAGCGGGCCATTGTCTCCGGCGTTTGGGGGTGATTGGCGCGCCACACGATTTGCTTGCCGTCCTTTGAGAAGACCGCGCCGCCGTCGTAGCCGCGACTGTTCGTCAACTGCTTCTTGCGGCTGCCATCGGCCTTCATCGACCATAGGTCCAGGTCGCCGGACTCGAGCGAGGTGTAGATGATGTTACCGGTCTTGAAGTTGACGGTGGCTTCGGCATCGTAGCCGGGCATATTGGTGAGCTTGCGGACGATTTTGCCTTCGTCGGTTGCCAGGAATATTTCGTAGCTAGGGAAGACGCCCCAGAGGTAACCCTTGCTGCGATCCGGCGGCGGCGGACAGGCATCGCCGGCTTCGTGGGTCGAGCCATAAACGATGTGCTTGTTGTCCTTCAGAAAATAAGCGCAAGTGGTACGGCCTTTGCCGGTGGAAACGAGTTTCTGCCCGGAGCCATCGGCGTTCATGACAAAGATCTGGTCGCACTGATACGGTTCGCGCGTCGTTTGGAAAACCAGGCGTCTACCATCAGGGGACCAATAGGCTTCGGCATTTTGCCCCCCGTTGGTCAACTGCTTGATGTTCGTTAAGTTCTTGCTGTCCTGTGCCGCGAGCGGGAGCAGTAGCGTGACAGCCAGTGCAAAATGACGCATGATTATTTTCTTCCTTCGAATAGATCTCGGCCTTGCACAAGAGCGCGCATTTTGCCATCGGCGACGCTGCGCTGGAGCATCCAGAAGCCGCAATCGGGATGGACGAACGGGATGCGTCCAGGGCCTAGTATTTGTTGCGCATGTTCGATGCGCGAGGCGATCAGCCCGGGCGACTCGATGCCGTTGTCCTTAATATCGATGACGCTGAGACCGAGCCCGATTTTTGGATCGAGTTCGCGGAAAGCGTCGAGTTCATCGTAACCACGGCGGGCAAATTCCAGAATTAGATGATCGCAATGCAGTCCGTTCATGAATGGCATCAGGTCCTTCCAAAAACCCTTCTGCACCGATTGGCCGCCGTAGTTGCCGAAACAGATGTGGACCCCGCGGCGTCCGCGGACGCCGTCAAGAACGTGATTGATCGCGGGAAGCGCCCACTCGCGATCTTCGGGGTGGCCGCTGATGTTGGCTTCGTCGATTTGAATGACTTCGGCGCCGATTCGCTCCATCTGGCGGCGAAGTACCTGAGCAATCGCCATGCAGAGTTCGCCGCGATCTCCGTAATGGCGGTCGGTGAGAACCTTGGTCAGCATGTGCGGACCGGTACAGGTGAACTTTAGCTTGCTAGAAGTGAGGTTCCTGGTGAAGTCATAGTCGCGAGCCAGATTGAGAACGCCATCGCCAACCGCTTCGTGCACGATACCGGCGGGATCGGTACGGTATTTGAGCTGGGTATCGGCACGGAATTCATCGATATCCGAAATGGAGAAACGAGTGCGTATTCCGGACATGCGGCTGATGAAGTAGTCAATCATGCCGTTCGTTTCCGGATGGCTGGGATCGAAACGATTCAGTTCGCCGTCGGCAACAACATCGATACCCGCCAGCTCCTGCGTTTTCAGCACGACCATGATGGCATCGCGCAACGCCCCCCGTGATGTGTCGCCGAAGAGCCATTGCGGAGTGGGATAACTGCCCACCACGGTTGTCAGGATTGCCATAAAAGAACCATTCTATATGGTGGACCCTTATATGCGACTGCAATTCATTTTGATTGTCTTTGGCGTGCTGGCGCCGGCACAAACGCGCTTTGTGCAAATTTGACCAACGAGTGTTGGCGGCAGATCTGCGCGGCGGCTATCAGGTGGTCGTAACTGACGTGAACAAGGACGGCAAACCCGACCTGGTGGCGTTGGCGTCCGGGATGACTGAACTACTGTGGTTCGAGGGGCCAAAGTGGGAGCGGCACGTACTGGCTACAGGACTGAGTCGCATGATCAACACCTGGCCAATGGATACCGATGGCGACGGTATTCCCGAATTTTTGTTGGCCCATGCTTTTGAGAACGAAGCAGCGCGGTCCTTAGGAATTGTCAGCCTGCTGACCCACGGCGAGGATGTGCGGCAGCCTTGGACGGTCCGGGAAATCGACAGATTGACCACGTCGCACCGGATTAGAGCGGCGAACGGCATGTTCATTAACGCCCCGCTAACCGGCGCATCCGCGGTAGCGCCTGAGTATCGCGATCACACACCGCTTGTCGCCTATCGGCCGGGCGACTGGCACCGGCAATTGGTGAACGGCGACGACGAGGGTGTGGTTCACGGGATCTACATTACGGATTGGAACCGCGACCGCCGAGAGGACATTCTTACCGCTAGTTTCAAGGGAATTCACGTCAACCTGTCTCAGGCCGACGGCACGTGGAAGCGCGAGAAGATCGTGGATGGCGATCCCGCGCCGTGGCCGAAATCGGGGTCGTCCGACGTGACTGCCGGGTATCTGCGGCAAGAGCGCTTTCTGGCCGCGATTGAACCGTGGCATGGCAATCAGGTTTCGGTTTACCGTCAGAAGGGCGGCGCTTGGACGCGAATGGTGATCGATGATTCCCTGATGGACGGACATACTGTTTTCGCAGCGGATTTGAATGGAGATGGGAAACAGGAGATCGTGGCCGGATTTCGCGGCGGCAAGCAAGGCATCTACATTTACTACGAGGAAGACGGGAGATGGATACGTCAAGTCTTAAGTGAGGGAGCGGTGGCGGCTGCGGCCTGTGCGGTGGCGGACCTGAATAATGACAGAAAGCCGGACATCGCCTGCATTGGCGCCACGACACTGAACTTGATTCTGTATACGCAAAAGTGATCAGGGTTCAAGTAGGATTTCGACCCATTCGACGCGGCCGGTCGTGTTCGGCTTGACGTCAAGAACCGCTTCCGGACTATTCAATTTAGCCGTGAAACGAAAGACGGGCGTGTGGGGTTCGGGTGTCACGTTTGATTCAACACGCTGGAACGTCGCGGCGACGCCGTTGCAGCGAACTTCCCAGTTGGCAGCATCGCCGTCGCGGACGCCAAGCCGGATAGAGGTGTTGTACTTTGCCGTGTCGCCGCCCACGGGTTGGCGAACGGAGAACCAACGGCCGGGTTGGGCGTCGACGGGAAGTTTGTAAGCGGGCTTCTCGCCGGGCGCCCAGGTGTCCTGGTAGGTCACGACGTGGTGGGGCGGATGACGCCGCGTCTCGCGGAGGAGTTCCGGATAAGTGGAGTTGTCATCCATCGCCGTTTGGCTGTCCATTAGTTGAAGAGGTAGATACGGTCGGCTCCCTGGGCCATGTAGGCGGCAATGGAGCCGCGAACGGTTTCGATGGAGTTCGTTTGGAAGGGCCTTTCTCCGACGGCCACAGAACCGGGAAAGGCGTTGAGTCCCAGTTCAAGGCCGGCACATAGCGTTACATTCGCGGGAAGCAAACGGCGCCAGAGGCTGATGGGCATGTCGTTATCGACGGTCCGCCAGAAGTTGCTTACGGTGACGATGTCCACCAAGCCCTCGCGCGCCCAAGTTACGGCGTCCAAGCCAAGGCGCTGGGCGGTTTCCGGCCGCGACGGAACGCGGACAGCAACGCGGCGTTTCGGGCCAAGCAGCCTCCGGACACGGCGGTGGAATTCGGTGAGCAGTTTCGCGTCCTCCTCTTCGCGGCCGGGCGTGAAGTGGAATCCGAAGCGCATCCAGTCGAGTTCCAGGCCGTCGAAGGAATAACGGCCTGCCACCTCTTCGATGAATTTGAAGTTGTGTTCGCGGACTTCGGGGTGGAGATCGTCGAGCGCCTTATTCCGCTGATCCTGCCGGTAAGGGATGCGCCGTAACTGCGGATGCGACTTCCAAAACTCGCTGTGCAGATAGTGCCGTTCGTCAGCCACATTGTGGAGATCGTTCATGCGAACGGAGATCCAGGCGCCGATCCGGTGGCGCCGGGCGCGGGCGAGCCACAGCCGGTAAGGGTCAAGGCCATCTTGATTGAGTTGCCAAGCCTGGTGCACCCAGGCGCGGGCGGCCTTGGCTTCCGAAGGAGAAATGCTCGCGAAAAGAGGCTGGGTATCGGCGCCGTTGGGGTCGTACCCATCAAAAAACGATGTTCTGGTTTTCGACGCAAATCCCGCGCGCATGGCATTAACGTTGAAGAATAGCTCGCGAACCTGTGTGCCGGCATACTGGTCAACGAAGCGGGAAACGTCAGACGCGGCGAGGCGGCGCCCGGTGCGTGTGGCGAAGTAGTGGTTGGGGTCCTCATTAAGAATGAGTCTGCCCCAGGGGAGGGGGGGAGCGGCTGATGCCGTGAGGGTGTTGAGAAAAACTCTACGGTCCATAGGGGAAATAGTAAACTGGAAGAAAGTGGATCTCGAGAAAACGCTGCTCAGAAAAGTTGGCCAGGCAATCGAGCGTTTCGATATGATCCGCGACGGGGACCGTGTTGCTGTTGGTTTGTCGGGCGGAAAAGATTCAGTAACACTCTTGGAAGCGCTGCTCTTGCTGCAGAAACGCGCGCCGATCGACTTCCAAGTATGTGCGTTCACAGTTGAGCAAGGCAAGTTTCTAGCTCCGATCGCGCCATTCGGCGAATATATGAAACAACGCGGCGTCGAGTGGCTATACGTCCGCGACGAACCAAGTTTTCAATTGATCGAGGACGAGCCGGACCATGGTTGCGACAAATGCAGCCGCTTTCGGCGTCGTGCCGTATACGAGATCGGCAAACAGATGGGCGCCAATGTGATAGCGCTCGGACACACCGCGGACGATTTTTGCGAATCATTACTGCGCAACGCGATGTACACGGGCCGTTTGAGCGCGCTTCCGGCCGTGACCTGGTCGGCGAAGAAGGATTTTCGGTTAATCCGTCCATTAGTTTTTGTGACGGAGGAGATCACACGGAATTACGCAGCTGCCTTGACAGCGCCAATAATCCCATGTGGCTGCTCGCAAAAAACGGGTACCGTGCGGCGTACACTTCGAGACATTTTTGGTGAATTAGAGAAGGAGCATCCGTACCTGAAGGAAAATCTCTTGTCGGCGATGGGGAACATACAAACGGATCGATTACTCGACCCGCGTTATCTTCCCGCCGACGCCGGTGGACGCGCTGAAGCAACGCCGCCAATTAGTCCCGAGTTGTTTTCCATTGTCAATGAGGAATCAACGATCCCCAGGTAGCGAGATCCAGCGATATGAGAATTCTGCCCCGCGAAGAAAAGTTCTTCGAACTATTGAATAAACAGACCCAGCTCTTAACTGAAGCTGCGGACGTTCTGCTGGAAGGCGTTCAGGCCGGCAACTCGCATTTGAAGCTGATTGAATCGAAAATTCAGCAGTATGAGCACGAGTGCGATGAAATCCTGCACGAGCTTTTTAAACGGTTGAACCAGACGTTTATTACACCGTTGGATCCCGAAGACATTCAGTCACTCTGCAGCCATTTGGACGACGTCATGGATGGAATGGAAGAAGCGGCCCATTGCATCGTTTCCTACCGTATCGACCCCATTCCGCAGCCGGTTATCGACATTTGCCGGTTTCTCGTGAAGGCAGTCGCCGAGGTGAAATCCGCCGTAGCGGCCATGGACAAGAATCGCGAGATCTTGAAGCACTGCATCGAAATCAACCGGTTGGAAGGGCAAGTCGATCAGATTGTCCGGCTCGCCGTCGTCGATCTTTTTGACAATGAGTCGAACCCGGTCCTGATCATGAAGCTCAAGGAAATCTACGATGTGCTCGAGTGGACCGTGGATTCGTGCGAGGATGTTTCCGACGTTCTTCAAACCGTAATCGTTAAGAACAGCTAAGCGCCCGCCTCTCATGGATTCGAACTTTTTACTCGTCGCCTTGATCATTATGGTTGCGTTGGCCTTTGATTACATCAATGGCTTCCACGACGCGGCGAACTCGATCGCGACCGTCGTCGCCACGCGTGTTCTAAGCCCGGGGCACGCAATCATCTGGGCTGGATTCTGGAATTTATGCGCGGTGTTCTTTCTGAATACCGGGGTTGCCGCCACCGTCGGTAAAGGAATGGTGGACCTTAAGTTCGTCACGCCGTACGTTATCCTGGCCGGCCTGGTGGGCGCCATAACGTGGAACTTACTCACTTGGTGGTGGGGACTGCCCTCGTCGTCGACTCATGCGTTATTCGGCGGATATGGCGGTGCGGCGATGTGCAAGGTTGCTCTGACACTGGGTATTGGCCACATCTTCGAAGCGTTGGTGATTAGCGGCTGGGTGAAAACGATTGCGTTTATCGTGATTGCGCCGATGCTGGGGATGGCATTGGCTTATTTGCTAATGGTCGCCGTGCACTGGATCTTCCGTTACTCGATGCCGAACAAAGTGGACCGGTGGTTCCGCTGGTTGCAGTTGGCTTCGTCGGCGGTTTTCAGCTTTGCTCATGGGGCGAACGACGCGCAGAAAACGATGGGAATTATCACGAGCGTGTTGGTGACGGCAGGATATTTGGATGCATTTATCGTTCCCAAACCCGTTATTTGGGCCGCCTACATTGCTATCGCCGCCGGCACGATGAGTGGCGGATGGCGTATCGTCCGCACGATGGGCGCGCGGTTAACCCGGCTAAAGCCCCGCAGCGGTTTTTGCGCGGAGACGGCTGCGGCAATTTCGATCCTCTTCCCGACTTACCTACACATGCCGGTGTCTACAACGCACGTCATCGCGGGCTCAATCGCCGGCGTCGGCTCCATCCACAGGTTGAAGGCCGTCCGCTGGGGGCTGGCAACGAACATCTTGTGGGCGTGGCTCTTCACGATTCCAGCTTCCGCCGCCGTTGGCGCATTTTGCATGCTGCTGATTAAATTAGTCGCAGGCAAAGATTGAAATTAAACGAAAAATTTTGCTAACAAAACAGCCCTTGGCTACGTATAGCTTTTCAACACGACTGTTCCGCAACTTTCCCCGTTGATCTGTATTGTGTTCGCCCTATTCATCGTGGCGCCAGAGCCGGCCCGCGATTCGCCCAGCAAAATAGCCAATCCGGCCGCAACCGGCTGCGTTGCCCCAGCTCCTGGACGCTAGGCCAGGAGCTTCCTGACAACATTTCCGTGCACATCGGTCAGCCGGTAGTGGCGGCCTTGGAACTTAAACGTAAGCCGGGTATGGTCAATACCGAGGCAATGCAGGATTGTCGCGTGTAAATCGTGCACGTGAACGGGGTCTTCCGTGATGTTGTAGCTGAAATCGTCGGTGGTCCCGTGGGTGACACCCGGCTTGATGCCGCCTCCGGCCAGCCACATTGTGAAGCAGCGTGGATGGTGATCCCGCCCGTATTCGGTGGCAGTTAGTGGACCCTGACAGTACACCGTACGGCCGAATTCACCGCCCCACACCACCAATGTGTCATCGAGCATTCCGCGCTCGGAGAGGTCTTCGATAAGAGCCGCAGCAGGCTGATCGGTAGCCGCGCATTGATTTGGCAGTGCGATCGGTAAGGTCCGGTGCTGATCCCAGCCGCGATGAAACAGCTGAACAAAGCGAACCCCACGCTCGGCCATCCGCCGGGCCAGCAAGCAATGAAAGGCGAACGTACCGGGCTTGCGGGCGTCGGGACCGTACCGGTCGACGACGTGCGCCGGTTCCTTGGAAAGGTCGGTCAACTCCGGCACCGAAACCTGCATGCGGTACGCCATCTCGTACTGGGCAATTCTCGACGCCACTTCCGGATCGCCCGTTACGTCCTGTTGATCCCGGTTCGCCGTGGCGAGACCATCCAGAAAATGGCGCCGCATCTCTCGGTCCAAGCCCTCGGGATTGGAGAGGTGAAGCACGGGATCGGACGCGGACCGGAACTTCACGCCCTGGTAACTGGAGGGTAGAAATCCGCTGCCCCAAACGCGGTCGGCCAACGGCTGATCGCCAATTTTCGAACCCGCCGACGCCATAACCACGTAAGCCGGCAGATCCTTATTTTCGCTGCCCAGCCCATAGGAGAGCCACGAGCCAATGGAAGGCCGTCCCGCCAGTTGGAATCCGGTTTGCAGAAACGTGATCCCGGGATCGTGGTTAATCTGCTCCGTATGCATGGAGCGGATGAACGAAAGTTTGTCGACGACCTTCGCGGTAAACGGCAGCAACTCGCTGACCCAGGCGCCGCTCTGCCCATGGCGGGCAAAGTTATAGATCGATTTTGCGAGCGGGAACTTGGTCTGCGTCGCCGTCATTGCCGTCAAACGCTGGCCCTGCCGAATCGACGGCGGCAGTTCCGTTCCGTGCAACTCGGCCAACCGCGGTTTATGGTCGAACAGTTCGATCTGCGACGGACCGCCGTACATGAATAGATAAATAACCCGCTTCGCCTTCGGTGCGAAATGCGGCAGTGAATTGTCCGCGGCAAGAAGCGACTGCGCCGCTGCCATGGACATGAAGTTTCGGCGGGTTTGCATGGCTATTCCTTGGTGACGGCGGCGTCGAGATTGAGAATCATGCTGGCGACGGTGGTCCACGCGGCATGCTCCACCGGATCAATGGACTTATCCCGAGGCGATTCTCCTTGCGCCAAGAGCGCGGCGGCATCCTTCGGTTGAGAGCGATAGCGATCGAGCGCATAGGCCAGCATGGATCGCAGGGAGTCGGCCTCTTTGGCTCGCGGCGGCCGTGCGAGCACCACTTGATATGCGTGCTCCAACCGCTTCGCCGTATCTGGTCCAGCCTCAAGAATCGTACGCTGCGCCAGCACTCGCGCCGCTTCCAGAAACTGCACATCGTTCATCAGATGTAACGCCTGCAGCGGCGTATTCGTCCGGCCCTCCCGCACGGTGCAGCTTTCGCGGAGAGCCGAGTCAAACGTCGCCATGAAGGGCGGCGGAGACGTGCGGCGCCAGAACGTATAAACGCTTCGCCGATACAGCGATTCTCCGGTATCAGGCTTGTAGTCTCCGCCGCCGTTCTCGCTCCACAAACCAGCGGGCTGGTACGGTTTCACCGAGGGTCCGCCTTGTTTATTCGCCAGCAAGCCCGATACCAACAGTGCTTGGTCCCGCACCATTTCAGCGGACAGGCGAAATCGCGGCCCACGCGCCAGCAACCGATTTTCCGGATCTTTCTCTCGATTTTCACTGGTTGCGATCGAAGACTGCCGATAGGTTTCGCTCATCAGAATCGTTTTCCATAAGCGCTTCACGTCCCAGCCGCTGTCCATGAAATCGACGGCCAACCAGTCGAGCAATTCCGGATGACTCGGCCAATCGCCCTGAGAGCCGAAATCTTCGGCCGTTTTAACGAGCCCAATGCCAAACGCCATTTGCCAAAGTCGATTGACAGCCACTCGCGCAGTCAACGGGTTCTGCCGGTCGACGAGCCATTTGGCCAAGCCGAGGCGATCGGCGGACGCTCCTGCCGGAAGAGGGTGCAGCGCGGCGGGAACTACGCGGTCGACCCTTTCTCCGGGCTTGTCATACGCGCCCCGTATCGAAATAAATGTATCGGGACGTTGGGGCCTTTCCGCCATTACCATCACGGTCGGGATGGTAATTTCCAGGCCTTCGAGATCCGCTACGGTGCGGGCCACACGCGCGCGCGCCGCCTTAACGGACGCATCGGCGCCGAGTTCAAAAAATGCCAGGCGTAGATACTGGTGGTGAATCGGAGTCCGCTTGGAGGCTGGAATTCGAGTCACCTCTCCTAGCGAATTGGCAAGCGTAATCATCGCGACTTCGGCCGGCTGGAGTACCCGCGAATAGGAACGGAATGCGCCAATTACACCCCGGAACCGATTCGCCCATCCGCCGCCGCCGCCAAATATCAGTTTTCCGGGCCGCCGAAAGTCCTGATTCAAAGCATCGAGCTGAACGTCGAGTTCGGAAGCGACGCCGTCCAGATAGAGTTTCACGCCGTTGGCGTAGCGCGTCCCATCATACGTGACAGCGACTTGGTACCAGCGATCCTTCTCCAGGACAGCTTTCGACTCCAGCATGATCGCGTCGTCGAGCCGCCGCGCCGCCATTTGAATCTGCAATTTCCCGTTCTCAAGATGAAGACCGTAACCGGACGGAGCGGCCTCGTCACTCTCCATCCGGTGCAGAATAACCCCGTTTCCGCTGGTCGATTTCATTCGGAAAGTTAATGTAAACCGGTCTTGAAAACCGTACAGCGCGTGATCGCCAGTTTCGAGGACTTTGGTCCCGTCAAACGCAACCGGCGCCGTCAACAACTCCGACTCCAACTTCTCACTCGGCATCCAAGTCGCGTCGGAAGCGACCGAGCGCTCCCATTTCGCCTGCGCTGCCGCGATGGATGATTCCATGCCGCGAAACGCGCTCTCCGCCGAATCGCGTAAGCCGCGGAGTTCGCCCAGTTTCGACTCTTGATCCGCCGTCGGCGCCTGCAGCATCGGCGGTGAATTCCCATACTTCAGATAGCGCCCTGGCTCGCCGATGTTGTTGAAATAGGAGAACAGCTGGTAATACTCCTTCTGGGTGATGGGATCGTACTTGTGGTTGTGACAACGGGCGCAGCCTACAGTGAGGCCGAGAAACACCGTGGACATGGTCTCCACACGGTCCGCCGCGTACTCCATCAAATACTCCTCGGCCACAATTCCGCCCTCGGAGTTGCCGCGATGGTTCCGGCTAAATCCGGTCGCGATTCGCTGCTCGATAGTCGCATTCGGAAGCAAGTCACCGGCGATCTGTTCCACCGCAAAGCGATTGAACGGCATGTTACGGTTGAATGCGTCGATCACCCAATCGCGCCAGCGCCACATGATTCGGTCCGCGTCCGTCTGGTAACCGTTGGTATCAGCATAACGGGATGCATCGAGCCAGCGGATGGCCATGCGCTCAGCGTAGGCGGGCGACGCCAACAGGCGATCCAAGACCTTTTCGTAGGCCGCGGCCGACGAGTCATTCATGAACGCCTGCACTTCAGCCGGCGTCGGCG
>ENA-ORBV01008421-ORBV01008421.1-microbial-mat-metagenome-genome-assembly--contig:-NODE-8421-length-17344-cov-16.888631_pt1 | contig 17344 bp, 12 predicted proteins | sample MGYA00237777_ERZ505514 | MGnify/ENA primary metagenome ERZ505514 (study PRJEB26160, sample SAMN06269048) | microbial mat metagenome | isolation source: Oligotrophic lake microbial mat | place...
ATGCACCACTGTTCGCACGGACCCGATCCACGGTTTTTTGGAAATCAACGAATGCGGGAGAGTTTTTCAACGGCCTGCTAGTGAAGTCGCGCGACATCTCGCCCAGCACGCCGTCGGCCCCGCGCTTGATCGCCCGCAGCGGATGGTCCGACGGCACGGCCTGCTCCAGATCGAACGCCACGAACATCGTCCGCTGAGGGTCCACTCGTCCACGCATGCCGCGGCCTCCTTGCCAGAAGCCGCAGACTACACCAAACGATGAAACGAGTTTCTTAGCGGCCTGCGAGCGCGACAAGCCGACTCAGCGAGAGGTCGTCTGCGCACGGAAGGATCATCCCCTTCCGCGCCCGAACTCGCCACGCCGCAGCGCGGTCCAGCGCGGTGTACACCGCGATCCGCCGCGCAATCCCCGCGTCGCTCGCAATCCGCAACCCCCGCTGGTATCCTCCCTTGCGCGTCTCGGCTGGGACCCTTGGGCGTCCGCAATGATGAGGTCGGGCGTTCGACTCTCCTCCGCTCCACTTTCACCAGGCCCGTTGAATCCGCGAGTTGCGGGCACCCGCCGACGGTCGCCGATGGTCCGGGGTGCGGCCGAGGCGGCGAAACCGCACGGCGTTCCACCCCGCTCGCACACCTCGCCGCCGCCGCCGATGCCCCGGGCCGCCTGCTATCGCTGATCCCCCGGCCTTCCGGGCTCCGGCACACCCGCCGCCCCCTGCTCCAAGCCGCCAACGTCCCAGGCCTTCCACACCAGCCACTCGCCGCCGTTCTGCCAGCCGAACACCGCCGATCCATCGGGGGATGCACCGAGCCAGTTGACGGGCCTGCCGTCTTCGCGGAGGGTGAGGACGGGGGGCCAGAGTGACTCGGGGCCGACGTCGGTGGCGAACAGGCGGAGCGACCGCCGCCCTGATCGCATGCTCGGGGCTACCGCATTGAGAGCTACGCTTTGAGACGGGAACGTGGCCCCCGCGCTCGTCTCTGTCAGTCGAATAGGTCCGCGGCGGTGATAGGGTCCCCGTTGGGTAGGCCGCGGTCCCAGGTCTTCTCGCCCCTGACCACCATGTATTCGCGGCGCCCCTTCAGGTCGAGGTACGGGCACTCGCTGGCGCCAGTGATCGACTGAGGGGCGGGAGGGGCCAACTCCTGATTTCCGCTGCCGGGTACGCACCAACGGACCTTTCCCTTGGTAATCCAAGGCTTGAGGTCAAAGTCCCATGGGTCCACGGGGATGATGGAGCCGCCCTCGCCGAAGAGCGTCTTGTAGGTGTACGAGGTGTCGGGCCAGTCGGCGGTGAGGCTCTTGGCCGGCGGCCTGGGGTCGGCAAAGTAGCCGATGGTGTAAACCTTGTAACCGGGGACCATGGGCAGTTCGCCGATGACGACGGTCATATTGCCCAGAACGAGCAATCGCGGGATGACATACGGAACCTCCGGCCCGATGGCGGCCTCGAGCGTCGGACCGATGACACGCTTGCCCTGCAGGTGGACCGCGCCGCGGAGGACGCAGAAGGTGAAGGGCGCGGGCGGCGCGAAGCGGCGTGCGCCGGGTTGCCACCACGGGCCGTCGAGGCCGAAGGGATCAAAGGAGCGCATCAGCGGCTTGCCCGTGAACGGGCAGGTGGACATGGTGACGACGGGGAGGCGGTCGAAGTATGCCGCCAGCGCGGCATCGGCGTCGTCCGAAGCCTGCGACGCGCCGGCGCTGTCCTCGGCCATGAGGCAGGCGCGGTACCGCTCCATCGCCGTGGCCCGGCGGGCCCGAATCTCGTCGCGCTCGGTCTTGGTGAGTGGTGGAGTGAGCATGGTCGAGTCTCGGTGCGATCGGGTCAGAACTTGGGGCAGGAGTCGGGCTGATCGACAGGTCGATCGCCATGCGTCTGGCTGGTGCCGACGGATCAGTCGTTGGTGTCGATCTTGTTTCCCGGCAGTTGCTCCCACTCGTTGTAGCGCCAGGTCATGTTGTGCTCCCCGTAGAACTGCTTCATGCGCTTGCGATTCTCCGCGATCGAACCGCCCGCGATGCTCACAACCCGCCCGTCTGGGGTGTAGATCGTGACGGGAGGCATCGGCCCGGCGTTCTCGCCCGCGATGGCGGGATTCTGGCGATCCGGCCATCCCGAGTGGGCGCCGTGCTGGACGAGCTTGGCGCCCATCTTCTGGTTGAGCTCGTCGATGAGGGCGGTCACATCGTCCATGTGCGAACCGTCGGCATAGTGGACGCCGTGCAGGTCGTAGTCGCCGTGGTATCGCACGCCCGTGTCCTTGTGTACGACAATGTAGTGGTCGTCGTCCAGCACACGATACCCGCTCTTCTCGATCTTATCCTCTTTGAAGGCCTGGTAGCGCTTGAAGAACTCGGAACCGGAGTCGTCCATGAGCTGCTTGGCAGTCTTGCCCTGCATCAGTGCGGCGACGGTTATCTCCGGATGGCCGGCGAGCTTCGAGAGCGATGTGGCGGTGCGGGCGTGGCTCGGGTCGAAGCAGACCAGCCCCTTGTACGGCCCCTCCAGTGCGGTCTTGGCCTTCATCGTCTCGGGCTTGCCCTCATACGTGATCGGCTTGCCGAGCTTATCGACGTCGCCCTTGCGACCGAAGAATCGCACGCCGTCGGGGTTGCCGTCACGGACGACGATGAACAGCTTCTGCTTGCCCTGCGCCACTTGACCGAAGATCAGGTGGTCCAGGCCGCGCATGCCGCGCGAGTTCGCGGTGCCCTGCTTGGCCCACTGGGATTTGGGCTTGGGAATCGGGGGCGCTTTGGGGGCGGGGGCGTCGGGCTTGGGCTTGCGCGGGTCGTTCTGGACGTGCGTGGTGCTCCCGCCCGACGCGTCGGTCTTGCCGTCCACCTTGGACGGAGCGTTGAGGTCGAGCGGCGGGGCGTTGGGGTCCTTGAGCGAATCGAGCCGGTCGATCGCCCGGGTGCCCGAGCCGTCCCGGAGCGTCAGGTTCTTGAGATCCTCCTTGGTTCCCCTGATGGAAACGGCCTGGACCGCGCCGCGTCCGAGGATCTGCAGGAGCCGCTGGATGCGCTCGCTGGGATCCGTGTTCGGGTCGGACATGATCTTGTCAAAGTCCCTGATGATCTCGGCGCTCATGGCGACGGCATTGATCGAGTCGGCGGTGATCTGGCCGATGAGGGCGTAGCGAGCGACCTTTCCGGCGCGGTCGCGGACTTCGATGGTGCGGCCGCGGGCCCAGAGGCGAGCGCCGGCGCCGACGGCGGTGAAGAGATTGCCGACGATGGTCAGGCCGTCGAGGGCGCCCTCCTTCCAACTTCGGTCTTGGGTGGTGATGTTGATGATGGCGGCGGCGGAGGAGGCGAACACGGAGGTCCAAAGGGCGGCGGAGACCAACTGCGAGCCGGGCACCGGGACCATGAACGAGACGACGGCGCCCACGACGGCCGCGGCGGTGCTCAGGGCTCCGAGGGCGTCCGAGACCCGTTCCCAGGTGCCCTTGTCGCCGACCTCGAACCCGTCGAGGCGCTCGTCGATGCCCTTGCTGATCTCCTGCGGGAGGAGGTAGCGGATGTGGCCCGGCGGGTACTTGCTCTCGGCGTTCCAATCGTCGATGGCGCGCTGGATCGCTACGGCGTCGCTCGGCCCTGAGGAAACGTGCTTGCTGCTCAGGCGTGAGTCGTTCGGGTCGGTCCAGTCGATCAAGGTCCATGTGGAGGTTCCGCCCTTGTCGCCTGTCTTGACCAGCGACACCCGCAGGCGCCTCTTCTCCTGCGATTCCTTCTCGATGTACACCGCGTTGAGCTTGTGGATCTGAAGGAAGAAGTAGCCCGAGAACAGGTCACCCAACTTGTTCGCGAGAATGTCGAGCCGCCTGAGCTTCCGGTGGTGCGCCTCGAACGCCTCGACGGTGGGCGGCGGGGCATGCTGGGCCACCAGGCGCAGGACCTTCGCGTACTTCCAGGCCGCAGCCCGGACCAGCATGGGGTCGGGCAGGCCCTCCTTGGCCGCCGCCGTGATCTCGTGGTCGAGGGCGATCTCGATTTGGTCCACCCGTTGCCGAACCGGCTCGACCGCCGTGACCTGAGTGCCGTTGCGCACCGCGGCCCACACCACCCAATCCGTGTCTGCGTAGTCTTTGAAATAGTCAATCTCGAGGACGTTGTGGTTCCCGAGGGTTTGCGTGCTTCGCATCTTGTGCGCATTGAGGCGGACGTGGTTGTCAAAGTCCCGCTCGGCCTGCCAGAACCAGAAGATCTCGTCATAGGGGGCCGCCTGGCCATGCTTGCGCGTGCCGCCGACAAGCGTGTACCGGACCCTGGTCCCCACCGTGATGCTGCGTAGACCCGGCGAGGCCGAGATCCTGTAGGGCTTGGCGGACTTCGGCTCGCTCATCGTGTCTGAACTCCGCGGGACAGCCCCGCTGGTCCGCTGCGTTCCGTCTCGCCCGGCCGCTGCGCCGATCTCACGCGACGCCCTCCGCCGAGCCCGACTCCGTGTCCGTAGCCGGCTCCGAATCGGCCTCCGAGCCCGCGGGCTCATCCGCCGGCGGCACCTCCACCGAGGCGATCCCGCCCTCCACCGCGCCGACCTTCCCGAACTCCTCATCCACGTTGTCCGGGTGCGGCTCGTCCGACGCCGGCGCAAGGGTCATCCCGCTCTTGGCCGCGATGCCCATCCGCAGCAGCGCGAACTCGAACATGGTCCGCTCTTCCTCGTCTGGGAACTTGGCGTACGCGTCCTCGATGAAGCCGCGGCCGGAGTAGTCATTGAAGTGCGCGTCGTACGCGGCGATCATCAGTTCCGTGGTCTCGGGGTCGTACTTGAGCACCTCGATCAGCGTCCGCTGCTCTCCCGAGTCCATCGCGTGGCGGGCATGGGCCGCCAGCGCTCCCGCCAAGACCCGCGGGTGTTCATTCCATTCGATCTGGAACGCCCCGGGGGGCGGGTCCTCGACCAGGTCGATCCCGGACTTGCCAACCTTGCCCTCCTGCTCCTGCTTGTTGGCCCAGGTGACCTTGTAGCCCGCGTCGGGGATGCGGTGGTCTCCCTCCTGGGTGCGGAGGCGCAGGTACAGAGGCGCCACGAGGCGGACCTTGAAGATGTGCTCACGCCCGGTTGCCAGGCCAAATTCTTCCCACTTGCTCGGGACGTACACGATGCCGGGATGGTCCTGCGAGGTGAACTTCCAGTTCTTGCCGTCCGGGGTGCGCTTCGTGACGCCGACGTCCTCAACCAGGCGCCGGTTGATCTCGTCCGGGACGTCTGTGCCCCAGTTGAATCTCGCGAGGACCTTCCAATCCAGGCCCACCGCCTTGGCGATCGACAGAATGGAGTCGCCATCCTTGACCTTGTGCCGTTCTACCAGGGCGATGCGCTTCAGGTTGGACTGGCTGATCCGGGCGCTGGACCAGGCATCTTTCTGGGGTGTCGGGGCGCCATCCCCCTTAAACTCATAGGTATCGCCAAGGCTTGCTCCCGTTAGGTCGCACGCGACGTCGCAGAAACCCTCGCGAACCTCGTTGATCCGGACGGCGCCGGAACCGCTGGTGGTGTGGTAGTCCTCCGTACCGTCGGGAAGCGTTACCCGCAACCGAACTGAGGACACCGGCTCGCCCGTCCGCTCATCAACAACTTTGAACGCGACCCAGGTCTTGGCCGGCGGCTTAGCGGGCGCCGACGGCGGCGCCGACATCATGGCCGGGCCGTCCACGACGCTCGCTAGCAACTTCGGCCGCATCCGCCATTCCACCGGCGCGAGGGCGATGCGCCCGTCGCTCAGCGCTTGCATCACCCGAGTAACGACGTCTCCCCCGTCCGTTTCGCCGCCGCGAGCGCCGGCGCTTGCATCTGCGAGCAACTCGGCGAGGCGTTTGATGCCCCCGTCCTGATCCGCGAACCGTCGAAGTTCGGCTTCGAGCACTCCGGCGTCGCGCAACCGCAGTGTGTTGCCGGCCCGTGGGGGCCGGGCAACCAGTCGCGCGTTGTACCCGCCGATCCGCAACCGCATGCGAACTCCGTGCACGATGCACCCAGGATGCATCCCGCCACAGCGTACCAACCGCGAGCGACGTTGCCAAGGCTTAGACCGCCTCTGGAGAGGCACGCAAATGGGGAGCACGCCTTGTGCGGGGTGCGGTGCGGCGTCCCCGCGAACCGGTAGGTGAGCGAACCGCTAGCCGCTGGGGCGCTGTGGCGGAATCCGAGCGGGATCGGGCAGGGTTTTGGTGGTCGGCGGCTTCGCTTGACAGCGTTGCGCGTCGCGTGCACGCGGACACTCCTCGACCGGCCAGGTCTCCCCCTGCCGGCTCGCTACGGTTTGCTTCAAGGGCGTAGTTCGCAGCCGCCCTGTGGCGTCCCCAGTTCCCGTTGGGTTCGCCTCACTGCGCTAGCGCGGCGCGGCATGCCGCGAGCGTGTCCCGGTACTCTTTGAGGCGGGGATGCCCCGGCGGCTCGACCTCCTCCGCAGCGGTGAGGCACGCCTCGAGCAGCGGAAGCGCTGCCCGCCCGTCGCCCGCGGCAACCCGCGCACCGCCAGCGCTTCGACGGCGTTGTTCATGCCCGTGCCCAAGGGCGACCAGGCGGTCCCGTTCCAGCGGGCGATCCTGCTTGCGCTCACGCCCCCGGCGGTGGTGAAGTCGCCCCCGGCGACCAGCACCGCGGGCTGAGGGCCAGCGCCGTCGGGATCCCACATCGTCGTGGCCCTGACGGTCCCGTTCATATCCGAGGCGCCGTCCCCCGGCAGCCACTGGCCGCCGCAGGGCTGGGCCTGGGCTGGCGTGACATGGCCAGCCAGGCACAGCGCGACGATGAAGGCCGCCACCCGGAGCACAGAACGGATGTTGATCGGGATCGCACATTGCTTCATGGCAAACTCCTTGAGGGGGGACTTGAACGCGAGTTGACGGCATCAGCGGACAAGCGAGCCTCTGGGCGTTCTTGATCAGGGCGTCGACCAAACCCGCGCGCACCACGACCACCCGTTGGCGGCGTGAGCGTCGAAACGCCAAGCCCCCCGTTGCCTATGCGAGCGGGGACGCTGATCCCGACAATTTCTCAGAAGAAAATCTTCGCCCCACTCAAGGCGCCGCGCTGGGTCCCTCGACCGCCTGGCGCAGCAGGGCATCGATTGTGTCAAGAATCGCGTGCCCCATCTCGCGATAGCCCTGCTCGCCTTGCCCGACTTGGTTCCGCGCTGCACGCCGATCGTGCAGGAAACCAAACTCGACCGTGCAGCTGCGGGCGTCCACGAGAGACGCAGATTCGCGTGCTGTCAGGGGCTGGCCGGAGGCGAGGTGCGCCTTGGTGGACCATATTAGCGCCAGCGCCCTGCGGTTGAGCGCGACCTCGAGCGTGCGGCTGGCGGTTTGGCTCACCTGATCTTTCTCGAACAGGTGCCTTGCTCGGCTCACGGCGGACTGCGAGAGAGCGTCGGCGGAGTCTGGGTCGCCGGCTCGCCCCCGAATCATCGCAAGGCTTCCGAGAATGTTCACGACTTCGCATTCGCGGAGCATCAGTGCCGTGTCGGGCTCTCCCACCCCGTCGAGCCTCTCCCAAGCGGCGAGCGATTCCTTGAGGTCGGCCTCTGCGAGCGACGGCTCGCCGAGGCGGTCGTGGCACTCACCTCGTGACATCAGGCATCGCGCGAGAACTCGCTGCGTGCGCTTCCGTGCCGGGTCGAGCGCCAAGGCGGCCCGCGCCTCTGTGACAGCCCGTTCGAGCCCCGGCATCGCGAGTGTCCACCGCCGATCGGGGTAAATCCGTGACCACGCCCACGACGCACGAGCCCCGGCACGGTCCGCCAAGCGGTCAATATTCTGTGGCTCCTTCGCAGCCGCCTCGTCATATGCCATCATCGCTCGATCATGGATCGCGAAGTACTCGGGATGGTCGACCTTCAGGCACATCGCCAACCCGCTGAGCGCGCGTGCGGTGAGGTACAAAGCCCGCGCTTCATCCCCACCACCCTTGATGTCGCTCAGGGTCGCGAGTGCGGACCGGTACTGCGACTCGCTGCCCGCGGCGTCGCCGAGGTTCACAAACGTCGTGTTCCCCAGCACATCCCCCAGCCGAATCCTCGCCTCGACGATGTTGAGCCGCAGGTCGCGCGCGGCGGCCCCATCGCCCCGGCGCACCGAGCCCGCGAGGCGGTCCAGGTACGCCGCGGCCTCTTCCACCAGGTGCCGCCGCAAAGGCGCCGACCCCGGCATCCCCGCCAGCGACTCGTCCATGTCCTCCATGATCCAGCGGGCGAAGCGCTGGGTGTCTTCCAGGCGCTGGCGGGCCAGGTCGCGCTCCGCCATGGCGACCCGGGCCTGCCATGCAACACCGGCAATGCCGGACAGCACGGCCAGCACCGCGACCACAATCGCGGCGGCCAGCACTGGCTGGCGACGCGCGAAGACGCGGGCCTGCACGAGCGGACCCGGGCGTTCCTTCGTCCCCGGCAGCCCGCGCAGGGCCCGCCGCAGGTTCTCCGCGAGTTCCCGGCACGTTTCAAATCGGTCGCCGGGCTGGGTCGAGAGGGCGACCTCGAACAACTTCGACAGCAGCTTGCTGCTGGTGGCGGGCACGTCGGCCATATCCGCGAGCGTCGCCAGCCGTGGCGGGGGCTGTTCCTTGAGCCGCGCCGCCTCCACGATGCCTAGCCCCGCGGCTATGTGGGGAGGTCGCCCGGCGATGAGCGTGTAGCCGACGGCCGCGAGCGCGTACACGTCGCACCGCATGTCGGGCGGGTGGGTAGACGGCAGGAACTGCTCGGGTGCCATGTAGTCGATGGTGCCGACGATCGTCGATTGCAGGGAGATGAGGCTGTCGCGCGGCCGCGACTCCGCGTACACCAGGCTGGCCACGCCGAAGTCGATCACCACGACCGAAGGGTCGTGCGCGGGGCCCCTGACGATGATGTTCGAGGGCTTGAGGTCGCGGTGGACCGCGCCGCGAAGGTTCGCCTGGTACACCCCGTCGGCCGCGCGGGCGATCATCTCGACGATCTGGGGCGTGGTCGCCGTCGCCTGCTGCGCCCAGGCGTCGGCGTGCTGGCCCTCGGCCAGCGCAGTCACCAAATAGGGGAGGCCCGCGGCCGGCCCGTCGGTGACCACGCCGTCGTCAAGGTGCCCGACCACCCCCGGGTGGTCCACCATCGAGAGGATGTATGCCGCCAGGCGGGCACGGCGCATCGCGTCGTCGCTCCACCGCGCAGCAAGCACGAACTTGATGGCCACGCGGCCGCCGTCGCCGCCGACCCCCTCGTAGACCTCGGACGCCCGAGACTTGCCAAGGAGACGGACGATGGTCCATGCCTTGAACTCGTCGCCATCGGCTAACAGACGCCGCCCGGGGAGTTGGGGCGAGTCCGCCGCGCCGGCGCAGGCTGAATCGATGGCTGCAAGGTCAAACACGGCCGCCAAGGCCGCGTCGCTGGCCTCGTCGTCGGCCTCGTCGTCGGTGATCCAACGAAGAATCCTGGACATCCCCTCGGCATCATCGGCCAGCGCCTGCCGCACAAACACGGTGCGGTCGTCGGCCCGCATGTCCATGGCGCGGTCAAAGACGTCGCGGAGCCGGTGCTCGCGCCGAGCGTGTTCCGCCTGCATGTGCGGTTTGGACTGCATCGTACCCGGTGTTCATGCGTCCATGTCGCCCGCTCCCGACATGCGACGCCGCGATTGGCACGGGATTCCGGCCAGCCGGTCGCCGATCCACCTCTTCGCGTGCCGGTAATCCCGCTGGATCGTGCGAGCATCAACCCCCAGTTCGCGGGCGATGTCCTCGTTCGAGACATTGCCGAAGACTCTCATCTGAGCCACGGCCCCCCAGCGCTCGTCGATCGCTCCCAGCTCACGTACCAGCTCGTCGAGAATCACGATGCGCTCGGCGGTCATCGTGTTCAGCGGCTCGGCAACGCCGGCGGCAGGCTCGGACCACATGGATTTAGCGCCCAGTGCCTGCATGGCCCGACGGTCACGAACCCGCCGCCGGGCCGCGTCCACCAGGATCTGGCGCACCGCCCGCGACGCGGCACCGAAGAAGTGAGCGCGGCTGTCCCATTGCTTCGTACTCTGCAACTTGAGCCAGGCGTCCTGCACGACGTCCCTCAGGTCGAGCCCGCGAGCACCCGGGTCCCGGGCGACGTGGGCCAGCGCCCGCCCCCGGAGCTGCAGGTACGTGGCCTGGGACAACTGGCCGCTATTGACCTCGAGAGTGATTGAGCCCATATGGAGGCCGAGTGTATCAACTTCGGCTGCAAGTGGGATTTTTTCTTCCGTCTGGCAGTCTGGGGGACCCCGGACGCGACCGCCGGTACGGCGTGCCAAATGACGTCGGCTTCAACGCACTTGGAATTACCTCTCTGTTCGATTCCGCCAACCCGCCAGCCGGCCTGACAACGTCATCTCCGGCCAAATGCCAGGGGCGAGCGGCACACCGATTCGCGTGCCTGGCGAGTCAACCCCCGCCACGGACAAGAGTCAGCCGACCAGCGGAGGTCGCGCGGGCCATCATCGCCACTGGCCAATCGCCCGCAATGGTCGGCGGGGCAGCCATGACGAGGCTCCGTGCTCGCACTCAGAGATCGCCGTCGTCCTCAGAATGGCTGATTGGTTCAAGTCCAAGCTCGGGCACCATCGGGGTGCAGAATGGCCGCGCCCTCACACAGGCGTTCCTGTCCGAGGGCGAGCGCAGCTCGACTGAATCTACAACATCGAGGGAAGAGCGCCCAACACCGCGTGCTGGAATTGCACGGCATGGAGCAACCGAGGCGCGATGGGAACGACGGCTCCTTCACCTCGAGACTACCCGGCAAGACGACAGCAACCGAAGCGCGAAGCGCGCGCCGTGAGATGGCCAGCGTCAACGGCGCCGGTGGCCAGTTCGCCCGCGGATGCAGCGTGGAGCAGCACGGCGACGAGGGCGGCGCGGATGGTGCTTGGCATGATCAGTTCTCCTCCTGAGGCAGGACGGGGAAGGCGATGAACCGTAATGCGATGCCCTCTTGGGCCTTGGCCCAGTCGATGGGGTCGAGGACCAGCCGGCCGCGGCGGGGGAGCAGGTCGCGGGTGGTGTAGAGCGTGCGGATCTCGCGGCCGTCGAAGAGCACAACGGCGCCCGGAGGCAGGCTCTCGCGTGACCAGGTGGGCTCGCCGTGGGCGGCGATCCAGTCGGACCAGGCGGGGAGCGGCTCGGCGGAGGCGAGGAGCATGAAACCCTGGGTGCCTGGACCGGTGTTGAGGTTGTAGAAGATGTTGCCGTTGGGATCGGCGACGGGGTCGCAGGGATAGTCGATCGAGGCCGCGAGGACCGGCGGGTCGGTCGGGCTTGCGGGCATCCGGGGGCAGACGCGCCCGTCGGTGTCCAGGGAGAGCAGGTAGAAGTACGCCGGCTGGGAGAATCGGGCGTGGACGGTGACATCATCGGTTGCACGGGCGGCAGGGTTGTCGGCGCTGCTGGCACCAGTAGCGGTGCTTGTGTCGGTGTCCGGGTCGTAGCGGTAGTGGCGGACCTCGAAGGACTCGACATCGAACGCGGCGAGGGCGGGGGTCTTGACCGGCGACGTCAGCGGGGGGCCCTGCGGCCTCAGGAGTACAGCCCCAACACCGATCAGGAGGATGATCACGACCAAGGCGGCGGGCCAGAGCCAACGGACACCCTTGGGACCAGTGCCCGCTTGGGTTGACGAGACGATCGCCCGCAGCGCATCGACAAACTCATCCATCGAGCCGAAGCGATTGTCTGGTTCGGGCTGCGTCGCGCGCCTGATGACTTCGGCCAGGCGTGGGCCCTCGTGGTCGAGATTGAATCCCCCGATCGGCGCCTCGCGGAAGTCCTTGAGCATCCCCGCGGTCCAGCAGGTCAGGAGTTCCATCAGGACCACACCGAGGGCGTACTGGTCGGCCCTGGTCGAACCCGGCCCCTCGGGCGGCGAGTAGCCCGGCGTATGGCCTTCGCCGGCTGGCGCGGAGAGATCTCGCGCCAGTCCGTAGTCGGCCAGGGTCCACGCGCCGTTCAGACGCATGATGTTGGCGGGCTTGATGTCGCCGTGGGTGACGCCGTGCGCGTGCAGGTGCCGGATCGCCTCGGCGAGTTGCACGCCGACTGCGGCGGCCTCGGATGTCGATCTGCGGCCGTGACGATTGAGGTGCAGATCAAGCGTCAGGGGCTGATACCCGCCGTGCTCGAGCACGGCCTGGTCGGTTGTGGCAGCATCGGCCAGCGGCATCAGGCAGTACAGCCAGTCATCGGCGACGCCGACATCCTCGATGGGGAACAGGCCGGGATGACCGGGCACCCGCTGCTTGAGCCGGCGGAGACCCTCGAGCTCGATCGCCTTGTTCGCTGGGATGAGTTTGCACGCGCGGTAATGCTCCGTGAGCGCGTGCTTCGCCAGCCAGACCTGCCCGAACCCTCCGACGCCCAGGCAGCGGATCAGGGTGTGATTGGGGACCATGACCGGTGGTTCGGTGGGAAGTTCTTGATGCGGATGCGCCGCGCGGTCGGCCTGTGCGGGCTTGATCGCGCCGCCCGCTGGCAACGCGGCGGGCGGCGGGTCCGCCTCCAGGAGGTCGAAGTACCGAGCCACGCGCGCGGCTGTCCGCGCGCCATTGCCCGGCACCACGGCGCCAAGCAGGTCTTCGGCTTTCCAAGGCCGGTCGTCGGCGTCGTTCACTCTGGGTCTCCGTACAGCACGAATGCGGCCCAGAAGTACGGATGCTCGTAGGGGCGGTGGCTCGGGGCCGCGGCGACGAACGTCCCGGGGCGTAGCTCGGGGCCGAGTGAGACGCTCTGCGCGATGGTCTGGCCCGAGGCGTCCCGCAGCCGGTCGAGGTCGTCGGCGGTGAGCGTGCGCAGCCAGGCCTGGGCCTCGCGCAGGGCCGCGAGCTTGGGCATGGGCGTGCCGGGGTCGCAGGTCGCTCCGTCGATCTCGCGCGTGCCCTGCGTCTTGCCCAGCCAGTTGGCGTAGAAGCGGGCCATGAGAAGGCTCGTCGCGCGATCGTGCACCTTCCACAGGCTCGCCAGCACGCTGTCGGCACCGCCGACCAGCAGGCCCAGGGGCAGGGCCATGGACGTGTCGCCCTGCTGGACGCCGCGCCCGGTGTCGCACGCGCTCAGCGTGACGAGCTCGACGCCTCGCAGCTGGCCGCCCCAGTGCTCAAGGATGTCGCCCAAGGTGAGGAAGCCGATGTCATCGGGCGTGGGCTCCTTTGGGGTGTTCAGCGCCAGGCTCGCCAGCAGCGGGTCGCGGTCGTTGCCCAGCAGGCCGTGGGTCGCCATGTGGATGACACGCGGGGTCGAGGTCTCGACCGCCCGACGCACGGCGGGCGCCGTCGCCTCCTCGCCCAGCAGCAGGATGGCGTCATCGCCCAGCATCGCCGCCACCGCCGACGCCTCCAGACGCGTCGCGGGCAGGGGCGACAACTCGGTCCCGTAGAAGCGGACCTGCTCCAGCGCCGCGGCGTCGGCGGCCATGCGGTCGGCGGGCTGCTCCATGAAGCGCATGGACCGCAGGGCGTCGGCCGGCGGACGCTGATCCGACTGCACACCCATGCGGCCCAGGGCGAGGGTCACCTCGATCTCTTCACCGTCACGCCAGACACGGGCGATGACGGGGCGCTCGTCCGTGACGCCGCGCGTGGTGAGCGCTTCGGCGGTCGCGCCGATCGCGGGGGCCAGATCGGCGGGCGACGCCAGCGAATGTTCTCCGTACGCAAGCAGGACATCGCCGCGGCGGAGCCCCGCCTGCTCGGCGTTGGAGCCCTCGGCCACCATCGCCAGCAGGATCCCCGTGTGGGGCGCCTCCAAGTCGTCGGACTCCGGGCCGCCCCGGCTGAAGACCGGGTCGCCCACCACCACGCCGCCGAGCGCGGCCAGGGTGGTAGCGCCCGTCTGGCTCACGCGCGGGCGCAGGGCGATGGTCGCGCTGGGGGTGTACACCACCTGAATCCCGGGCAGCAGCAGCTCGATCGGGATCCCGGCCAGCGGGCCGTCGGTCACGGCGATCACGGACTGGGCGCCATCGAGCAGGGCCGTCAGCGCGTCCGGCACCGCCGCAGCCCGGGCGGCCGCGAGCGTCGCCTCCGCCACGCGCCCGCCGGAGGGCGGACTCGTTTCGAGGGCCTCGCGCAGGGCCCGCAGGCTCGCGGTCGCGGCCTCGGCCTCCTCCCTGTTCCCGGCCAGCGTTACGCCGCGGACCTCGCCCCCCCCGCCGTCGCCGGGACGGGCCATGTGCGCGACAGTTCGGGGAACGGTTGGCACAGGTTGCCTGGGTGCCGGCGCTGCGGCGTCCGTCTGCAGAGCGGCATGAGCCAGAGCTCCCGTAACTCAGGAGTTCGATCCCCAACGGGGCGCCCCCCTACCGCTCGGCTTGGCAGCCCCGCGATCCGGCCTCAAGCTCGCTTCAAGTTTTTCTTTTGCCGCGTGTCGCCGCCGCCCGCTCCCGCCGCATGAGTGGGTGTGGGGCCACCCCGCCGCCGCTCTGCCTCTGCACACCCTGGGTGCCTCCTCCCTTGGGGGGCGAGGCAGAGCGCGGCGGGCTGTCCTTCGAGGGGAAAAACCATGCGCGAGTTCCAGTCGTTTCCTACGTCCTCGCGGGTTGAGTCTCCGGCGCGCCAGTGGAGTTCCAAGCCCGGCGCGTTGGCCCAACGGTGTGGCCGACCACGAGGCGGTAAGTCCCGCTCAGAATCCATTGGGATGGAGCGGCTCGAACCCCGGCAACCTACTCGCCAACATCGCGTGGGACGGCGGCGCGACCGGGAACGGTGCAAGCTGGCTTGATCCGCTGAACTGGGCGGGCGATGTGCTTCCCGGGGCGGCCGATGTGGCCATTCTGGGTCCTACGGGAACAAGCCCGCTCGTCACCATCGCGGGCACGGTCTCGGTCCAGAGTATCCAGAGCACCCGGGCGATTCAGCTCAACTCCGGGACTACCTCCGTGTCCGCTGCTTCTCAACTCACCGGCCTGACGCTGTCGGGGAACGGCGTGCTGGGTGGCGCCGGTGACGTGACGGTGACGGGCGTGTTGAGCTGGACTGGCGGGACGATGCAGGGTGGCGCCCGGACGACGGTGGCCCCGGGCGGGACGCTGTCGATGGGCACGGCGACGGGAACCAAGGTCCTCAGCCGGACCCTGGAGAACGACGGGTCGGCGACATGGAGCGACGGCCAGATTCAGATGAACGGCGGGACGATCCAGAACGACGGGACCTTCACGGCCAGCAGCGGCACGACGCTGCAGTCGTTTGGCCTCGGCGGGACCAACGCCTTTGTCAACAACGGAACCTTCATCAAGCAGGGCACGGGCCAGGTCCAGTTCTTGGTCTCGACCACCGGCGTGGCCTTCAACAACACCGGCACCGTCGATGTCCAGCAGGGAACACTGGCGATCAACGCTGGCTCCAGCAACTTCTCCGCCGGCACGCTGTCTGGGGGCACATGGATCGTCTCCGCCGGTGCGATCACGAGCACGTTCGGGTCGATCACCACCAATGCCGCGAACATCGAACTACATGGCACCGGCATGTGGTCCGCGATCAGCACTCTTGCGGTCAACAACGGCTCGCTCATTCTGGCCAGTGGGAGGGACCTTAGTCTAACGCCCGCCAGGGGCACGCTCACCAACAACTCGACCCTCGCGCTCGGGCCAGGAAGCACGCTGGCCATTACGGGCGGCTTCGCCGCCGCTCCCGGGTCATCGCTCTCGACGACGCTTGCCGGTACCGACCCCGCAACTCAGTTCGGCCGTATTACCGCCACGGCCGCGGCCACCCTCGGAGGCACGCTATCTGCGTCGCTTCAGGCACCTTACATCCCCGCGATCGGCGCCGGCTTCGACGTGGTGACCGCGGCCTCCCGTAGCGGGACGTTCTCAACGCTGATCCTGCCCGCTCCGGCGACGCGCCAGTCCTACTACGCGGTCTACTCGGCCACCCAAGCCCGACTGGAGAACGACCACGCGATTGGTGTCTGGACCGGCCTGGGGAACGGTGCCGCCTGGAGCGATACCGCCAACTGGGCCAGAAACGCGCTGCCCGGAGTGTCCGACGACGCCTACATCAGCGTGCCCGCCTCTCCCACAGTGACTCTGGGCGCGAGTGCTCAAAGTGTTCGCAGCCTCTTTACCGATGAAGCGATTCTCCTGGACGGCGGATCCTCGCTCACTCTGGCCGCAAGCTCGTCGTTCAACTCCGGCCTGAGCATCAACGGCGGGTCACTCAGCATCGGCGCGCCCACCACGCTCGGCGGCACCAGCGTGCTCAACGCTGGGTCGATCGCCGGTTCGGGCAATCTGAACGTCGGCGGCACGCTCGACTGGCAGGCCGGGTCCATCGGCGGTGCCGGAACGCTCACGGTGGAGGCTGGCGGCGTGCTCACCGTGTCCGGGGTGGCTTCCAAAGCGCTCGACCGCACGCTGACCAACAGCGGCAGCCTGACGTGGACAGGGGGGGACCTGGCCACGGGAACCGGCGGGATCAACAATCTCGGCACCTTCGATTTCAGTTCTTCCGGGGTCCTCTCCGGCTCGGGCACTCTTGTGAACAATGGCAGCCTCACCAAGTCTGGGAACGGCCCATCGACGCTGGCTCTGGGCGTTGATCAGCGCGGGCTGTTCGAGATCGACCAGGGCGAGGCTCGCCTGACCGGCGGGGGCATCTGGTCGGGGAATAGTCTCACCGGAGGCGCGGGCAATACGCTCCGCCTTGGCGGAACGCTGCTGCTCGAATCCACCGCTCAGATAAGCGGGCTGGGGCTTGTTGTGATCGGGTCCGGGCAGACAACGCTCGAAGGCCAAATGGCATTGGACGGCGACCTCAGGATTGACACTGGTGCCACGCTCATCGCAAGCCGCGACGCAAGTGTCGGCCACCTGCAGAATGATGGTTCGCTCAACCTCGGCGTGCATCACATGGGCGCATCCGATGGCTTTGGCCAATCTGGCACCGGGACTCTGACGCTTCGGGCCGAGTCGCTCGTCTCCCACGGCCGCATCACCACGGGTGGGCCCGCCGAGCTTGATGGCGCTCTCAGCATCACTTTCGGCACCTCGTTCCGCAGCAGGGACACGGACTCAATGCAGTTGATTCAATCCACCGCGGGCACGACCGGCACGTTTGCCAACGCCACAGCCGGGTCGCTCGGCTCGAACCGCCGTGTGGCGTTCACCTACACACCTGCCGGGCTGCAGCTCTTCATCTTTGCTGTTTTCGCCGACACGAACGAGTAAACGTTCAATGCGAGTCCCTCGCCGCATTGACATCACTCCGATGTTGTCGTGAATGATGGTGCTAGCAGGCCGTTGAAGAACGCGGGTTCGACGACGGATCAACTGGTTTCGGGGAGCATGTGATTGAGCGCTTTGTCGTGCGCGTTTCGGAGCATCGCGCGAACCCGTT
>ENA-ORBV01008423-ORBV01008423.1-microbial-mat-metagenome-genome-assembly--contig:-NODE-8423-length-17342-cov-7.948219_pt1 | contig 17342 bp, 15 predicted proteins | sample MGYA00237777_ERZ505514 | MGnify/ENA primary metagenome ERZ505514 (study PRJEB26160, sample SAMN06269048) | microbial mat metagenome | isolation source: Oligotrophic lake microbial mat | place...
CAGCCAGCGCCCCGCCAAAGAGAATCCAGGCGCGGACGGCTTTGCAGACCGCGTCCATGTCGCCGATGGGAACGTCAACCGTGAGTGTGAATTTCAGTCCAGCCTTCCAGCGGGGCTTTGCGGGCGTTCCTCTGCTCTTCTCCGACCGCGCCGGGTAAAGAGCGTAGCCGTCTGCCGTATCCTGGGACGGCTCGGAGTAATCCAACCCCGCCGTCTTCACGTTCGTAACCGAAACGATCACTCTCGAAGCCGACCCTTCGTGGCCCGCTGCGCCGCCGAAAAGAATCTGCTCGAGTGACCGCATCTCATTTGGGTTTATCCCCGGCGCTTGCAGCGCCCGCCACCAGAACCGCAGGTGGCCGCGGATGGATGGCACACGGATTGGCATGACATCATCAGGCTGCCCCCCTACGACGCCGCCACCCAGAATTGGAGTGGTCGTGACTAAATCGATTAAGAGCCGCTCAAGCCGATATCGGCGTGTTCGCGCCCGTCGACGGAGATTCGTAAGTCCAGACTTGTCAGGTGGTGTTGGCAATTCAGGTTTTCCCATCGCTCATCCTTTCATGTCGTGACTGACCCCGCCGCCGCTCCGCATTGTGTGGGGGTAGTCCCTCCTGTCAAGCGGCCTCGACCGATGGCTCTTTGGAATCGCTAAGGCGGTAACCACGAGTGGGCAGATCTCTCTCGGGCTTCGGCTTTAGTGGCCGGTGCCATGGCATGAGCCCGAACCGCCAGAGTAGGCAGAGGACAATCCCGGGAGGCAGCATGGCCCATCCGAAGGCTCCCCAGCCACCGAGCAAGTGATTCACCGCCTGAGTGGCGACTTCCGGGTGCTCGCGAATCGCGGCTCCGGCGGCAGCATGGGGTTCCGTCGTGCGGTGGACCCCGTTGATCACGGCGATAGACGTACCAGTCGCCAGCACCACCTTCCAGTCGAGCCGCTTCAGGAACTCACTGCCCCCCTTGCGATAGCACTCCCAGAGCATCGCCCGCGTGGCCGGGGAGTCGGCTCGCTGGGCTGCTATGAGAAGCCTGGGGATGTCCTCTATCGCGGCCTCGCGGGCCACGTCTGGACCGAGCTTCTTGCCAAACGTCGTGAACACACGACTCCCCACGCCTGGGGCTCGCGCCTCCAAGTCAAGTACGGTCGGCCCATATTGCCGGGCCATCGGCAGAAGCCGGTCAGCCTCGAGGGCCAATGCCCTCTGGCCCCCCGGGCTCGCTGCCTTCGCTAGGCGGAAGATATCGTCACCATGCTTCGCACTAGCTTCGAGCAACTCGAGGCCGCCATGTGAAACAGCCTTGGTGACGGCGTGCCCCTGCCTGCGTACTGCCCCCGCGAGTGCATGCTCCATCGATTCTCGTGCCGCCTGTTGCGTTACCTTGCGGCCGCTCACCACGCAGGCCCGCTCGATCGTTTCGCGGACGAGGATGGTCATCGGCGAAGCGGAAGCTTCTGCTGCAACGAGGACGGCAATGAGGCAGGCGATGAGGCAGGCGATGAACGTGGAGCGGGTGGTGGTCATGGTTCGAGTCCTTGTGATCAGTAGCGGGGTAATGCGTCAGTGCAGTAGTGATTCGGTTGTATCGTTCTGAATACGCTTCTGGAGATCGGCGTGTGACGCCATCCGCTCCCGCAAGCTTTCCCAAATGTCTTCATGGATGGCGCGGCGTGCCTCCGGGAGAGTCTCGCGAATACCGTTCACGAGCTGCTTCTCGAAGGTGCTTCGAAGGCAACTGATGTCCCATGCCGTCCAAGCCGCGCCCAAGACGGCAATGGCGTCACCGATAGGGAGGGGGCCATCGACTGCAACGAGCCCAACCTCCACCGCCGCGGCGGCCATCGGTCGAGCGAAAATCCATTTCGCCATGGTTAAGATCTTCGTGATCAGCCAGCGGACGATTCGGTTGTGCATCAAGGCATAGACATCAATAGCGATGCACGGAGGGACGACAACCCCATGGACTCCAAGGTCCCCGAGGGCCTCCTCCAGAGAGACCGCGTCGAGAACCCGTGTGTAATCGGGCACCACCGCCGAAGAGCCAATCGTCCCAAGCGCCGCGAGTTCGCTAGCCATGGTGAGGGTGCTCGCCGCGAGATCGCGGTCGAGGCGATCGACAGCAGCCTGCACGTCGTTTTGGCACCGCTCGAGGTTAGGGCCAAGCTTCTGATCGATACGATCGCGCACCCATTTCTCCGCCTCCGAGCCACCGAAGACCTTGTCGGAGGCAAGCGTCGTGACGAGCGTCACGCAGTTCCCGTAGGTAGCGATGTCTTTGGCCGCGGAGTCGGCGGACCGATAGAGGTCGCTGAACTCACGGTCAAGGATCCCAGTGATCTTTGATGTGCAGAGTGTGAGGCCAGCTTCGTTGCGGAGCGTGGCTGCGGAGCGGCTGCTGTCGATCAGGGCGGCGAGGTCGGAAGCCGAGGCGGAGCTCCCGCCAGACACGATGACGGAGGCCGTCGAATCGTCCGAGGGCAGCGAAAACATGCCGCGCCAGCCGAGGAGGCCCAAGGCGACGCAGACGACGAGGATTGCGATGCGGTGGCTCATGGTTTTCATCCCAGGGGAATGTTCGCGTTCATTCTGATCTACGTGGAAGCCATCTCCTGTGTGACACCGACCGGCGTTCACACCATAGAAGCGCTGGATTTCCCCTAGGCGAAAGAGGCTGTCCCGCGGGGCTGAGTGCCTTTTGCGACGGCACATGCCGCGGGTGGTGTCACATGTGGAGGGTCAGAAACGTATTCATGAAGTGACCCACGTACGCAGTGGCATCTCTCCGGCGAAGAGTGCCGTGCCGCCGCCTGGATTCCATTTTTCTTGCGGAGGGTGCTCGTGATGAAGTGCCATATTTCACTGTTGGTCGTCGCGGTTGGTTTGTGTGACCGATTGACGCCAGTGATCGCGGCCAGGCCGGATTCAGCAGAAAAGACACTTGAGGGCATCGTTGCCAACATGCAGGAAAACATGGCTGTCTGCACGGACGAGAATCTGCCGAAACTCCTGGCCTGCATGTCCGACGAGATGCCGAATCGGCAACTGTTCGTGCAGACAGTCAGCAAGAATGGGCGGCGATTGACGCCTATCATCGACTCGACGACGTCGAAGTACCTCGAGCATTCAAACGCCCCCCATGCACGCACGGAGTTTCCGTATGCGGTCGCCATGATCACCCAAACGGTGACGCGGGTGGCATACGCAACGAGGAACTGGCCCACCGGATGGGCGTTGTCCAAAGGCCCGAGATTTTCCGTACCCAAATGCTTTTCAAGAAAGAGCGTGGCAAGTGGAAACTGATTGCCGGGCTGACTGACCCCGATCACCTGCGGCGAGAGCAGGCAGCGGAGTTGGGCCAAGACCCGGCAACTGAGCCTTCACGGATGCCGCCCTTGGAACAAGCGAGTCCACTGGATCCGCCTGAGTAAGAGGCCTTTTGCGGATGACTCGAAACAGGAGCCAGACTGTGCCCAATAATGCGAAGACATTCGTGCGCCGTGAAACGCCGTGGAATACAGCGATCGCGCAGCGAGTGGCATTCGGGGCAGCCTGGCTGCTCGGCTTCGGGCTTTATGCTGCGATCGGCTCTGCGTTGGTGATCGCCGTCCCTGGAGGCATCCTCCGGCGGCGAGGTCCGGGACGCTGGACCGAGTGATGGGGATGTGGGCATCAGGTTTGGGACGCTCGCGCCCGGTGAGTCCCTGTCGAAGTCCTCTGAATGCCCCATGTGACGTCTCCTCAGGACGACCGAAAAAGTCTGCGATCGTTCTTCAAGGCTTCTCGACTACCACTGGAGAAAGTGAACTGCTTTTTCAAAGGTCAACAGTTCGGAGTACGAACCACATCGGCTAGCATTGCCCGAATGCGATTCGTGATGGATTCGGAGACGGCGCCGAAGCGAACGACCGCAAGCGATTGAGCCAGCGTGTAGACCTTGTCGTCGAACTCCCGAGAGGTTTGCGGGATCACGATCACGGTGAGCCGCTCACCGGCGTGAAATGGCCCGACAAGCTCAACGCGGCCGTCCTCGCCCGCACGTACCTGATAGGTCAGAGCCGATTGCGGCTGGCGGTCAGCGGTGGCCATGACTTCAGACGCCAGGGCGGACGCCTCCCCGAGCCCGGCATCACAGCAAGGAGCTTGATCTCTCGCGGGCCGAGAAAACGCACTACACCCCGCTGGGCTCGAACCAGCAACCTTCGGTTCCGTAGACCGATGCTCTATCCAATTGAGCTAGGGGTGCGTAGCCCAAAGGATACCGCGCCCCTGCGGCCGAACCAACCTCGGCTTGAGAATGCGGCGTCCATACCCCCAGAGAACAGCCCGCGTCACGACGCTCGTGGCACCAGAAACCCCTCCTTGTCCACGTCGAGGGCATCGGCGAGGACGACGGCTCGCGGCGAGGCCGCGCCAGGGCAGGGGAGCATGGCGGAGATAACGAGTGTGGCTTCCGAGTCGTCGGGAGTGCCTTCGGATGACCGGCTTGGGAGCCCCAGCGGCGTTCGGACGGCGGCCCTTGGCCAGACGACGCTTCCGTTGACAACACGGCCAAGCGTGTCGGGTTTTGAGCTCACCTCAAAGTCGCCTGCCGCCCTGGCCGGTGGCGTGTTCATCGCGACCAGGCAGCCGGCCTCGCGCGGGCAGTAGGCCACGACGGGCTCAATGCCATGGGCCTCGCGAAAACGCTCGGCCGCGTGACGAGCCCACGGGAGGTCGCTCGCACTGGCGATCGGCATGACTACGGCGACAAGGTGGGAGGAGAGCCCAGGCCCCGTTGTGGGTTTGCTCGCAACCGCTTCCACCTGGGCCACGCGGGCCAGCCAGACGGTGGCCTTCGCGCTGATGAGCTGACTGACGAGATCCGAGGGCGAAGTATCCGGCGGGATCACCTCTGTGGCAATGCCCAGAAGCCGCTTGCCATACGTGCCGAGCGTGGCCGCCAGTGGATCATCGGAAGCAAGCGATGCAAGCAGGCGATCGGTTCGCCGCAGGAGGCAGGCGCCGTCAAAGGCTTCGGCCTCGGCACACGCAGCAGGCCAGTCACCCGAAAAATCTCGGGGTGGTCGGCGCGAGGCCATGCGTCGTCGGACCACGGTGGCTGTGAGCTCTTGGAGCGCGAGGCGGGCCACGTCGGTGGATGTGCCCACGGGCAGCGGCGTACCGAACGTGAGCGTGACGGTGCGGCGGAGCCCGCGGGGCCATTTCGAGAAGAAACGGCCCTCCGAGTACGACAGCAGACTGCCCCACATGCCGTCGATCGAGGCCGGCAGGATTGGCGACTCGACGCGTTCGAGGAGCCACTCGAGCCCCCGCTTGAACCCCATGATCTGGCCAGTCCGCGAGATGCCCCCCTCACAGAAGATGCCGACGCAGTCGCCGTCGGCCAGGCCGCCTTGGATGCTCTTGAGGGCGCGGCCGATCGACTTGGGCTTGGGGTCAAAGAGGATGAATCGCCATTGGTCGGCCAGCATGTTGAGGAACCGCCCCTGGATGTTGGGCCCAAAGACCACCATCCGCACCCCCCGCGGCGCTGCCAGCGGCAAGAGAAAACCATCGAGCCATGAGAGATGGTTGGCCACGATGACGAGCGGCCCGCGCGGCGGCACATGGTCTTCGTCACGGCCGCGGAAACGCCAGATCGTGCAGACGAGCATCCGCACCAGAAACCGCACGGTCGCCCGGGGTGCAGCCCACACGGCGGTCGCTGTCGCGCCCAGCGAGAGCACGGCAAAGAGAGCGAACACACCGCGTGCTGAGAGGAGAGGCGAGGCGGCGTCGGCCGGCCCGATGGGCACCCGCAGGCCGTAGTACCCGACCGATGCCAGGAGTATCCCAGTAAACACCAGAAGGTTTGTCGAGGCGAGGATCGTGCCACGCCGCCTGCGTGGACTCTGCTCCTGGAGATACGCCTCGAGGGGTACGTCAAACATCCCGGCGCCGATCCCCAGGAGGGCCAGCCAGATGACCGGCGACACGAGCCGCATGCTGCTTGTGGCCTCACCGCCGAAGATGTCGGTCGATGAGAAGGCAAGCGCCACGCAGGCGATGGTCATCACAAGCCCGCCGGCCGGCACGAAGCCGAGATCCACCTTGGACCCGGGGTCAATACCATGCTTCGAGAAGCGGCCTGCGATGAGGCTCCCGACCCCGATGCCACTGACGAGCGCCACGAGTAGCGGCACGATCTCGCCCTGGGTCTGGGATCCACTTTCGGATGCGTATTGATCGATGTTGAGCTGAACGACGGCAGCCACGGCCCAGAAGAACACGATCCCAGCGGCCGCACCCTTGAGCTTCCGGACTGCGAGGAGTAGGGCTATATCGCGAACGGTTGCAGCGAGCGCATTTCGCGGAAACGAGGCCCGCGGGTTGGCTGCGGGCACGCGCGGCAGGAGGAGCGAGGCGAGCCAGCCGACGATCGCAATCCCGCCGAGGAGCGCGGCGGTGGGAACGGCATGCGCCCATGGCAGCGAGGCGATCCAACCCGAGAGTGGACGAACGGGGTCTGGCTGCGGCGTCAGCCATGTGGCATCGGCGAGCCAGTTGCCTGCCGCCATGCCAACAAGCGTCGCGGCCAGCGACACCATCGCGAAGATGCCGTTGGCCGCAGAGAGCCGCTGCGTCGGAACCGTCTCGGCGATCGTGCCGAGGAGGCTCGGACTCAGGAGCGTGGTCTGGATGGCGAAGAGGCCGATCGCGCCGAGCAGGAGCCACAGGCCGATCGGCATGCCTGCGACGATGCCACCGGACGCTGCACCCCAGCCGACGATGGCCGCCGTCACCGCTGCGATGAGGATCTCCGCGAACTTCCCGCCGATGACAACCGATCGCTTGGCAAACCGATCGGCCAGCCAGCCGGCCAGCCAGGCAAAGAGGATGAAGGGCAGCACGTATGCGACGGTGCCTATTGCGAGCACCGCCGCGGGCGCCGTGCCGGCTGCCGCAGCGGCTTGCTTCCCAAGGCCGATGACGAGCCAGCGGGACAGGTTGTCGTTGGCGACCGTCAGGCCGCGCACGGCCAAGAGGGCAGGAAAGCCGCCTCGGGCCAGGTTCGAGGAGGGGGGAACGGAGGTGGAGGCTGTATCCAAGGTGTCGTCTTGCTGGGGGGGGCGGCCGCAGGGCTCGGGCTGTGGGTTATGGGCTCCGGGCGGCCCTGGTGGTTCCCGGCTTTCCGACGTCCAGCATGCGGCTGTCGGTGGGTGGGACTTTACCGACCCGTTGAACAGGTTGCCAAACCTGCGTATCCTCAAGCGGAATCCGAGCCGGTGTCTGGGGACTTGCTGCCCAGGACGCACCGCAACCGCTCGCACACCAGGAAGGGACGCGATGAACACCACCGTTATCCGCATGATGCTGGCTGTTGCCACCGTGGCCATCGCGACCTCCGCGACCACCGGCGAGGCCCAGGTTGTCTACTACCAGGCCTATCGGCCCATGGTCGCGGCGCCGGTCATGGCAGCGCCGGCCTATGTGGCCAACTACACGCCCTATGTGGCCAACTACACGCCAGCGGGCAACTACGCGGCGGTGACCGCCTACTCGCCGCCTGTGATGGCGGCCCCGTCGGCCGTCGCGGTGACCTCCGGATTCGCCCCGGCCTACGCCCCGATGGCGGTGACGTCGTACTACGCGCCAACCGTCGTCAACTACGCGCCGGCACCCACCGTGGCCTATTCGCCGGTCATGGCGCCGGTGACGGCCTACTACGCGCCGGCGGCCTATTACGCGCCCGCGGCCTACTACGCGCCGGCGTATCGCCGCGGATTGTTCGGCGGACTCCGCCCGGTGCGGTCGGCCTACTACATCCCGTACTGAGCGAGAGCGAGCCGCTCGCGACGTCTGGATTTGTTGTCCGTCCTGGGCAGGCTTCTATAGTGCGGGCGTCTTCAGTGGCCTCATGAATCGTTCATCGGGCCACGCCGGTGGCGGAACGCTACGGAATGTCACGGACGGTCAACATTATCGGAGCTGGGCCAGGCGGGCTTGCCTGTGCGATGCTCCTGGCGAACAGCGGGGTCCGCGTTCGCGTCCTCGAACGGCTTTCTGTTCCCGGAGGGCGGACAAGCACGTTCACGTCCCCCGAGGGTTTTCGGTTCGACCTTGGCCCCACATTCTTTCTCTATCCGCAGGTTCTCGAGGAGATTTTTACGGCGTGTGGCCGTGACCTGAGACGCGAAGTGGAGATGGTCCGCCTCGATCCGCAATACCGGCTCGTCTTTGGGGCAGGGGGTGAGCTCCTTGCCACACCCGATGTCGCCCGTATGGAGGAGGCCGTCGCGAAATTTTCGCCGGCAGACCGTGGGTCGTTCACGCGGTTCATGGAAGTGACCCGCGAGAAGTTCAAGAAGTTCGCCCCGTTCCTCGAGCAGCCCTTTCAGTCCTGGCGCGATCTCGCGAGCCCTGACCTGCTCAAGCTCATGCCGATGCTCAAGCCATGGCGAAGCCTCGATGCGGAGCTCGGTACGTTCTTCAGTGATGAGCGGATTCGGCTGGCCTTCACGTTTCAGTCGAAATACCTGGGCATGTCCCCTTTCCGGTGCCCCAGCTTGTTCTCGATTCTGTCGTTTCTCGAGTACGAGCACGGCGTCTTTCATCCAATAGGAGGATGTGGCGCCGTGTCGGAATCGATGGCCCGCATCGCCACCGAAATGGGCGTCGAGATCTGTTACGACGAGCCGGTTGAGGCGCTCGATTTTGAGGGGCGCAGGATCACTGCGGTGCGGACGGCGCGGGATCGCTACGAGGCCGACGCGACGGTGGTCAACGCCGACTTCGCCCGGACCATGACGCGGCTCGTGCCCGATCACCTGCGCCGTCGGTGGAACGATCGAAGAATCGCATCGCGGCGGTTTTCATGCTCGACCTTCATGCTCTACCTGGGCATCGAGGGCCAGTACGACGACATCTCGCATCACACGATCTATCTGTCGGAGGATTACCGGCAGAACCTCGCCGACATCGAGCAACGGCATGTCCTTTCGGCCGATCCTTCGATGTACGTTCAAAATGCCTGCGTGACCGATCCGTCGCTCGCGCCCCCCGGCACGAGCACGCTCTACCTCCTCATTCCGGTTACCCACCGACACCCGAATGTTGATTGGCGGGTGGAAGGACCGCGGTTCCGCGAGGTGGCCCTCGATCAAATGGAGCGGATCGGCATCCGCGGCGTCCGCGAGCGAATTCGCTTTGAGCGAATGATCACGCCCGACGAATGGCAGGACGGATACGAAATCTACCGGGGGGCCACGTTCAACCTGTCCCACAATCTGGGCCAGATGTTGCACATGCGGCCGCACAACCGCTTTGAGGATATCGAGGGGATGTACCTCGTTGGCGGTGGCACGCATCCGGGCAGCGGCCTGCCGGTGATCTATTCGTCGGCCCGAATCACAGCAGGCCTCTTGCTCGACGATCTGGGCCAAGAGCGAAGGGTCGCTCCACGCAGGCGGTCCCGGCCCCCAGCGGCTGCCGATGCGGCGCCTGCGGCCGTGTAAATTCATTCCGCGATACGTGACGAAGGAGCGAGGTGAGGGTATGGCAGAAGATCCGCAGGATGCGGAACGGGTGGTGGTGATCGGAGGAGGCCTCGGTGGCCTTGCGGCTGCATGCACGCTCGCGGCTCGCGGCTATGCCGTCACGCTCTGCGACAAGAACTCGTGGGTTGGCGGAAAGGCTGCCGTCCTTGAAGAAGCGGGCTACCGATTCGACATGGGGCCCACGATCCTCACGATCCCAAGCGTGCTGAAGCGAATCTGGTCCGAGGCCGGCCGCGACCTGGAGTCATCCCTCGACCTCGTGCCCCTCGATCCGCAGTGGCGAAGCTTTTTCACCGATGGGGCGGTGCTGGACTTGCACGCCGATGTCGCCGCGATGCAGGCCACGCTCGAAATGTTCGCGCCAGGCAGCGGCTCAGGCGCCGGCTATGGAAAATTCATGGAGCTGGCCCAGCGGCTGCACCGGATCTCCGATGACTTTTTCTTTTGGCGGAGCGTCGGCGGCATGCGAGACATGTTCGACCTGCGGGGCAGCTTCTCGCTGGCGATGCTCAAGGACGTCCTCGGCATGCGGATGGGCCGCAGCGTCGCGGGCACCGTGCGGTCGTTCGTGCCCGACGAACGCGCCGCCCAGATGCTGGATCACTTCACCCAGTATGTCGGCAGCGCTCCCGATGCCTCGCCAGCGGTACTCTGCGGCATCGCCCACATGCAGTCGAGCGATGGTGTCTGGTATCCCCGGGGTGGCACGGCCGCCGTGCCCAGAGCCCTGGCGAATCTTGCCGTCGACCTCGGTGTCGAGATCCGCACGAATTGCCCGGTGAGTCGCATCCTCGTGGAAAATGGCCGCGTGCGCGGCGTGGAGACCGCCGCGGGCGAGACCATCCACGCTGCGGCCGTCGTGAGCAATTCCGACTCGGTTCGCACCCATCGCGAGCTCGTGGATGGCGAGCCGCGACGACGGTTTCTCTCGCGTCGAAAGTACGAGCCGGCCTGTTCGGGCGTCGTGCTCTATCTCGGCCTCGACCGACGCTATGAGCAACTCCTCCATCACAATTTTGTTTTCTCAGACGACCCGCACGAGGAGTTCGAGTCGATTTACCGACGTGGCGAACCGGCGGTCGACCCGACCTGCTACGTCTGCGCCCCGGCCGTCACCGAACCGGAGGTCGCTCCGCCGGGCGGCGAGGCGCTCTATGTGCTCGTGCATACGCCGTATCTCCGGCCGCACCACGACTGGTCGCAGATGTTCCCCGAGTATCGCCGCCGGATCATCCGAAAGCTCGAGGAGACCGCCGGCCTGAAGGATCTGGAACGGCATATCGTGGTCGAGCGAGCGCTCACGCCCCAGGACATTCACGACCGCTATCACGTTCTCGACGGTGCCATCTACGGCCTGGCAAGCCACGGCACGTTTCTCGGCGCCTTCAAGCCAGCGAATCGCTCGCCCGACATCGAAGGTCTCTACATGGCTGGCGGCTCAGCCCATCCAGGGCCGGGCATGCCCATGGTGCTCATGTCGGGCTGGATCGCCGCCGACTGCGTCGACCAAGACAAGCTCGTGCCGAGAGCCCGACCGGCTGCCGCGGTCGCCGTGTAGTAGCCCGAGCTCTTGGCCACCCGGATTTCCTCCACCGTAGCCCTGTTCCTCCGGAACAGGGTCTCCCCGGTTGCTCATCCCGCATTCGCTGCGCGGAAGTCGCGTCCTGCATGGCTCGCGGTTGGCCCTCCCAAGGATGGATGGCTCTGGTTCTACAACGATGGGTCAAATGGCATCGATGCAGCGTGAGGAACGCGGTCAATCACGAGACACGTCTCCGAACGAATCCGCGCGCCACTCGTCCCGATCGCCCGTTGTCCCCATAAAAAGAAAATTTACCCGGTTGTCGGCATAATCGATCACTCGGACCTACAGGAGTCTCAGGGCATGAACGACAGTACTGCAAACGAAGAAAACAGCTTTTTTGATTTTTTGATTTAAGCATTTTCGCCGTACAGCCCATAACGGAGCATGCTTGCGAGGCCTCATCGACCGCCATACTCAACGAGATTCAAGGTACCCTGTTTGATTGGAACGACGAAGTCGCTCGACGAAAGACCGGTGAATGGGAGGTGGAAACCTTTGGTCGCACCCTCGATCTGAGTCAGTTGGCGCGAGGAGGTGAAGGGCCTCACGAGGTCTACGCATACACCTTTCCGTCACTTGTGGCCCTTGCCGAATCGCGAGGGGTCGATCACTATCCGGTGAAGATTGGCTATACCGCCGCTGCCAGCGAAATAGCGCCTTCGCTGTTTAGGATCGATTCGCAACTCGGTGATTCGTCAGGAAGATTCGAGCCTGCTACGGTTCTTGCTGTGTGGAATTCGTGGAATGGCAGGAAGCTGGGGGCGCGCATTCATTCGCACCTCCGGTCGCTGAAGCGGAGGCTCGAGTCCGCCATTGGTCGCGAGTGGTACAACACAAACGTTTACGAGCTGCGGGACTTGCTGGAAGCTGTTCGTATGGGGGATGTCTCTCGTTTGCCCCTAACCCCTAAATGGTCCTGTCCCGGACTGCTTTCAGGGTTACGCGGCGCCAAATCGTACATTCGCGGAGAGCATCCACGTCTTATGCACGAAGTGAATAGGACAGGCATGATGGTGCGAGATCGACGCCCTGACCGAGGCCGAAATCCGCATCGTTGAGGAAGCGACTCAGTGAGAATCTACCTGCGATGTGTCGTGCCTCAACCGGCCTTTTGACGACCAGACGCAGCCTCGGATTCGGCTTGAGTCCGAGGCGGTCACGATCATTTTGGAATCGATCGAAGCCGGTCAGTGCGAACACGTTGCCAGCCAGATGGCTCGTGTGGAGATTGCCGCCACATCAGATTCCGTTCGACGAAATCGCGTGCTCCAACTGCTTCCCGAAGCTATATATGAGGTGACGCCGGAAATGCTTCGGGAGGCGAAGGCGTTGGCAGATGCCGGCTTGGGAGCAGCGGATGCTGTGCACGTGGCTGCTGCAAAGGCCTTGAATGCCGATGTTTTTTTGACGTGTGACGATCGCCTGATTCGTCGTTGCCGCGCATTGGGCGATCGATGCCCCGTCCGAATTGAGAATCCTGTCCGGTGGGTCGAGGAGGTGGATCGTGACACGAACGCTTGAAGAGATACGATGCGAGGGACTCGACGCGCTCCGGCAGAGACTCGGGCGTGCGGATACGATCCGGTTTCTTCAGCAGTTTGAGACCGGCCGCGGTGACTACGCCAGCGAACGACACGTCTGGGTCGACACGACGTCACTCCACCAAATCGCCGACGCCCTGGCCTCCCGTCGTGATCGCGTTGCCGCGACGGAGTGATGGTGCCCCAGAGTGAGCTACCGCCGTTTTCGCATGGGCTCAATGGCTGGTTCATGGCGTATGTGCGGCGGTATCTTCGCAAGCATTTTCATGCCGTGCGGTTGCTGGCAGGGGAGGACGGGCGGCCGGGCTGGCTCGACGTGGGCGATGAGCCGCTGCTCGTCTACACAAACCATCCCGGATGGTGGGATCCGCTCGTGTTTCTCTTTCTTGGGGCGCGCGGGTACCCAGCGCGGATGAGCTACGGGCCGATCGATGCGAAAGCGCTCGGCAAATACAAATTCCTCGAGCGGATTGGGTTCATTCCGATCGAGCCTGGCACGTGGCGAGGGTCGGCTCGGTTCTTGCGCTCGGCAAAGGCGGCGCTCTCGCGGAGTGATGTCATCTTTTGGATCACCGCCCAGGGCGAGTTCGCCGATCCACGAGAGCGGCCGGTGCAAATTCGGCCCGGTGTGGGGCATGCGGTGGCAGCAGCGGAACGAGGAATCGTGGTTCCGCTCGCGATCGAGTATCCGTTTTGGGCAGAGCGACTCCCTGAAGCGGTGGCGGCCTTTGGAACCCCCATCCGAATTGCCGATCATGCTGAACGATCGGCGGATGCGTGGACGGAATGCCTGGCCGCGGAGCTCGCAGCCACCCAGGATCGGCTCGCGGCCGCCGTGATCACTCGTGATCCGTCGCAGTTCACGACGCTCATGAGCGGCAGGGTAGGGGTAGGGCCGGTCTACGACACGGTGCGACGCATCGGGGCATGGTTCCGGGGACAACACTTCGATCCCTCGCACGGCGGTGAAGAGGGAGGCGCCGCGTGACCCCGATCGTCCTGCTGGCCCTCGCATGGACCGGACTGGCCCTCGCGTCCATTCCCGCCTTTGTCACGCTCACGAACCTGCGGCTGTTTCGGCCTCCGCCGCCCGTGCCCGAGGGCGATCGACCGAAGGTTTCCGTGCTCGTGCCGGCTCGCAACGAGGAGCGGGCGATCGGTCGGCTTCTCACAGACGTGCTCGCAAGCACCGATGTCGATCTCGAGGTCGTCGTGCTCGACGACGCAAGTGACGATGACACTGCGGCGATCGTGTTTCAGCACGCAGAGGCGGATCCTCGCGTGCGACTCGTCCGCGGTGAGCCGCTGCCTCAGGGCTGGTGCGGCAAGCAGCACGCCTGTTGGCAGCTCGCGAAAGAGGCACGGCACGACATCTGGGTTTTTCTCGATGTGGATGTGGAAGTGACGCCCGACGGCATCGCCCGCACGGTCGCGTTCCTCGAGGCGAATCACGCGGCACTCGGAAGCGGGTTTCCACGACAAAAAACCGCGGCTGTCCTCGACTGGCTCCTTCTACCACTGATCCACTACGTGCTCGTCGGCTATCTACCGCTGGCCCGGGCGCGGCAGGTGAACGCTCCGAGTCTGGCAGCGGGATGCGGGCAGCTTTTTGTGACGCGTCGAGCCGACTACGAGCGAGCCGGAGGCCATGCGGCGATTCGGGCCTCGCTCCACGATGGCGTGAAGCTGCCGCGGGCCTACCGACGGGCCGGGCTCGTGACCGACGTTTTTGATGCAACCGAAATCGCATCCTGCCGGATGTATGCCACGAGTCGAGACGTGTGGCGAGGGCTCTCGAAGAATGCCACCGAAGGCATCGGTTCACCGGCCACGCTGCTGCCCTTTACGGTCCTGCTGGGCGGCGGGTCAGTGCTCCCCGTCGTCGTTGCGGCCACTGGCCTCGCGACGAGCTTCGAAGGCTGGCCCGCGGGCGGTGCGGCCGTCGCGATGGTCGCCGTGGCTGTTTCATATCTCCCGCGCATCCTCGACGCCAACCGCTTCCGCCAGAGCGCCACCAGCGCGATCGCTCACCCGATTGGCGTGACGATATTTCTCACAATTCAATGGGTCGCGCTCGTGCGAAAGGCACTCGGCCTGCACACGAGCTGGCGCGGCCGAACCCTCGCGCCACAGTAGCGACTCACGCCCGGCTGGCCAGCCTGCGGGCCTTCGTGACCCGCTCGATCGCTTCGGCGGTCGTGGCGGCCGTGGCCGTCAGATGGCCCATCTTGCGACCTGTGCGGGGCGCGCTCTTGCCGTAGAGATGGAGCCGCACGCCGGGCACCGCGAGTGCCGCGGCCCAGTCGGGCTCGCGCGGTGCTCCTGCCGGATCGTTGCCCCAGCAGTCACCCAGGAGATTGGCCATCGCCGAAGGAGTGTCCTGATGCGTTGAGCCGAGAGGGAGACCGCAGATGGCCCGCACTTGCTGCTCGAACTGACTTGTCTCACAGGCCTCGATCGTGAGGTGCCCGGAGTTATGCGTCCGTGGGGCAATCTCGTTGACGAGCACGCGACCGTCTCGCGTCACAAAGAACTCGACGCATGCGACGCCCACGACGCGAAGCGCCGACAGGACACGCTCCGCGTTCTTCGTGGCGTCGGCCAGCACACGATCCGGGAGGCCACACGGCACGCTCGACACGTCGAGGATGTGATTCGCATGGGAGTTGTGAGACGGTGCGAACGCCCGCGAGGATCCATCGAGACTCCGCGCGGCCACAACGGAAATCTCGCATTCAAAATCGATCCAGCCCTCGAGCACGCACTCCCGTGGTCCAGCAGGCCCTTCGCCTACCGCGGTCCATGCCCGATCGACATCATCGGCCACCGTGAGCTTGATCTGCCCCTTGCCGTCGTACCCGAAGGCGGCCGTCTTGAGCACGGCAGGGAGGCCCAGTTCTCCTACCGCGGCGATGAGCTCGTCACGGGACCGCACAAGCCGATGGGGTGCACACGGAAATCCGTGCTCCACAAGAAAAGCTTTTTCCCGGCCACGATCTTGCGTGGTGAAGAGCACCTGAGGATGGGGTCGTACCGCGGCAACCGCGGCAAGCGATTCGGCTGCTGCCGCCGGCACGTTTTCGAACTCGAAGGTGACGACATCGAGTCGGCGACCGACACGCGTCAGGAAATCCGGATCGTCGTAGCTGCCCACGTGAAGGTGGTCGCAGTGGCGTGCCGCAGGGCAGTCGGCGACGTCGCTGATGGCCTCCACGCGGTAGCCCATCCTGCGAGCGGCCATCGCAAACATGCTGCCAAGCTGACCGCCACCAAGAATGCCGAGCGTGGCACCAGGCAGAATCGGCCGAGCATCGGCCGAGGGGCTTTCAGCGGCCGGCATCACGACCGCTCCGAGGATGTTTCCGGCGAGGCCGTGGCGTCTCCGACGAGATCCTCGCGGAGCACCCGCGCCGTCTGTTCGGCCCGGTATGCGAGAAGTTTTTCCCGCAGCACGTCGTCGGAAAGCGCGAGGATCGACACCGCCAAAAGCGCGGCGTTCACGGCACCGGCAGGCCCGATGGCGAGCGTGGCGACCGGCACGCCCGCTGGCATCTGCACAATCGAGAGGAGCGAATCGACACCGCGAAGCATCGACGACTCGACCGGCACACCAAGGACCGGGACGTGCGTCTGGGCGGCGAGCATGCCTGGCAAATGAGCCGCGCCTCCCGCGCCGGCAATGATCACGCGGATGCCCCGATCGGCAGCCGATGCGGCGTAGTCGGCGAGTTTCGCCGGCGTGCGATGCGCCGAGACAACCTCGCAGGCATGCGGCACGCCAAATTGCTCGAGCACCTCGGCGGAGCGGCGAAGCGTTGACCAGTCAGATCGGCTGCCCATCACGACGCCGACGACCGGGGGACTGGTGGGGGCAGGGGACACGCTGCAATCCTCGTGGCAAGCCCGCAGCAGGGCGTCGAAAGGGCTCGAAAAAAGGCCCGCGGGCTGCGGAAGAGACCGTATCTTGCTTGCATTGTCTCGGTCAATCAAGGTGTGGTGATGGCTCGCTCGCTTCCCGAGGTTCTGCGCGTCGAGTGGCCGTTGGGCCATCCCACGCCTCCGTCGTCGACCGACGCGGCGCTTGACCGCGCGGTGACGGTCCTGCGGCGCGGTGGACTCGTTGCGATTCCGACCGAGACGGTCTACGGCCTGGCCGCCGACGCGCTTGATGAGGAAGCCGTCGATGGAATTTTTCGCGCGAAGGGAAGGCCTCCGTCGAACCCGCTCATCGTGCACGTGGCCAATGAGACGATGGCCCGCGAGCTTGCTGCCGACTGGCCGCCAGTCGCGGCGGCCATTGTGGCTGCATTCTGGCCAGGGCCCGTGACGGTGGTCGTGCCCTGTGCGGCCTGTGTGCCCTCGATCGTCACCGCCGGTGGTGACACGGTAGCCATTCGCTGCCCGGCCCATCCGCTTGCCAGGCGGCTCATCGAAAGGGCAGGTATGCCACTCGCCGCGCCCAGCGCCAACAGATCCGAGCGACTGTCTCCAACAACAGCCCACCATGTCCTCGAAAGCCTTGGCAACCGCGTGGAGCTCATCCTCGATGCGGGTCCCTGCGACCGAGGCATCGAGTCCACCGTGATCGATTGCACGACCACTGTCTCTTATACACATCTGACGCTGCCGACGAATAGAGAGGTGTAGATCTCGGTGGTCGCCGTCTCATTAAAAA
>ENA-ORBV01008424-ORBV01008424.1-microbial-mat-metagenome-genome-assembly--contig:-NODE-8424-length-17342-cov-5.400463_pt1 | contig 17342 bp, 14 predicted proteins | sample MGYA00237777_ERZ505514 | MGnify/ENA primary metagenome ERZ505514 (study PRJEB26160, sample SAMN06269048) | microbial mat metagenome | isolation source: Oligotrophic lake microbial mat | place...
CGGTTATGCCGATACCGAACTGAGCGACGAGGAAGTACTGCCCAAGCCCTTCACCCCGTCGCTGGTTCTGGCCAAAGCGCGGGCCATGCTCGGGCACACGGACTGACATGCGTCACTGGCTGGTCAAATCCGAACCGGACGTCTTCGGTATCGCCGAGCTGAAACGCAAACGCACCTCGACCTGGGATGGGGTACGCAACTACCAAGCGCGCAACTTCCTGCGCGCCATGGCGATTAGCGACCGCTGCATCTTCTACCACAGCAACGCCGAACCCTCTGGTGCCGCCGGTCTCTGCGTCGTCGCGAAAGCGGCCTACCCGGACCACACCGCGTGGGATCCAGCCAGCCCCTATCACGACCCCAAAGACGGCCCTGATATCCAGCGCTGGTCGATGGTCGACATGCGCTTCGAACGTACTTTCAGCCGATTCCTGCCGCTGGCCGAGCTGCGCACCATCCCCGAGCTATCGGGCATGCTGCTGTTCGCCGCCAGTCGACTGTCGGTGCAGCCGGTCGATGACGCGCATTTCGCGGTCATCGAACAGCTTGGCCGCTGAACCCCGGTCCACCGAGAGCGTCCGTGCGTCCGTCCTTGCTGCTCGCCTCCGTCCTGCTCCTGCAAACCTGCGGCTTCTGGACCGCTGGCTGCGCTGCCAACCGCGGATCTCCGCTCGATATCGATGAGCGGGCCGTCAAAAGTAGACTCTACCAGGATGTGGCCGCCTGCCCGAACAGCGATGCGGTACACGCGATGCTCGTCCGGGAGACCGAGGCCTATGCGGCGCAGGCCGACCGCCTGATCGCCGCGCGCAGCGCCCTACGCCAAGAGGCCGCCAAGGCCGCTGCGGTGTCCGATCGCGGACTGCCGGTGCCGGGCGCCCAGGTCGAGTCTCTCAACCGCGCCTTCGCCGAGGCTTCCGCAGCTACCCGTGCGGTTGCCGTGGTTGCCGCCCGTCACGACCCCTGGCACCGCCGTGATGCGCCATCCCACGATGATGGCCTGCGCACCTTCGGCACCGCCCTGTCCGCCGCAGCCGCGCTAGAGCTGTACGACAGCTATCTGGAATGCGGCGCCCTGGTCGGGGCACATCCGCAGGTGCGCAAGATTCTGGATCGCGGTGACGCGGCGTACGGTACCCAAGGCGGGGAGTTGGACGCCGTGGCTCGCGACTACCTCAATCTGGCGCGCCGTTTCCGAACCCACGACGCCATCGCCTTCCTCCATGACCACGGCTACCAGGTGGCCAGCGGCGACGAGCACCTCGTCTTCCTGCGCGAACGCATCGAACACAGTCCGAGCGCACGCACCCTCCGCCTGCACTGGCTGATTCCGTTGGGCGAGTTCACCGGCGAAAGCGTGAACCTGGCGCGCAACGACCTGCTGCGCCTGCGCGACGCGGCGCTCGGCGGCGCGTCGCAGGGGTTCGGCAACGCGGTCGGCGCCGTGCAGTTCCGCCGCGGCCTGCTCCACGACAATCCCGACATTGAGGCGACATTGAGGGCCCGGCTCCAGCCCGGCGACATCCTGCTCGAGAAAACCCCCTTTCGCTTGACCGACCGCTTCATTCCTGGCCACTGGGGGCACGTCGCGGTGTGGCTGGGTTCGGACAGCGAAGTGCGCACCCTGCTCGGCGACGACCCGCTGCTGACCCCGCACCTGCGCCGGCTGGCCAGCGGAGCGGGCGTGTGCGAGGCGTTGCGCAACGGTGTACAGCTGAACCCGCTGGCCCATTTCCTGGATATCGACGACGTTGCCGTGCTGCGTTGCCCATCACAGGACCCAGCCGCCCAGGCCGAGCACCTGCGCCGCTGCCTGCGCCAGCTGGGCAAGGCCTATGACTTCAACTTCGACGTCGAGACGGCCGACCGCATCGTCTGTTCGGAGCTGGTCTATCAAGTCTACACCGCAATCCCTTGGCCGACCAGCAAGGCGATGGGGCGCAGCACGATCAGTCCGGACCATGTTGCCCAACGGGCCTTGACCGGCGGACCGCTAGTAGTGGTTGAGCTGTGGCATGACGGCAAGCGGATTGACGGAGACCTGACCAACGCGATGGCCAAGCTGATCAATCCGCACTGATCGCGTGTCAGTCAGGGAATTGCCCCCTGATGAATGATATTGCCATCAGCCATTTGCGACCAGCCTCCGCATCATGAGTTCCAGCCGCGAAACTGATGACGACCTGCCCAGCGTCGATTTGATTGCCGAGGCTCGTCGACCCATCCTGATCGAGCGGCATCGCGAGGTCATTGAAGAGATGGAAAGTGGCATCGGCGACGCTTTCCTCAGCGGTGCCAGTGACAATCCGCGGCTGAAGACCATGTTGGCCGAGCTCGAAGCGCCAATCCCACAGAAGCGGCTGATGGCGGCGATCACCGCCCTCGCCGAGGATTTCCACTACCGCAGCCACAGCGTGCGTCAGGCCTTAATCGAAGAGATGTGCCTGCTGCGCGAGAAGGCTCAGGTCGAGGTCGCCGCCCTGCAGCTGCATGCCATCGGGGTGTATCGTGAACTGCGCAAGATGCTGGTTACCCGCCAGGGGGACGCGCCCAGTGTCGCTGACCTGCGCGAATTGCCCTGTCAGGCGGTGGGCAAGCTGACCACCACGATCCAGCCGACGTTCGGATCGCCGCAGCTGGCCGACGCCGCCGTGTGGACGCCCGCCTTCGGCGAACGCTGCATGCGCACAATCAAGCGGCTGCGCCGACCGGACGCGGCTGACAGCCACTGGGATGATGCCAACGGCCCACCATCGCTGCCTCGCGACCTTGAAGAACCGATCGCCAGCCTGCCCGAGGCCGAGCGCACCGCCGCACGGCTCGCTCTGGTGCGCGACCGCATCCGCTCGCAGTTTTTCAAGGACGTCTTCCTGCGCTACATGGCCGCTGACGAGTTCGATCCGGCCGAGACCGAGGGGCGCCCGACCATCCTGCACTGGCTGGAAGCGATTGAGACGACCCCGCATCTGTTCCCGTTCATGCAGGGCCAAGCCAGCGGGCAGAAGCACTTCCGGCTCGCCCAGCTGATGCTCAAGCTGATCCAGCTGCATGAGATGTACGCTCGCGCCGCGCTCGCCAGCGAACATCCAACCTACCGCGAGGCCTTCGCCTCACTGAGTACCCGTGAACGGCTGAAGATCATGGCCAAGGACCGCTACCCGGCCCTAGTCTTGTCGCCCGAACTGACCCTCGCGACCATGCTCTGCCCATTCCAGGGTCTGGTCACGTGGGTGCAGGAACGGGTCACCACCTGCGACTTCGTCCTGCCCCCCGACGCCCGTCGCTGAACGCGGCGGCGTCTTGTCCGTATCACACTCGTAGCGAGCCACACACGCCGACGCCGGCCGGGACGCATCTGCGGCCTCGGCTTGGCATCACCTCACAGTGGCACGCCTGGAGGCGATCATGCTCCGTTCCTCGCTTATTCTCGCTCTTGGTCTGTGTGCCAGCCTGTCGCAGGCGCTGGAAACACCCCTGACCATCATGACCAGCAACAAGGTTGGCATCATCGATCCGGTCTACGGCTCGATCGCCATCTACGAAGCGACGGCCAGCAAGTCGGACCGCCTGGGACTGGGCAAACCATCCGGCAATTTCAAAGCTGACCTCGAACTCGGGCTCAAGCGCTACCTCGCTGAAATCGACGGCGTGCCTTTCCAGCAATTGCGCGTTGGTCTCAACACAGAACCCGCCTACGGCGAGATGTTCACCCCCGACGCCAAATGGCTGCCAAGCAAACCGACCAAGAAGGAGGCTGCCGCCGGCAAGGCCGCCCTGCTGACCCGCACCCGGCGCGGTGAGGACGCCTTCTGGAAGGCTGCCCCAGTGTACGATGGTGTGGTTCGCGCTGCTTTCAGCAGTTCCGGCCGCTACCTGGCCATCGCGGTGCCATCGCTGCACGCCCTGCTCCTCTACACTATCGATAGTGACACCGCCACCCTGATGGCGATCCGCAACTGGGGCCCAGACCTGGCCATCACCGGCTACAAAACCGATCCAGCGCCAGCAGCACTCCTCGCACAGTTGCCCGCCGACAAACGCAAGGAAGCCGAAGAGGCGCTCGGCCTTGGCGAAGACCGCAAGCCGGCGGCCGATGCCCCGGCCGCCGGCCCTGGTCTGGTTGCCGAGGAAGCGCCAACCCCCAAAAGCGATGTCTGGATCGGCGCTGGGTCCGCCGATTCTTTTCTGCTGGTCGACGTCGCCAACAACAAGGCCCTGCTCTATCAGGTTCCAGCCAAGGCGCTGACCCTCAACAGCGTTCGCGACCTTGCCGTCGACCTGACCATTCCGGGACTGGTTGGCGGCGGCCTGCGTAGCGAGCCGTCCGGCGACAAGCTGCTCGAATTCGCCCTGAGTTCCCGCAAGAAGCAGATCGCCGAATTCGCCCTGCCGAGCTCTCGCCAAGAACTCATGCTGCTGGTCCAGCAGTCAGCCGGCAAGGGCAAGTCCAGCACCTTCGAAGCCGCCATGTCGAGTGGTGGCATCGCCGTACTGAACTTCGTCGAACGCCGGGTCTTCCTGACCATTGACACCAAGGGTGGCCAGACCATCGCTTTAGCCGGCGCCCGAGATTACACCCTGGACATCGCCGTCGCCCTGCTGGACCAGGAGATCAACAACCGCACCAACGCCCGCATCCTGTTGAGCGATGCCAAGGGATTTGCGACTGCCGGCAAGCGCAAGTCCGCCCTGCTGACGCTGCAGCTGTGCCTGGGCCTGGATCCAACACTCCACAAGGACGCCGAGAAACTGTTCAAGGGCGCCTTCAAAGATGCCGATCAACTGACCCAGTACCAGGCGCTGATCGACGAAGCCGTCAAGAAGGCTGATGAATTGGCCAAGCTCGCGGACGAGCGCAAGAAGGCGTTAGAAGAAAAGAAGAAGCCCAAGTAAGCCGGCTGCCATCCACCGAAAACAGAGCAACCGGAGGCTTCGCCTCCGGTTGCTCTGTTTCATCTACTTCTGAATCGGTGGACCGTCGCCGAGCGGTGGGGCTTCACCGTGCGGTGAACTGTCGCCCGGCGGCTTCTCGCCGTCAGGCTTCGGCGGCCGCTTCATCTCGTCCTTGGTCAGGACCCCATCACCGTTCTTGTCCATCCGCTTCATCATCTCGGTCGGATCCGATCCGCGACGCTTCTTTGTACCGTCTTCGCCCGGTGGCGCCGGCGGCTCGAATACAGCAAACTCGGACTTCGACACCTGGCCATCACCGTTCACATCCATCTTGGCGAAGATCGCATCACGCTCGACGACACGGCGCGCGTCGACCGCAGCGGTCAACTCCTCCAAAGTGACCTGGCCGTCGGCATTGGCATCGGCCTTGGTGAATATCTCCTCGGGCGAGGGACGCTTGTCCTGGCCCTGTGCGGGTGGGCCACTTGATGAGGTGGCTGCTTCGCCGGCGCACAGTGCGCCGGCGAGCAGGATCAAGGTGGGTATGCGCATGGTGGTCTTGTTGTTTAGCGGGTTTTGGCGCGGTGATTGTGTCCGCCACGACCGTTATGATCGGCACGGACATCCTTGCGGTCTTCACGGCGGTCACCGCGGTCCTCGTGTAGATCTTTGCGGTCTTCACGGCGGTCAACGCGGTCCTCGTGTAGATCTTTGCGGTCTTCACGGCGGTCAACGCGGTCCTCATGACGATCTTTGAGGTCGGCGCGGGTATCGGCGCGGTCCGCCTTCAACTCGGACTTGTCGTCCTTGATTTCTTGACGATCGCCGGCGACGGCATCGGTGTCGCCCGCTTTGAGGTCCTTGGCGAACTCCTTGCGATCCTGGCGCAGGTCCGAGCGGTCTTCGGCCCGGTCCTTGGCATCCTGACGCAGGTCGCTGTTGTCCTTGGCCCGCTCGGCACGATCCTCGGCCAGGGCTTGGCGGTCCTTGGCGATCTCGTGTTTGTCCTGGTGGATCTCCTGACGGTCCTGGGCCACCTCGCCCGTCTTTACGTCCCCGGCAGCAAGCGGGATTGACCAAGCACATAACAACAGGGTAGGAATAATTATAGCACGCATGGAATGGATCTCCGTGGTTATTATAGAGTTGGCAGCGCGGAAGTCGACTACTTGCCGGCATCCTTGCGGTGTTCGCGACGATCCTGGCGGTGCTCGTGACGCGCTTCGCGGGCGGCCTTGCCTTCCTCGCGCGAGATCTCGCCGTTACCGTCAGTGTCGATCTTGGCGAACAGCTCGGGGTGCTTCTCTTTGAGCTTGGCGCTACACGCAGCGCGGGCGGCATCGCGCTCGGCGTCATTCAGCTTGCCGTCGCTATCGGTGTCGAACTGTTTCTTCTTTTCTTCGAAGCGGGTCTTGCAGGCCGCTTTGGCCGTGGCGCGCTCGCTTTCTGACAGCTTGCCGTCCTTGTCGGCGTCGAACTTCTCCAGGACGTGCTGGCGGACTTCGCCGCGGTGATGTTCACGCTTGCTGGCATTACCATCGGTGGCGGCTGGCAGAACCAGAGCAGTAGCGGCGAGGATGGCGAGGATTTTGATCATGGCTGACTCCAGGGAGGGTCGGTGGGTTATTCCACCTGACTCTGAAGCGCTTTCCATGCCAAGGGTTTAGGGGGTGTTTGGTGTGGGAATTTGCAGAATCCGACAGGTTTGTGCCGGGCATTCCGGCACCCGCGACCGTCTGGATTTCCCGACAGACTAGCCGATGGCGCGAGCGAGGGCAGCTGCAGACTGTCAGCCATGCTGAGGCTCCTCTGTGTTGCCTTCCTGATCACTGGTCTGGATGCGGCCGACCTCGCCTCGCCGGCCTGGCTGGATCAGCTCCGTCCCGCCCTGACTGCCGCTGGACAGGGCGATCTACTCCGCGTCCCGCAGGCCGCGCGGGGAGAACTGGATGTAAGCCTCGACGAATCGCTGCCCGGATTGCGTGGCAGCCTGCGTCTGCTGTGGACCAATACTGGTCCCGACCCGATACCGGATATCGTGCTCAACTGCTGGCCCAACGCGTCACTCTTCCTCGGTGCCTCGCTGACGATGTCTGGATGCTTGCTGGATGGCAAGCCGATTGAACCACTCACCGAAGATGGTGGCGAGCGACTCCGTCTGATCCTGCCCAAGCCGTTGGCACCCGGGGCGTCGCTACGCCTGAGTGCCGACCTGACCGCCACCATCTCGGACAAAGGCTACCACGGACTGATGACCCGCTCGCCCGACGGGGTCTGGGTATTCAGCGCCTTTGCCCCTGAGGTCAATGTCCGCCGCGATGGCGCCTGGCGCAACGAACCGCTCGCTGGCATGGCTGACGCGCTGCGCACCGACATCACCCACTGGTTGCTGCGCTTGCGGGTCCCCACTGGCAGCGTGGTCGCGGGTCCAGGCAGCGAACTATCCCGCACAACCCTGGCCGACGGTCGTGATGAGGTCGTGCTTGCCGCCCCGCTGGTGCGGAACCTCTGTGTCGTAGTCGGCACCGGACTGGTCGCCAGCACCCGCCAGGTCGGCGAAACTACGGTGCGCATGTGGCATCGACCAGCGGTCGCTGCCGCCGCAGAGCGTTCGGCCAATGCCTGCGCCGCTGCCATGCGCCACTGCTCGGCTGCGTTCGGCCTGTTCCCCTGGCGCGAATTCGACGCCGTCGAGGCTCCGCTGGAAGGTGGGGTCGGCGGGGTCGAAGCGAGCGGCCTGGTGCTGATCGGCCGGGATCTTTGCGAGATGACTGGCGACCTCGATCCGTCCCTACCGCCGATCGGCTTTGCCGCACGCATGCTAACCGAGGCCAGCGCGCACGAGACCTGCCACCAGTGGTGGCATTTGATGGTCGGCAACGACACCATGCGCTCACCTTGGCTCGACGAATCGCTGACCAACTGGGCCGGCACCTGGGTCATGGAGCAGGAATACGGCACCAGCATCGGACCGGTCTGGGGCCTGTCCCTGTTCACCGCGATGACCGATCGGCGTCAGCTGGCGATGACGCTCGGGGCCGGCGCCTATGACGAGACGGCCTATGGCGCCGTGGTCTATGGCCGCGGTACATTGATGTACCAGCGTCTGCGCGTCCAGCTGGGTAACGAGCGATTCCTCGCCGCCATCCGTGACTGGACCGATACCCATCGTTTCGGCTGGGCCGAGCCCGCCGACTGGGACGCCTGGCTTGCCCGCCACGCCCCGCCAGCGTTGGTGAGCGAAATCCACGAGCGCTGGCTGGGCGGAGAGCGGCTGACCCAGGCGGATCTCGTCGGGGCATCGATCGGGCGGTAGAGCGCGGTCTGGAAATTAGGACAGCTGTGCGTGTTGCCACAGTTACGACTCAAGCCCAGGCTGAATCACCACATCTGGAGCAACCATGCGCTTCATCTCCGCCTTATCCATCACACTACTTGTCGCTGCCCAGGCTGCCGCCGCCGACGGCGACTACTTAAGCTCGATTCGCCTGTCGTTGGTCGCCCTGCCCGACAAAGGCGAGGTGGAGTCGACCACCACCAATACCTTGACTAATGTATCAGTCTCCTCGACCGAATCGGATACCTGGACCGAAAGCGCTGGCCGGCTATCAGTCGGGGCATTCCACAACACCGGCGGAACCGTCGCCTTCAATATCGGCGTCGGTCTGAACCTGAGTTCATTCTCCGCTACGGAAGACACCTACGAACAGAAGCTGTCAGAGGTCGGCATCTTCGTCGAACCCGGCGTCTCACTGAACCTGTACCCGCAATTCAGCCTCGAACTCGGCGTCCCACTGGGTGTCGGCAGCGCTAACTACAAGGAGACCGACACGGGGTATTCCTTTGAAGCCTCGGGGGGTACCTACGTCGAATACGGAATCGTCGCCCGCCCGGTCGGCAAGTTCGGTCGATTTCAAGTCTACGGCGAGATGGGCTGGCTGAGCAACCACGCCTCATTCAGCAAGAGCTCCGTAGAAGGGCTGCCAAATGTCGAACTTGAGTTTAACTTCACCACCAAGGGCGCCTATTACGCCCTTGGTGCCGGCATCGGCTTCTGAAATTCAACCGGCCATGGCCGGCGCCACCGCGCTGCCGACCTCGATGGGGGCAGGCGGTGCCGTCACAGGTGGCACTACTGCCGCCGAACGCCACTTCTGATCATACAGGAATCGCACACAAGCCGCGCGCACCTTGGCGAAGGCGGCGCTTTCCATCAGGCTGATCCGTTCGCGCGGACGGGCGAACGGCACGGTCAGGATCTGGCCGATCTGGGCACGCGGGCCGACGTTCATCATGACGATGCGGTCCGAGCAGTAGATCGCTTCGTCGATGTCGTGCGTGACCATGAAGACGGTCAGGCCGTTTTCGGCATGCAGGCGCAGAACCTCATCTTGGAGCTGGGCGCGAGTCAGAGCGTCGAGCGCGCCGAACGGCTCGTCCAACAGCAGAACTTCGGGTTCCATCGACAGCGCGCGAGCGATGCCGGCACGCTGTTTCATGCCACCGCTGATCTCGTGCGGATACTTCCACATGTGCTCCTTCAACCCGACCTTCTCGATCCACTTCTCGGCCCGGGCGCGGCGCTCGGCCTTCGGCTCGCGCGTGAATACCGCATCCACTGCCAGCATTACATTACCCAGCACGGTGCGCCAGGGCAGCAGGCTGTGGTGCTGGAAAACCACAGCTCGCTCCGGGCCTGGCCCGGTGATCTCGTGCTCGCGCAGGCAGATTGAGCCTTCAGTGGCGTCCTCCAACCCGGCCATCATCGAGAGCAGCGTGCTTTTGCCGCAACCGCTGTGACCAATGATGGCGACAAACTCACCCTTGGCGATGTCCAGGTCGATGTTGGCGAGGATCTCGGCCGGCTTTTTTCCGCCTGTGCGGAAAGTCTTACCGACCTTGATCAGTTCGAGGAATTTCTGATGGGGCATGGGATCACCTAACCTGGGCGATGGCGCCGCGTGATAGCAGCAGCTGGATGGTGATGCACAGGCGGTCGAGGAAGAATCCGATGCTGCCAATCACGATGACCGCCAACACCAGATAGGCCAAGGCGATATCGTTGGAGCTTTGATACCAGTCCCAGACGAAGCCGCCGATGCCGGGGCTGACCGCCATCATCTCGGCCGCGATCAGCACCATCCAGCCGACCCCCAGCGAGACGCGGATGCCAGTGAAGATGGCCGGCATCGCACTGGGCAAGACAATCGACCAGACGGTGCGGAACCAGCCGAGGTTGAGCACCCGGGCCACGTTGCGGTGATCCTTGTCGACATTGGCCACGCCGTTAGCGGTGTTGACCAGAGCCGGCCACAGGCTGCACAAGGCGACGACGATCGCAGCAATGACCAGGCTCTTGGGCAGCAGCGGATCCTGACTGGTCACTGCCTTGTTGATGATCATGTAGACGACCGGAAACCAGGCGAGTGGACTGACGGGTTTGAACAGCTGGATCAGCGGATTCGCCATGGTGAAGACGGTTCCGGACAGGCCGCACAGGATTCCCAGCGGAATGGCGATCAACACTCCGACACCGACACCCAGGAAGACCGTCTCCAGGGACAGCCAGATCTGGTTGACGAACAACCGCTTGCCCTGAAACGGCATGAACTGCTTCACTTCGTTGACGGTCATGCCCTGATCAGCGGCTGTCTTGGCGACCAGGGCAGTATGGGCGGTGCGGGCCACGCCGTCCTCGCGCCACTCACGCACCTGTTCGACGCCCTTGTCCCAGACCAAGGCTGGGGTCGGCAGGATCATCCCACCGACCTGCACGCTGGTCGCCACGACATGCCAGGCGAACAGCAGCGTCGAGATGGCAATCATCGGCAGACCAACGCGTAGGGTGAACTGGCGCAGTTCATGCATGCGATCCGGGGAACTCGGCAGGCGCGCCAGTGGGGCGAACCAGCCGAATCCGCAGATGTCCAGGGCAGAAGCGAAGCGTTGCATGTGGGCGTCCGATCGACCGATCCCGATCATCAGGCCGTCACGAGACGGCGTGATGATCGGGATCGGCGGTGATCACGGTTTACGGATGGTGAACTGCTTGATGTAGTCGTTCGGTTTGGCCGGGTTGAAGGCGATCTTGTCGATGAAGGCCTCGGCCGGGTAACTGATGCCGTCCTTCTCGGGCAAATCTTCGGTCTTGACCAATCCTTCGGCCTGCAGGCTGGCGAAAGCAGCGCGGTAGAGGTCGGTGCGGAAGACCTTGGCGGCGGTCTCCTGGTACCAAGCGTCTGGCTTGTCCTCGGCGATCATGCCCCAGCGGCGCATCTGGGTCAGGCACCACACGCCATGGCTGGTCAGCGGGAAGCTGGCGAAGCGCTTGTAAAAGACATTGAACTGCGGTTCCGGACGACGGTCGAGTGCGCCGTCGGCGCCAACCCCATAGACCAGCGTGCCGGTGATCGATTCGGCGATGATCTCGGGCGCGGCCCCGATGTAATCCTTATTAGCGAGCATCTCGGCCAGCTTGCGCCGGTTATCCATGCTTTCGTCGAGCCAGTGGCCGGCGCGGATCAGCGCACGTACCACCGCCTTGGTGGTGTTGGGGTTGGCGTCGACGAACTTCTTGGTCATGCCGAACACCTTGTCCGGACTGCCATCGAAAACGTAGTTGCTGGGAATGGCCAGACGTCCGGTCTTCTCGGCGATGGTCAGCTTCATGTTCCACGGTTCACCGACACAGAAGCCTTGGCAGTTGCCTTGATTCATCGCCGAGACCATCTGAGGTGGGGGATTTACTTGCAGCACCACATCCGCACCGGTCACGCCCTTGGCATCCTGCGGTCCATCGTAAAATCCAGGATTCACGCCGCCTGAGCCCAGCCAGTAGCGCAGGTTGAAGTTGTGACTGCCAGCCGGATAGGTCATGAACATGGTCAGCGTCTTACCATCAGCGCGATAGGCAGTGGCGATGTCCTTGAGTGGCGCAGCTGACAGCGGCATCGGGTAGCCGGGTTTGGCCAGGGCCGGATCCTTGGCTGCCATGCGGTTCCACACATCGTTCGACAGTGAGATGCCCATGCCGTTGATCGACATATTATAGGGCACCACGATATCGGCTTGGGCGCCGATGCCGATCGCCGCACCCATCGGGTGGCCGTACAACATGTGGCTGCCATCCAGGTCGCCATTGACGAGGTTGTCGCGCACTGCCTGCCAATTCGGCTGCACGATAACGTCAGCAGCGATGCCTTCGGCGGCGAAGTAGCCGAGTTCCTTGGCCACCACGATGGCAGCGCAGTCGGTCAGCTTGATCATGCCGAACTTCAGCGGGCGCTTGAGTTCCAGTTTGTTGGCGATCGCCTTCTTCATGTCCGGGGTTGGATTGACTCGTTCATAAGGCGTGAAATCGGCGGCAACAACGCTTGCCGCGATTGCGGCGGTAAGAATGGCAGTGCGGATCATCGGTGGCTCCTGGTGCGATTCACTAAGCGCAGGCGTGCCAATCGTTCCCTGCACACGCCTGCATCATGATTCACTAGGGGAACCGCTGATCTGACTCGCGCACCCATTCGCTGCGCTCATTTATTACGCAGCAAATCATCCCCGGAGCCTGGCATGTAATGTGCAACAGCCCGTTCGCATGGAAGCCGGCATCATCGGGACAACTGAATCCACCTTTCGCACCGCTTGCCCGTACTGCGGTGTTGGCTGCGGCATCATTCTGCAGGGCAATTCCTTGCACGGCGATCCCTCGCATCAGGGCAGTCGAGGTCAGCTGTGCAGCAAGGGGCGCACTCTGTTACACGCTGCGCTGCGCCAAGACACTCGACTGCTGCGACCGGAATTGCGCCTCACCCGTGCTCAACCGCGACGCACCGTTAGTTGGGACAACGCGATCGGCGAAGTGGCTGCGCGTTTTCGCAGCATCCAAGCCGAGCATGGGCGTGACGCCGTGGCGCTGTACGTCAGCGGACAGTGCCTGACCGAAGAGTATTATCTCGCCAACAAGCTGACCAAGGGCTTCCTCGGCACCAACAATATCGACACCAATTCGCGCCTGTGCATGAGCAGTGCGGTCGCCGGACACAAGGCGACCTTGGGCAGCGACTGCGTACCGGGCTGCTATGAGGACCTTGATCTGGCCGAGACCTGGCTGGTCTGCGGCGCCAACATGGCCTATGCACATCCGATTCTGTTCCGCCGCATCGAAGCGGCCAAGGCCGCCGATCCATCGCGCCGGCTGATCGTAGTCGATCCTCGCCGCACCGACACCGCCGCGGTTGCTGACCTGCACCTCGCCATTCGTCCCGGCAGCGACACCGCCCTGCATCTCGCCCTCGGCCACGAGCTGCTGCGCCTAGGCGCGGTCGATCAGACGTGGGTCGCCGCGCACGCCAACGGCTGGGACGATCTCAGGCCGCTGCTGGAATCCTGGACCCCCGAGCGCGCTGCCATCGCCTGCGGCCTGCGCGCCGACGACATCCGCACCGCGGCCTCATGGTTGACCGGACGACGCTGGATGAGTCTGTGGACCATGGGTCTGAACCAGAGCAGCAGCGGCACTGAGAAGGTCGCCTCGCTAATCAACCTGTCGCTGATCACCGGTACGGTCGGCAGACCGGGCTGTGGCCCTTTTTCGCTGACCGGCCAGCCCAACGCGATGGGTGGCCGCGAGGCTGGAGGTCTCGCCAACCTGCTGCCGGCGCACCGATCGCTGGCTTCCCCCAACGACCGTGCCGCAGTCGAAGATTTCTGGGCCGTCCCGCGCGGTACCATCCCGGCAGCACCCGGCCTGACCGCGGTCGAGCTGATGGCCGCCCTGCGCGAGGGTCGTTGCAAGGCAGTGTGGATCATCGCCACCAATCCAGTCGCCAGCCTGCCGGCCGCGCTCGGCTGTGATGAGGCCCTGCGCAAAGCCGAGCTGGTGGTGGTGCAGGACGCCTATGCCACCGACACCCTGCCATTTGCAGACATCGTGCTGCCCGCGGCAACCTGGCCGGAAAAATGCGGGACGATGACGACCAGTGAACGGCGCGTCCATCTGGTTGAGGAGGCCCGGCCGCCAGCCGGTGAATCGCGGGCGGATTGGCGGATCCTGCGCGACGTCGCCCAGGCGATGGGCTTCGGTACCGCCTTCGACTTCCCCGACGCGGCAGCGGTCTTCGCCGAGCACGCCGCCAGCACGCGTGGTACCGACTGCGACATGAGCGGCCTGTCGCACGCCCTACTGCGCGAGCGCCGCAGCGTGCAATGGCCATGTCCGACGCCGGATCATCCCGGCACCGCCAGGCTGTTCGCCGATGGACGCTTCCCGACCATTGATGCGCGATGCAAACTGTGGATTGGCGAACCAACGGATCGCGCCGAGACGCCAGATGCCGAGCATCCACTCATCCTCACCACCGGCCGCATCCGCGACCAGTGGCACACCCAGACGCGCAGCGGGCTGGTCAGCAAACTCAACCGCACCGAGCCAGCGCCGTTCTGCGAGATCCATCCCGATGACGCCGCCAGCCGTGGCGTCGTCGACGGCATGCTGGTCGAGCTGTCCAGTCATCGCGGCACGTGCCGGGTACGGGCGCGGCTGACCACCGGCATCCGTCCCGGCGTTGTGTTTATGCCAATGCACTGGGGTCCGCTGCTGGGTGGTGCGGAAGGTCGGGTCAACGTGGTGGTCAGCGATCGCCTGGATCCGGTGTCGAAAGAGCCCGATCTGAAGCTTTCAACCGTGCAACTGCGGCGCTTCGTTCCGCCAGCACGACGCATCGTGGTGGTCGGCGGCGGTGCCGCCGCGCTGGCCTTTTGCCGGGCTCACCGCACTGCCTGCCCGTCCGATAGCATAACCGTCCTCGGCGATGAGCCGGAGGCCGGTTACGACCGCGTCCAGCTGCCGCACCTGATCGCCAAAGAACGTACCTGGGACAGCTTACGTCGCCGTTTCCCTGACGGCGTCAGCGTGATTACCAGCGCGCGCATCACAGCCATCGATCGCAACGCCCGCCAGATCGTGGCCAGCGATGGCAGCCGACTGGGCTACGACCACCTCGTCCTCGCCACCGGCAGTAGACCGGCAATGACCGTGCGCGGCCCCGGTGTTCTCGCCCTGCGCAGCCGCACCGACGCCGAGGCGATCGCCGACGATCACGGCCATGCGGTGATTGTCGGGGCTGGACTGCTCGGGCTGGAACTGGCCGCCGCCCTGCAACAGCGCGGCATGCAGGTCACCGTGTTGCAACGCAGCGACCGCATCATGGGCAAACAGCTCGATGCCACGGCCGCTTTCCACCTGACCGCCCTGCTGCGCGGGCAAGGCCTCGACATCCGCCTCGACGCCCGGGTCGAGCGAGTCGAACCCGGCATCGTCGTGCTGACGGACGGCACGCGCCTGGCGGCCGACCGCATCGTCGTCGCGACCGGCACCGAGGCGAACGATCAACTCGCCAGCGCGGCTGGACTGCCCTGCGAGCGCGGCGTGCTGGTCGACGTACAGATGACCACCTCCGATCCCCGCATCAGCGCGATTGGCGAATGCGCTGCGATGATGGACACCAGGACGCTCCATCGCGTCGGCACCACGCCGGGCGCTACCGCTCAAGCCGACGTACTGTCCGCCGCGTTGGCAGGCGATCCGATGGCGCGCTGGCGGCCCATGCCCCTGCCGAACCTGCTCAAGGTCCATGGCATCCAGCTCGCCGCAGTTGGTGAAGTCGAAGAGCGCGACGGCGATGAGGTGATTTGCTTGCACGATGCGCGCCGCCGGCGCTATCTGAAAGCAGTAGTACGCCAAGATCGTGTCATCGGTGCGATCTGCCTAGGCGACCTCGCTCCGTGGCCGCAGCTGCTCGATCTCTGCCAGAGCGGCGTCGAACTCGACGAACTACGCGACCGACTGCTCGCTCCAGGCGGCGGAGGCGGGGCGGTCGAAGGCCGGCTGGTGTGCTCGTGCCTGCAGATTGGCGAGGGGACTATCCTGAAAGCCGCCCAGGCGCATGGCGGCGATGTCGCCAAGGTGTGCAGCTCAACCCGTGCCGGCACCGGCTGCGGTTCGTGCCGGCCCGAAGTGGTCAAGCTATGCGCGGGATCGACCGCGGCGGCAGGCGCCTAGCATCTCCAGCATGGATGAGCTCGATCGCAGCACGGCCCGCGACTTTACCCGCCGTTACGCCTTGGCGCTCGGCCTCGTCGCCCTGCTAACCATCGCCGCGCAGATCGCCGTGCAGCTGGCGCTGCATCGCGCCCGTTCCGATGCTGCGGTGGTCAATCTGGCTGGCCGTCAACGCATGCTGTCACAGCGCCTGACCATGGCCGCCCTAGCTACCGATCGCGATCCGGTCTTTCACGCCACCGTCGCCACTGTCCTGGACGAGTGGACCGCCGCACATGCCCGGCTGACCGTCGGTACTGACTTGGCGAATGCCGGACGTTCCAACAGTCCCGCCGTGCGTGAGGCCTTCAATACCATCACCGCACCGTTCTCCGCCATGTCCGCCGCCGCCTGCGAACCGATCGATGCCGCGGGGCTGTTGCACGCCCAGCGGGAGTTCCTGCCCGGCATGGAACGCGTGGTGGAGCTCTATCGCGCTGAGGCCGAAACCAGAGTCCACCGGCTGATCACCCTCGAACTCAGTCTGTGCGCGCTACTGCTGATCGTCCTGGTGATCGAGGCGCTGGTGGTATTCCGCCCAGCGGTGGCCCGGCTGCGCCAGGCGATTCGCGATCGCGAGCTGTTGCGCGAGCAGGCATTCGCCAATCGCGAGCTCCAGGTCGCAGCCGAGACCGCCCGCAACATTGGCCAAGATCTGCACGATGGACTGGGTCAGACCCTGACCGCATTGTCCTTCCAGGCCAAGGCGGTCGAACAGGGTGCTCCGGCCACCGGGCTTGCCGGCGGACTGGCCGAGGCGATTGCGCAATGCCGCGCGCAAGCCCGGCGTCTCGCCCCGGTCGAGATCCAGGTTGCCGGTCTGGAAGTGGCGTTGCGCGAGCTAACCGACAGCACGGCGCGCGCCACCGGGATTGGCTGCATCCTTGAGTGGACGGCTCCTGGGCCGCCGGCAGCCGCGGGCGGCGACCTGTTTCGCATCTGCCAGGAGGCGATTACCAATGCCCTGCGCCATGGCCAAGCCCGCCACCTCACCGTGCGCTGTGGACCACGTACCTTGGCGGTGATCGATGATGGGCAGGGTGGAACCGCCACCGCCGACGGGGTTGGCCAGCGATCGATGCGGACCCGCGCTGCCCGCCTGGGCGGGACACTGGAGTCCGGCCCGCTGCCCGGAGGCGGCTGGGCCGTGCGACTCGTGCTGCCGTAGCATGACGCAGCAGACACGCCCCCTGGCAGCAGGTAATCCTTCCTGCATGCTGCGCCATGTAACATGGCTATCGACTCCCGCCCCCGTGTCCTGCTCGTCGACGACCATCAACTGGTTCTGTCTCTTATACACATCTCCGAGCCCACGAGACTAAGGCGAATCTCGTATGCCGTCTTCTGCTTGAAA
>ENA-ORBV01008425-ORBV01008425.1-microbial-mat-metagenome-genome-assembly--contig:-NODE-8425-length-17342-cov-4.570576_pt1 | contig 17342 bp, 16 predicted proteins | sample MGYA00237777_ERZ505514 | MGnify/ENA primary metagenome ERZ505514 (study PRJEB26160, sample SAMN06269048) | microbial mat metagenome | isolation source: Oligotrophic lake microbial mat | place...
GAGATCGGGATCCGCCCAAATTTGGATGGGTAAACTTGTCACTGAGAGTGTGACTCCAGCTTTATCGGCCAGCGCCTGCACCACGTTCACGGTTTCACTAATCAAGTCATCCACATGGCAGAATGCTTTTTCCATCTTGACTCTGCCCGACTCAATCCGCTCGATGTCGAGAATGTCATTGATCAAGCGCACAAGGCGATCGGTGCTGTCTACGGCAATTTGGAGCAGTCGTTTACCCTGTCCAGAATCAGGTTTGAGCAAACCGCTCGCTAACATGCCAAGGGAGCCATGAATCGAGGTCAAGGGGGTACGGAGTTCGTGGCTGACCACCGAGACAAATTCATCTTTCATGCGATCGATTTGTTTGCGCTCCGTAATATCTTGCAGAAACACAGTGAACACAGTGCCATGAACTGAATTAAATTTAGAAATCGAAGCCTCGGCTGGAAATTCGGAGCCATTCTTACGCCGACCGAAGATCTCACGCCGCTCCCCCATGCGCCGTGCCTGTACCGGAAAATCTTTAAAGTCTGCCACATGCTGGCGATGGACCTGGGTAAAGCGCGATGGGAGCAATAAGCCAAGCGGTTGTCCAATCACCTCGGCAGCCGCATAACCAAAAATTTTCTCAGCTCCCTGATTAAATAACGTAATTTCCTGCTGGGGGTCGATCGAAATAATGGCATCTTCGGCAATGTCTAGAATGCCAGCAAACTGGGTTTGAGATATCTGGAGATCCGCTTGGGCTTTTTGGCGCTCTCCCAGTTCCTGTTGCAGGCGTTGGTTGACTCGGATTAGTTCGGCGGTGCGTTCGGCAACTCTCAGCTCTAATTTTTTGGCTTCAGTTTGCACCGCTTCCTCAGCTTGCTTACGGCTGGTAATGTCCCTCACCGTACCAAGGATGTGCACCATTTCATCAGCATTGTTGTAGTAAAGTTTGCCTTTCCCTTCAATCCAGTGAATGCTACCGTCAGCCCAGACAACCCGATATTCATGCCAATAATCCGTATGCTCTGCCTGGGCACGCTTCACGGACTGAACCAACGGCTCCCGATCGTCTGGGTGGAGGCAAGCAAGAAAGGTCGCATAAGTGCCGTCGAAGCTGCCGGGAGCCAGCCCAAACAACCGTTCATGCTCCTCAGACCAGATGATTTGGTTGGTTTCAAGATGCCAATCCCACAAGCCCATTTGGGCCGCATCGAGCGCTAGCCGCAGTCGTTCTTCACTCTCTTGGAGAGCCGTTTCTGCCAGGTGGCGATCGCGGCGATTGCGCAAGGCCACAAGGCCATAGGACAAATCTTCTGTCAATTCGACCAGTAAGCGCATTTCGGCTGCATCAAAGGCATCCGGTTCTGTGGCATAAATGTTGAGTGCGCCAAAAGGCTGCTGATATGCCAGTAGCGGTAGGGCGATCGCGGCTGCATACCCCCGTTGGCTAGCCTCCTCTTGCCAAGGTTTGTAGCGCGGCTCGGTCAAAATATTCTGGACGACGGAAGGCTGCCTGGTGCGGATGGCAGTGCCGGTGGGACCTTGTCCTCGCTCTGTATCAGCCCATGTAAGCTGCAAGTGTTGCAGATAGCCAGCCTCATGGCCTGCATGGACAACTGGACGAACGGTTTTTGCCGCATCTTGCTCGATAAAACCAACCCATGCCAGCCGATAACCGCCAACTTCAACAATGATCCGGCAAATCTTTTGCAGCAAATCAAGTTCGTCGGTTGCACGGACTAAGGCTTGATTACAATCCAACACTGTTGTCAGGGTGCGGTTGAGCCGACGCAGCTCTACTTCAGCCTGTTTGCGCTGGGTCACAGGTTGTGGGACAGATGATGGAACAAACATGCCGTCTGTTTGCTGAGGGGCAGAAAGGTCACGCCGAGCAAGATAGTAAAGGAGCGCCAGCAATCCTAAGCTCAGGAGCGATCCGAGGGTAGAAGGGATGATCGTTTGCGCCACTGCTGGCTCATTTTCAGCGATCTGACTGAGAATGCGGTATGAAAGCCAAGCATTTCCAAGGGCTACGACGATCGCGATCGCAAAGCCAGCCGTGAGTTGCTTGGACAGGAATCCGTTCATAATCAAGCCGTTGGAGTGCTCAAAAAAGACTGAGGCGCTTTCGCAAGCTGATGTAACAAGCGACTGCGTTCTAGGCGATTGATGATCCGCGTGACCAGTTCTGGCCCCACGATCGGTTTGTTCACAAAATCATCTGCTCCAACGGAAAAGACCTGATTCACGGTCTCCGCATCGGTATGAGCCGTGAGAAATAGAATCGGCAAACTGCTCCAACGGGTGTCCTGTCGGACAATTTGACAGAGTTCAACCCCACTAATGTGCGGCATTTCGATATCCAGAATCAACAGGTCGGGCGCAGTTGTTTCTAACACCTCCCAAAACTGTTCAGGCTTTGCGAGGGTCGTGACCTTGAGTCCCCAGGGTTCCAGGAGCGATCGCACGATGGCTAACAGGGTGGGATCGTCATCGACCACCATGACCCCCGCTTTTGCGCGATCGGACTGATGCAATACCTGCTTCACTGCCTGCAACACTTGCGCCAGTGGAGCCGTTTTTGGCAAGAAGGTGCGCCCACCCAAACGGGCAGCCTCTAACCGCTCCATTAACGCATCATGTTCGGTAAAGATCACGACCGGAATGGGTGGAACCTGTTTACTCAGCGCCGTGAGAAATGACAAGCTTTCTGCTGCGACTGGAGCAATGGCGGGGTCTAAGAGCACGACAGCCGGCGATTCCAGCAAGTACTGATCTCTGGCTCTGGTCAAGTTCAATGCGACTTCTGCACGAAAACCCCAGGTGGTCGCTTCCGCTATGAGTTGGTTCGCAAGAGGGCGATCGCCATCCACAATCAGCAACAACGGGCGATCGTCTTCAGTTGCAGAGGGTGATTGCGACCCTCCTGGAGAGACGTTATGAGAACGTTCAATCGCTTGACGCAACAACATCACCCATTCCCGCAAGTCTACAGCTTCCGCTTGGCTCAAAGGCTGCTCCGCTTGAAAGAGCCGTTCGATCTGGCGAGCCAGTTGTGATCCCTCCCGCAACCCAAATGTACCGAGCGATCCAGCCAGCGTATGGGCTTCTTGCCGCGCTTGCTGCCGTAAATCCTGATCCAGTGCCTTTTCCCATAGGGCAATGACGGCCCGCTCCAGTACCCCCACCTGTTCACTCACTCGCTCCTTAAAGCGGTGCCAAATTTGATTGACACCTGCCAATGTTTGTTGCTGAGTGGGTGCATGAAGATTGGCAACCAAAGTTTGATCAGCGGTGTCAGGTGTGGAATGTTCAGCATCAGAGGCTTTTGCATTTTTAATTTTTAATTTTGCATCTTCCTCCGTCTCCCTCGCCTTTAACCGATAGCCAATGCCATACATCGTCTCAACCACATCATTCGGCAAGCCAACCGCTTTGAGCTTTTGCCGTAGCCCTTTGATATGGGTTCTCACAGCATCCTCTCCAGGCATTTCCTCATAAGCCCACACATGCTCTAGAATCATGCCGCAACTAAAGACTCGCCGACGATTTCGCAAAAAGAGTTCTAGCAGCGCATATTCCTTGGGAGTGAGTGACAGTGGTGTTGTGCCATAAGTGACTTCACAGTGACTCGGGTCAAGCCGCAAATCGCCCCATTCCAGCACCGGCTGGGCGATCGCTCCACCACGACGTAACAGCGCCCGCACCCGCGCTCCAAGTTCTTCGACATCAAACGGTTTGACGACATAATCATCGGCACCCGCATCCAGCCCGATCGCCTTGTCGTGGCTGCTGTCTCGCCCTGTCAGCAACAGAATGGGCATCTGCAAGCCCTTGTCGCGGATCTGACGACAAAGGCTAATGCCATCCAGTTTCGGAATCATCACATCCAGCAGCACCAAGTCATAGTCAAAGGCTTCAATCAGATCCCACCCCAATTGACCATTGGTGGCAACCTCAACCGCATAATTTTGACTGGTGAAGATCACGGTGAGCGCCTGAGCGACGGGCGCATCATCTTCGATCACTAATATTTTCATGGAGGAAGAGCTTCTAAGCTGATTGCCTGACGCAAGTGCCTCAAAGCCTTGCCCTGCAAGCATTCTGCCATCTACGGCTCAAAGCTTGTTTGAAGATGACTTGCTCGGCTGAAAGCCCCGACCTGCCGTACTGGAGAAATTGGGTTTTCACGAGAAATCAAGGGTTTGAGATAGATGTGTCAGGCAGCCAGGCTTCTAAAGGGCAACGACAAATAATTGCAAGAAGCCAAATGAGCTATAAACCAGGCTTATCTTAAATAAAGAGATACCGAATAAACATAGCCCGGATTTATAAATATAGAAACCCGCAACCAGTTGAAATACTGCCATGCTCCCTTGATCTCGATAGACGTCTCATCCACCCTCCAGGAGTCGTTGGTCGGTTTCCAATCAGTCCGAAGCCGTTTATCCAACTCTGGGGCATCTTTCAGTACCCAGCGATTAAGGGTGGAGTGATCCACATGCACGCCGCGCTCTGCCATCATCTCCTCTAAATCTCGATCGCTCAAGGCGTAACGGCAATACCACCGCACATTCAACTAGATGATCTCTAGCAGAAAGTGTCGCCACTTGAACAGGGATTGGGAAGCCATTTAGATTGATGCCAGAGAATATTAAGCCTTCCTAACTTATCATTTTTGCGACAGAACCCTGGCAGTTAACCTGCTGCGTCAAGTGCGAGCGGCGAAGGGGTTGACGCAAAAGGAGCTGGGTCAAGCGTTGGGACAACCGCAAAGTGTGATTGCTGCCTTGGAGAATGGTAGCCGGACGCTCACTCAGAAGCTGCTCAAGCGTTACGCGCAATGGCTTCAGCTTCCGTAGACAGGCGTGCTTTTTCTGCCTGTTACTCCGGCGTATAAAGGTGCTCTAATGGTTTCCTAAGACTCAGGGTAAAATACAGTTAAGCTTTCTTACCGATCGTTGTCGCCATGTCCCAGAAGTCGCCGTATCACACCCTCAAAGGACTGAAAGAGAAGTCCTATTTTTTGTGGTGTTACCTTACCGACGTTGAGGCGCAGTTTGGGGCGGTGTTTGCGGAGCAGTATGCTCGATTCAAGCAAGCGATTCGCTCCCAGTTTGGCGACTTACGCTATAGAGTCACCTGGGAACGGGCGTGGTCAAGCTTGACCGCTGATCATCTCTGGGAAAATCTGGATGACAATCGGTTTCTCATTCAGCTTTTTACTGAGTTTGCGCCTCAAGAGGGTTGGGACCATCTCATTGCTTTCATCCTAGATCGGTTGCTCCAGAATGGAGAAGCGCTTGACTGCATCAAACGCGGCTTGGAACGTATATTACAATTGTCTCCGAATGCAGAGTTTACAGCGGAGAGAAAGCTTTTTCATGCCGTCCAAGCAGCCCTTGCTAGACAAACCGCTACCGGACGAGCCAGCCTCCCAACTGCCGCTTGATCTGGGGGAACTGACGCGCGTAGAACCTGCGGGCAAGCCTAAGAAAAGCAAGCAGCCACCTGACCCAGCCTTGACTGCGCCAGGTCGGGAGGAACGTGTTAGTTCTAGAGAGGAATTCGTTGCCGCTATTAAAACGTTGGGCGGTGATGCGATTTGCATTCAGCGGGCGACCGGAGCGCTTTATCGGATTGTGTTTGGCATGACAACCGCACAGCTTTACAAGCACCACGGCGCACCGAAAAATGAACGCGACTTTCTACCCATCGTGGTGCAACACCTGATCCAACTCCACGAACTCATCAACGCTGAGAAAGTCCGCAATCATACCCTCCCCACTGGTATGGAAGCGCAAGCGGAAATTAATGAGCATATCCTCGTCGTGGTGCAGAAACAGACGCGCCAGACAGAAATCTATTTGTCAACGCACAAATTATTTGGCAAAGGCACCCTGGTAGCCCAGAAAAAAGCCAGCTCACCGATCACGATTGAGAGTGAGTATGGTCCACTTGACATTCCAGTGCTGGAACTAGAGAACGAATCTGATATCCCTTTTTAGTGGACTCCACGATCGCTACTACTCACCCTCTGTTAATGAAAGCGAGAGCTGCACTTGCACCAGTGGTAGAAATTAGGCTCTTGATGCATCAACTCGACAAACGTTTCCTGCGGCATCCAGAGGATGATGGGAAAAGGGAACTGACGCAATGCGACAATGCGACGTTCGACCAGACCCTGTGCTTCCAGCTCTCGGAGGCGCTGGGTAAGAGTCTTCGTGCTAATACCAGGCAGTGCTTTGAGTAGTTCATGCATCCGTCTATTGCCCCCAAAAAGCTCTCGTAGAACCAGAATCGACCACTTATTGCCCAACAAGTCCAAAGTAAATTGGATGGGACATTGAGTCTCAACGCACTGATTAACTTCTAGTATTGATTCAGTTCATCCAGCAGCGGAAAGCGATTCGAGAGTGTCTCTTTTAAGGATTTTAGGCGCTTTCCAGTACCCTTCTTATGAGTTACAACAAAACATATTATTTCTTTATAACTGCCTCAAAGCCAGATAGGACACCAATGCTTTACCTCAGGTAACTATGAGATAGAGACGGTAACCGACTTGCGGCGGATCGTTGATTCGGGAAAAGATGTTGCTCAGACACGATCAGAAACATCAACCCTATGGTCAGTTCAATGCCCGCGCCTGAATCGGCAGTTCATCCAAACATTAAACCACCCGTTCAAGAAACGCTCTTAACCCCTCGCCTTTACACTACTAATTTTGATGCCGTCGCTCAGATGGATTTATCCGGCCAGATGGCGGAAATGGAAGCTGTTATGGCAGAATTACGCGCTGACTATAACCGCCATCATTTTGTCCGCGATCAGGAGTTTGAGCAGTGTTGGGAACATACTGATGGCGAAACTCGGCGATCGTTCATTGATTTTCTAGAACGTTCTTGTACCTCAGAATTTTCAGGCTTTCTGCTCTTCAAAGAACTCTCTCGTAAGCTAAAAGACCGCAATCCATTGTTATCAGAAGCCTTCAGCTTATTGGCACGGGATGAGGCTTGTCATGCAGGTTTTTTAAATAAGGCGATGTCAGATTTTGGCTTATCGCTGGATCTGGGTTACTTAACAAAAAATCGTACCTACACCTTCTTTCCGCCAGAATGGGTGGTTTACACCGTTTACCTGTCTGAAAAGATTGGCTACTGGCGCTACATTCTGGTCTATCGCCATCTGCAACAGCATCCAGAACATCAAATTTATCCCCTGTTTCGCTACTTCGAGAATTGGTGTCAGGATGAAAATCGGCATGGCGATTTCTTCAAGGTGCTGCTGAGATCGCAACCCCAGCTCTGGAACACCTGGCAATCGCGGCTATGGGCGCGATTCTTTTTGTTGACAGTCTTTGCCACACACACGCTAACCGTACTGGAACGTGCCACCTTCTATCAATCGCTCGGCATTGATCCACGCGAATATAACGAGCAGGTGATTCGGAAGACCAATGAGACGGCTGGACGAGCCTTTCCCAGTGTCTTGAATACCGACCATCCAGAATTTTTCACACGGTTAGACCGCTGTGCGATCGCCAATCAAAAATTGGCAGAAATCTCTAGTCGTCACTGTCCTGGCGTGATCCAATTTTTTCAAAAATTACCCTGGATCGCTGTCATTGGGTGGCAGTTGCTGCGTCTTTACTTGCTGCCCTCGGTTAATGCCGAACATTCCAGAACTGCAATTCATTAGGAGATATTGCCATGAGTAATCTATCGACCCGCCTGCGCGAAGGCACCCAATATTCCCACACTGCCGCTGAAAATACAGCCTTTATGAAGTGCTTTTTGAAAGGCATTGTGGAGCGGGAACCCTTCCGCAAACTGCTGGCAAATTTGTACTTGGTCTATAGCGCACTGGAAGCTGAGCTTGAGCGGCATTGCAGTCATCCTGCGATCGCGCCCATCATCTTTCCTGAACTCAATCGTGCTGCGAATTTAGAGCGAGATCTGGCGTTTTATTATGGCGACAATTGGCGTGAGCAAATTGCTCCCTTACCGGCTGGAACAGTCTACGTCGATCGCCTCCATGCCATCGCCAACACCGATCCCATCTTGCTGATCGCCCATGCCTACACCCGTTACATGGGCGATCTTTCCGGTGGGCAGGCATTGAAAAACATTATCCGTTCTGCTCTGAAATTGCCACCCGATCAAGGCACTGCGCTGCATGAATTTGAGCAACTGCCAACCGTGGAAGCCAAGCGTGCTTTCAAAGAAAAATACCGCGCTGCCTTAAACTCATTGCTATTGGATGAGGCAGAAATTCAACGCATTGTGGATGAGGCAAATTATGCCTTTACTCTCAACCGAGATGTGATGCATGACTTGGAAGCAGATGTAAAAGCCCTGATTGGTGAGCATGTGTTTGAGCTTCTGACTCGCCAGGAAATCCCCGGTGCAACCGAGCGACCACCACATGGTTCTGTGAAAAACCCTGCACTGGAATACAGCATTTAGGGCAATCGGAGAGTGGGAGGGTAAGAGGGTGGGAATAAGCGCATCGTCCCGCTATCTAACCTCCCTGCCCTCCTATCTTCCCACTCTGCCATGCTCCCACCCTGCCATCACCTCATCAGGAGAACACTTGCTCATGCAACACCTGCTGCCCACGGTTCAGTTTGATGCTCAACTGCTACAACAATACGATCAGCCTGTCCCCCGCTACACCAGTTATCCCCCTGCGACCGAGTTAAAACCAGAGTTTGAAACCGTTGATTTTAGAGCCGCGATCGCCGTCAGTAATTATAAGAAAACTCCGTTGTCACTGTACTGTCATATCCCCTTTTGCGATACTGCGTGCTACTTCTGCGGCTGCAATACGGTGATTACGCAGCGTAAAGCAATTGCTGCACCTTATTTAAGCTATCTGGTACGGCACATTCAACAGATGGCGCAACTGATTGATCGCGATCGCACGGTTCACCAACTGCATTGGGGTGGAGGCACGCCGAACTATCTTGCTTTGAACCAGATTGAAACGCTGTGGACAGCCCTTCAGCAACAGTTTCATTTTGATCCAAACGCTGAAATTTCAATTGAAGTGAATCCCAAGTCTCTGGATCAACAGTATCTTTTCTCTTTGAAGAACCTGGGCTTTAACCGAATCAGTTTTGGCATTCAGGACTTTGATTTAAAGGTGCAGGAAGCTGTGAATCGGGTGCAGCCAGAATCGATGCTGTTTGATGTGATGCAGTGGAGTCGGGATGCAGGCTTTGAGAGCGTGAATGTGGATCTGATTTATGGACTGCCGTTTCAAACCCTAGAAACGTACCGCGATACCATTCGCAAAACCATTCAACTCGATCCCGATCGCATAGCGATGTTTAACTTTGCCTATGTACCGTGGCTTAAACCAGTCCAGAAACGCATTTCTCAAGCGGCATTGCCCTCACCGACTGAAAAGCTCAAGATTTTGCAAATGGCGATCGAGGAATTGACCCAGCACGGGTATCAGTACATTGGCATGGATCACTTTGCCAAGCCGGGTGATGAACTGTCTGTTGCGCAACGGGAGGGACAGCTCCACCGTAACTTCCAAGGCTATACTACTAAGCCAGAGTCCGATCTGATCGGCTTTGGGGTGACAGCCATTAGTATGTTGAACGATGTTTATGTGCAGAATCACAAACATCTGAAAGACTTTTATCGGACGATCGATGCAGAGAAATTGCCGATCGAACGCGGTGTCACCTTAGATCAAGACGACATCATTCGGCGCACGGTGATTATGGAGTTAATGTGTCAATTTCAGCTCTCACCGGATGACATTGAAGAAAAATATCATCTTGGCTTTGACCTAGATTTTGAGTCGTATTTTGCTTCCGAAAAATTTCAACTGCGCCGACTCGAAGCAGACGGGTTAATCAGGCTTTCTTCCAATCATGTGGAAGTCACACCTGCGGGACGTTTGCTAATCCGCAATGTTGCATCGGCATTTGATGCCTATCTCAGGCAGAATACCACCTCTAGTTTCTCCAGAGCCGTCTGAGAGCAGGGTGGAGCGGGAACGGGTGAGGACGTGGGAAACGAGACATCTATTCATCCACCCTTCTTCACTCATCTTTAAAAAGGATATTCATCTTCCCCATTTCCTCTTCCAAATTTATTAACTCGATCACTCACGTGTGGGGCTACCGTACCTGCCATATCGATGACAACTCCCGTAATCTCTGGTGGGCGGATATTCTCACCTAGGGCGAAGGTTGGCACAATAACCATCACGCTTATCCGAATGTGGCAAAAGCAGGCTGGCGCTGGTGGGAATACGACCCCACTTGGTGGGCAATTTGGCTGTTAAAACGCTTGGGTATCGCCCGAAAAGTGGTAATGCCACCGACTGCAAATGGCCAGCCTTAAATCATCAATAGCGGGGCAATCTGAAGCGATGTCTACGATCACTCAACCCTTTACCTCTGTCTACGGTCCAGTGCAATCCTGGCGCTTTGGGCGATCGCTGGGCATTGATCCCATTGGGGCAGTGTCTACTTGCTCCTTTAACTGTGTGTATTGTCAGTTAGGCGAGATTCAACATCAACGCTGCAACCGCCAGGTTTTTATCCCGACTCAGACCATTCAACAGGATCTGCAAGCTTTCCTTGTCTGCCCGGCAAACACGATCACCCTCAGTGGTAGTGGTGAGCCGACTTTGGCACAGAATTTAGGAGAGATTCTAGCGATGGCAAAGGCGATGACGATGAAACCCATTGGCGTCTTGACCAACGGTAGTTTGTTGAGCGATCGCTCGGTGCGTGAAGAACTGGCGATCGCCGAGTGGGTCGCGGTCAAAATGGATGCGATTTCTGCCGACTCGTTCCGTCGTATTAATCGCCCAATGCCAACCCTAAAGCTCCAAGACATTTGGGCAGGTTTACTGCAATTTCGCCAAATTTATGCGGGACACTTAGCCATTCAGACAATGTTACTCACGCCCTGGAGCGATCGCGATCAAGCAGAGTATATCCACCAGATGCAAGTCTTACGACCAGACGAAATCCAACTCAACACGCCCACTCGACCGCGATCGCTGACGCATCAATTAATTGCACGAGGCAATCATCCGCCCGATGCTTGCCCGTATCCAACCCAGCCATTAAAGCCAGTCAAGGCTGACGTGCTCCAGCAGTTGGGCGATCGCATTGAAAGTGTGATGGGAATTCCAGTGCGTTACCCATTGTTAAAACAGGAGAGAGAACAGTGGTGAAGCCTCAGCCAGTGAACCCTGACTTGAAGCTGTTAGAAATTCTCCCTGGCTATCTCAACATCATGGGCTATGTCGATGAGTCAGAGGTAAATGGACCCGGTTGTCGAGCCGTGATTTGGGTGCAGGGTTGTCTGCGGGAGTGTCCGGGCTGCTTTAATCCTGAGTCCTGGTCGTTTGAGATCAAGCAACTAATCGCCGTTGATACCCTTGTCCAGCAGATTCTCAGCAACCCTCGCAACCAGGGTGTTACCTTCTCTGGTGGAGAACCCTTCTGGCAAGCACCCGCCCTGGCAGAGGTAGCACGTCGAGTCAAAGCTGCTGGCTTAAATGTCATGTCGTTTACTGGCTTCACGCTAGAGCAACTGCAATCAGAACAGGCACCCGCTGAGGCTGAAGACTTGCTAGAACAACTTGATATTTTAATTGATGGTGTCTATGTGCAGCCCCTAGCGATCCACTCACCCGACTCTCTCGTCTCTTCTAGTAACCAGCGGGTGCATCTCTTCAATCCCGCTTTTAAGGATCAACTCACTTGGGCCAGTGATCAAATGGAAATTCATATTCTGAAAGATGGTAGTCGGATTGTCACCGGTTACCGGGGGCAAATGAATTTAGCAGAGGAGACCCGATGAACTCCTGATTATTTGCACCGAATCCTGCTTTTTGAACCAACTAATCCAAAGGAATCCATGACACCACTTCCCTCGCTCCAAATCGGTCAACATACGGCTCGCTATCCTATCATTCAGGGCGGCATGGGTATTCGCATTTCCGGGGCACAGCTTGCCGCTGCCGTAGCCAATACGGGCGGCATCGGGGTGATTTCTGCTGTCGCTTTAGGACTAAACTCTCCCTATTTCGATATCACCCAGCCCAATGTTCGGAAGCGCAGGGAACAGTTTTTTGAAGCCAATCGACTTGCATTGATTGATGAAATCAAAAAAGCCCGAACTTTAAGCCCTGAAGGTATTCTGGGTATCAATGCCATGGTCGCCGCACAAGATTATGAAACCTTGGTTCGCACGGCTGCTGAACAGGGCGTGAACGTAATCATCTCTGGAGCTGGATTGCCGCTGCAACTGCCAGAATATACTGCGGGGCATCCAGGAGTGGCATTGGTGCCGATCGTGTCTAGCACTCGTGCGGCTCGCATTATTTGTCGGAAGTGGGAACGTCAGTATGGACGACTACCCGATGCGTTTGTCGTGGAAAATCCTAATTCGGCAGGTGGGCATCTGGGAGCTAAATTGGAGGAGTTGGGCGATCGCGCCTTAAACGCCGAACAGGTCATCCCAGAATTAGTTGCCTATTTGCAGCAGGACGTGGGTCAAACCATTCCCGTGATTGCCGCCGGTGGGGTGTGGGATCGCTCAGATATTGACCGGATGTTGGCGTTAGGAGCCAGTGGTGTACAGATTGGAACTCGCTTTATCACCACTGATGAATGTGATGCCCATATTCGTTACAAAGAATTTCACCTCCAAGCTCAACCAGACGATGTGGTGATTATTGCCAGTCCAGTCGGCATGCCGGGACGGGCACTGCGAAATGCCTTTGTGGAAAAGGCGATCGCAGGTTCCCCAGACTTGGAAAAACGATGTTTGTTTAATTGTCTCCATGCCTGCAAATGCCGGGATGAACAGCAATCCTTCTGCATTGTTCAGGCTTTAGATAAAGCGGCACGAGGAGATATTGAAAATGGACTGGTGTTTTCGGGGAGCAATGCCGGACGTGCCCAGCGCATGATGCCTGTTGCCGAACTGATGGCAGAGTTAGTCGTGCCAAAACTATGCCACGATGATAGAACTGAAGCGATCGCTTCTAGGCAATTTGCAGGGTAGAGTTTTAGTGGAAGAAGTTCTCCTATTTACCCCACAGACATTGGCGGGATTAGGGTGAAACCTAATCAATAAAAACCATTTCAGGAGGAATCCATGCAACTCACCATAATACGGATCACGGCCAGGTAGATAAACGTCTCTGAGGTTTCCGGCAATAACTCATAGTCTCTGACTAATCGCCGTGATCTTTTTGCCGGCATCGAAGCCCACCGATTGATGGGCTATGGCCGCACTTTTGACACTTTGACTATCGATCATCGCTTCCGTACGCCCTTGGCGGAGCGAAGCTCTAGGACTCGGCTTTCGATCCCGCTCAATCCGCGTCCACTCTCGCAGATGGTCGTGAATCTTCAGCCATGTCCCGTCTTTGTGCCAGTTGCGAAAGTAGCTGTACACCGTTTGCCACGCTGGAAAGTCTCCTGGTAGCGATCGCCATCGGACTTCCTCCAGCAACACATAAAAAATTGCGTTCACAAATTCATAGTCATTCCCAGTCACCCGCCGCAGATAACCTCAGATACTTAGCAGATAACCTCTTGGCGGTCGGGGTGTCTTAGGGTTGTTCTACGGCGATCGCAGCATTTTTCTAGTGTTTCAACACAATTCGATATCGAGCTTTTCCTGCTTCAAGATGAGCGATTGCTTCATTCACTTGACCAAAATCAAAAGTCTCCGTGACAGGTTCAATCCTATGACGAGTTGCAAAGTCAAGCATTTTTGCAGTTGTTGTCGGGCTACCAAGAGGACTGCCCGATAAGGATTTTTGCCCAAGGATTATGGGGAACGCACCCATCTGAATCGCATTCGGTACGATTCCAACAAAATGTAACCGTCCTTTGGGACGCAGCGCGTTAATGTATATTCCCCAATCTAGATCTGCATTCACAGTTGAGAGAATGAAGTCAAACGAGTTGGCAACTTCCTCAATTGCTTTAGTATCGCGAGAGTTGACGAAGTGAGTGGCTCCCAACTCACGGGCTTCAGACTCTTTATCAGGATTTGTCGAAAACGCAGTGACATCACATCCCCAAGCTTGTAGGAACCGTAGAGCCATGTGTCCCAAACCGCCAATGCCAATTACACCGACTTTATCAGTTGGCTTCACGTCGAACTGAACAATTGGGTTAAACACGGTAATGCCACCACAGAACAGTGGTCCTACCTTAGCTGGATCGATTCCTTCTGGCAGAAGAGTGACCCACTCTTCATGTGCTCGCACTTTATCAGCAAAGCCTCCGTAGCGACCGACGATAGTTTGCTCTGCTGTTAGACACAAGTTGTGATCGCCTGACATGCACCACTCGCAATGCATACAAGAATGGGAAAACCAACCTAATCCAACTCGCTGACCGATTTTAACGGTTGTCACGCGATCGCCAACGGCTGCAATGGTTCCGACTACTTCATGACCAGGAATCAGGGGATACTGGCTAATGCCCCAGTCATTTTTTAGCATACTCAAGTCGCTGTGGCAGATCCCACAGTACTCGACATTGATTTCTACTTCTTCATCTTTTAGCGCACCTGGATCATATTCAAATGGCTCCAGTAATCCGCCTGCTGTTTTGGCTGCATAAGCGTGAATCATGCTTGTTTCCTTCCTGAGTGTATTCAGACTAACAGATAACCTCTCGGCGGTCGGGTGCATTGGGGTTGTTATGCCGCGTTTCTACGGTGCTAAGAATCACCTGTGGCTGGTTTTATCAACTCGCTTTCACGGTTCATACGCTTCACTACGATGGGCGATCGCCACAACAAACACCTGAACCAATTCATCATCTACCGAATAGAGTACTCTGTAGTCCCCGGTACGGTAGCGATAGTAGCCTGCATAATCTCCCTTGAGGGCTTTGATGTTAGGGTGTGACCGGGGAGTTTGTTCTAGCTGCTGCAAGCATCGGGCAATTTTCTTCGCTAGGGCTTTGTCGGCATTGACGTAAACTTTTTGGGCATCAGGATGGAGAAGAACTTCATACATCAGAGCGAAGAGTTCTCCAACTGGTGTATTGGGCTTTAGGAGTCGCTTGAGTTTGCTTAATTCGTTCTAATAGCCCAGGAATTGCCAAAAGTTCCTGAGTTGCAGCCTCACTTTCAGCATTTGCCAGGTAAGCTGCAAAATCAGCAAGCACCTGTAATCGCTCTGGCGATAGTTGCTTGAGTGACTCATTAAGCTGACGCTGTAGCTCCGTTACGGATGTTGCGTCCGCCGACTCAGTATCCTCCATTGGGGAGTTATTTGTAGTATTCATGCCTGCTCTTCAACTTCCAGCTTTAGTGCCTATTTTGAACCTCCCCAGCGCTAAAGCGACGGGGATTCCTGCCCACCAAATGAGGCCACAGCGGGACATTCAAGTATCCCTCTAGACCCTCAAAACTACTGCCAGTACGAGAGGCATAGCAATCGGGCTTACGTTTTGTTTTGTGCTTTCTGAGTCCACCACAACGCCAGTTAGGTACGCTCAACATCCTGCCATTATTTGCCCTTTAACTATTCCGAATCAAGTCGGATATGTCCGTTGCCGGGATTGCTCCGTACTAGGATGCTTCAACACGTAGATGGTTATTCTTAATCGCTATGTCTATTTTATCACTGCGGCTGAAGCCGCACAATCGTTTCTAGGCGGCTAAAGCCCGCGACCGCTTACATCCCCATGTCTGAAGCCAGGGGCTTTAGCTCGTTTTTCGGTAAAATGTAAAACAGTAAACCGTGGGGAACATTGTCTAATTACCCGCATGTTACGCACGTAATACACGATCTTTAATTAAATTATTGCGGCGTATCTATCTTTTTCAAATCTTTACTCCCTTGAACACGTTCGAGTAACGCTATACCTACTGGAGTCATCCATGCCATCTCGTCACCATCATACATTGGTGCACCTGCGATAAGCCCAAGCTTATACAGCTCACTGTATATGGACGGATCGACACCATCCATTTTCTGATACCAAATTAATGTAAAACGCATTATCTATCTTGCGTTTATACAAACCTTCTAATGCCTCAAGCTGAATCGGGCTGATTACTTTTGGCGCATCTCCAACCAGAAAAGGCTCTTTAGCCATTGCAAGACGTTTTATTAAATCTGGCTCCTTGGCGATCGCTTCAGCCCTCTCCTGTACCTTGGCTACAACTTGGGATTCGAGTTCAAAATGTCCCATCTTGAGCTTGAGATTCCTCTGTTTCTTTTCATCAAGCGGTAAGAGTGTGAGCAAAATGCTTGTCAAAGGTTTTTTGAAAAATATAGATATCGTGAGGATGGTGAATGGCCACACCAAATCCTTAATAAGCCCAATAACTTCTTTAACGACATCCATAAGAAATTAAAGAAAACCGACTTAATCACAGACAAGTATATCTTTGAAGTTTAACCTTACCAGCCTGGTTGAGCCGCATAACGTTCCTGGTCAGCGGCTGGCAGAGACTTTGCAGCACCGCAAGCGGGGTTGGGTCAGTCCGCTGCACCAGGGTTGTTATGCGGCGTGTGGCTCACAGCTCAAAATTATTCCTCGACGAAGACAGCAAGATGTATAGAGCGCAAGGGTTCCGATTTTTTTGGTCGATAGAGGTTACAATCGAAGCTAGGAAGCATGTGGCTGTAGGACTCGGAAACTATGCAAATCCAGCAAATATCTGTTAGTGGTCTATTTGGTATTTTTGACCATGTGGTTCCATTGAACACGAATGAACGCATCACAATCATTCATGGTCCGAATGGATTTGGCAAAACGGCAATGCTGAGGCTTCTGAATGGATTTTTCAATTCTCGATACTCAGTGTTTCAAGCCATACCATTTGTCAATTTCCGAGTTGAGTTTGACAACGACAGTAGCATTGAAATAGTAAATATCTCTGAGGACTCGGAAAAAACGAAAAAAATCAATCAGGTAACTTTCAATTTTTATGAGCCTAATGCAAAAAAAGTTTCTTTTACTCCAGAGAGTGTAAAGGATCGTTCTGGTATAGAGTTCTCAATTGATATTTTAGACGAAATAGTTCCTGGACTGAGTCGATTTGATGCTAGAACTTGGCGATATATCCCTACTGATGAAACCCTTTCGCTAGAAGAGGTTATGGAGCGTTTTGAAGACTTTCTACCTCCAAAGGTAAGAAAATTGCGAGGAGAGCCTGACTGGCTAGAAAGTTTGAAGAGTAGTATTTACGTTCGCTTGATAGAATCACAGCGATTATTAAACATTATCCCCAGACGTTCTTCTAGACCGTCTTCGGGAGCATCTTCAATGTTGCCAACAGTCTCTGCCTATTCTGATGAACTTGCAAAACTTATGCGAGATAAATTTACTG
>ENA-ORBV01008428-ORBV01008428.1-microbial-mat-metagenome-genome-assembly--contig:-NODE-8428-length-17339-cov-12.779979_pt1 | contig 17339 bp, 14 predicted proteins | sample MGYA00237777_ERZ505514 | MGnify/ENA primary metagenome ERZ505514 (study PRJEB26160, sample SAMN06269048) | microbial mat metagenome | isolation source: Oligotrophic lake microbial mat | place...
CCAGCTTTGCGATCGGACGGCCCAACCGGCGGCCTTCGGCCGTCTTTCGCCCTCTGGCGGCACTTTGCGACCACGGGCGTCCCTCGTTGACCTGTTCAAGGTCTGCCTGTGGATCCCGCGGCCGCAAAGCACCACCAGACGACGACTTGGGCTCGTCTGCTCGAAAACCTGGGGAATAACCCGAGCTAGCGTTCTGTCGCGAGTCCGCTGAGGTTGCGCTCGAGCAAGCCGAGTTCCACGCGGTACTCGGTGGCGCGGGCTTCCTCGGCCGCAATCAATTCCGGGTCGGCGTTGGCGCGGAAACCGTCATTGCCGAGCTTCTTTTCGACACCGGCCAGGGCGATGCGCGCTTTTTCGGCGCGCTTCGTCAGCGTTTCGACGAGCCGCGCCGTGTCCGCGCCCGCCTCCAGCACGAGGAACACCTCGACCTGACCGCAGACCTCCGCGGCCGATTGCGGCGGGCGCGCGGCCACCGCTTCGACGGACAGTTGACCGAGGTAACCCAGTTGGACGAGCCGCGGCGAAAGCTCGCGCAGCACGTCAAGGTCCTCCGCGCGCGGCGCGACGAGCACCGCGTCGAGCTTCGCCCTGTCCGCAGACTGCGTGAGGGCGCGCAGGTTGCGCAAGGCGCGCACAACATCCTGCAGCAGCGTCAACTGACGTTCCGCCTCGCTGTCCGTCGCAAGGCCGGTGCCATCAGGCCAGGGCGCCACGGCGAGCAAACTCGGCGGCGTCACCCCAAGCGCTTGGTGGAGCTTGTCCCACAACACCTCGGTCAAAAACGGCACGACGGGATGCAATAGCGCCAGCGTGTCGCGCAACGCACGCGCGAGCGTGGCGCGCGCGGCAATCGCGCTATCCGGGTTCTCGGCGTCGTCGAGCCGCCCTTTGACGAGCTCCAGGTACCAATCGCACAGGTCGTTCCACACAAATCGATACAGCCCCGTGGCGGCATCGTTGAAGCGGTATTGATCGAGCGCTTCCGTCACCTCGCGGCGCGCGTTTTCAAGGCGCGCAAGGATCCAGCGGTCCTCGAGTTCAAGGCGCAATCCCGCCACTGCGAACCCGTGGGCACCATCGGCCGGACTGAGCCGCGCCAACGCAAAACGCGTTGCGTTCCAGATCTTGTTCGTGAAACGCCGCCCCTCTTCAAAGCGATTTTCCGACAGCCGCACGTCCTGACCCTCGCGCGTGAGCATCATCAGCGAGTGGCGCACCGCGTCCGCACCGTACTGCTCGATCATGTCGATCGGGTCGATGCCGTTCCCCGCGCTCTTGCTCATGCGCTTGCCCTTGCCGTCGAGCACCGTCGCGTGCACGTAGCAGACGCTGAACGCAGTGCGGCGCTCGGGCGGCAGGGTGTCCACGAACTCGTGGCCGGCCATGATCATGCGCGCAACCCACAGGTAGATGATCTCGCGCGCGGTCGAAAGGAACTGGGTGGGATAGAAGCGGCGCAGATCGGCCGTGTTGTCGGGCCAACCCAGCGTTGCAAACGGCCACAACCACGAACTCGCCCACGTGTCGAGCACGTCGGGATCCTGGCGCACGATCGGCTTGCCACTGATCGGGTGCGGAGCGCCGATTTCGAGGTCCGTCGCACTGCCGACGGGCAGATCGTCGGCGTCGTACCAGATCGGGATGCGGTGCCCCCACCACAGTTGGCGGCTGATGCACCAGTCCTGCACATTGTGGAGCCAGTCGAGGTAAACCTTCGTCCAGCGCTCCGGCCGCAACACGAGGGACTTGTCGTCGACCGCCGCGATCGCGGGGCCCGCGAGTTCGCGCATGGACACGAACCACTGCTCGCTCACGAGCGGCTCGATGACGGATTTCGAGCGGTCCGAGAGCGCGACGCTGTGTTTGATGTCCTCGACCTTTTCGAGCAAGCCGAGCTCGTCCATCGCCTTCACGACCGCGTCGCGCGCTTTTTCGCGGCTCAAGCCGGCGAACGGGCCCGCCGTCGGCGCCATTTTGCCGTCCTTTTCGATCACGATCACGATCGGCAGCCGGTGCCGCGCTCCGCGTTCGTAGTCCGCGGGATCGTGGCCGGGTGTCAGCTTCACCGCGCCCGTGCCGAACGCGGGGTCAACCGTGTCGTCGGCGACGATCGGGATGCGGCGCCCAAGGAACGGCAACACCACGTGTTTGCCAACGAGCTTGCCGTAACGTGCATCGTCCGGATGCACGGCAACACCCGTGTCGCCGAGCATCGTTTCGGGCCGCGTCGTTGCAACAACGAGATGTTCGCCCGCGGCCCCCTCGATCGGGTAACGCAGGTAATAGAGCTTGCCCTTGCGCTCCTCGTATTCGATCTCGTCGTCGCTGATCGCGGTCTCGAGCACACAGTCCCAATGGACGAGCCGCGCGCCGCGGTAGATCAGCTTCTTTTCCCACAGCCGCAGGAACGCCGTGCGCACCGCACGCGACAGGTCCTCGTCCATGGTGAACTTGGTGCGGGTCCAGTCGCAGGACGCGCCGAGTCGGCGGTACTGCTCGAGGATCATGTCGCCGTGTTTTTGCTTCCACGCCCAGACTTCGGCGAGAAACGCGTCGCGGCCGAGGTCGTTGCGCGTCAAACCGCGCTCGGCGTAGAGCTTTTTCTCGACGACGGCTTGGGTTGCGATGCCCGCGTGGTCGGTGCCGGGTACCCACAGCGCGTCGTACCCCTGCATGCGCCGGAAGCGGATGACGATGTCCTGCAGCGTGCCGTTCAAGGCGTGCCCCATGTGGAGCACCCCCGTCACGTTCGGCGGCGGAATCATGATCGTGAAGGGCTGCGCGCCCGGTCGGGGCTGCGCCGGCGGCGTGAAACAACCCGCGTCGAGCCAGGTTTGGTACGTGGCCGCTTCGTGGGCCTTCGGGTCGTAGCGTGAATCGATTTCCATGGCGCGTGCGGGGTAGAGGGGCGAGCCACTTCAACGGGCGCGCCCCCCAGGGTCAAGGCGCGCCCCCTGGTCGCGACGCCTAGCGTGCGCGCGCGAGTGCGTGCGCGGGATGAAGCGGTTCGTGCGTCACAAGCGCCCTCAGGCGGTGGGTCGCAAGGCTGGTGTCCGCGGGGCGCGACTCCGCGCCGCGTGCGCTGCGCGGCCCCCGGTCGAAGGGCCACGGCGGTGCACCCACAATCAGTTCGCCCAACTCCGCCCGCGAAAGACGTTGCGGTCCGGGCAGGTGAACGATGCCGGTCGCCGCTCCCGCCACCAGTTCCACGAGCAGCCGGGCCGCGTCCTGAACATCGAGGGGCGTGCGCCATTCGTCCTCGAACAAAAACGGGCGGTCGCCGCGCCCGATTGCCGCGCGCAGACTGTCGCTCGCCCCGAGGCCGCGGCCGCGCGAGTCGCCAAAAAGCAGCGGCAGGCGCGCGACCAACGCCGCGGGGTCCACGCACAACAGCGCCGATTCGCCCGCGGCTTTGGTGGAGCCGTACACACCGACGGGCGCCGGGGGCACGTCCTCGTGGAATCCGCCGTCGGGTGGCGGCAGCGCGCCAAAGACCTGGTCCGTCGACGCCCAAACCACGCGCACACCCGCGTCGTGGGCAAGCGCCCCAAGCTCCGCCGGAAGCGCCACATTCAGGCGGGCTGCGCGTGCGGGATTGCGCTGCACCTCTTCGGCGCGCGCGACCGCGGCGAGCCCGAGGACCGCGGCGGGTGTTTCGCTCGCAAAAAGGTCCACCACGCTCCTTTCAGCCGCCAGGTCCGCGCGCACCCAGCGGCAGGCGCGGCGCGCGGCCGGTGAGAGCGCGGCCGACGCCTCCGCGCGCGCGATCCCAACGACGTCGAACCCCGCCGCGAGGCCCGCCTCCACGGCGTGCACTCCGACAAAACCGCTGGCGCCCAGCACCCACAACACCGGCCGCGCAGTCGGCCACATAGTGGGTCCGCCGCTCCCCTCGCCGCGGTCCGCTGTGCCCCTATCACCCACCCCTTGGATCCTGCGGGGCGCGGGGCCGCGCCGCAAGCGCGCGCTGCGGCGAAGCGCACCGCTGCAGCACTCCTGTGCGCGGGCCGCGGCCCCCGCCCCGCTACCATGGCCCGCAGCGATGCCGCCCCGCGCCCTCCAACCCGCCACCAACGCCACCAACGCCTCCGTGCCGCGCCCATTCGCGCCCGGCGAGCCGTTCGGTGCGTTTGGACGGAGCGCTCCCTACCACCGCGCGCTCGTCGTGGCGAACCCGGTCGCGGGGCGCGGGCGGGGTCAGGCCGCGGGCGTGGAACTGGCCACCGCGCTTGCCTCCCTCGGGATCGCGACGGACGTGCACCTGACTACCTGTCGCGGTGATGCCCAAGCCCATGTGCGCGCGTGCGATGGCGCAACCGACCTCGTGTTCGCGGTGGGTGGTGATGGAACCCTGGCCGAAGTGCTCGAGGGTGTCGCAGGACGCCCCACGACCGTCGGCCTGTTGCCCTTGGGCACCGCGAACATGCTCGCGATGCAGTTCGGGCTGCCGCGCGACATTCCGCGCGTGCTTGAGGCGGTGGCGGGCCGCCGCACGGCCGAACTCGACGTTGCCCGCGCCAACGGCGCCATTTGTTTCCTGTGCGCCGGTGTCGGAATCGACGGCTGGGTCGTGCGCGAAATGGAGCGCCGCCGCCGTGGCGCGATTTCGAAATGGGCCTATGTCCGGGCGCTCGCGAGCGTGTTGTCGAACTACTCCGCGCCCGAACTCGAACTCGAAGTCGACGGTCAAGTCATCGACGGCCGATTCGGGTTTGTGCTGATCGGGAACCTGCGCCTTTACGGCGCGTATTTCCGCCTCGCCGCGGACGCGCTGCCCGCCGATGGCCTATTCGAGGTCTACGCGATCCCGCGCGCTGATGTGCCGGGCCTGCTCGCCCTGGGCATGCGTGGGTTCTTCGCGCGCCTGCCCGGTCGGCGTGGCAGGCTGCTGCGGGGTTCCAACATCGCCGTGCGCAGCGCTGCCCAAGTCGCCGTGCAGGTCGATGGCGACTACCGCGGCGAAACGCCCCTTGCGCTGCGCGTGGAAAGCGAGCGCCGCCGCATCCTGATCCCGTGACTGCATTACCCAACTCCCCGCCAACTCAGCCAACCCGTGAGCGCCGCACCCACTTCGCCGTCCTCCACCCCGCCGTCATTCGCTCCCGGCGCGCCCGCCGCGGCGGTCCAACTGTCGGGCGGCACGTCCCTTGGCGGCGGTGGACCGCTGTTCCTGATCGCAGGTCCCTGCGTCGTCGAGAGCCGCGACCTAACCCTGCGCATCGCCGAAACCTTGGCGGGCATCGCACAAGCGCGCGGTCTTCCGCTCGTCTTCAAAGCAAGCTTCGACAAGGCCAACCGCACGTCGATCGGCTCGGGCCGAGGGGTGGGCATGGAGGCCGGCCTCGACGCGCTTGCCGCAGTGAAGTCGCAGCTCGGCCTGCCGGTTTTGACCGACGTGCACTTGCCCGAACAGTGCGCACCCGCGGCGGAAGTCGTCGACATCCTGCAGATTCCGGCGTTCCTGTGCCGTCAAACGGACCTGTTGCTGGCCGCGGCCGCGACGTCAGCGGCCGTCAACGTCAAAAAGGGGCAGTTCCTCGCGCCCTGGGACATGCAGCACGTCGTGAAAAAGATCGCCGGCGGGGGCAACACACGCACGCTTGTGACCGAGCGGGGCACCAGCTTCGGCTACGGCCGCCTGGTCGTCGACATGACGGGCTTCGACGAACTCGCGCGCATCGGTTGCCCGGTGGTGTTCGATGCCACGCACTCGGTGCAGCGCCCGGGTGGTGCGGATGGACGCACCGGAGGTGACCGCGAGCTCGTCCCGGCGCTGGCGCGGGCCGCAGTGGCGACCGGCCATGTGGACGGCCTGTTTTTCGAAGTCCACCCAGACCCCGACAGTTCCCCATCGGACGGCCCCAACATGCTGCGTCTCGACCGCTTCGAGGACATCCTCGACTCGATCCTCGCCGTGTACCGCGCGGTGCGCGGTCCGCGCGCGCGCTAACCGTCTGCGAGGTCAGGTCGCATTTGTCGCACCCCAGCGGGGAAGCGTCACGACGAACGTGCTGCCGTGGCTCTTGCCCGCGCTGCGGGCGACCACCGTGCCACCATGCGCGTGGACGAGGTCGCGCACGACGGCCAAGCCGATGCCCAGGCCCGAACGATCGTGAATGGCGGCCTGCCGGCTCTGGACGAAGAGGTCGAAAACGTGCGGCAGAAGATCGCCTGCGATCCCGACACCGTTGTCGGCCACCACGACCTCAACCGTTTCGCCGAGCACGCGCAGCTCCACCGAACACTCACCGCCTTTGGGTGTGTGTTTGGATGCGTTGTCGAGCAGATTGAGGAAGACCTGGGTGAGGCGCATCGCGTCGCCGTCCACGAGCGCCAGCACGTTCGGAAGTTGCAAGTGCAGCTCTTGAGCGCGAATCTCGAAGTTGCGCTGGGAAGCAATCACCACCGTGCGCAGCACCCCGTTCAGGTCGATCACGGTGCGCTCCACCTTCAACCCACCCGTCGCCACACGCGAGCCGTCGAGCAGGTCGTCGACCAGCCGCGCCATGTGCTTGACCTGTCGCTGGATCGTCTCTTGGATTTCCACCAGCAATTCGGGTTCTTCGCGCGTGCGCCCGAGGAGCTCCGTCGCGAATCGAATGGGGTTCAAGGGGTTTCGCAGTTCGTGGGCCACAACCGCCAAGAACAAGATGTGGCGGCGGTGTTCCTCGCGCGAAGTGCGCTCCAGTTCCTCGGATTGGAGCACCGCGGCGATCAATTGGTCGTTCGCTTCGCGCACATTGACCAACGTGGAGAGAGCACCCGGAAGCGAGGGGTTCATGGTCACGCGGCGCGGCGTCGAGGGCACCGCGTCGGCGCTGTAGAACCTCACCTGCCCTGGCCCACTGCGTTTTGCGCTGTACATCGCCTCATCCGCATGGCGAATAAGTTGATCGGGTTCGTCGCCGTCCTCGGGATAAGACGCGATTCCAATACTGAGCGAAAGTCCCTGAAGCGCGTCCCCGCTCCGCCCAGGGCCGTTCAGCGCGTCTTGCATCTTCTTCGCGACCAGGCCCGCGTCGGTCCGGTTCTCCACATCGGTGAGCAGCACCAAAAACTCGTCCCCGCCGTAGCGACCCACCGTGTCCGAGCCACGCACGGCGGACGCGAGCCCCCGCGCGACGAGCCTCAGGATGTCGTCGCCTAACGCGTGGCCCCGAGTGTCGTTGAACGCCTTGAAGCCGTCGATGTCGATGAAAAGCACGCACAGGCGCTTGCCGCGCCTGCGTGCGATTTCGATCCCGTTCCCGAGTCGGTCGAGCAAGAGCACTCGGTTGGGCGTGCCCGTGACCGGATCCCGGTGGGAGCATTGCGACGCCGCATTGAGACTGTCGAGCGCGGTCTCCGCGATCGCCTCAGCGGCCAGGGCCGCCAGCACCAACTGCTCGTTGGTCTCCAAGATCTGCGACGGCGAAACCTCGGTCAGGGCCCGTTGGGTCGCGTCGAGGTCACACCGCAGGCGCTTGAGTTCGGCGAGCACGGCCCGACTCTGCGCATTGAGCGCCCCGAGGGCGTTCGCCGCCGCGGTCATTTCAAAGGTCGAGTCGCGGATCGATGTCACAGGTGTTCAACCGGGTTGGCAACGTCGCGCCCGCGGACATCGGACAGCGCGGCGACGTCCGTCACGCGTCTCGGACGACCTCCGAGCAGCCCCTCATGCTCGGGCATAGATGCGCCGATCTGGATGCCGTGCTCGTCGATGTCGAAGAGCCGCAACTCGTCGGAATGGGCGCTCCCACGGACTTTCACCACGGCGAGGACCCGCTTCAGTCGGCTTTCGACCTCGATGTAGCGCAAGATGACGATCGCGTCGGTCATGAAGGCGCTGCCATAGGGGCTGAAACGAAGCTCGTCGTAACGGTCCTCCATCTCCGACGTCATCAGCACGGTGGCGCCGGTCCGCGCGAGCGCGACGATCAAGCGCGAGAGCGACTCGCGAAAATCCGCACTGAACGTCGGTGCAAGCGCGAGCTCGAATCCCGAAAGCGAATCGATGACCACGCGGCTCGCGTTCAAACGCTTGACTTCCGCGATCAAAAGCCCCGCGACCTCGTCAACGGAAAGGTCCGCCGCGCCGGTGTCCACGACGCCGACTTGACCCGATTCGATCAACCCCGCGATGAACGCACCGCGCGCGAAAGTGGCGCGCTGCTCGAATAGCGCGATGACGGCCGTCTCTCCAAGGCGCGCGCCCTCGGCGAGGAACGCGGCCGCAAGGATGCTTTTTCCAGCCCCGGAGGGACCTGCTACGAGCAGCGAGTACCCCTCGGGCAAGCCACCCCCAAGCATCTCGTCGAGGATCGCGTTCCCCATGGCCACACGCGCCCGCGGCGTGGTGCGTGCGCGCTTGGGCGGTTCTGTTTCAAGGACGCGCGGCGGCGCAAAAACGCTGATTCCCTCCGACGTGATGCGAAACGTGTGTAATCCGGGCACTGTGCGCTGGCCGCGCATCTTGCGCACGTCGATTTTGCGCACGACGGAGTTCCCCTGGCTGGTTTGGTACAGCCAGATCAAGCCGTCCGCGACCGTGAACACCGGGTTCGTCTCGTCTTGGGATGCGTACTCGCCGATCAAGAACGTCGTGGCCTCCCAGTTCGACATCATCACGCTGAGCTGCTGGATGAACTGCTGGAGGTCCGCGCCCGAGGCGTCGTGTCGCCCCGTCGTGACCGAGCGAAACGAGTCCACGAACACCAACGCGGGCTTGACCCGTGCCACGGCTTCGAAAACCGCGGTCAGGACGCTGTCGAGTCCACCGTCGCCGAGTCGGTCCGCCAAATAGAGGAAATGAACACACTGGTTCACGCGCTCGTGGTCGAAAAAATCGAACTGCTGCTGATAACGCAGCATCTTGAGCGGCGGCTCGCCCAGGACCGTGAAGTACAGCGCCGGCCGTTCCGCGGACGCGAGCGCGAACATGATTTGGTGTGCGAGGGTGGTTTTGCCGCTGCCGGGGCTGCCTCCGATGAGGTTGAACGAAAATTCAGGCAGCCCTCCGCCAAGCACTTCGTCCAACCCGCTCACGCCTGTGCTCAAACGACGGATCGTCGCTTTCGGAATTGTCATTTCAATCTACCGCGATCGGGTGCTGCGAGCTCGTTGGTCGAAGACGCAATCGAACTGAAAATGCGCTCCACAAGCCCCGCCCCGATCAGGCTGGCGAGGTGGTTGACGAACGTGTGCAAGAGTGCGCTGTGGGCTTCGAGGGCGACGGCGTTCGGTTGCGACGCGAGCGCCGCCCCCAAAGCGGCAAAGTCCGCTGGCCCGTCGGGTCGGGTCTGGCCTTCGGGCAAGCTCGGATACTGATCCCGCGTGCGCCGCAGGCTGCGGTTGTAGAGCGCTTCGACCGCGCGCTCACCGATCACCTGGCCAAGCCGCAGGTGGATTTCTTTCCAATAGGCGACCGCGGTATCGGGGATTGCCGGGATGACTGAAGACGTTTCTGCCAACTCCGCGAGGCGCGCATGGATGCGGTCGGCGATGCTGCGGCTGGTCATGCTGGCTCGGGCAGAACGGTCCGCCACCCTTCAAGAGTGACCGTTCCGCACCGACGCGTCAAGCGTCCGTAGCAGACGGCAGCGGCGTTGTGCGCCCCGCAAAACAAAACGCGGACAAATCGCAAAACGCGAAAGACGGTGCAGAGATTGCGCCTGCCGCTTCTGCCAATCAAACGTGCTACCCGCTACGAATGGTCCAAGATGGGCATCCATCGTAAAGAATCCCGAATTGGCCTCGTTCCGGGCCCGGCGCGGGCGCGCGCCGCGATCAAGCGAAGGCCGCTACCCGCGCGGATCTGCTTCCGCTGCGGCGAGCGCATCCAGGGCGGCGTCCAGCGCGCGTTGCACCACGGCGAGGGCATGGCGCCGTTGGGGCGGCAGGCCGCCCGCGGCTTCGACCTCTCCGGCGAGGTCGATTGCCCGCGCCTGTTCGAAGTTTTTTCCGGCCAGGGTTTCGCAGCACAGCGACGCGACGGCGAGCACCGCGCTGCATGCCCGGGCGCGAAAGCGCGGCTCCAGCGTCCCCTGGGAACCGCAGAAGAGGTGCAGCTGCAACTCGTCGCCGCAGGGTGGATTCGATGCGTTCCCGATGCCGACGCGCAGAGGCTCGCCCGCGCTCGGCAGCGGCCGTGCGCCATGGGGCCGCAGGAGGTGCGCGCGCAGCAACTCGGAAAGTCCTTCCATCTCCCCAATGGCTTACGCGGAACCCACGTCCGGCGCAAGTGCGCACGCGCCATGGACTTGCAACTTCCTAGCAGAGCCCGACTTGCCCCGCGCCGCGGCGCCAGTATGTTTCGCCGCCTCGAAGATGGACCGAGAAGGGCAAACCGACCGCGAGGTCGGGGCGCAAAGCCACGGGCCCCTTGTGGGTAGCCGGGTTACCGAAGACCTTCTTTGCCTTCTACACACGTCATCCCAGGGGCGAGGGAACCTGATCCCTCTCCGGTTTCAAGACGCCCCCTTCGAACGGACGTCGTGCGCGCCCCGCTCCGGCCTCAAGCCGGGGCGGGGAGCCACTCCGCCCGCGGGAAGCGCGAACACCGGTTGAGGGCACGACGCGCGGGCGTACCCCGCGCTTTGCGCCGATGACGACCACACCGAAAGCCGACGGCCGCCCCTGCCCGCGATTTGCGCAGGGATGCACACGATCCGCTTCGGTTGGCCGCGCGCGAAGCTCGATGGAAGCACACCCGGACTGCGCTGCATGCGCAGCACGGGGAATGGGGGATGGTCTGGGGACGGTGCTGCGCCATCGCGTATCCACGCGACCGCAGCGGTCCCACGCCCGCGCGATCGGCTCGGTCACGCGGCGCGGACCAAACAGAAGGAGGAGCAACGTCGGCGGACGGGGACCCGCCGACGTCCTGGGATCCCGCTCGGACTCCACACGGGGACGGAGCGGATAGCGCTGGGGACCGCGTTCGCTTCGGCGAACGCGTTGCGCACCGACCTGCAAGAGGCAGGCGAGTGGGGATCCTCGAGGGCACGGGGCCGCACCCCGTGCCCTCACTTTTTTTACCGGGCGCCGTACGTGCGCGATCCCAGCGGACGGGAACGGATCAGGCGGGCTCGCCGTGGGCGCGGAAGCGGTCCTTTAGGCGCTCCAGCAAGCGCTGGTGGATTTTGCACACCCGCGATTCAGAAATGCCGGTCATGAGGCCGATCGCGCGCAGCGGCATATCTTCCCAGTACTTGAGGTAGACGATGCGGTACTCCTGATCCGTGAGCCGCTGCGCGACCAGCGCCAGCAGTTCCTCGCGCGTCAGGCGATCACCCGGGTCGGTCGCGCGGCTGTCGGCGACGACGTCGAGGCCGTTCAAGTTGGAGCCGTCCTCGTCGTCGACCGGCGCACGTCCCGCTCCGGCCCCCGGCATCGCGACGCCAAAAAGGAGCTGGTACTCGTCGAGGCGAATGCCCATCGTCGCGGCGATTTCGCGGTCCACCGGTGTGCGCCCGAGGTCCGAGCGCAGGCGCTCCAGAACACGCTTGTGCTGCTCGATGCGGTGGCGCCACGGACGCGGCATCCAGTCCTGCGTGCGCAGTTCGTCGAGGAGCGCGCCCTTGATCCGTCGCTCGCCGTAGGACTCAAAGCGCACGCCGCGGGTCGGATCGAAGCTTGCAATGGCCGAAATCAGTCCGACACTGCCCGCGGTCAAAAGGTCGCCGCGGTCCACGGTGCGCGGCAGACGCGCGGAAAAACGCCGCACAATGTCGCGCACGAGCCCCTGGTAACACTCGACGAGCCGATTGCGCGGTTCGAGGCCGGGCTCGCGCAGGTACGCCGTCCAAAGCAGCGCAGTCGGGTCGAGCGGGGGAGCAACAGCCTCCGCGCCGCCCGCTGAAGCGACCGTTGCACCGTCCGCAACCCCCGCGTTGGTCGGGTTGGTCTTCGCCGGCGCGGTCAAGCCGAGCGAAGTGGCGGCGAGGGACGCGCATGAAGCGCTATCGCAAGTGTCGGCCGGTGATCCCGAGGACATGGGTGCGGGGCGTGAACCGCCAACGGGGCTCTTCATCGCCACGCCTTAACGGTGCACCGCGCACTGGCGGCGATGCAAGAGTCGGCGCGCCGTTCGCGCGCGCGTGGCCCGCTGTTGCAACTCTGCGACGGGAACGGCGCACCGCGGATGCGCGATCGGCGTGCGCGCGGTCAGCTTTCGGACACAGGGTCCACGTCGTGCGGAGCGTCGTCGGGTGCAAACCCCAGGCTGTCGAGCACCCGCCGCTCAGCGACGCGCATCGCCGCGCGGGCGCCCTCGTCCCCGTCGTCGTGGCCGCACAGATGCAGCGTGCCGTGAGCCAAATAGAGCGCGAGTTCGCGCGCGAAAGGGACCCCGCGCTCTTTGGCCACCGCACGTGCGCGGTCGACGCTGACGATCACTTCCCCCACCGGACCGGCGTCCTCATCGCCGAGGTCGAAGCTCATCACATCGGTCGGGCTGGGATCGCCAAGGCACACGCGGTGCAGTTCCGTCAGCGTCGGGTCGTCCACCAGGACTACCGAAAGCTCGACACCGTCCCGTCCCCCTTCCCGGAGTGCCGCGGCAACCACACGCCGCACGCCCGCATCGTCCGGCCCGCCCTCCGCCGCGACCCGTGCATGGTCGACGGTCCACGTCACGGCGATCGCCGCGCCATCGCGGGATCCCGACTCACTCGAGGGCGGCGCCAAATCCAGCCTCGTGCTCGCCGCGCTGGGGCGCCGGAACGGTGCTCGATTCCACCGGCCGCGGCTCCGGGCCGTCTTCGCGCAGGGGCTGCTCGTAGGCGCGCACGATCTGCTCGACGAGCGGATGGCGCACGATGTCTTTGGGCGAAAACTCCACCACCGCGATGCCCTGGAAGCCCCGCAGGCGTTTGACCGCGTCGCTCAATCCGCTGCGCTGTCCGCGGTCGAGGTCCGACTGGGAGGGGTCGCCCGTCACGACCATGCGCGAGCCCTCGCCGAGGCGCGTCAGAAACATCTTCATTTGGGACACGGTCGTGTTTTGTGCCTCGTCGAGGATGACGAACGCGTGGCTCAGGGTGCGACCGCGCATGAATGCGAGCGGCGCGATTTCGATGACCCCCGCTTCTTCGAGCCGTCCGACGTCCTCGAAGGAGAGGATGTCAAAGAGCGCGTCGTAGATCGGCCGCAAGTAGGGATCGAGCTTGGCCTGCAGGTCGCCGGGCAGGAAACCGAGGCGCTCCCCCGCTTCGACGACGGGCCGCGTGACGATCAATCGGCGCGCCTGGCCGCTGCGCAGTGCACGCACGGCGGCCGCCGCGGCCATATAGGTTTTGCCGCTGCCCGCCGCACCAAGTCCGAAGGTCAGCGGATGGCGCTCGATCGCTTCCAGGTACTTGCGCTGGGTTTGGGAGCGTGGCTCGACGCTGCGCGGACGGATCTGCGTCGGATCGAGCGCCGGACGCGGTCCGTTCCACGGCCGCCGCGCCCCACCGCCCGTCGAGTCCGCGATGCCCCGCGGCCCCGAGTCGGAGCGCGGGGGCGACGGCGGGCGGCGCGCGCCGACTTCGTCCGGCACCGGCGTGCCGAGGATCGCGTCGATCTGGTCGGGCGCGAGTTCTCTGCCCTTGCGGTGCTTGCCGAGCAAGTGGTCGATGCGCCGGCGCGCTTCGAACACGTCGGACTCAAGGCCGCTCAGGCGCAGGTTGCCGCTGCTCGCGTTGATCTCGATGCGCAGCGCTTGGCGCAGGAGCTTCGCGTGCCGGTCGTAGGGACCAAGGACGAGGATGGCCTCGTCGTGGGAGCGCAGCGGAATCGTGACCTCGGTCAAACGTGGATGTCCGTGTTCGGGGGAAGCGTGGGGCCACAAGCAGCCGCGGCCGAGTGCATCCTGGAACGGATCCGAGCGCTCGTCAATGCGCGGCGCGGCTCCGCGGCGACGCCGGTCACGCCGGCAGGATCAGCGGCCACAGGAACAGCGCGGCGGGCACACTGAAAAGCAGGCTGTCCGCGAGGTCCAAGAGCCCTCCGGAGGGCCCGAACCACGGCCCGGAATCCTTCACACCCGCGCGGCGCTTGATGTGGGATTCAAAGAGATCGCCGGCCTGGGCGGCGAGGTTGATCGCCAATCCGGCGAGCATCCCCTGCCACCAGGCGCCCGCGAGCACGTCCGTGGCCGCGAACACGGCCCCCGCCGCGACCCCGACCACGACCGAAGCGAGGCACCCTTCGGTGGTTTTCCCGGGGCTGATGCGCGGGAACGGGTGGCGGCGCCCAAACAGGCTGCCCCCATAGAACCCCGCGATGTCGCCGACTTTGCTCAGGACAAGAAGCGCGACAAGTCCGCCGTGCCCGAAACTCTCGCGCACGAGTGCCATGGCAGGCAGCGGTACGAGCAACCACAGGGCGAGCAGCGCGATCGCCACCGGTCGGCGTGCACGGCGCATGGGCGGTGCGGCACGCAGCAGCGCGGCCACGCACGCGGCCGCGGCGAGGGCCTGCGCGTAGAGCAACATCGGCCCGCCCGGCGGCGCGAGGAGCAGGACCAAGGTTGCCGCCGCGGACGCCGCCACCAGCGCCGCACCCGCGCGCCACTCGCGGAAGCTCCCCATCAGATTGAACTCGAGCGCGAGCAACCCGCTCAAAGCCGCGCCGATGGCGAGCACCGGCAGCGAAGAGGGCACGAACGACGTGCCGAGCAGGAGGCCGAATAGCAGGACCGTGAGGATCCCCCCGACCCGTGTCCGCCGCCAGATCCGCGCGGCACGCGAAGCCGCGGTCGGTTGCGGCGCCGGGGACGGAGCGGGCCGGCTTGCGGGCAAAGGACTCAACCTTTGGCCGCACGCCGTTCGGCGCGCATCGGTGCGGGCGACGGCAGGTCTTGGATCAACCCGCCGAATTTGCGCACGCGTCGAGCGTAGTCCGCGAAGGCCTCGAGCAACTGCGGGCGACGGAACTCCGGCCAGCAGGCGCGCGACACGAAAAACTCCGTGTACGAGCACTGCCAGAGGAGAAAGTTCGAGAGGCGCATTTCACCCGCGGTGCGGATCAAGAGGTCGGGATCCGGAGCGAGCGGGTCGTAGAGGTAGCGGCGGACGGTTTCCTCGTCGACATCCTCGGGGTCGAGCAGGCCCGCGCGGGTGTCTTCGGCGACGGCGCGTAGTGCGTCGCCAATTTCGGCGCGGCTGCCGTAAGAAAGCGCAAGCCGCAGGGCGAGCCCGTCGTTTTCGGCGGTCAGGCGCTCCGTCTCGCGCAGGGCGGCAAGCGCGGTCTGGGGCAGGTCGTCGAGCCGACCGATGGCGGAGAGGCGCACCCCGTTTTTCATCAGGGTCGGGCGCTCCTCCACGAGATAGCGCGAAAGCAGCCGCATCAGGTACTGGACTTCGCGCCGGGGGCGTTTCCAGTTTTCGACGGAAAACGCGTAGAGCGTCAGGCTCTTGATACCCATCTCCGCGCAGGCCGTCGTGATCTCGCGCACCGATTGGGCGCCCTCGCGGTGGCCCCACACACGGCGCCACCCAAGTCGCTCCGCCCAGCGACCGTTGCCGTCCATGATGATGGCGACGTGCTCGGGGAAGGGGCCCCCTAGGTCGGGGCGTTGGGTGCGGAGTCGGGCCATGGCTCGCGTGGGTGGGGTAGCGGTCGTGGGCGCACGTTAGACGGTTCGGCTGCGGGGGGCGAGGCCAGCCCCCGAGGGTCAGGATCGATGGATGACCTGGTCCCGGCGCGGGCCGATGGACAAGGTCTCGATCGGAACGCGGACGCTCGCTTCGACCCACTCCACGTAGTTGCGCGCGGCGCGCGGCAGGTCTTCGAATCGCCGGATCCCGGTCAGGTCCTCGGTCCAACCGGGCCGATGCTCGTATTCGACCTCCACCGCGTCCAAGCTCGACAACTCGGCTGGGAAGGTCTCGAAACGGCGACCCTCGCGGCGGTATGCGACCGCAACCGGCACGTCCCCAAGCCCCGAGAGAACGTCGAGATTGGTCATGATCCAGCTCGTCGCTCCGTTCAGCTCGAGGGCATAACGCAGGGCGACGACGTCCAGCCAGCCGCAGCGGCGGGGGCGACCCGTGGTCGCGCCGTACTCGTTGCCCGCTTCGCGCAGTTCCGCGCCCCGCGGGCCGTGCTCTTCGCTCGGGAAGGGGCCCTCGCCGACACGTGTGCAATAGGCCTTGGCGATGCCGACGGCGCGCCCGATCCACTGGGGCGGGAATCCGACACCCGCGGGGATGCCGTCGACACCCGTGTTGGAGGAGGTGACGTAGGGGTACGTGCCGTGGTCGACGTCCAGCATCACTCCCTGGGCCGCTTCGAACAGGATCGCGGCCCCGGCGCGGTGGGCGTCGCGCAGTTCCGCGCCCGTGTCGCCCACGAAGGATGACAGGCGTTCGGCGAGACGGCCATAGAGGTCGAGCTGCTCGCCCAGGTCGAGGGGTGTGTCGCCGTGGACGCTTTGGATGAGGGCATTTTTTTCGGCAAGCGCCACCCGCAGCCCGGATTCGAGGCGCGCCGGGTCGAGCAGGTCGCAAACCCGGAGCCCGACTCGCGCGGCCTTGTCGGCGTAGCAGGGGCCGATGCCGCGGCCGGTGGTGCCGATGCGGCCCTCGCCGCGCCAACGCTCGGCCAGGGCGTCGAGCCTGCGGTGGTGCTGAAGGATCACGTGGGCGCGGGCGGACAGGCGCAGGTTCGCGCTAGACACGGCGACACCGCGCGCGATGAGTCCGTCGATTTCCTCGAGCAAGAGCAGGGGATCGACGGCGACACCGTTGGCGATGACGTTCACCTTGCCGGGGTGCAGCACACCGGACGGCACGAGGTGCAGCACGTACTTCTCGGCGCCCACCACGACCGTATGCCCCGCATTGGAGCCGCCTTGATAGCGCACGACGTGGGTGACGTCGGCGGCCAGGTGGTCGATGATCTTGCCCTTGCCCTCGTCGCCCCATTGGGCACCGAAGACGCACAGGGAAGGCATGGCTAGGGGGCGCTCGCGCGCAAAGAAGGTCCTGCGCCCGTACGGGCGCGCAAATGGGGTCACGCGGGATCCACGCACCTGCGCCGAACCCCGGACGGCGCGATTCTGGATTCAGCCGGGGGGGCGGACAAGGGAATTGTGATTGGCGCGGCGGCGGCGCGCGCCACGGGGAGCCGCACCGTGCCCTCCGCCGCCGGGAGTCTCGATTCGAAGGCCCCCGCCTGCGGGCACATCGAGCGCCGCTACAGACCCGACGGGGGCGCCGAGCGCTCCATCGACGGCCATCGGCCGCAGACAGCCCTGCGCTCCGTCCGCGCCGCCGAGGCGACCTTTCCCGCCCCCGTGCTGCTGGGTCGCGAGCCAGCCGACGCGCGCAGGCGCGAGGAATAGAAGCTCCTTCACGAGGCCGTCGCCCCCCGCG
>ENA-ORBV01008431-ORBV01008431.1-microbial-mat-metagenome-genome-assembly--contig:-NODE-8431-length-17333-cov-10.987541_pt1 | contig 17333 bp, 14 predicted proteins | sample MGYA00237777_ERZ505514 | MGnify/ENA primary metagenome ERZ505514 (study PRJEB26160, sample SAMN06269048) | microbial mat metagenome | isolation source: Oligotrophic lake microbial mat | place...
TGCGCTGATCGCGCTGGGGGGGGTGGCAGGGGCGGTGTCGTGGCTGTTTTACTTCCGTGCGCTGCAGCTTGCAGACGCAAGCAAGGTGGCGCCGATCGACAAGTTGAGCGTTCCGATTGCGATTGTGCTGGCGGTGATTTTGCTTGGAGAGCGACCATCCCTGGTGAACTGGATGGGGATCGGGCTGGTGGTGGCAGGGGCGTATCTGGCGGCACTGCCGGCCCGATGAGGCAGGAAGTGTGGGTGTGCTTACCCTCGGAACAGGGCGGATGAGCACCGAAAGTGGTAGAGTGTTGAAGTTGACAAGACGGCGAAGCTGAGCGAAAGTTGGGGCCATACAGACCGGGGGGAGCGGCGGCGGACGTACCGGTGAGTGGTGTGGGGCCGGACAAAGGGACCGCGGGTTGCTGAAGCAGCAGCATCAATTGTTTGTCGGGCTCCTGGCCGTGGTGGACGGGTTGGTGGTGGCGGGTGCGAGCTTTGCGGCGTGGGGTGTGCGGCGGCTGACGATCGAGAAGACGTGGTGGCCGGAATCGTGGGAGCACCCGCCCAAGGAGGCACTGGTGCTGTACACGGTGCCGGTGGGGCTGATGTGTCTGCGGTGGTTCGGGCTGTTTCGGCCGCACCGGGACAAATCGCTGACGACGGAAGTGTCGCAGGTGTTCAAGGCGTCGCTGGTGACGATGCTTGCGCTGCTGGCGATTCTGTATGCGACGGACTCTTCGGTCTTCCGCGGCACGTATGAGCCGCTGGCGGTCTGGGGCGTTGCGCTCGATGCGGGGCGGGTGCAGCTTGGCACGCTGACGGTGCTGCTGCCGCTGATGCTGTCGGTGCACCGTGTGCTCTTCCGCATCGGGCTGCGGCGGCTGCGCAGCCGCGGCTGGAACCTGCGCCACGTGGCGATCATCGGGTGCGGACGGCTTGGGCAGATCGTTGCGCACACGCTGGAGCGGAACTCGTGGACCGGGATCAAAGTCGCGTACTTTGTTTCGCACCAAGACAAGACGCGGCGGATCGAGTGCGGGGAGCATCCGGTGAAGGGGGGGCTGGCGGACCTTGAAGAGATCCTGACGAAGGACAAGCCGGATGCGGTGTATGTCGCGCTGCCGGGCTCGCGGGCATCGCAGTTGTCGCAGGTGCTGGCGGCGCTTGACAAGCACCCGGTGGATGTGCGGATCGTGCCGGATGTGTCGCCGCGATATGTGGCGCAGAGCATGAGCGTGAATGAGCTCGATGGGATGCCGATCCTGAGCTATCGCGAGACGCCGCATCATGGGCTGGGCGGGGTGACGAAGCGGCTGCTCGATGTGCTGGGTGCGCTGGCGGCGATGGCGATTTTCAGTATCCCGATGCTGATCGTGGCGGGGCTGGTGCGGTTGAGCGGGCCGGGTCCGGTGATCTTCAAGCAGCGGCGGGTCTCGATCGGCGGGCAGGTGTTTGATATCTACAAGTTCCGGACGATGTTCCATGTGCAGGATGAGACAGCCGAGCCGACGGGTGCGCGGTGGACGGAGCGCGATGACCCGCGGGTGACGCCGATCGGGAAATGGCTGCGGAAGGCGAGCCTGGATGAGCTGCCGCAGCTCCTGAACGTGTTGATCGGGGATATGAGCCTGGTGGGGCCGCGGCCGGAAAGACCGGAACTCATTGAGCGGTTCCGGGAAGATTGGCGTGGGTACATGCTGCGGCAGCATGTGAAGGCGGGGATGACGGGGTGGGCGCAGGTGAACGGGCACCGGGGCCAGTGCTCGCTGAAGAAGCGGTTGCAGTATGACCTGTTCTATGTGAAGAACTGGTCGGTGGGGTTTGATATCAAGATCCTGTGGCTGACGGTGTTCAGGGGGTTTGTGCACAGGAATGCGCATTAGCGCGATCGGAGGCGACCATGAGACGATGGTGCGTGGCCCTCATGGTTCTCGGCGCGGTGCAGTTGCTTGGCTGACTTGCGCTTGTGCCGATGGGGTGGTGGGCGATTGTTCAAGACCATTATGTCGCGTGGGACAGACTGGGCCTCGCGTTCCGTGATGGCGCGATCAACGCGGAGGCCTATTCGCAGTTTGCGTCAGCGAATGGGATCTACAACGGCGGCGAGTCGGACATCGGGCGCGAGGCACCGGGGTCGGGGAATCGGAGCGCGGGGCAACTGCTGATCTGGGTGAACGCCGGATCGCAGAAGCTGCCGCCGCTGGTGATCGTGTTTCCCTGGCTGCTGGCAGGGTGCGGATTGATGACGTTGCTCATTGGATGGCGAATTCGCAGGGCCGAGTCCCGCATGGGAGCAGCGTCGTAAGATGAGGGGTGAACCGACGCTATGAAGTTATTGTGATTGGCGGGGGGCACGCGGGCGTTGAGGCCGCGTGGGCGGCGGCGAATCTGTTGGGTACCTCGCCGCTCCGCGGCGAGACTCGCCACGGAGTGGCGAGCCCGACGGTCGCGCTGGTCACGCTGGATCCGTCGAAGATCGGGGTGATGTCGTGCAATCCGGCGATCGGGGGATTGGCCAAGGGGCAGATCGTCCGCGAGATTGATGCGATGGGCGGGCTGATGGGGCTGGCGACGGATGCGACGGGGATTCAGTTCAAGGTTCTGAACACGAGCAAGGGCGCGGCGGTGCACGGGCCGCGGGCGCAGTGCGACAAGCACGCGTACGCGGAGGCGGTGCAGGCGCTCATCTCGTCGCGGCCGGAGATCGAGGTGATCGCGGGGAGCGTTGAGCGGATTGTGGTGGATGGTGGGAGGGTGATGGGGGTGGTGGTGAGGCGAAATTGCCGGATGGCAAACTGCCAAATCGCCAAATCAGAATCCATCGAACCTGACGACGCAGAGGAGAGTCTCTCGCTTTCGGCTGCCGCGGTTGTGCTGACGACAGGCACGTTCATGCGCGGCTTGATGCACTGCGGGGAGAACAAGACGCAGGGTGGAAGGTTTGGCGAGGGTGCGGCGGTGGGGATATCCGGCGCGCTGAAGGAGCTGGGGTTTGAGCTTGGGCGATTGAAGACGGGAACGCCGCCGCGATTGAAGCGGGGGAGTATCGCGTGGGAATCGCTGGAGGCTGCACCGGGGGATGAGGTGTGCAAGCCGTTCAGCGAACTCAGTGGCGAGAGCGGCAGAGCAGCAGATGAGCAGAGCGGAAGATCAGCAGAGGAGCAGATCAACAAGTTCGATTCAAGAGCGGGTTCTGCGCCGTCGCTTGGGCGGTTTCCGGTTCTGTCGCAGGTGGAGTGCCGCATCACGCAGACGACCGCGGCGGGGCACGAGGCGATCCGCGCGAACCTGCATCGTGCGCCGATGTATACCGGTCAGATCGAGAGTGTGGGGCCGCGGTATTGCCCGAGCATCGAGGACAAGGTGGTACGGTTCGCGGAGCGCGAGTCGCACCACGTTTTCCTTGAACCGGAGAGCCTGCGCGATGACTGGGTCTACTGCAACGGGATCTCGACGAGCCTGCCCGCGGATGTGCAGGATGTGATTGTGCGGGCGATGCCGGGGTGCGAGAAGGCGGAGATTCTGCGGTATGGGTATGCGGTTGAGTATGACATGGTGAAGCCGCACCAGATCATGGCGACCGGGATGACGAAGCTGGTCGAGGGGTTGTTCCTGGCGGGGCAGATCAACGGGACGAGCGGGTATGAGGAGGCCGCGGGTCAGGGGTTGATCGCAGGGATGAACGCGGCGCGGATAGCGCGGGGTGAAGCACCGGTGAAGATCGGGCGGGACGCGGGGTACATCGGCGTGATGATGGATGACCTGGTGACGAAGACGCCGACGGAGCCGTACCGCATGTTTACGAGCCGCGCGGAGCATCGGCTGATGCTGAGGTCTGACAATGCGCCCGACCGGTTGACGCCGATTGCGGAGGCGGTGGGGCTGCTGGGATCGACGGAGCTTGGGGCGATGCGGCGCGAGCTATTCGCGATGCGACGGGCGGCGATGACTGGGGTTGAAGAGCTGATTGAAGCGGTGCGGATCGATCATGTTCCGCTTCGAGATGTGGTGCGGCGGCCGGAGTTTGGGCCTGAGCAGCTTGAGGCGGAGCTGCTTCGGCATGGTGATGCGGGCCGGCCGCGAGGGATGAGCGATCGCGCCTGGCGTGATGCGGTGTACACGGTGCACACCGAGCGGGTGTATGCGTCGTATATCGACCGGCAGCGGGCGGAGGTGGGGCGACAGGCGGACCTGGAGCGGCGGCGGATTCCGCGTGCGTTTGACTATGCCGCGGCGGGGAACATTCGCACGGAGGCGCGGCAGGCGTTGTCGCGGTTCCGGCCGGAGACACTTGGACAGGCGGCGCGGCTGGAGGGGATCACGCCGGCGGATATCACGCTGCTGGCGGTGCTGGTGCGGCAGCGAGCGGAACGACACGGGGGGGGAGTCGGGGCGAAGTGAGCGGGCGATTGCGGATGTGAAGCGTGATTCCGCTACCATGGCCGCGATGATCGAGATTCCCATGATGCTGGGCTCAGGTGGCGGTGGGAACACCGCCGGCGCGCTGACGCTGCTGTACATCCTTGGAGCCGCAGCGCTGGTGGCGCTGGTAAGCCGCCGGCTGCATCTTGGGTTGATCCCCGGGTACCTGCTGGTTGGCGCGCTGATCGGGCCATCCGCATTCGGATTGATCGGGGGCGAAGAGGGTCGGTCGGCGGCTGTTGATATCGGCGAGCTTGCGGTGATTCTGCTGATGTTCACCATCGGTCTGCACATGGACATCGATCACATTCGCTCGGGGATGGTGAAGATCCTTGGAGTGGGGCTGGTATCCACGGTGGCGAGCGCGATGCTGCTTTGGCCGATCGGGATGGGGTTTGGGCTCAGTGCGCCGGCGGCGTTGGCTGTCGGGATGGCGATGGCGATGTGTTCGACGGCGGTGGTGCTTGGAATCCTGCAGCGGAATCGCGAGGTGCATTCTCTGCACGGTCGGCTGTGCATCGGCATCGCGCTGATGCAGGACTTGCTCGCGGTGGTGGTGCTTGGGGTTCTGCCGGGGTTGGCGGTGTGGGCGAACGTTCCCGTGGCGAGCGTGGCTGAGGGGGGGAACCCGGGCTTCGCGGCTGGCATGGAGAGTCTGCCAACGATGGTGAAGCACCTGGCGCGGGGTGCGTTTGCGCTGGGGAGCGTGGGGGTGATGCTGGCTATCGGCAAGTATCTTCTGCCGAAGCTGCTGGCGGAGGCGAGCGAAGGGCCGGGCGGGGCGGAGGCTCTGCTTGTGGTTTCGGCGGCGACGGCGTTTGGCGCGGCGGTGCTGACATCGGGTCTGGGGTTCGGCTCATCGCTCGGCGCTTTCATGGCGGGGTTTCTGCTTTCCAACACACCGTTCCGGCATCAGATCGGCGGACAGTTGTCGCCGCTGCGAGACCTGTTCATGGCGGTGTTCTTCACGTCGGTGGGTGTGAAGATCAACCTGGGCTCCGTGGTGGAGCTTTGGCTGCCGGTGGCGGTGGGCGTGGTGGCGGTGCTTACGGTGAAAGCGGCGACGGTGGGTCTGTCCGTGTGGGCCGGGGGCGCAACCGCGGCGACGGCGTTTGCGGTGGGCTTTGGGCTGTGTCAGGCGGGGGAGTTTGGGTTGGTGATCATCAGCGAATCCAATCGGCAGGGAGTGTTGAGCCAGGACGTGACGGATGGGGCGATCGCGGTGGTTGCGGTGACATTGATCGTGGCCGCGCCGCTGTTTGATCTCGGGCGAAAGTTTGCGAACATGGTGGCGTGGATTCCGCCTGCGGGGTGGGTGACATCGCGCGATCTGCGTGAGGTGCAGGTGCATGAGGAGCACGCGACGACCGTGAAGGACGGAGAGTGGGATGGGAGCCACGTGATCATCGCGGGCTTCGGCGTTGTGGGGCGGAATCTTGCCGAGCACTTCGCGGTGCGAGGGATTCCGTATGTGGTTGTGGAGCTCAACCCGGCGACGGTGCGGAAGCAGGCGAAGCTGGGGCGGAGAACGGTGTTTGGCGACGTCTCCAATCCCGATGTGCTGATCTCCGCCGGGATTGACACGGCGGAGGCGGTGGTGCTGACGATTCCAGATGATGAGGCAACGGTGCGCGCTTGCAGGCAGATTCGCGAGTTGAACAAACAGGTGTTCATCGCGGCGCGGACGAGCTTTTTGAGCAAGGCGATCGCGGCGACCAGCATGGGCGCGGATCACGTGACGGTCGAGGAACTGGTGACAGCACAGGACATGGCCAAGCAGGTGGTGGAGCGGATCGCAAAGCGTGCAACAGCTCGCGGACGGGCGGAGCCGGTTAATCCTTGATCGAGTTGATCTCGTCGCGGAGGATGGCGGCGAGTTCGTAGTTCTCGGATTGCAGCGCGGCGTCGAGCCGCTGACGAAGCTCGGCCTGCTGGCTGATGGGGAGCTTGGGCGTGAGCGCTTCGCGCATGCCCTTGAGGATCTGAACTTCCGCGGCCTGCTCGAAGCTCTCGGCTTCGTTGGATTCGTCGAAGTACAGCTTGAGCGCGGAGAGGCCTTCGTCGATCGCGTGGATGGCGGCCTTGGGCTCGTTATCGGAGAGCGCCTGGCTGGCGAGCGCGCGGGCCCGCATCATGGTGATGTAGGGCCGGAACTGCTCGAGGATGTGGCGGTCGCCCTCGTTGGCGGCGTGGCGGGAGCAGAAATCCAGCAGGCGCAGGTTGCGGGTGGTGTCGCGGACGACTGCGTCGTAGTCCTCAAGGACCATCATGCAGACGTAGCGGTGATAGTACTGGACGGCTTCCTCGCGGAGCTCGCGGCAGTCTTCCTCGGAGAGGGTGAAGCCGGCCGCGGAGCCCTTCTCGGCGGCGTGGTCATCGAGGCGGGATTCGTGGTACTCCAGGAGGCTTTCAAAGCCGTGCGGCCGCTGGCCATCGGGGCGGCTGGAGGTGCGCATCTGGAGGACACCCAGATCGAGGCGGAGCTGAATTCGACCGTCGCCGTCGTCGCCGTCAATGAGGCGGACGTTGATCTTGCCGGGCTCATACGGCCAGCCGTTCAGGATGGGGGTGATGTCGGCACTCACGTGTATCCCCAGCGTATGTCCGGTCGAGGCGGCTGCCCCGGCCGCGGTCCTGATGAAAGATACTCTTTTCATACGCACTTGGGCAAGAAATGGTCGGACTGTTTGGCTAAAGTCAGGTAAGATTACGCGGGTTGGCGAGAAGAGGTGCCCGATAATCGGTTTGGAACGCGCGGGTTGGGCAACCTATGCCTAGGAGGAGGGGCTGCGTCCACCTGAAATGGGTGTGGATGACAAGGGCAAAACTTGACGGGTCGATGCAACCAAAGCGAACAAGGAATCGAACCGTCAGGTGGACGGGAGGTCGGGTGTCCGTGCACTCCGCCCCCTCTCCTCCGGCGGTTCTCGCCGAAGAGAAGGGTGCTCGACAGTGCGAGTTGTTAAGTACGCAAAAGCGCCGTCCCGTGCGGAGTTGCAGTCTGGGCTTCAGCTCTACCTCAAGCAGATCAACGAGGTAGCCCTGCTGACGGCCGATGACGAGAAAACTCTCGGCTGGGCCATCATTAACGACAACTGCCCGAAGGCACGCGAGCGGATGATCCGCGCGAACCTGAGGCTGGTGGTGTCGATCGCGAAGAACTACGCGAATCGGGGCCTGCTGCTGCAGGACCTGATCGAGGAAGGGAATGTCGGGCTGCTGCGAGCGGTGGAAGGGTTCGACCCTGCGCAGGGCGCGCGGTTCAGCACGTATGCATCGTGGTGGATCAAGCAGGCGATCAAGCGTGCGCTGATCAACGCGGTTCAGCCGATCCACGTTCCGGCGTACATGGTTGAACTGATTGCGCGGTGGAAGCAGTCGTCGCAGAAGCTGGAGCGGACGCTGGGCCGCCCGCCGTCGCTGCAGGAACTCGCGGAAGAGATGCAACTGCCGCTGAAGAAGATGCGGATTATCAAGCGAGCGGTGAAGGCATTCCGGGCACCGGCTCAGGCTCCGCTTGATGACAATGGCGATGCGATGAACATCGGCGACATGATCGCTGATGAGCGGGCGGGCCCGCCGGAAGACCTGGTTTTCCGGGACGATGAGCTCAAGACGATCCGTCGGTTGCTGGATGCGATTGATGAGCGGGAAGCGAAGATTCTGCGGCTACGGTTCGGGCTCGACGGTCAGGAGCCGCTGACGCTGAAGCAGATTGCACAGGAGATCGGGATCTCCCGGGAGCGCGTGCGGCAGATCGCCGACGAGGCCCTGGCCAAGCTGAACGCGCAGGCGAACGACGAGCGGCCGAGCCGGTTCTTTCAGGAGCAGCGGTCATCGAGCCTCGATGACGAGCAGCGGCCGGGTCAGCGATACGCCCGGGCAAGCTGACGGCGGCGAACTGGTCGGAAGACGAACATACCTCTCTCGCGGTTTGGTCCCCGGGCGTCCTGAATGGGCGCCCGGGGCTGTTTTTTTGGCGCGAAGGGGGAGGATCCGGCGAGGCGGCGTTGCGGTAAGGGTTCGAGGGTTGTGCTAGACTTCCCCCTTTCTCAGACCGTGCCGGTTCGGTCGTTATCAGCGACGAAGATCATGTCGGCTCCGGTCGGCAGCCATCGCAGGAGCGCAGCGTTGATTCAGAACAGCTTGAAGAGGTCATGTGGATTCGGTGTGCTGGTTCTGGCGGCCGCGATGCTGTTCGGCGTGGTCGGGGCATCGACGGCGCATGCGCAGGGCGATGACAGTCTGGAACGCATCAATGCGCAGTTCCGGCAGGTGCCGACGAACAAGCGATCGGATCTGGTTGTGCTGCCGGTGCTGGAGGGGATTCAGGACCCGCCGGCATCGCTCACGACGCTGATGCAGGCGTGGATCAACCGCCCTGCGGAGCGGGCGGCGCTGGTGGCGGCTCAGGGGAACGACTGGGGAACGTGGAAGGCGTGGGCGGAAGGGGACACTCAGAAGGCCGTGCTTGCCACGCTGCCGAAGGTCACCGAAGAGCTTGACCCGCGGCGGGCGTTTGCGTTTGCGCAGCCGTACGGGACCGAGGGAGTGAGTGTTGAACTGATCACCAAGGAGATGTACACGGACCTTGGCGATCCGCCGCTGCTGGCACGCGCGCAGCACCTCTACATGCCCAAGCTGCGGCATATGGAGACGCTGGTACATGTCGAAGCGTCGCGGCTGGTGGAGGAGGGGAAGATCGACGACGCCTTGAAGCTGCTGACGCAGTGGACCCTGTTTGCGAGGCAGTTTGCGGATCGGCCGATGCTGGCGGAGAAGCTGTGGGCGCTGGAGGCGATCGAGCTGGGGCTGGTTCGGCTGCGCGATGTGGCGTATGCGGACTTCGGGTCTTCGCCCCGCAAGGCGACTGTAGCCGTGCTTGTCGATACGGTTGAAAAGCTGCTGCCCCGTTCGTTCCTCGATCTGGATCGGCTTGCGCTGCCGGAGGGTGAGTATGCGGCGAAGCAGCAGCTGGTGGCGCGGGTGATGGATCGCAACGGCGGGGTGAACGCGCGTGAGTTCTCCAAGGAGCTTGCACGCATCACGACGGTTGACCGGCCGCTTCGCCGGTTCGCCGCGGCGGCGTACTGGGATGGGGTGCGTGGCGCGCACGAGGGCGACCTGGAGACGCGGCAGGAGCTGGAACGTCTTCGGAACGACTGGACGATCCGGTGGAACCTTTCGTACTTTGATCCGATCCTGCAGAACAAGACGGAGTATCAGCTGAAGGTGGCGGGGCGGCCGCAGTATGCGATGCTGGATGTCGGCCTGGCGGGGATGGAAGCTTTGTTCCCGCTGCGTCAGCGGCTGAAGGTCGAGGCCGCGGGGACGCGGATGAGCCTGGCTGCGTACGCGTTCGTGGTGGCGAACAACCGAATGCCTCCGGGACTGACGGCGGTGCGTCCGGCGTTCACCAAGGGTGCACCGATCGACAAGGACCCGTTCAGCACGCCTTCGAAGCAGGCGGACCTGAGCTTCTTTGTTCCGGGAAGGGATACACCCAAGGGTCCGCAGGGGCAGGAGCAGGCGTACGTGGTGAGCCTGTTCCCGCAGAAGCCGCTGCCGGAGTTTGAGATCCCGATGCGGTCGAATCAGTTTGTGATCTACTCCGTTGGCCCTGATGACCTTGCATCGATGAGCTTGAGCGCGACGCAGGACCGAACGGGAGTTCGCGGCGACTATCTGCTGTGGCCGCCTTTCATGTCGCTGGGTCGCACTTACCTGAAGGACCGCGGCGAGTTGCGTTAAGCCCCCACGGCTTGGGTGAGTGGGTGAGCCGAGGGAGGGCTCCGCACCTTTTGGCGTCGGTGGGCGTATGAATTGTTCGATGGCGAGGGTGGGGGCTTGCCGCGGCGGCGCGGGCGGTTCTGGCCGCGACCGGGAGTTTCAGTATTCATGGCACAGACAGGCGATGCGCACAAGGTGGTGATCATTGGTTCGGGCCCGGCGGGCTGGACGGCCGCGATTTACGCGGCCCGCGCGAAGCTGGACCCGGTGGTGTACATGGGCGTGCCCAAGCAGGACCCGGGTCCGATTCTGCCGGGCGGCCAACTGATGCTGACGACCGAGGTTGAGAACTACCCCGGGTTTCCCGACGGCGTGGTCGGTCCGGAGATGATGAGCCTGTTTCAGAAGCAGGCGGAGCGGTTTGGGACCAAGACGCTGATGGAAGACATCTCGCGGTGCGAGTTCTCTCAGACGCCTGGGACGCCGCACGTGCTGCACACGGCGGAGGGAAAGGTCGTCAACGCGCACGCGGTGATCATCGCGACGGGGGCGACGGCGAACTGGCTCGGCCTGCCGAATGAGATGCGACTCGCGACGACGGGTGGCGGCGTATCGGCTTGCGCTGTGTGCGATGGCGCGCTGCCGGCGTTCCGCAACAAGCCGCTGGGTGTGATCGGCGGGGGCGACACGGCGATGGAGGAGGCGACGTACCTCACCAAGTTCGCCTCGACGGTGTACATCATTCACCGGCGGGATTCGCTCCGCGCGAGCAAGATCATGCAGGACCGGTTCCTGTCGCGGCCAAACGCGAAGGTGTTGTGGAACAAGGTGATCTTGGATGTGCTGGGGGATGCGCACATCAGCGGTGTGCTGCTTGAAGATACGCTGACGAAGGAGCGATCGACGCTCGAGCTCGGCGGGCTGTTCATCGCGATCGGTCATACGCCGGCCACGAAGTTCTTGAAGAACTCAGGGATGGAGTTCGATGCCAGCGGGTATGTCGCGCTTAAGCAGCGGAACAGCTACACGAATATCCCGGGTGTTTTCGCCGCGGGCGATGTGGCGGATGGGCAGTACCGCCAGGCCGTGACTGCTGCGGGAATGGGATGCCAGGCCGCACTGGATGCGGAGCGGTGGCTGGCGGCGCAAGGCGTGGATTGAGGGGAAGAGACGGAGCTCGAAGGGACGAAGCGACGAAGCGACGAAGGGGCAGTGTTGTGACCAGCACTATCGCCGCGCGACGACGTAGATGCTGAATGAGTCGCTGAGTTCGTTGCTGTCCTCGATAGGCAGGACGTGGTAGCGGTCATCATCGTCGATAGCTTCGGCGAAGCGCGGGTAGAACTGGACATCCGAGAAGCCGGCTTCGAGCATCGCCTCGGCGAGCTCTGGGGGGCTCCACAGGCGCCAGTCGTAGACAAATGCGTCGTTGAGGCGGAGGAGCTTTTTGCCTGCCGAGCCGCCGCGAACCTCGAAGTGGATGGCGTTCTGTACGCGGGCGCGGAGGGGGTCGGTCGTGCGGTGTTCCCAGGTATAGGTGATCTTCTCGCCGCCGGGGCCATCGACGATTCGCTTGATGCGACCGGTGAAGTAGCAGTCTGCGCCGGCGTAGATATCGCAGGCGAGCAGGCCGCGGGCGGAAAGGCGGGTGCGTGCGTGCTTGAGGTAATCGACGAGCGCGGGGCGGGTGTGGAGCTCGCAGATCGAGAAGTTCTGGATGGTGATGATGTCGCACTTGTCGCGAACGGCGAGGACATCTGCGAGGATGTAGGTGATTCGACCGGCGGCGCGCTGGTCAGAGAGGCCTGGGTCCTTCGATTGGGCGGCCGCGAGGGTGGCGGCGTCGTGATCGACGGCGATGGAGGTTGAGTTTGGGGAGAGGGCGATCCAGGCGCGGGAGATCGCGGCGGAGCCGCAGAAATCTTCACCCAGCGAATCAGGGTTCTTTCCGTGAATGGCGCGGAGCATCTTGGCGTCGTAGTCGGGGGACTGGACGCAGAGCTCATACAGGTCGAAGAGGTTAAGCATGTTGATGTCGGATGTCGGATGTGGGATGTGGGCGAGACAGGAGGCTAGGACGCGGTTCGCTTTCGTTTGGCCGAGACGATCGTCGCGACGACGATCACTGTGAGTTCGTCGCTTTCCTTCAGCAGAGGTTCAAGGCGAGCAGGCTTGATCAAACCAGATGTACCCATCAGGTCGAGCCAGTAGCCGCACTCATCAGCCTCTTCCTCCACGATTGTGAGCTTGTGGATGAAGTCCGCACGAGACTTGGCTCGTCTTGCCGGGCGATAGTTCGCGCCTACGGATGTCGCGGAGCGGAGGAGCTGCTTGCCGAGCACATCGGCGATGCGACCCGAGGGGAGTGCCTCGACGAGCTTTATGATGCGGAGGGCGAACTCACGGGTTCGACGCTTCATGTCGGCTTCGTTCATGCCGCCGAGTTTACCAACGGAGTTGGGCGCGTGGGTGGGACAGAACGATCCGGACATCCGACATCCGACATCCAACATCCAACATCCGACATCCCTAGGCCATCCGGACCCACTTGATGAGTGTGCGGAGGTTGGGTGGCTTGCCGTACATCAGAACGCCGACGCGGAAAATTTTGGCGCTGATCCATGCGCAAGCCGCGGCGGTGGCCAGGCCGACAGCGATGGCGGTGAGGGTCTGCCAGAGGGGTGGCGGCTCAGAGCTTGTGAGCCTGATGACCATGACGAAGGGGTTGATGCCGGGGACGAAGGAGAGAATCTGGGAGAGCATGGAGTTGGGAGCACGGCTGATGGGGAGCCAGAGGAGCCAGGGCGTCATGACGACGAGCATGACGGGCGTCATGAGTGTCTGGGCCTCGCGGAGCTCGGTGACCGCGCTGCCGATCGCGGCGAACATGGAGCCGATGATGAAGTAGGCGATCAGGAAGAAGAGGATCATGTAGACGATGGCGAAGGGATCAACCAGGTGTCCCATGCTGAAAACGATGAGGGCGGCGATGCCCATGCCGGAATAGATGACGAGGATGAGCAGGCCGACGCAGAGCTGGCCGGTGATCTTGCCGAGCATGAGCTGGAGGGGGGAGACGGCCGAGAGCAAAACTTCCATGACTCGGCTGCTCTTTTCCTCGATGGTGGTGGTGAGGAGCATCTGGCCGCTGGACATGACGGCGATCAGGAGGAGGGCCATGAACGCCGCGGGGATCATCATCTGGAGCGGACCGGCGGTCTTCTTTTCGCCGGTCTGGGTGACGACCTTGTCGGCGGCGGTTGGACGCTCGAGCAGGCGGCGGATGTCCTCGGCTTTGAGGCCCGCGGCGGCGAACTTGGGGTCGGTCAGGACACGGGCGTCGACGATTGCATCGCCGATACGGCGGTGGATGCGCTCGCGGATCTCGAAGTCGACCTTCTCGGGCCAGAAGGACTGGATCTCGGCATAGCCGCCATCTTCGGAGGCGAAGACAGCCTCGCGCGGCACGATGATGAGGCCAACGGTTGGCTCGGGGAGGGAGGGGTCCTTGGTGGCGGCGTGAATGTCGGTGCGTCCGAGGACGTCTTTCAGCGTCTGAATGGCGGCGTCATCGGTATCGTCGGGGAGCACGGTGACGGAGAGCCGACCGATCTTGGCGAGGGCCTTGTCGACCTCGTTGCCGATCATGCCTTTGGCCATGGCCTTCTGCGTGGGGTCGATGGGGATCTGCTCCATGGACTTGTCCATGGCCTGGGTGATCGCTTCCTGGGCTTTGGCCTTTTCGGCGGCCGCGGCCTCGGGGGAGAAGCGATCAACGATGCCCGGGGCGGCGACACCTGTGCGGTCGACGAGGGCGAGCTTGCCGGTGACCTGCGGGCCTTTGAGGTTGCGTGTGAGGGCGATGCCGCCGATGGCGACGACCATGATGACCGGCGTGAGGAGCACGCCGATGATGAAGCCCTTGGTGAGGACGGTGGAGGAAAACTCGCGCCATGCGATCTGAAGGACTCTCATCATTTGCCGGTCTCCTCACCACCGGTTGCGCCGACGGCGGCCCGGAGCTGCTCGGTGTTCTCGCCCTCACTGGCATCGACGAGCGAGATGAATACGTCTTCGAGCGTGACACGCTTGAGCTCGACGCGCCGGACGGGGACATCGCGGACGATGGCGGCCATGACCGCGCGGGGATCGGCGTGGTCATCGAGATGCAGTTCGAAGCCGTCGCGACTGGAAGAGACGTTGTCAATGCCTGGGATTGTTTCCAGGCGAAGCTCGGAAGCGGATGTGTCGGCGCTGGAAGCGGGCTCGACGATGATGGTGCGGGGGTCGAATCGGCTGCGGATCTCGCCGAGGGTGGCGTCGAGCACCTTGAGTCCGTGGTGGATCATGAAGATGCGGTCGCAGAGCTGCTCGGCCTCGTACATCGCGTGGGTGGAGAAGATGATGGTGCGTCCGGCGCGGTGCTGCTCATCGATGAGGCCACGCATGAGGCGGCGGTTGACGGGATCGAGACCGGAGAAGACCTCATCGAGGATGAGCAGGTCGGGCTCGTGGATGACCGCGGCGATGAACTGAACCTTCTGCTGCATGCCCTTGGAGAGCTCCTCGCAGCGTTTCTTTGCGTTCTCGGCGAGGCCCATGCGCTCGAGCCAGCCGGCGACTTTGTGCTTGAGGGGTGCGCCGCCGTCGTGGCCCTTGAGCCGGCCCATGTAGGTGAGGAAGGCGGCGACCTTCATTTTGCGGTAGACGCCGCGCTCCTCGGGGAGGTAGCCGATGCGGTCCTTGCTTTTGTCGGCGGACGGCTGGCCGAGGACGGAGAGCTCGCCGGAATCCGGGAAGATGATCGACATGATCATCCGGATGGTGGTGGTTTTGCCTGCGCCGTTGGGGCCGATGAAGCCGCAGAGGGAGCCGGTGGGCACAACCAGATCGAGGTTGCGCACGGCGAACTTTGGGCCGAAGGTTTTGGTGAGCCCTTTGATGGTGACGGCGTTGCTCATGGGGAGTGAAGGCTAGGGGGAGTGGAAGTGGGATGTGGGACCGGAAAGGCGGGAAGATTCCAAGGCCGTACGCAGAGTTCGCGGAGGAAGAAGCAGAGGTCGCAGAGGGGAAGCAGGGAGTGGGGAATGGGAAGTGAAGAGACTTGTCCTGAGTGCTTGGTCCCGATTCATGGATCCTGCGGCCGCGCGGAAGTTCCGGGGTCCAGATTCAGGTTTGGGGATTCAGGGCTCGGACTCCGACTTCCGACTTTCGACTTCCCCCATCCCACTTCCCACATCCAACATCTACCATCGGCCATGCCTGCGACCGCACTGCCCCCTGCGCTCTTTGCCCGACTTGATGAGCTGTCGAAGCAACTCGATGAGATGGATGCGAAGATGGGCGATGCGGACTTTGTGACCGACCACAAGGCGGTGCGGGAACTGTCGATCAAGAAGGCCGCGATCGAGGGGATGGTGGGGGACTATCGCACGTACAAGTCTTTGGTGAAAGAGGCTGAAGAGTTGCGGGGTGTGCTGTGGGGGCCGGGGGGTGGTGGCGATAGGGAGTTTGTCGAGCTTGCGCGGGCGGAGCTTGCGGAAGTGGAGGCGCGGGCGGAGGCACTGATCGACCGGATCAAGTCGGCCCTTGTGAACGCGGATGACCGGGCGGTGGGGTCGGTGATGCTGGAGATCCGCGCTGGGACGGGCGGCGATGAGGCGTGCCTGTGGGCGCGGGACATCATGGAGATGTATCAGAAGTATGCGGGGAAGAAGGGGTGGACCTTTGAGGTGCTGGAACTGACGCCGGAGCCGGGAGTGGGGGGCATCCGCGCGGCGGTCATCAACGTCCGCGGCGAAGGAGTCTGGAGCGAACTGTCATTTGAGGCGGGTGTGCACTCGGTGAAGCGTGTGCCGGCGACCGAGGCGCAGGGCCGGATTCACACGTCGACGGCGACGGTTGCCACGCTGCCCGAGCCTGAAGAGGTGCAGGTGAAGATCGACTGGGCGAACGACGTGTATGAGGATGTGACGACCTCGCAGGGGCCGGGCGGGCAGAACGTGAACAAGGTGGCGACGGCGGTGAAGCTGGTGCACAAGCCGACGGGGATCGAAGTGAAGATGCAGGAGAGCAAGAGCCAGCAGCAGAACCGGGCCGCGGGGAGAAGGCTGCTGATGGCGCGCGTGTATGAGCTGGAGCTGCGCAAGGCGCACGAGGCGCGGTCATCGGCGAGGCGCGATCAGATCGGCAGCGGGGAGCGGAGCGAGAAGATCCGCACGTACCGGTTCAAGGATGGGATTGTGGCGGATGAGCGGCTGCCGGGTGAGTATCCGGTGCGGGACGTCGTGGCGGGGGATATGGGGAAGCTGTTCAAGGACCTGATGGAGCAGGAAACCACGAGAAGGCTGGGGGGTTTGTGAGTGGATCGGCGGCTTCTTGCGGACTGTCGTGTAGAATGATGATGGAGCCCCCGCATGGTTTACTTTGGCAAAATCAGACAGGGGAAGTTGGAACTGGATGGTCCGGGCTCGCTGCCTGAGGGCGTGCGTGTGCGCATCGAGCCCGTCGAAGATGACCCCATCTTTCACCTTGGTGATGATGCCGCGGACGACCCCGCGCTGCCAACGGACCTCGCATCGGAGCACGACCACTATGGCTATGGCACGCCCCGGCGGGGCGAGAAGGCATGACCCGCGAAGTCGTGTTCATCGATACGGTCGCGTTCCTGGCGATATGCCATAAGCGCGATGCGCTCCATGAGCAAACGCTCGAGACCCTTCGGCGACTGGCGCGCGGGCGGGTCGGCTTTGTGACAAGCCAGTGGGTGCTCGCGGAGTTTCTCGGCCGCGCCTGCACGCCACCGCTTCGCGCCGCGGCGATCGCCGATGTTGGCGGGTGCTCTCTTCGCCGTCGACGGAGGTTGTGCCCGTCACGGCCCAGTCGTGGACGGCCGCGTTTGAACTCTACGGTTCGCGTGCCGACAAGGCATGGTCGCTTGTTGATTGGACCTCGATCCTGTTGTGCCGGTCGCGGGGAATCGACCGGGTGCTGACACAGGATCATCACTTTGTGCCGGCGGGCCTGACTGTGCTTCTGCACTGATCTTCTTTTGAGGCGGGTGTCGTGACGAGGGAGCCGACGCAAACCAGACGCAGCTTCTGGCGGCCGTACACGATTGTGGATCCGGAGAAGCCGTGTCCGAGGTGCGGGTACCGGTGATTCCGGCGGGCATGGAGACGGTGGGGGTGGGGGTG
>ENA-ORBV01008432-ORBV01008432.1-microbial-mat-metagenome-genome-assembly--contig:-NODE-8432-length-17333-cov-5.681212_pt1 | contig 17333 bp, 15 predicted proteins | sample MGYA00237777_ERZ505514 | MGnify/ENA primary metagenome ERZ505514 (study PRJEB26160, sample SAMN06269048) | microbial mat metagenome | isolation source: Oligotrophic lake microbial mat | place...
GCCCTGGCTTCGCCAGGCCCCCCAAGGGGGTGCGAGGAAACTTGGGGCGGCCCGGCGTTTCCTCGTGCGCGTGAGCGCCGATCGCTTGAGCCCGCGCGAGACCTCGCAAACCACCCCTGGCGCTTCGGGCCACGGCCAGTGGCGCGGTCGTGGACTGCGGGGCTGGGCGCTCCGTCTATTGCCTCTCACGCCCTGACACCAGTCAGGCTGCAACGCTTACTCGGTTCTGCGCGGGGAGCCGGCTGGTTTGCGGGTGGTTCGGATCGGCGGGGGTGGCCTGGCCGAGCAGGTAGAAAGTACACATCGGGCCTTTGTCCTTGACCGCGATCGTGCCTCGGCACCGGAAGCGAAACGCCAGCCGTAGTTCCTGCCATACCGCGTCGCTGACCTGGATCTGGCCAGCAGTCCCGCTGGACTCCATGCGGCTGGCGATGTTGACTGCGTCGCCCCAGACGTCGTAGTGCAGGCGCCGCAGGCCGATGACGCCGGTGATCGCCGGGCCGACATGCATGCCGGCGCGGATCTGCAGCGAGGCTCCGGCGCGGCGGTTGTACTCGGCAACCGCAGCCAGCATGTCCAGAGCGAGTTGCGCCAGCGGGGCGACTGCGTTCGTGCCGATCACCATGTAGGCGTCGCCGATCGTCTTGATCTTCTCGACGCCGTGGCGGTCGACCAGTGTGTCGAATGCGGAGAAGACCGTGTCGAGCACCTGCAGCACGGTGTCGGGCGGATGATCGGCGGCAAAGCGGGTGAATCCGACGATGTCGACGAACAACACCGCAACGCGTTCGTGTTTGCGGGTCGCCACCGCGCTGCTGCGCTTGAGTTCGTTGGCGATCGACATCGGCAAGGCGTCGAAAAGCACTGCGTCGGCGCGTGCACGTTCATGTTCGACCGCGCGCTTTTCGTCGAACAACGCGCGGTTCATTGCCATGAGGTGCGCGTCCAGCAGCAGGGCGACCACCGCGAGCGCAACGAGGTTGAAGGCAGCGCCGCTGGCAAGGAACACGCTGGCGCCATCGAACCACAGGATCGATGACGACAATGCGGCGGTGCTGGCGAAGCCCAGTGCCTGGCGCAGGGCCCCAGGGTAGCTGAAGACGCAGACCATGGTCAGCAGAAAGATCGCATAGGTCGACATGTCGCCGCTCAAGACCCATGAGAGATAGCCAAACCAGGTGAAAAGGGCGGCGCCCAGGCTCATGCACCAGGCCAGGCACCTTTTGCGCGCCGCGTGGCTGGCCAGGCGAGGTGCAAGCGCCAGGAACAGCGCGAAGTAGAGCCCCGCGGCGGCATGCCATGCCGGCAACTGCAGGTGTTGCGGCCGGTGACCCCAGGTGCCGTTGGCAAACAGCAGGGGATCGATCACCATCAGCATGACTGCAGCGACCAATAGCCCCAGCCGGCACAGTGGTACCACCATCCTGAACGAATGGGCGATCAGCCAGCGTTCGAAGTCGGAGCAGTCGTAGTCGTGCGGCCGTGGCACGGCCGTGCGGTTGATGTTCACCATGGCTCCTCCCAGTGCGGCGCGGACCGGGACACGGGTTCCGGTTGCCAGGCCGCAGGGGCGATCGTCGCGCGAGTCTGTCCCGCTGCGTGTTCAGACCGCTTGGAACATGCTCAATTGGATGGACAAAGTGCGCCTGCGCTCAGGCAAAGACCCCGGCGCTGTCCTGCATCCGCGCCGAGACTTCGCCGAGGTGGTGCAGTGTGTCGCCGAAAACCATCTCCATCTGTGTCAGGCGCTTGAAGTAGTGGCTGACGATGTATTCGTCGGTCATGCCGATACCACCATGGAGCTGTACCGCCTGCTGCCCGATGAAACGCATCGACTGTCCGAGCTGGTATTTGGCCCGCGCCATCGCGGCGCGCCGTTCCGGCGCTGGCGCATGGAGCTTGAGCGAGGCGTAATAACTCATCGAGCGCGCCAGTTCGAGCTGCATCTTCATGTCTGCCACCCGGTGCTTCAAGGCCTGGAAACTGCTGATGACGACGCCGAACTGCTTGCGCGTGTTCATGTAATCGACCGTGATGGCCAGTGTCTGGTCCATCACGCCGACGGCTTCGGCGCAGGTCGCGGCGATGCCGATGTCGACGGCATGCCCGAGCACGGCGAGTCCGTCATCGCTGATCCGTTGCGCTGGTGCCTGGTGCAGCATCAACTCGGCTGCGCAAGCGCCGTCGATGGTTCCGTAACCGCGCGTGGTGGCCCCCTGGCTGCCACGTTCGACGAGAAACAGGGCCAGCTTGCCGTCGATGGTCGCGCTGACGATCCATGCGTCGGCGTTGTCGCCCGCCACGACCAGGCTCTTGTGGCCACTGAGCGCCCAGGTATCGCCCTTGCGGCTGGCGGTGGTGGCACGGGCGTCGAGCCGGTAGCGCCCGGCGCGTTCCTGGTAGGCCAGGCTGATGACTTTCTCACCACGGGCGACCTGCGGTGCCCAATGCGACGCCAGGGATGGCGGCGCGTATGCGCTGAGCACGGCCCCCGCGATCAGCGCCTGCGGCAGTGGCTCGAGCACGATGCCGCGCCCGAGTTCCTCCATTGCCACCATGCCTTCGACCGGACCCATGCCCATGCCGCCCAGGTCTTCCGGGATGTACAGGCCGCACAGGCCGAGTTCAGCGAGTTCGCGATAACCGTCGGCAGAAAATCCGCCGTCAGCCACGATCGACCGGCGCCGGTCGAAGGTATAAGCCTTTTCAACCCATCTGCGCACCGCGTCGCGCAATTGGTCCTGGTCGTCGCTGAAATCGAAATCCATGTCGTCACCTGTGCTTGATGTGAATAGGTGCTGTCGGCCCTACTAGCCCAGCACGACCTGCGAAACGATGTTGCGCTGTACTTCATTGGAGCCGCCATAAATGGTGGTCTTGCGCATGTTCAGGTAAGTCGAGGCCAGGGGTGCGCAGTGCAATGCGCCGACTGCGTCACCCTGCCACCCGGCTTCCATGGCTTCGTGGATCAGGGGCAGAGCGTAGGGCCCGGCCGCCAGCATCATCAGTTCGCTGTAACGCTGCTGGATTTCGCTGCCACGGATCTTCAGCAGTCCGGCGACATCGAGCGACTGCTTGCCCGACTTTTCGCCCGCCAGCACGCGCAGCACCATCATCTCCAGCGCGATCACGTCCACCTCGAGTTTGGCGATTTCGTCGCGGAACCGGATGTCTTCGTAGACCCCTTCCGCCTTGGCGACACGCTTGAGGCGTTCGAGTTCACGTTTGGCGCGGTTTACGTCGGCAATATTGGTACGTTCATGGCTGAGCAGATGTTTGGCGTAGGTCCAGCCCTGGTTCTCCTCGCCGATCAGGTTCTCGGCCGGAACTTCGACGTTGTCGAAGAAAACCTCGTTGACCTCGACGCTGCCATCGAGCAGGCGGATCGGGCGCACGGTCACGCCGGGCGATTGCATGTCGATCAGCAGGAAGCTGATGCCGGTTTGCGGCTTGCCTTCGGTGCTGGTTCGCACCAGGCAGAAGATCCACTCTCCATATTGGCCTAGAGTGGTCCAGGTCTTCTGCCCGTTGACGACATAACTGGCGCCGCGGCGTTCGGCCCGTGTCTTGAGGGAAGCCAGGTCGCTGCCCGAGCCCGGTTCACTGTAGCCTTGGCTCCACCAGACCTCGCCGCTGGCGATGCCCGGCAGAAACCGCGCCTGTTGCTGCGCGTTGCCGAACGCCATGATGACCGGCGCGACCATCACGGGCCCGAATGGCACCACGCGCGGCGCTCCGGCCAGTGCGCACTCTTCTTCGAACAGGTGTTTCTGCACCGAATTCCAGCCAGGGCCGCCGAACTCTTTCGGCCAGCCATGGCCGAGCCAGCCTTTCTGGCCCAGGATCCTGGCCCAGCGCTGCATGTCGTCGCGGCTCAGGTGCAGCGCATTGAACACCTTGCGCGAGATATCCGAGGGCAGGTTGGCCGCGACCCAGGCGCGGACTTCCGCGCGAAACAATTGTTCCTCAGGTGTGAATGCCAGATCCATACGAGTCTCTCCAAGCGGGAATGCGTTGTTGTAGCACGGTCGTGCGATTTTGCATGTCCAAACCGCGACAAGTGAATGACCACGTGCCCTGCGGCGATAATTTTTCGACCCATGAAAAATATTGTGATCCTGATCTCCGGCGCCGGCTCCAACATGGCGGCCATCGTCCGGACAGCGCGCCTCGGCGGCTGGGAATCGCGGTTGCAGGCCCGTATCGCGGCCGTGATCAGCAACCGGCCGCAGGCCGCAGGGTTGGCCATCGCGCAGCAGCAAGACATCGCTACCGCGGTGGTGGATCACCGGTCGTTCGCGGATCGCGAGCAGTTCGATCAGGCGCTGGCGCAGGCGATCGACCGGCACGACCCGCTAGGGCGGCCGGCGCTGGTGGTGCTGGCCGGCTTCATGCGGGTGCTCACGCCCGGGTTCGTCGCCCACTACGAGGGCCGCCTGGTCAATATCCACCCGTCGCTACTGCCAGCCTTCACCGGATTGCACACCCACCAGCGGGCGCTTGATGCCGGTTGCCGCGTGGCCGGCGCGACCGTGCACCGAGTGACCGCAGAACTCGACAACGGCCCGATACTGGCGCAGGCCGCCGTGCCGATCCTGGTGGACGACACTGCCGACAGCCTGGCCGCCCGCGTGGTCAGCCAGGAGCACCGCATCTACCCGGCGGCGATTGCCGAGTTGTTGCGGCACTGATCCCTGCGGCGCATGCGGCTCGGCCGCGCGCGGGCGCGGCCGAGCCGACGCGTGACCCGCGCATGACCGACCAGCATACCGGCTGGCCCCCGCGGGCTCGGTGGAGCCGACCGCGACCTGCGTGGGACAATGCGCGCCATGCATCCAGCCCCCCTGTTGCAGGCCTGTACCGATCTGGTGGCGCTGGTCCTGAAATTCGATCATCCCGCCGACGCCGTCGTGGCGCGGTTTTTTCGCGATCACCGATCGCTCGGCCCGCGCGAGCGTGCGACATTGACGCAGACCGTCTATGCCGTCTTGCGCAAGAAGCAGCTATTCGAGCATCTTGCGCCATCAGGCAGTGGCGCCAGGGCCCGCCGCATGGCGATCCTTGGGTTCGATGCGCCCCGTGCATTTCTCGATGGCGCGTTGAACGACCAGGAAAAAGCCTGGCTCGACGCCTGCGGCGAGGTGGACGAGACTGCGTTGATGGAGCGCCATCGGCACAATCTGCCGGATTGGCTGGCGCAGCGGCTCAAGGATGAGGCAGGGCCGGATTTCTGGCCGCTGGTGGCGAGCCTGAACGAACCGGCGGCGCTCGACCTGCGTGTCAATACGCTCAAGGCCAAACCCGCGGACGTGCAGAAATCTTTGGCCGCCGCGGGTGTCGCGACGAAGGCCACGCCGTATTCGCCGTGGGGCCTGCGTGTGCAGGGCAAGCCGTCACTGAACCGGTTGGACGCCCATGCACGGGGCGAATTCGAGGTGCAGGACGAGGGTTCCCAGTTGTTGGGCCTGCTCGTCGACGCGCGCCGTGGCGAGATGGTGGTCGACTTCTGCGCCGGGGCTGGTGGCAAGACACTGGCCCTGGGGGCGGCGATGCGCAGCACCGGTCGCTTGTATGCGTTCGATACATCGGCGCATCGGCTGGATGCGCTCAAGCCCCGCCTGGCGCGAAGCGGACTGTCCAATGTGCATCCGGTGGCGATCAGCCACGAGCGCGACGATCGCATCAAGCGGCTTGCAGGCAAGATCGACCGGGTGCTGGTCGACGCACCCTGTTCCGGGCTGGGGACGTTGCGGCGCAACCCCGACCTCAAGTGGCGTCAGGATGCTGGTGTGGTGCAGCAGATGGCGGCAACTCAAGCTGCGATCCTGGACAGTGCGGCTCGGCTGCTCAAATCTGGCGGGCGGCTGGTCTATGCCACCTGCAGTCTGTTGCGGTCGGAAAACGAGGAGATTGCGGATGGCTTTTCGGCAAGCCATCCCGATTTCGAGCCGTTGCGTGCGAATGACATATTGGCTGAATTGAAGGTCGAGCAGGCCAATTCCCTTTGCCTGGAGGGCTTGAATGGCGCCTCTTATCTGCGTTTGTGGCCCCATCGACATGCCACAGATGGGTTTTTTGCTGCTATTTGGCGGAAAAGGGCGCCCTGACCGCTTGAATTGGCATTCTTTGCCCGTACCTGAACCTTGCGTTAGGCGGAATAGCCATGTGCCGCCTAAAATGCGGGACCGGGTGGCGCTGCGGTAACCGGTGAATCCGCGCGCCTGACAATTCCACTATCCATTGACTAGAGAGAGACGAAAACGATGTTGCTACCTGATTGGGCTGTCCTGAACGCCATTGTGGAGTGGCTATCGCATGGGCTGTGGGATCTGACTTGGTGGGAAATTGTCCTGTATACGCTGCTCACGACCCACATCACGATTGCGAGTGTCACGATCTATCTGCACCGCCACCAGGCGCACCGTGCGATGGACCTGCATGCGATTCCGGCTCATTTTTTCCGCTTCTGGTTGTGGATCGGTACCGGCCAGGTGACGCGCGAATGGGTGTCCATTCACCGCAAGCACCACGCCAAGTGCGAAACCGCCGATGATCCGCACAGCCCGGTGGCGCATGGCATCAAGAAAGTCTTCTGGCAGGGTGCGGAGTTGTACCGCGCCGAGAGCAAGAACCAGGAAACGCTGAGCAAGTACAGCCAGGGTTGTCCCAACGACTGGCTCGAGCGCAATCTGTATTCGCGCTTCAGCTGGCAGGGCGTGGGCTTGATGATGGTGCTCGATCTTGCGCTGTTTGGTGTCGCCGGTCTGGCTGTCTGGGCCGTGCAGATGGCCTGGATTCCGTTCACCGCGGCGGGCGTGATCAACGGTATCGGCCATTACTGGGGTTACCGTAATTTTGAGGCCCCAGATGCCAGTACGAATATCGTGCCCTGGGGCGTTCTGATTGGTGGCGAGGAACTGCACAACAACCACCACACCTATCCGACCTCCGCCAAGTTTTCAGTCAAGCCGCACGAGTTCGATATTGGCTGGGTCTACATCAGCATCCTGGCCAAGCTGGGTTTGGCCCGCGTCAAGAAGACACCGCCGAAGCTGCGGCTCGGCGAAGTGCGTCCGGTTGCCGATGTGAAGGTGCTCGATGCACTGATCACGCACCGCTACGAAGTCATGGCCCGTTACGCCAAGGATCTGCGCAAGGCCTGCGCGGTCGAGTTGGCCGCGAGCAAGGCCAGGCGCGGCGACGTTTCGGTGTTGCAGGCTGCCAAACGTTGGTTGCACCGCGACGCCGACAAGGTGCCGGCGGCCGCTGCACCGCAACTGGCGTTGGCGCGCGCGGCGCACCCCGTGCTCGACAAGATGGTGACCATGCGCGAAGAGTTGCGCCAGTTGTGGCTCAACACGTCGCAGTCGCGTGAGCAGTTGACCAGCGACCTGCAGGCCTGGTGCCATCGCGCCGAGAGCAGCGGCATCGCGGCGTTGCAGGAGTTCTCGTTCCGGTTGCGCGCCGCCAGGGCCTGATCGGAGACGGCCGTAGCAAACAGCACGCCTGCTCCAACGAAAAGCCCGGCTCTGACCGGGCTTTTTCTTGGTCGCGTTGTTTCGAGTTTGCTTCAGCTACGCGTCCAGCCGGCTGGGGTGCGCAGTGGTGGGCTTCGGCGGGAGCGCCGCGCAGCAGGGCGAAAAAAAGCCCGGACGCACCGGGCTTCTTGTGGGGCCAAGAGAGCCGATCACTTCAGCTTGATTTCCTTGTAGTCGACGTGTTTGCGTGCCTTGGGATCAAACTTCTTGATCAGCATCTTCTCCGGCATGGTCTTCTTGTTCTTGCTGGTCGTGTAGAAGTGACCGGTGCCGGCGGTGGATTCCAGCTTGATTTTTTCGCGGGTGCCTTTGGTAGCCATGGTGTTTTCCTTCAGTCAATGGGGGCAGTGCGATCGCATCGATGATGGTGTGATCGGCTTGCCGCCGGAATGGTTTACGCCTGTCCCCGGGCGCGCATGTCGGCCAGTACGGCCTCGATGCCGTTCTTGTCGATCAGGCGAAGGGCTGCACTGGACACGCGCAGGCGGACCCAGCGGTTTTCGGTCTCGACCCAGAAACGACGGTACTGCAGATTGGGCAGGAACCGGCGCTTGGTCTTGTTGTTGGCGTGGGAAACATTGTTCCCGACCATCGGGCCTTTGCCCGTCACATCACATACGCGTGCCATTTGGACACTCCATCAGTCTGCGCAATCACATGGTTTGCGAATTGCGGCATCGTTAACGGCTTTCGCCGCACCTCGCCACCGGAAGCGGTAGCGGTAGAGGAACAAGGCGCCTGACACCAGAATGCGGCGGCATGTCCGGAAGAGTTCACCAGCAAAACCCGTCGCCGGGCAATTCTGGTAAAGCCTCGGATTATAGCCAGCAAATCGGGCCACTTCAGCCGCATCCGTGTCTGGGTTTCAGTCCTGTTCCAGGAAGCGTTGCGCATCCAGCGCCGCCATGCAGCCGGTGCCGGCGCTGGTGATGGCCTGGCGATAGACGTGGTCCTGCACGTCGCCAGCGGCGAACACGCCTGGCACGCTGGTCATGGTGGCCATGCCCTTGAGGCCGGACTGGGTCACGATGTAACCACCCGTCATCTCCAGCAGGCCCTGGAAAATATCCGTGTTGGGAGCGTGCCCGATGGCGATGAAGCAGCCAGCCAGTTTCAATTCCTCGGTGCTGCCGTCCTTCGTGCTCTTGATGCGGATGCCGGTCACACCGGACTGGTCGCCCAGCACCTCATCCAGCGTCTGGTGGGTCTTGAGCACGATCTTGCCGGCGGCGACTTTGTCCATCAGCTTGTCGACCAGGATCGCCTCGGCCTTGAACTTGTCGCGCCGATGCACCAGGTAGACCTTGCTGGCGATGTTGGACAGATACAGCGCCTCCTCGACCGCGGTGTTACCACCACCGACGACGCAGCATACCTGGTCGCGGTAGAAGAATCCGTCGCAGGTGGCGCAACCGGAGACACCCTTGCCCATGAAGGCGGCCTCCGATGGCAGACCCAGGTACTTGGCCGACGCTCCGGTGCAGATGATCAGCGCATCGCAGCTATAGACCGCACTGTCGCCAGTGAGCCTGAACGGACGCTGGGACAGATCGACCTTGTTGATGTGGTCGAAAACGACGTCGGTCTTGAACCGCTCGGCATGCTCTAGAAAGCGCTGCATCAGTTCAGGGCCCTGCACGCCATGCACGTCGGCAGGCCAGTTGTCGACATCGGTCGTGGTCATCAGTTGGCCGCCCTGGGCGATGCCGGTGATCAGCATCGGGTGCAGGTTGGCGCGCGCGGCATAGATGGCTGCCGTGTAGCCGGCCGGGCCGGAGCCCAGGATGAGAACGCGGGCGTGCTTGGTGTCAGTCATGTGGGGAAAAAAATGGGGCGTGGGTGAATAAGGTGTACGATTCCTGCCGCTGGCGGCGGAGTCGCCTGGAGATCAGACAACACACAAAATGGGTTTGGCTGCAGGCCCGATTGTAGGAAGCGGTCCATTACCTGGAAGGAATCACGGATGTCGATGTTAAGCAACCTTGATTTGATACGCAGGGTGCCACTGTTTGCCATGCTGACGCCGGCCCAGGCGGAATCCTTGGCAGGCGCGGTCAGCAAGCGGCGTTTCAGGCGGGGTGAATTCCTCGTCGAGCAGGGCAAGAGGTGCGAATCGCTTTTCATCCTGCTGGCGGGCCGGGCCCGTGTGGTGGTAACCGACAGCCGCGATCGCGAAGTGATCCTGGCGACGATGCACCCAGGCGATTACGTGGGCGAAATGAGCCTGATTGACCACGAGCCGCACTCGGCATCGGTCGAAGCGGAGGTGCAGACCGATGCCCTGGTGCTCGGGGGTGCCGAGTTCAACCGTTGCCTGACAGAAAACGCGACCACGGTGGCTGCTGTCATGAAGGGCCTGGTTCAGCGCCTGCGCAGTGCGGACCGCAAGATCGAATCGCTGGCGCTGATGAACGTCTATGGCCGGGTGGCAAACGTGCTGATGGAAAGCGCGCCGGCGGACGAAAACAATGTGCGCATCATCCGCGACAAGATTTCCCGCCAGGACATCGCCAAGATGGTCGGTGCGTCGCGCGAAATGGTGAGCCGCGTGATGAAGGATTTCGAGGAGCAGGGTTTTGTCGAAACCCGTGACGACGGCAGCCTTGTCATCAAGGACCGGCGCCTCAAGCCCCGTTAGCGCCCGTGCCGCGCCGCGCTGGCGTGCGGTAAGCTCGAGGTAACCATTGCATGCATGACTTATTCACTTGATACCCTGACGTCTGGCAGACAGGCTACCCAGGGCCATTCCCCTTCTTCCGGATTGGGCAGATTTGCCGCCGAACTGGCCTTGTTCGCCGGAGCCTTGTGGCTTACGTTCTGGTTGCTTGCGCTGCTGAGTTATTCGCCCGCCGATGCGGCCTGGTCCACGTCGGGCCATGGCGGCGCAGCAATCAACCGGGCAGGGCGGCTGGGCGCCTGGATCGCCGACCTCAGTTATTACCTGTTCGGGTTCTCCGTCTGGTGGCTGGTCGCGATCGGCATTCGCATCTGGTTGTCCGGTCTTGCCGCCTGGTTGCGTCACGGATCTGCGCCGCGAACGCCGGCCGAAGAGGCGTCGCAGCCCCATCCCTGGCTGGCCGGGCGCGCGGCGTTCTGGTGCGGTCTGGTCTTGTTGATTGGCGCCAGCAGTGTGCTCGAATGGACCCGCCTGTACAGCTTCGAGGGGCGCCTGCCTGGCGACAGTGGCGGTGCCCTGGGCAGCATGCTCGGGCCACTGGGCCTGCGCTGGCTCGGCTTTGCCGGTTCCGGGCTCGTCGCCATCTTGCTCGGCCTGACCGGGGCCGCCCTGACGTTCCGGTTTTCCTGGGGCAATGCGGCCGAACGCATCGGCGCGGCCTTGCATGCCCGGCTGGAGTCAAGCCGCAAGAAACGTGAGGCGGTGCAGGACATGGCCATGGGTCAGCAGGCGGCGCGTGAGCGCGAGGTCGTGGTCTCGGGTGAGCGTGTCGTAAGCCTGGAGCACCATCCCGAGCCGGTGCATGTCGAGCCGGTCGTGCTGGAAGTGCCCAAGAGCGAGCGGGTTGCCAAGGAGCGCCAGAAGCCCTTGTTCGCCGACATGCTTGACAGCAAGCTGCCCCAGGTCGACCTGCTCGATGCGGCGCAGGTGCGCCAGGAGACGGTGTCGCCGGAACTGCTGGACATGACCAGCCGCATGATCGAGAAGAAACTCAAGGACTTCGGTGTCGAGGTCTGGGTCGTCCTGGCATTGCCGGGGCCGGTGATCACACGTTACGAGATCGAGCCCGCGTTGGGTGTAAAGGGCTCGCAGATCGTCGGCTTGGCCAAAGACCTGGCGCGCAGCCTGAGCCTGGTCTCCATCCGGGTCGTGGAGACGATCCCCGGCAAGAACTACATGGCGCTCGAGTTGCCCAATGCCAAGCGGCAGTCGATCCGGTTGTCGGAGATCCTCGGATCGAGGGTCTACAACGAGGCCAAGTCGTTGCTGACGATCGGATTGGGCAAGGACATTGTCGGTAATCCGGTCGTCGCCGACCTGGCCAAGATGCCGCACGTGCTGGTCGCCGGTACCACGGGTTCGGGCAAGTCCGTGGGTATCAACGCGATGATCCTGAGCTTGTTGTACAAGGCCGATGCGCGCGATGTCCGGCTGCTGATGATCGACCCCAAGATGCTGGAGATGTCGGTCTATGAAGGTATTCCGCACCTGCTCGCGCCGGTGGTGACCGACATGCGCCAGGCCGCGCACGGGCTGAACTGGTGTGTGGCCGAGATGGAACGGCGCTACAAGCTCATGAGCAAGATGGGCGTGCGCAACCTGGCCGGCTTCAACACCAAGATGGACGAGGCCAAGGCACGCGGCGAACGGATCCCCAACCCGTTCAGCCTCACGCCGCAGGAGCCCGAGCCGCTGGAGCGACTGCCGCATATCGTGGTTGTCATCGACGAACTCGCCGACCTGATGATGGTGGTGGGCAAGAAGATCGAGGAATTGATCGCGCGCCTGGCACAAAAGGCGCGCGCCGCAGGGATCCACCTGATACTGGCCACGCAGCGCCCGAGCGTGGACGTGATCACCGGGCTGATCAAGGCCAACATTCCGACCCGCATCGCGTTTCAGGTGAGCAGCAAGATCGACAGCCGCACCATCCTGGACCAGATGGGCGCCGAGGCGCTGCTGGGTATGGGCGACATGTTGTACCTGCCCAGCGGAACCGGCCTGCCGACCCGGGTGCATGGCGCGTTTGTCAGCGACGAAGAGGTGCACCGGGTGGTGAGTTATCTCAAGTCGCAGGGCGAGCCGAACTATATCGAGGGTGTGCTCGAAGGTGGCACCGTCGATGGGGAGGCAGATGCCCTGGGCGATGGCGGCAGCGGCGGCGAGAAAGACCCGCTGTACGACCAGGCGGTCGAAATCGTCCTCAAGAACCGCAAGGCGAGCATCAGTCTCGTGCAGCGCCATCTGAAGATCGGCTACAACCGTGCCGCGCGGCTGGTCGAGGACATGGAAAAGGCCGGCCTCGTCAGCGCCATGAGCGGCAGCGGGCAACGCGAGATCCTGGTGCCGGCGAGGGCCGAATCATGATGCATCGCCGCGGCATGTTGCTGGCGTCGGCGTCGCTGCTGGCCCTGGGTGCCGCTCGGGCGGACGGGCTCGATGCGCTGGAGCGGTTCGTCAAGGGTGTGTCGAGTGGCCGCGCCGAGTTCACCCAGGTTGTCACCTCGCCTTCGCGCGATGGCCAGGCAGGCAGGGTCCGGACCTCGAAAGGCAGCTTCGCATTTTCGCGGCCGAACCGTTTCCGTTTTGTCTACGGCAAGCCGTTCGAGCAGACCATCGTCGCAGACGGCCAGATCCTGTGGATGCATGACGTCGACCTGAACCAGGTCAGCGCGCGCAAGCAGGCGCAGGTGCTGGGTTCGACACCGGCAGCGCTGATCGCCGCGGCACCGGACCTGGCGGTAGTGCAGGCCGAATACGAACTGCAGGGCCAACCGGACCAGGACGGCCTGCAGTGGGTGCTGGCCACGCCGCGCTCCCGAGATGGCCAATTGCGCTCGGTGAGGGTCGGTTTTCGTGGCGATTCGGCCACGCCGACACTGGCGGCGCTGGACATGGTCGACAACTTCGGCCAGCGCTCCGAACTGCGTTTCGACATGGTCGAGGTCAATCCCCGCTTGCCGGACAGCTTGTTCCAGTTCAAGCCGCCGGCCGGCGCGGACGTCATCCGCCCCTGAGCGGGGACTGTCTTGGCGGACAAACGCGTGCGGTGGACACCTGGCGTTCGGCGCCATGGCTGAGCTTTTTCCGACCGCGCCAGCGGCGCCGCTGGCCGAGGCCTTGCGACCCGCCAGTCTCGACGACGTCATCGGCCAATCACACCTGATCGGACCGGGCCGTCCGTTGCGGCTGGCGTTCGAGTCCGGCAAGCCGCATTCGATGATCCTGTGGGGGCCGCCGGGTGTGGGCAAGACCACTTTGGCGCGGCTGTCCGCCAGCGCGTTTGGATATGCCTTCATTGCCCTGTCGGCGGTGTTCTCTGGCGTCAAGGAAATTCGAGCGGCAATGGAGCAGGCCGAACACAACCTGGCGCAGGGAAAAAGGACGATCCTGTTCGTTGACGAGATCCACCGCTTCAACAAGAGCCAGCAGGATGGGTTGCTGCCGTTCGTCGAGTCGGGACTGGTGACGTTCATCGGCGCCACGACCGAGAACCCGTCGTTCGAGGTGAACTCTGCCCTCTTATCACGTGCCCAGGTCTATGTGCTGCAGAGCCTGAGCGATGACGAACTCGCGCAACTGGTGCGGCGCGCGCAAGCTGCGTTGCTGAACCAGCTGCAGATCGAACCGTCGGCGATCGACACGCTGGTCGGGTATGCCGACGGTGACGCGCGTCGGCTGCTGAACCTGCTCGAGCAGGCAAGCACGGCTGCGCAAGCTGCCGGTGTCGTGACAATCGATGCGTTGTTCCTGCAGGATGCGTTGACACTCAATGCCCGGCGCTTCGACAAAGGCGGCGACAACTTCTATGACCAGATCTCGGCGTTGCACAAGTCGGTGCGCGGGTCGAGCCCGGATGCGGCCCTTTATTGGCTGACGCGCATGCTCGACGGCGGCGCCGACGCGCGTTACCTGTCGCGGCGCATCGTGCGCATGGCCTGGGAAGACATCGGGCTGGCCGACCCCCGCGCGATGCAGATCGCCAACGACGCGGCGGCGACCTTCGAGCGGCTGGGTTCGCCCGAGGGCGAACTGGCGCTGGCGCAGGCGGTGTTGTACCTGGCGGTGGCACCCAAGAGCAATGCCGGCTACGTGGCCTACAACCAGGCGCGCGCTTTCGTCAGATCGGACAAGTCGCGCGAGGTGCCGGTGCACCTGCGCAATGCGCCCACCGGCCTGATGAAGGAGCTCGGGCACGGCAGCGGCTATCGTTATGCCCATGATGAACCCGAAGCGTATGCCGCCGGGGCTCACTACCTGCCCGATGGAATGGCCGAGCCGCGCTGGTATCGGCCGGTGCCGCGCGGGCTGGAGTCGCGCATTGCGGACAAGCTGGCGCACTTGCGCGAACTCGACGCTGCCGCACGCAAGGGCTGAGAGTTTGGAGTTTGGGCATGCCCGGCGGGTATCCGGAGAGCTGTTCGTGGCATCGGGCGCAAGGGTAAACCCCGGCGTTTTCCCGGCAGGCGCACCAGACTGGCTCAGTAAAATGGCGTCGGGTTGCAATCCCGCCGAACCGGACCGGAAACATGGTCCGGTTTTTGCGTAGCTGCATGTGGCGCCACAAGTGTGACGTTCAGATACGACATAAATCAATAAGACCGGAGCGTCAATTCATGGACATCTTCCTGCAGCAGATCATCAACGGGCTGGTGCTGGGCAGCGTGTACGCGCTGGTCGCATTGGGTTACACGATGGTGTACGGCATCATTCAGCTCATCAACTTTGCGCATGGCGAAGTGTTGATGTTTGGTGCACTGACCGCCTGGACCGTTGCCGGGATCTTGCAACCGGCCTTTCCCGGCATGCCGGGTTGGGTGGTGTTGATCATCTCCGCGCTGGTAGCCTGTCCAACAGCGGCCGTGCTGAACTTCACGATCGAAAAAGTGGCCTACCGGCCATTGCGCAATTCGCCCCGGCTGGCGCCGCTGATCACCGCGATCGGCATGTCGCTGCTGCTGCAGACGGTCGCGATGATCATCTGGAAGCCCAATCCCAAGCCGTTCCCGAGCCTGCTGCCAGTGACGCCTTACGAGATCGGCGGTGCGGTGATTTCACCGACAGACCTGCTGATCCTGTCCATGACCGTCGTCTTGCTGGTGGCGCTGGTCTGGCTGGTCAACTACACATCGCTCGGCCGCGCCATGCGGGCCACGGCCGAGAACCCCCGCGTGGCTGGCCTGATGGGGGTCAAGCCCGACGTGGTCATCTCGGCCACCTTCGTGATCGGTGCGGTGCTGGCGGCGCTGGCCGGCATCATGCTGGCGATGAAATACGGCACGGTGCAGCATGCCATGGGATTTCTTCCAGGCCTCAAGGCCTTCACGGCGGCGGTTTTCGGCGGTATCGGCAATCTGGCCGGGGCGGTCGTCGGAGGCGTACTTCTCGGGCTGATCGAGGCCCTGGGCTCGGGTTACATCGGCGTGTTGACCGGTGGCGTGCTGGGCAGCCACTACTCCGAGATCTTCGCCTTTGTGGTGCTGATCGTGATCCTGACGTTGCGGCCGTCGGGACTGCTCGGTGAACGCGTGGCCGACCGCGCCTGAGGAGCGACCCATGAAAATCAACAAGATCTTCCTGTATTTCGTGATCGGCGTTGCACTGTTGCTGCTGCCAATGGGTTTGCAGGTGTTCGGCAATGCCTGGGTGCGCATCGTCGATACCGCGCTGCTGTATGTGCTGCTGGCGATCGGGCTGAACATCGTGGTCGGTTATGCCGGCCTGCTGGACCTGGGCTATGTGGCCTTCTTCGCGGTGGGCGCCTACATGTACGCGCTGCTCGCATCGCCGCACCTGACCAACACCTTCGCATGGATCGCTGCCATCTACCCGAACGGCATGCATGTGCCCATCCTGCTCGTGATTCCGCTGGCCGCGGCGCTGGCGGGGCTGTTTGGCGTGTTGCTGGGGGCGCCGACACTCAAGTTGCGCGGTGACTACCTGGCCATCGTGACCCTGGGGTTCGGCGAGATCATCCGGGTGTTCCTCAACAACCTCGACCACCCGGTAAACATCACCAACGGTCCCAAGGGCATCAGCGGCATCGACGCATTCCAGATCTTCGGTGTCGACCTCAAGCGCTCGTTCGATGTGTTCGGCATGGAGCTCACGTCGGTTGCGATGTACTACTACCTGTTCCTCGCCATGGTGCTGATCAGCATCGTGCTCAGCCACCGGCTGGCGCTGTCGCGCGTCGGTCGCGCCTGGATGGCGATACGCGAGGACGAGATAGCCGCCAAGGCCATGGGCATCAACACCCGCAACCTCAAGCTGCTGGCATTCGGCATGGGCGCATCGTTCGGTGGCGTCAGTGGGGCCTTGTTCGCGTCGTTCCAGGGTTTCGTCTCGCCCGAATCGTTCACGTTGATGGAGTCGGTGATGATCGTCTCCATGGTCGTGCTCGGCGGGCTGGGTCACCTGCCCGGCGTCGTGCTCGGTGCCTTGCTGCTGGCCGCCTTGCCCGAGGTGTTGCGGTATGTGGCCAGCCCGTTGCAGGCGTTCACCGGCGGGCGGCTGGATGCGTCGATCCTGCGCCAGTTGCTGATCGCGCTGGCCATGATCACCATCATGTTGTTGCGTCCGCGTGGCTTGTGGCCGAGCCCGGAGCATGGCAAGTCGCTGCAGGCGAACAGTTGAGGGCCGCGCCATGACAGACACCATTCTCAAGGTCGCGGGTATCTCCAAGCGGTTTGGCGGGCTGCAGGCCCTCAGCGATGTCGGCATCACGATCACGCGGGGCCAGGTGTACGGGTTGATCGGCCCCAACGGCGCCGGAAAAACCACCTTCTTCAACGTCATCACCGGCCTGTATACCGCCGACAGCGGAACCTTCGAACTCGCCGGCAAACCCTACAAGCCCAGCGCGGTGCACGAGGTGGCCAAGGCCGGTATCGCGCGCACGTTCCAGAACATCCGCCTGTTTGCCGAGATGACTGCGCTGGAGAACGTCATGGTGGGCCGGCATATCCGTACCCACTCCGGCTTGTTCGGGGCGATGTTCCGCACCGCGAGTTTTCGCAAGGAAGAAGCCGAGATCGCCAAGCGGGCGCAGGAACTGCTGGATTACGTGGGCATCGGCAAGCTCGCCGACTACAAGGCGCGTACCCTCAGTTATGGCG
>ENA-ORBV01008433-ORBV01008433.1-microbial-mat-metagenome-genome-assembly--contig:-NODE-8433-length-17332-cov-6.263344_pt1 | contig 17332 bp, 8 predicted proteins | sample MGYA00237777_ERZ505514 | MGnify/ENA primary metagenome ERZ505514 (study PRJEB26160, sample SAMN06269048) | microbial mat metagenome | isolation source: Oligotrophic lake microbial mat | place...
TGTCGGTACTGGTTCACCAGTGTCTCAAACGGCGTATCCCCGACATGGAGACGCTCAGTCGAGAGGTAGCCGCGTGGGCGGCGGCACGCAACGCCCAGCGCGCCACCATCCGTTGGATGTTCGATGTCGCCCAAGCCCGCACCAAGCTTGCCCACCTCTACCCTGTGGTATCTTGAACTACTTTGCTGGCGGACTACTAGATTGGGCGGCACTACGTTATCAACACACGGCGGCTGTCCGCGCTCGGCCGGCAGCCGATTGCAGTGTCGCCACCGCCAACCGCCTCTTGAGCGCGCTGCGCGGGGTGCTGAGAGAGGCGTGGCGCTTGGGTTATATGAGCGCCGAGGATTATCAACGCGCCATCGACATCGCCAATATCAAGGGCGAAGCGATTCCCGCTGGGCGCGAACTGTCGCAGGACGAACTGATGGCGCTGGTGCAGACCTGCAAATAAGATAAAACGTCCGCCGGGGTGCGCGATGCCGCCATTCTCGGCCTGCTGTATACCTGTGGGCTGCGGCGAGCGGAACTGGTCGGCTTAGATCACGGCGATTTCGACCCCAACATGGGACAATTGATCGTGCGTGTGGGCAAGGGGCGCAAAGGCCGGACGGTGTACGTCGCGGGCGGCGCGTTCCATGCCTTGAGCGCCTGGCTGATCGTGCGCGGGAGTTCGGGGGGTACTTTGTTTCTGCCCATCCAAAAAGGCGGCAAAATTACCGAGCGCCGCATGAATGCCCAATCCATTTATGACATGCTGAAAAAGCGCGGGATGCAGGCTAGTGTCAAGGCATTTACTCCACACGATCTGCGCCGGACATTCGTGGGCGATATGCTGGAACGCGGCGTGGACATTGCCATTGTCGCTAGCATCGCCGGACATACCAGTGTGGATACAACCCGCCGCTATGACCGCCGCCCGGAGGCGATCAAAAAGAACGCTGCTGATAAACTGCATTTTCCGTATTGAAAATTAAAACAAAATCGGGCGATCTGGTTGCGGATCGCCCCAAGATGATGTTTGGTTAGGGAATGGTCAGCGGTAGTTCAAGCACTTGGAAGCCGTTGTTAATTAAGCCAGCTAAACTGAACCCGCCCGGCCCCGCACTTTTTACTGCCAGATAATGATCCCCTGGCGGCAAGTTTACGCCAGTGCTTGCGCTGCATGTCCCCATCGCCGGGCAGCCTAGCACACTTGACGATATCCATTGCAGATACGCTGTATATGCGCCGCCATAGGTGCCGATATAGACGTAATACCAAGTGGCATGTTCAACGCCCGTCCAACTGATCTCGGCTGCTCCATCGGCATAGGTGAACGTCATGCTATCAATGGGTACAAGCTGTGGCGGGTTGTAGGCATAGCTGAAGGTCGCGCTGCTCCCGCCTTGATTGCCTCCGCCCCAGCCGTTGTTATATACGCCGCCAATGCTGCATCCACCTGCGCCGCAAGCATAGATATAGGCTTCATAGGTGCCATTCGCCAAAATCAGACTTTCCGGCGTAATTGTACAAGCCTCGCCGCTGCAAAGACTGGTAGAAGCGTGCCATTCAAGGTATTGCGTTGCATTGTTGGCTTGATTGCGTAAATACGCATAATACTGCGTCGCGTTGGTATCATTCGCCCATGAAATTGTCGGGCGGCCTTGATTCGGCGCGACATTCACGACAGGCACATTTGGATTCGGCAGGATATTGACCGTGACTTCCGCACCCGCCCAACCATTGTTGTACTGTGCGCCGCCGACGCTCAACCCGCCGGGGCCGTAACTTTGAATATACAGGTAATAAGCGGTTTCGTCTTGCAGATCAAGACCTGTTTGAACCGTACATTGCAGGCTATCCACACCGCCGCAAAGTTGGGCACGACTAAACCATACATCGGCTGTGGGGGTATAAATGGCTGCGTCGAACAGCCCCTTCTTAATAAGGAACAGGCGGAACCATGTCGCATAAGCCGCTTCGTCAGAAGCCGACCAGTTAAAGGTCGGGCGCAGTGTATCGGTTCCAGTGGTCGTGCCAAAGATCACCGGAGCAGGGGGCGCGGCATTCAGCGTAAACGTAAAGGGTCCTTGGACACTCCCTGCAACACCGCTGGTCGTGCCACGCAGATAGACGACATAATCGCCATCGCGCAGTCGTGCTATTTCCGCCAACAGCGTTGGGTCAAACGAGCAGGTCATGCCTGTGCAATATACATCCTCCGCCAAACCTACCCCGTAATAAATCGGCTGTCCATCGTTGGCGCTGTTGTCCAGATAGAATTCATAACTATCTGCCCCCGTGTGTGACCAAGTATAGGTCGGGTTGCCATAGCCATCCGTAATGATTTCGCGCGGCGCAAGCAGGGTGAGCGCACTGCTGAGCGAAGTCGTCGTCACCTAAACAGAGGTCACGTTGTCGCTGAGATAGGCATCACGCGAAGTTGTTTCTGCTTCCGCGTTAAATATAAGCGGGGATGTTGCCTCTAGGCGGGCGCGAAGATCGACCTCAAAACTCACACTCGCTCCCGCTGCCAGCGTACCAATCGGGCAGCGCGGCGAGTTGTAATCGGTTAGGCAGCCCGCATTCGGCGTGACCCCAAAATAGTCGGCGGTGATGGGTAAACCCATTGCAAAGATGACATTTTCTGCGTCTGTGTCACCTCTATTTTCCAGATGAGCCGTGATGATAAAACGTTGACCCGTGTTGACGGAAGCAGGCGCATCCAGCGTAAGGACAAGATCAGCCAGCGCGGTTACACATGCTGCCGTCGTAACAGGGATGATCTGAGACGGCTGTGAAATCGCCCCCTCGCGCCCACGTATAGAGCGCATCCGTAGCTGATAGGTGGTCTCACAATCAAACGCATCAATAGTTACTGTGTTGTCATAACCCGGTATCTGGCGTAAAACCGTCCACGTCTGACCATCCGCCCCTAGCACGTCGATAGCATTCTGTCCGCTGTTGAGGTTCGTATTTGTCCATGTGAAAGTCGCGCTAAATTCGCCTATCTCACTCGCGGTGAAATCCTCTGGCGCACAGGGTGGGAGATTGACCTGCACGATATTGGAATAGACCGAGAAAGTTAAATCACGCAGCGCCCGTACCCGATAAGATACAAAATCGCAATCGGGAATGTCATATAAGTTGGTATTCGGTACAAGCTCGGCGACAGTGGCCCAAGCAAATTGGCTTGACGAAATTTCCACTGTATATGCGGTTTCATCATTGGCCTGATCTGACCAGTACAGCACGAAATTGCCTGCGTCTTCCACCAGTGCAAGCCCAGTCGGTGCGAGGACGATAGTGCTTTCGCCGTCGGTTTCTACCGCGCCTATATCACACGGGACGTTACGTGCCTGACGCAATTGATCCAGCGCAAGGCAAGCCTCCATCGGAACCACACCAATGGCAGGGCTGCCAGGTTGCAGCGGCAAATAAGTTGTTGAGCCATTCACCACTAAAGTACCGAACATCGGATCGACCCCGATCAGCGTAGTCGGCATTTGGTCGGAAAGTGTGCCGCCCGTAAGTGTGCCAAACAGGTTATACCCACCATCTCCAATGCTGCCGCCGATGTCTTGAAAATTGCTGCCGCCGTTACTATAAATGATGGAGCTTTGAACTTGCGTTCTTCTGCCATCTGCGGCGAAGATGCCGCCCGCGCCTGATTGAGTGACTGTGTTGCCATAGATGGTTACATGGTGGAGCAAAGCATAGGCCGCATCAAAAAGCGCACCGCCCTGCAAGTTGGCATGGTTGGCAATGAATGTACTGTTTTGCACGCTGAGTTCAAAAGCGTTATAGATGCCGCCGCCATAATCAGCCCGATTGTAGCCGAAGTAACTACCTACAATCGTTGTTGGACTGCCGTTGTTTAAGCCGCCACCGAGCCGTGCCTGATTGTTAAGGAAGGCGGTATTGTTGATAGTCAATGTACCGCCAGTGCTGTAGACCGCGCCGCCTAAGTAGGCCAGCGTATTATTATAGAAATAACCGTCTTTAATGACGAGTGTGCCGCCGTTGTTGAAGATACCCGCGCCGTATCCGCCTGTATTGGGGTCTGTTCCATACGTGACATTACTGTTTATTCTAACCAGTTCAACGGTGGCTGTTCCTTCATTTAAGATGCCGCCGCCGCCATAACGGTCATCTTGGCTGCTGATGCCCGTCGAGCGATTGTTGTAGAGACTAACATCGACCAGTTCCAGCACACCGCCATCATTCCAGATGCCGCCGCCGCTGGGGGCGCTGCCTCCAGTGAGGACAAGGCGGAGCAAACGCAGCCTCCCGCCCTCATGAACACGGAAGATACGGTCACGACCCTGTATATTAATCGTGCTATTGAGGTCGCGTGACGTGGCAATCGTTATATCTGTGAGGATGTTTAAGTCGCCTGTTAAGGCTTCTATTTCGTCGCGGCCTTCGATTGTAAGATCATATTCTGTATGTTCCCGCAGAAAAATGGTCGTTGCATCCGGGTTGCTGTTGGCATAGATGACAGCCTCACGCAGCGAACAGCGGTTTTGACCGCAGCCAACCGCTTCATCTTCAACAGTGTATACATAAATGACAGACCCTATTTGTGGCGCGTCAATCTGGAAATTGCGGATGAAATCGGCGGTGTCCTGGCTGGTTAGCGATTGCCTTAAAGCGTGACCATTTGCGTCGTGCAAAGTTTGGCAGGCGTACAAGCGGTAAAAATCAGGCGGTAACGGCAGCGCGTTATTAATCCCAATTGTCACTATATAGGTCGCTGGGTCATACGCGACTTGATCGATCAAATTGGTTTCGCCTGTTGTCAGTGCACAGGTTGCCGGGAAGGTTACGTCGCTGCCATCCGCCAGCAGCACATAATTGGCAGGATTAGTCACATCAGCTGGATCAACGCTGCCATCAGGATCAAACATCGGTTCGCTAAAGGTTAGGTAAAGATCGGTCACACTGAGCAGCACCCGTTCCTGCTCATCAATGTTATTGTCGGGTGTGGGTTGTCTGGAATTGATGTTAACCACCGTTGGCGCGGTATCTACTTGGAACGATACGAGATAATTCCCGCCGGGCTGCCCATCTTTATCACCGTCTAAGTGTGTTTGTCCAGGTGCATCAAGCAGGTCATCGCAGACGATGAGGCGGTAGCTGCCGTTCCACAGCGGGGCTAAGGGAGTTAATTCCAGTGTATCAGGAAGTATTTCAAACGGCACATCCACATCATCGCCGGAAAGTGTAGGGCATTGTGCTGTCTGGAACACACCATCAACGCCGGGCATGACGATGCGATAATAAGCCGGATTCCTTATACTACCCGGTAGTTGTCGGTTAATGGGCAGAAACATTGGTTGCGTAAATTGGATTGAAATGTGTGTTATAGGGCGGGCTATGAGCATATCTGGGAAGATCGTTTCGTACCTTGTAACCGATTGGCTAGATACAACCCTATACGAAATATGATCGACAGTTGGCAGGATAGAAATGCCAAAATTGCGGACGAAATCGCCGCCTGCCTGACCATTAGAGTCGCCATCAAGCGCTTGCCCAAACACATCACGTAATTCGTCGCAAACGATAAGGCGATATAAACCAGCGGGCAAAGGCTGCGCGTTGTTCAGGGTCATTTCGATCTGGAATATCCCGTAAGTCGAGTAGACTACCCTCACCTGCTGGATACTGATGGCGCTGTCGTCCCCTTGTAGCGCGCCGCAAGTAGTTGTCTGTGCGATGTTATCTGCGCCGACCCGCACAAGCTGATAATGTGCCGTGTTGGTCAGGTCGCCGGGCTGTGTGTCGCCCAGATCATCCTGCATCATCTGGGTGAATTTGAGCGAAAAAGTCATGACCGGATTATGGTAGATTTCATTCTCAAGGAGCTGCGGCTCAATGGTTTGATTAGAAGTAATGACACTTTCCAGCCTGGTTAATAGCTGGGCGGTGTTGCTTTCAAAAGCCCCGCGATCACATGTCGCGCCGCCGGGACGACCAAAATTCCGCTGATCTTGAGCGGGGCAATCTTCAGGGTTCGCACTATTTAGCGCTGGACTGCCTGTGCCTAACGCACGGGTTAAGGTGCTACCGCCGTTGTCCGCTAAGGGTTGCAAAAGCGCATCCACGCCGAATAGATCACCCGTTTGTGGGTCATTCTGGAGAGTGCAGTCATTAGGGAACAAGTTATAACCTGCGCTGATGACGGTAGCGGTGGCGGTCAGGATGCAGCTTGTTGTATTCCCCGTGAAGATGCTGTTGCTAAAGCGCATTTCCCCCCGCCCTGCATCAATCCCAACGGCGTTGTTGGCGAGGGTTACGTAATTGAGCGTAATGCTCCCGCCCCCAACATATCCCACGAATTCGCGCACGACCATGCCTGCGCCTGTATTGCCGCTGATCGTGGTGTTGACGAGGGTGCTAGTGCCAGAGGCATAAGAAAAACTGATCGCGTCGCCTATATTATCCGCGATTACGCTGCGTTCAATTTGCATATTGGGCGAGAAAAGGGCAGCGTTTTGCCGCACTAAGGTTCTGGCTGCTGTGGTGGTATTGCCTTGAATGATCACATCTTTGAGAATGAGAATGTCTTCGGCATAGATCGCGCCGGCACGGGCTGCTGTATTATTGATAATTTGGCTGTTCTGTAAGGTGACACGATCACCACCAACTAAGGCACCACCCGTGCCAGTGGCAACATTATCGCGCATGACGACATTAATCAGGATGATATCATCATAAGTAAAGATGCCGGCTCCATCAGCAGCGCGTCCGTTGCGGATGGTCAGATTACGTATAAGACCACCCGCGTAATTGATATTTCCTTGGATAGTGAAAACGCGTGCCAAACCGTTACCGTCAATGATGGTATTTTCTGGCCCTGCCCCCACAATAACCGTACTGTTGGTTAAAAATGCCCCGCTGTATTCACCGCTGGTACGGGTGATGAGATATGTTCCGGCGGGAATATAGACAGTAGGTTTGTTCCCCCAAGCGAGTAAACTCGCATACAGCGCCTCGCGCAGTGAACAATGCGAGACTGAACAGGTGTAATCAAAATCGTCGGCGGTGGTGTTCACGGTAAAAATCGGCCCTAGCTGCGGCACGAGATATTGGAAGCGTCGCTGGAAGTCGTCGCCGCTTGTGCCGTCACTGTTGCCATCTAGGAATGCGTTCCCCAGACTCTTGAGCGTATTGCATACGAACAGCGTAAAACTTCCGTCTGGCAGCGATGCAGCCATCGTTAATGTCGCCTTACGCTGTAACGGCTCGTAGGTGACGCTGTTAAGCGTAATCAGGCTGTCATCTCCAGCCGGCGTGGCGCATGATTGTGTTTCTCGTAGATGATTTGCACCTGCATAAATTAACCGGAAATTTGCCGAATTAGTTACGTCGTTAGGATCAGTATTCCCGGCTGGATTTTGCATCGGCTTGGAGAAAAACACCGCCAGCGACGGAATCTGCCGCGTGATGTCGGCGTTGTCGGCGATCACCGCTGCGCCATCAATATGGAGCGCATCAACATGCAGCACCATCGGCAGCAGGACTTCCTCAATCGCTCCAATGTCGCATGGCCCATCATTGCGCGGCTGCTGAAGGATGTCCGCCAATTCACATGTGTTAGCGGCGCTGCCGGGTATGGCTGGATTGCCCGACGCAATAGCCGGACTGCCTGCTAGTAACGGAAAAGTGTAAGGGAAGGTCGATTGTACAATGTTGCCCTGCACCAGAATATTCTGGGTCAAGATATTGGTTGTGTTATCTCCGGCGAGGGTACAGTTGGTGAGCGTATCGAACAGGTTATAGCCGCCGGAGTTCAATGTGCCCACGCAGTTGATGAGCGTATCGCCGGGTAGAGTGTTATCCCCGAAGAGGCTGTTGCTGGCTGTGACCTGTGCGCCCGCCGCGATCAGCAGACCGCCCGTTTGCTCATTAGCGACATTAGCAAAAACACTGATATTATTTAATGTCGCTGTACCGCCAGCGAAATAAATCCCGCCTGCGTTGGCTGCGTTCTGCGCGAAAATGCTGTTGGTAATCGTCAACGCGCCGCCAGCCTGATAGATCGCGCCGCCGAATGAGTCGGCACTGTTTTGTAGTAGTGTCGTGTTGCGAATGACGGTAGCGCTGTTACTCGTCAGATACAATGCCCCGCCGTTAAGTTGTGCATCGTTACTATCGACCACGCTATCTAATAGAGTCAATGTAGCGCCGGAGTTGTTATAAATCGCACCGCCATTGTCGGCGCTGCTATGCCCAATATAGGCATGTTGAAGGGTGAGCGTTCCGAGGTTGTAGACCGCACCGCCCAAATCTGCATTGCCCCGGCTCAAGGCCAGATCATGCAAGACAGCCGTCACGCCGGCCTGTATCGAAAGGATGCGGCTGGTTTCGTTACCATCCAAACTCGTCTGGTTATAGCCCGCGCCCTCGATGGTCACGCTGTCGGTCACGCTTAAAACGCTTCCGAGTTGATAAAATCCCGCATGAATGATGATGGTATTTGCGCCGGACGCGGCATTGCTGGCAGCAACAGCCTCACGTACCGAGCAGTGTACTACGCCGCAGACATTATCGAACTCATCCAGCAGGGTATTCACGGTAAAGGTCGAACCAGATTGTGGCTCGCGGATACGGAAGCTGCGGACGAAAGCATCGCCGCCCGTGCCGTCACGATTGCCATTGAGCGCATTGTCGTCCAGATCGAGCAGTGTCGGGCAGACAAACAGGCGATAACGCTGTACGGGCAGCGCAGTCCCGTTGTTGACCGCTAATGTTGTACGCTTTGCTGCTTCCACATAAGCTGCGCTTTGGATGCTGATAAGTTGGTCATCGCCTTGGGGGACAGAGCAAGTAGTTGTTTGCACGGTGTTATCCGCGCCGCCGTTAACCAGCCGATACTGCGCTGGGTTAGTCACATCACCAGCGCCGCCGTCACCTGCTGGATTAGACATCGGTTCGCTGAAATCAATATAAATTTATGTAACACTGGTGTCGAATTCCGACCCTTCATTGATGGTGGGTGTGCCAACCGCTGCGTTATTTTGTAGCGCGACTACCGACGGTGGATAGTCGGTCTGGAATGCGCCCGGATCGCAGTTGTAGCGGTCACGCCCTATGCCGCGTTGGTCGCTGGCAAGACAAGCAAATCCACCGCTACCCGGTTCGGCAGAATTTCCTGTGCCTAAAATGCTGCTGAGTAAACCCAGCGCATGGGTAGGGGTGCTGCCCCCATTATCCGCCAGCGGTTGCAGCAGTGGGTCTTGCGTGGTGAAATCACCGTCCGCGCCCACTGCCGCATTCCAATGGCAGTAAGACGGCTGCGCCAGCGCGATCATATTATGACCCTGGCTGAGGAGTTGACCGTAACAATTTGCCCCCCAAGTGGAAGCCGTGTTCCCATAAATGATGCTGTTCGCCACAAAAAAGGAAGATGCCCCTAGAATTCCACCGCCGCTGCTGGCGTGGTTATTGGTAATGGTGGCATTTCTTACATTAACAGTGCCGCCGTAGAATTGAAAAATACCCCCGCCTTGCCCATTCCCCGCTGGGAAGGTGTTACCGCTAATCGTCGAATTCTCGATGGTGGCATAAGAATAATAGAGGTAAATGCCGCCGCCCATGTTGCCGCTGATCGTCGAGCGATTAACCAATAAAGTATGGCTGTAATTGGGATAGCTGCCTGTGCTGGCGGCATACACGCCGCGTAAGCCGTTGTTATAAACATGGCTTTCCAGCAGGGTCACATGAGGCGTGTTTTGAATCTGTACCCCATTCGACCCGCCCGTGATGCCAACTTGCTGCAACGTCACGACACTCGTACCAGAGATAAATAAAACGGGATCGCCGCTTACACCTTGGATGGTGGTTTGACCTGCGCCCGCGCCGTCGATGACGATGTTGCTGGTTATGTCTAAACTCCCTGTTTGGCTGGCGCGTTCATTCGCTCCGGGGAGTGTAAGCGCGTATGTGCCAGCGGGTACGATGATGGTGTTGTTATCACCATTGATATTCGCGGCGATGATCGCCTCACGCAGTGAACAGTGATCGACAGCGCAGCTTGAGTCAGCGGTGTCGATGGTCGTATTGACGGTAAAAGTCGGCCCTGACTGTGTATCATCCACCCGGAAGTTGCGGAGATAATCGCTGCCGGGTTAGTCGGCTGCCGTGCCATCGAGCGAAAGATTGGTCGGGGCAGGCCGCCGCAGCGCACCACACACGACTACCCGGTAAGCGCTGTTGGGTAGGCCGCCGCCGACATTTAATGCCAGCGTCACTTGTCCGCTTGCACCGTCATATACGGCAGTGGTGACATCATCTCCAACCGGAGAGGCCGCGCAGGTCGTGGTATCGATGCTGCTATTCGCGCCAGCACGGACGATGCGATAGTTAGCCGGATTGGTGACATCATCGACGGATATGTCGCCTGCTGGATTAAACATGGCATGATCGAAGCTCAAAATCAGATGGGTGAGGTCGAGCGCTGTCGATTCATTTTCGGTCAACAGGCCATCTCCGGTATCCGGGATGGTGTTCACCGCTGCGACACGCGGCGCATACGTATCGCTCATTTCAATTGCGCCCATATCGCAGGTCGCCGTGCTGCTGCTGTCGCTGTCTAGTGGACGGGTGTTTCCTGTTTGGTCGGTTGTCGCGCAGGTGGCGTTATTTCCGGCTTCTAGGGCAGGACTGCCAAATAACAAACGATGCGATTGTGTTCCCGCCGCCCCAGCGGTATTCAACGCGCCGAGGTGGATCGTGCCGTTGATGATATGGGTGGCGGTATCGCCTGTGAAAACACAAGTCTGTGTTCCGCCGAATAAGTTATGCCCTTCTGAAATAAAGTCACCGAGGCAGTTTTTTTCTTGGGTTAAATCCGGCGCGTTATTAAACCAGCCGTAATTATTGGCGACAATACTATTCTTAATGGTGAAGCTGCCGCCGCCGCTGCCCCGTATAGCGGATGCATATTCGCCACCCACCGCATCATGATTAGAGGTATTGTTGACAATCGTTACGTTGTTTAACGATGTGTTGGCGGTTGCACCATGACTGATAATGGCTGCCCCGCTGCCGCCTGAACGGTTGCCGCTAAAGGTGGTATTAGTGATCGTCAACTGCCCGCCATAATTGGCGATAGCCCCACCATTAGTTGAATAGCTCCCTAATGCCTCATTATCGAAAAACGCGCTGTCCGTGATGGTGACAACGCCAGCAGCTTCATTGTAAATCGCGCCGCCTTCGACACGAGATCGCATATGGGTGAAGGTGGCATGTGCGATGTTGAGGGTGCCTGAATTTAAGATTGCGCCGCCATAAGACACTGCGCCGTCGCTCACAGTATCGCGCAGGATGGCATCGTTCAGTGAAACCGCACCTTGATTATAAATAAGCAGGCCACCGCCAGAAGAGCCTACTATACCGCGCAGGGTTACACCGTTGATGGTAATGCTGCCGCTGGTACGCACTTCAAAAATGCGGGTATAGTAGTTAATTGTGCTGATGGGCTGAATGATAGTCGTCGCTGAGCCAGCGCCGTTGAGCGTGAATGATCCGGTGATGTCGTAATCACCTCGGTAATCCTCATCATCATTTGTGCCTGATTGAGCAATTTCATACGTGCCTGCCGGGAGCGTTATCACTTCCGTGCCAGCGAGGGCGTTGGCTTCCATGATGGCTGCTCGGAGTGAACATGCCCCATTGAGGTCGGCGCAGAGGCCATTACCGACATTGGTATCGGCAGTATCGGCGGTGCTGTTCACAAGGAAGGCGGCTTGTGCCGATGCAGGCATAGAGGGCCAAGCGATTGCCAAGCCAATAATACAAAAGAGACCGATGGCGAGCAGTCGGTTAAAGTGTCGTCTTAAAGAATAGGTCATAGTTAATTGAATAACCCTATATCTAACTAACTTATTGATGTTACATCTTTATTTTACCTCTTAATGGAAGAGAATAAACGAAATAATTTCCGAAAAATGCGTATAGACGAGGTTAGAAAACTGTTATTCAAAAAAGTGGCGGCGGGTTGACTCCCAATGTACAAAAATAATTCAATTGCCCCTAATTGCTACATTAAACATCACAACCGATATGACACTGCGGAAAAGGATGCCAGTATGGACGTAAATATCAGCTAGAACATTAAAGGGTACGATCTGCGTGAAAGAATCGGGGCGGGGGTTTGGCGCGGTTTACAAAGCCTATCAAAGTACCGTCGGGCGCGAAGTCGCCATCAAAATTATTCTGCCTGAGCTTGCCAGCCAGCCCGAATTTATCCGGCGCTTTGAAGGCGAAGCCCAACTTGTCGCCCGTTTGGAGCATCTTGCAAGTGCTTACCACTAATCGCTTGTCCAATCTCCTGCTAAAAGTTCGGCTTGTTGGATTACTGTGTCGGTTGCGACTTCTTGTAGGTCAGAAAAATCCTTTACTCCCCTTCAAACTCGTGATACTTAAATTTGAGCGTCCGACTGTTCTCATAGATGGTGCGGACTGTAGAGTCATCAAATCCTGATGAGCGCTCAGCACTGATTTCGAGCGTGATTTCTACATCGGTTCCTGTCATGCTGGTGAGGCGCTGGATAATTTCCTCCACAATTGTTGCCATTTCTTTGTTGACGCGTTGCGGATCAATCGAAACTGTCCCGTGATAGCGTGTTGTCAGTTTCGGCTTGGATGGTGCAGGTGGCGTGACAGTTGGTGATCCGAGTCGTTCAGAGGAGGGAATAGTTGGTGGCTGGATGGTTTGCTGATTTTGGCTATCAATCTGTTCTTGAGCAATCTCTGGACGTACCAGTACCGAGTTGTCGTCGAAATAAATACTCGATGTTGGCTGACCGAAAGCCAGTCCTTTATAAGTCCCATCTAAGCCCACTATGGTCGCATAGCCGAAAGGCGCATCCGGACGCGAAACACCATCCCTCACTGCTTCTAACAATACTTCCTCATTGTAAAGGCGCGGCAGGTAGCAGTAGCGGGCGAGATACTCCCAGAGCTGCTTGAGTCCCAAATGCGGCTGGTCGCGCCACAGATAATGGTCAAGCTCAATGCGTAAATTATCCGGCGACCAGCGCGGAATGAGCATTTCGCTCTGACGCAGCTTCCGGGCAGCACGATCATAGAAGCTGTCCTGCCCCGCGATGCGATGTGCCTGATATTCAATCGGTCCTGTTGGTTCAGGCTGAACCGGGACAATCAGCCAGCTATAGGTTTCTTGCAAGCGAAGGAGAAGGGTCTCCTCAGTGCGTTTGCAATTTGCCTCCACTTGCTTACGCTGCTGCGCGTCGAGATTAAGCGGTTCGGCTTCATCTTTAATCGACTTCCATGCCAGATACTCACGCTGCGCCTTCTCCCATGCTTCAGCATCATTGGCATCCGGGGCAATGAACACCAGCATATTACGATAGAGACGCGGCGCATTTCCGCGATTCTCAAGGATTTCCTGCGCGGCACGCTGCGCTTCTGAACCACCATTGCCTTTTTTATGACCATAGGTCGGGTCAAGGACGACAACTCGTGTGCGCCATTCGTCTACCACATCACCGGAGCTTTGAGGCGCGATATGTGCGGCGGTAAAATCCTCACGGCGATATTTCACAGCACGTAAACGATCAATTGCCTCTTGGTAGACCAAATCGGGATGGATGTTCTGAGCGCGATCTTGCGCGATACGGTTCACTGTCGGGCGGGTGTCATACCAGTAGCGACTGCCATCAGTGTAGAGATAGGTCAATTGATTGCTCATACGCCGCAGGGCATCGTTGAATGCAGCTAATTGTTCGCCAGGCTGCACCGTTGCCAGACGGATGCGAACTTCTTCTACGCCGCGCACTGCTTGACCGGCAACCGATGGTGCGCTGCCCACAAATATCGAGCGGGCAACCCGACGACTGGCAGTGTACTGTCCCAGAGTTGGGATACTCTTGTCAAGTTGATAGGGCTTTGAGTCTTCGCCATCAATATCCGCATCGACAATTGCAGGCCAGTTCTCTGGCAAATAGCGCAGCATCTCATTACGGACAGTGGCTGCCCACAACGGGATTGAACTCGGCATAATCATCAAGGATTGGTCGTTATCCTGCCAAAGCCGATGGATCACCGTCGCCATGAAACGCAGCACGCCACGTGTGCGCTGGAAACGATCCAGCGTTGACCAGTCCTCGTATAATCGCGCAAAGAGTTCGGGATGGATGGGATAGGCTTCCTTCATTCGGTGCATATAATCGCCCTCAGCGACACCGGAAGGAAATTCACTGCTATTGCCTGCATACATCTCGCGGAAAGCAGACAACACCGCATCACGGGCGGCATAATCCATCTCCGATGAGAACAGACGACGGCGCACAATCTCGAAGCTCTCGGTTGCCGTGACGGGCTTCCAGACCGACTCGATACGCCCGATAGTTTTGGCGAGGATATTCAGCGAGGCTTTACCGCCCTCGCCGCCGATTTCGATGTCGCTCTCCGGGATAGATACCAACAGCATCGAATCGCTGGAACGTTTGACCGCTTCAGTAAGCGACTGAACGAAAGTCATTACAGCATCGAATGTGCCTGCTGGCAACCGATCCGGGGCATTGTAGAGATTCCGCGCAAAGGCGACTAACTCATCAATGATGAGGAGTGCCGGGCCAAATTTCTCAAAGAGTTCAAGGAGGGTATCTGAACCCGGACTAACCCCCGCGAGATCAGCCTTCTCAACCAGGCGATAGCCCTCAATGCCGCCAATTTGATAGGCAATGTCCCCCCAAAGGGTGTTGGTCGTCGCATCTTTATAGCGGCGCGGTTCGGTAGCACTAAACGCCGTGCCGACAATCACGGCTTTGCGCGCTTCTATGCGGTCATCAATATCGCCCACCCGCTTGATGATATTCTCACCACCCGGTATCTCGCTGAAACCAATTTGTCCGCCGAGCAGGTGATAGAGCGCCAGCATACTGTGGGTCTTACCGCCGCCAAAGCTGGTCTGAAGCTGGACGACGGGATCGCCGCCCTGCCCTGTTAGACGCTTGACACCAGTCACCAGCAGGTCAAGCAAGCCCTCGGTGAGGTAAGTGCGGCGAAAGAACTCTTTTGGATCGCCGTATTCGGGGTCAGCTTTACCCTGCACCACCTGAGCGAGATCAGCAGCGAACTCTGCCTGAATGTAGCGTCCACTCGCAACATCAGGATGCGGTTTGACCACCAACCGCCAGGGACGCAGACCGGGCGTAGTGGTGGTCGTCGCTTCATCAAGCGAACCCGTCTTTTTCTTCGCCTGTTTCTGCTCCACCTCAAAACGCAGCCGCAATAACTCCTGGGCAATACCAGCACAGATGGCGGCACTGGTGGGATCACCGACAGCTTCTAACAGACGGCGGGCAATATCGGCTGCTTCGTATGCCTGATCGTTGCTGAATGGATTTTGGTGCGCCCATTCGTTGCGAATATCCGTTAAGATGTTGGCGTAGCCACGCTCTGATTTACCCAGTTTGAGTTTGAACACCTGCTCCCAACGGCGGTTCATGGCATTCAGGCAGCCCTGCGTGTCGATTTCGGCAACCGCATCTTTGACGTTGGTGCTGGTGATACCGCCATAGCTGTTGTTGGCAATCGCATTGTTCAGTTCAGCCAATACCATACCGCCATAAGCGGCTGCATATTCGCGCACTACAAAGGGGGCGAGACCCTCTTTCAGCGCGTCCATCACCTCGCTGACGCGATCACGGTTACTTTTTGCCATAACATGTATCCTCTCTTTGCTTTATTTCGGCTGTTGAACGTGCTCAGTCCGGCGATAAACAACGGCTTTTTCCGGGTCGCCCCAGATGTTGACTTCCATAATCCCTGAGTCTTTATCCTGTTCATAACCCGCTTTTTTAGCTGCGGAACTCAACGTATTGCCAATACTCTGGTGAGCAAGGTTGAACAGGTAATCATCGCCGCGATCATCCAGAATGGTCTTGAGTAGGCTGGCATAAGCACCCTGATGCTTCTGGCAGGCACGGCGTAAAAAGGCGTAATTCGTGAAGTAGCCGTCCTTTGCCGAAAGTTGCCACATCAACTGCTCGGCATTTTCAAAAATCACATCCAGATGGGGTTTGTACTCTGCCATCGGTTATTCCTCACCAAACAAATTCATCTGCTGGGTTGCCTGCCCTGACTCGGCAGCTTCGCGCAGACGGGCGGTTTCCTCGCCGATGCCTGCCCAGCTAATCACTAGCGCATTGTAATCGCGGGCGTGATCTGCCCAACCTTTACGCTCACAAATACTGTACAGCCGATAGGCGAGATTACGCGCTTCGGCTGCCATATCCGATGGCATTTTGGTCATCAACAGGGCGGAACCCGTTTCACCATGACTGTTCAGCCGTTCAATCAGATGATGGGTCGCTTCCCACACCGTAGGACGGCGGTCTTCCTGCGGATTCCACATTTTCCCCCTCACCCCCTGCCCCTCTCCCACGCTGGGGAGAGGGGAGTTTGACGGGTCGTATTCCGACCAATGCAACAGCTTGACCTTGCCGCGCCCGGCAACGACGATATTAGCGGCTTTCACCCCGGCGACGCTGGTATTCTTCGCCCGCGCCAGCACATCCGCCTGACCGAACTCACCTTCATTGAAACCAAACTGCTCGAACCACGACACGGCGAAGCGCGTATCACCGTCAATATCGCCGTCCTGCTCGGCGAGATAGGCATCCAATTCCTGATTAATCAGCCCCAGTGCAGCGCGAACACTCATGGGCGAACCATCGGCTTCCAGCACTTTGCTGTAGCGGCTGTAGATTGCCATGCCGGGACCGATGCTGGCTTGCGCGAGGTCAACCGGGGCGATATTGCCGGACTGCATCTCTTTGAGGGCGGCGGGGAGTTCGCGTCGCAACGAATCGACAAAAGCGCGGCGCGAGGTGGTGGGCGCATCTTCTGAACGCGGACGACAGACGAGGACGATGGATGAGGCGAGGGCGTTTACCTGTCCTTTTAACCCTGCTGTCCGTTCACTTCTGATAGGCCACGTGCCGTCCAGACTAAAACCTGCAATAATCAGGCTGGTGAGCATAGTTTCCCAGCCAGTTGAAGACCGCCCCTGATTGTTACGTGATACCAGAGTGGATTCTGATGAAGCGACATCTTCCTCATCGTCGTTTGTATCCGAATTCTGTTGCTTAAAAGCGTAATATACTGTTAGCGGATATTTCACACTGATGAACCGGCGGATATTTCGGAAGGTAAGTAGCATTCCGCCTTCAAAGTGGGCAAATGCCGCATCTTTGCTACCATGTCGATAAGTAGAAGCAATCAGTTCAAATTCTTTAGGAACAAGCCTGTCTCTTATACACATCTCCGAGCCCACGAGACTAAGGCGAATCTCGTATGCCGTCTTCTGCTTGAA
>ENA-ORBV01008435-ORBV01008435.1-microbial-mat-metagenome-genome-assembly--contig:-NODE-8435-length-17330-cov-4.483046_pt1 | contig 17330 bp, 7 predicted proteins | sample MGYA00237777_ERZ505514 | MGnify/ENA primary metagenome ERZ505514 (study PRJEB26160, sample SAMN06269048) | microbial mat metagenome | isolation source: Oligotrophic lake microbial mat | place...
ATATCGCGCTGAAGCGGCCGCCCGATGCTGCCGATACGACCGACTATCAGACGATTTTTGCCACCCGCGACGGGGCTGTGGCCGCACCAACAGCGGCATTGCACATCACGCCCGCCCTCCTCGACCAGCTGACCGCGCGCGGGATCGCGAGCCACCGCGTGACGCTACACGTCGGGGCCGGTACATTCCTGCCGGTCAAGGCCGACGACACGTCCGGGCATACGATGCATTCGGAATGGGGGGAGGTCACGGCTGAGACGGTCGCCGCGTTGGCCGATGTCCGTGCGCGTGGCGGGCGCATTATTGCGGTTGGCACCACCTCGCTGCGCATTCTCGAAAGTGCGGCGCGACAAACCGGCCAACTCGCGGCGTTCGTCGGCGAGACCGACATCTTCATCACGCCCGGATATCGGTTCAATGCCGTCGATGGGCTGATGACCAACTTCCACCTGCCACGGTCGACATTGATGATGCTGGTGTCGGCGTTCTCAGGGATCGACACCATGCGAACCGCCTACGCCCACGCGATCGACCAGCACTACCGGTTCTATTCCTACGGCGATGCGAGTTTGCTGTGGCCAGAAACCGCCGCGCCACAAACGACGCTCAAATCCACAGCCAGCGGCGCGCCGCATTGACGGCGTCGCGGATCATCAGCCAGCCGAACGGGGCATAGCCGGTGTGGACTCGGGCCGCGCCTTCCATGCCGGTTTTGAGACGCGGCGCGAGCGGCCCGTCGAATACCGCACGGGCGCGAAACACGGTGCGCGTGCCGACCGTCTCGGACGATGGATGCACGCGCTAGATGCGGAACGGGTACGCCGCGCCGGGCTCGGCAGCGGGCGATAGGATGCCTGGTTGGCCAGCTTCAATGCGGACAATGTCTTCGTCAGGGATCAGGATATCTGCGGCGAGCGCGCGCGGATCGGCGACCTCGAACAGCACCTGCCCCCGGCTCACGACGCTACCGGCCTGCCGCTGCACGTCGGCTTTCACCACCGTTCCGTCGATCGGCGATTTGACCTCGGCCAGACTGCGGCGAAACGTCAGAAGCGCGATCTCGGCGTCGGCCTTTTGCGCCTTGAGTTCGGCGGCGCGGGCTTCGGCTGGCTTCTGCGCGGTCTGGGCAATGGCTCGCTCGGTCATCGCACTGGCGCGGTTCGCTTCATTTGTGGACAGCGACAGATCGATTTCGCGGGTCGCGAGCCGGGCCAGCACGGTCTGCCCGGCGGTGACCTTGTCGTTGGCCTTGACCAGCACGGCTTCGAGCTGGCCGTCGTAGGGCGCCGTGACGGTTCGGGTCTCGACCGCCTCGAGCCGGAACGGTGCGGCAACCCGATCCGGCAGCGGCATGGCGAGCACGAGACCGGTGGCCGCCATACTCAACAGCGCATAGCGTCGGCGTTGCGGGTCGGCCGACAGCAGGCTCCAACGCTCGCTGAGGGAGGGTGCGCGGCCACCGGCGTCGACATAGGGTGACGCCGCGTCGGCGAGGCGGTCGAGGCGGTGAGCGACGAGGTCGCGCTGCGCCGGGTCAGCGGGGGTTGGAGCCGCAAGCGCGCCAAGAATGCGCGCCCCGTCGCGGATTAGCGCGACGGTCCACTGACCGGACACTGAGGAGCCATCTTGGGACGCGGCCTCACTCGAACGGGCAACGGCGCCGTCAAGTTGGCGAGCGATGGCAACTTTGATCTGCGAGCGCAGTGCGAACGCCGTTGCCGAAGTATTGGCAATCTGTCGCTGGCCGGCAAGCGTCAGCCGCGCGACCCGTCGGCCGCTGATGGCAGCAAACGCGAAAGCTGCTCCAGGCTCGCCGCCCAATCCGCCAGACCCTGCGCCGTTCATGTGATCGCGGGCCGCGTCGGCAAACGCCTGTGCCCGGCTCGGCACCGTGCCGCGCCCGACGAGGCGCTGAACGATCGCCGCCAGTTCGATGGATGCCGCGCCACCGACGCGCTCGGCATTGGCGCGATGGACTGCTGCGAGGAGTTCGAGACGTTCGAGTGCGAGTGCGAGAGCAAATGGTGCCCGCTCGGTCCCGAGTTCGAGGATGGCGGCAGCTATGCGGCCGGGAACTGCAACGAGTGGCACGGCAATCGCACCAGCTATCCCGACAGACGAAGTCAGCATGTGCGCGTGACCGACGGCCACCGCGCGGCGGATTGTATCCGCAATCGGGACGGCAGCTCCGCCCGCCGAAGCGAGAACGACCGTATCACCCTTCGACGCTACGATCGCCTCACCGCCGATCGCACCCATCGTCCCGTCGCCTGCCGCAACCTCGGCAATTACGCCTGCCTTCGCATCAGCAACACCAGTCATGAGGTCGAGAAGTATTCCGCCGTAGCGCGGATCTCCGACGCGGGCTGAAGCCAGTTCGTCGAGCTTCACCGACAGGGTCGGTCGGCGCGGCACCGGCGCATCGCTCGATGCCCCCACCACTGGCAGAGCCCCCACTGGCAGGACTTGTGCGAACGCCATGTCGCCGTCTCCATTCACGCTGTTCGAATTATTGACTCTGGACCGGGATGACGACGCTGGCCTCTATGCCCGCCGGGATCGAGAGATCGGCATTATCAAGTTTGAAAGTCGCCCGCGCGGTGCGGCTCGCCGGATCGATGCGCTTGTCGAGAAAATCAAGCACCACGGGCACGCGACGGGCAAACGGCGCGGCGATCTCGGCCTGGTAAGTGCCGCCGATACGCAACGCGACCATCAGTTCCGCTGGAACGTAGCCGACGATGTCCAGTCGCGACGTGTCGGCGACGACGACAACCGTCTCTCCGCGCTTGACCGGTGCGCCGGCCGATAACGGCAGCTCCACGACGTGCCCCGCGAATGGAGCTTTTACCTGATACTGGTCGAGCAGCGTCAATTCGACGGCAAGCTTGTGGGCTTCAAGTTGCGCCCCATCGGCTGCGAGCTTGAGATCACTCGCCGCGATGTCGGCTTGCCCAGCGGCTTCCTGCAGTTCCCACGGCGGCACGGCGCCATTGCGCGTGACATCCTGTAGCCGCTTGAGCCGCGCTTGAGCGAGCGCATGGGTCCGTTCCGCGCGGGCCACGGCCGCCGTCTGGCTGGCCGAATGCCGGGCCATGGCGACACGCGCCTCCTGCATGTCGGCATCAAGGCGGATCATGACATCGCCCTCGGCAACGCGTTGGCCTTCGCGGACCAAACGGTCAGCGATGCGTCCCTCGACGACGGGTTGCATGCGCGCCTCGCGGTCAGGCCGCGTCAAACCGTTGATCCGCTGATCGGCGGCTGCCGTGGCGATGTTGCAAGCAAATAGCGCCCAAGCACCCAACATGACTGCGGGAACATGGAAACGTCTGTCGGTCGATGTCATCGCTTCTGGCTCCAGCAATCGTAGTCGAGCGGACAACCGCGCCTCAATTCGCGCGCCGCTTGGCGAGCGTATCGATCGACGAGCCAAGTTGCTCGAGCTGCCCCAGGGTTTGCATCGAGAACAAATGGGCATGGATCGCCGATAGGGCACCCGAACGCGCGAGACGGGCCAGCGTCGCATCGTCAAGTTTGGCAAGTCGCTCTTCCGACACTGCGCGGAACCCGTTCAAGTCGACCGAGCGGCCCCCCTTCGATAGGCGGATCGTCGGCGTGACCAAGAGGTCGAGGCGCTGGAGTTCTTCGCCGAACGCGCGCGTGCGTTCGATGCCCTGCTCGTAGCCAACGCAGAATTGCATGATCTGCGCGGTCAGCTTGGTCGCGCCTTTGTCGTCGAACAAAGGATTGGCGCTAGTGGCACCTGCAGCTGCCGAGGTTTCAGCGTCGGCGAACTGTGTTCCGGCGACATGGGGTGCCGTGCGGTCGACGCACAATACGAAATTGTCGCTGTCGCGGCTGTGGCGGATCAGCAGGAACGGATAGCGGCGGACGTAGGCTGGCACATAGGCGCCGGCTTTCCAGCGGCCATCGCCATCGACATATGGGTTGGCCATCGGATCAAGGCCAAGCAGTGCGGCCGGTGCGGGCCGCTCGCCCGTCGTGAACAAGATCGGGTAATCGCGTTGCACCGCGGCGAATTCGTCGATCGTGATTGGCAGTGTGTGGCTGCGGCCAGCAAAACCATAGCCGACATCGGTGCGAAGCGCGAGGCCGCGATGGCGCTCGGGGGTCAGGGGGACGACTTCGCGGTAGAGCGAAGGGAGGCCGTCGGTCAGGGCAGGCAGGTCATTCAGCATCTTGGTAGCCTCGCTGTCGATTAATTTCTTGACGGTGAAGCGAACCGCTTCTGCGTCAGTCGTCCGAGCCAATCCCACGCCCGAGCCGCCAGCGACGACCACGGACGGTCGATGCGCGCCTCGAACCGCTTACCTTCGAGCCTCAGGGAACGCGGCAGGATGGCACCCGGTTCAGGCGTCAGCGTAATCTCGAACGCCCGCTTTGGCGGCTGGCCTTCGGCAGCGGTTTGCTGCGCGACCTCGAGTACCGATACGACATTGGCGTTAATCGACCGTTGAGGTTCGCCCAATATCTGGACCTGCGCGCGGCGCCCGATAATGTCGCCGCCGACAAGATCCAGGGCGTCGTGTTCGATTTCAGCCTTGAGTAAGGGCGGCGAATTCGGCAGCACGATGCCCAGGATGCGACGCTGGACAGGTGTGGTCCAAGCCCCATCGAGCCGCACTTTTGGGTCTGGGTGCCAGGTTTCATGCGGGCTCAACGTTGAGACAGCGCGGCCCATCTCCGCGCGCACTTCATCCAGGGCATTGCGGGCAGCCGCAACCCGCTCGCGTTGCGCGCCCTGGCGCTCGGGGTCGGTTGCAAGCGTCTGGCGCAAGCCAAGCAAGGCGAGTTCGAGATCGGCGGATGCTGCTTTTTCGCGAAGGACCAATTCGGGATTGTCGACCCGCAAAATCACATTGCCACGGGCGGCCCCGCCGTTAGCGTCGGCAACCGTTCGCTGGGCGGTTACGATGCCGGATGTTTCGGCGTAGATGTTGCGCATGGCCGGGTTCTCGGCGCGGCCTTCCACGACGAGGCCGTAGTCCGCCGGAACGAACAGCAGCGCCGCGACCGCGATAATGGCTACGACCGGACGCATTACGAACGGCGCAGATGATCCACGTGCGTCCGGCCGTTTGAGTTCGGCCCGCACTGCGGCGATGGTGGCCATCAGCGGCCGCACAATCAGCATTGACGCGGTAACGGCGAGGACGAGCCAACCGGCACGCTCGTCATAGTGGAATGCCAAGATCAGGATCGTGCCGAACGTCACCCACCGATAGGCGTAGCTCGCAAGCCAGTAGGCAGCCGGACCGTAGTCGGTGCGCGCAATGCCGCCACGCCCCGTCATGGCCCAGACGCCAGCCGTCCGGGCTGCCATGGCCGCGCGAGACGACAGGTTGGGGCACTCGAAGATGTCAGTGAGGATGAAATAGCCGTCCATGCGTAGCAACGGGTTCATGTTGAAAACCACCGTCGAGACACCGGCGACGACCATCACATCGAACAGGCAGTTGCGGATCACACCATCGCCGACGCTCGCGAAGCCGATGGCCGCCAGGGCCGCAATGAAGCCCTCGACATACATGCCGGCCGCCCCGACCAGGGCGCGGCGCCACTTATTTTCGACAAGCCACGTCGCACTGGCGTTTGTGAACGGATAGGGCATCAGAAAAAAAGTGCCGATCCCGCCGCGGATCGGCGGCACCTGCCGGCCTTCGGCTTTAAGGACATGGGCGAGCGCGAGGCCGTGCCCGAGTTCGTGCACTATCTTGACGGCCCAGAATACGATGGCCATCCACAAAATCTGGGCTGTTGAAGGAGCAAGAACGCGTACCGCTTCCGCGGCAAGATCGCGGCCGTGCGACATCAACGAGACGGCGGCAAACATCAAAAGAGCGAAAAAACTAGCCGCACCTACGCTCGAGAACAGGGTCGTTCCGACCTGTTGAAAACGACGAAGCACGGGTGAAAGGTCCAAACATTCATACCTGATAAAAAGCAGCCGACTTTCGAGTGGTGATTTTGTCAGCGGCTGGTCGGAATAGGTCCCTCCACCAGAAATTAGCCCGGACGCGACCAAATGGGGCAAAATCCGTAAAAATGCTGGCGCATTAACGCCGGATTGCTTGAGCGCGTCAGAAAACGATTCACCGCGACTCATGGCGTCGAGGACCAGGTGCGTATTAAGGTCGGTGGCGAAGTAGTGCCCGGTCAAATCATCGGCATAGACGAAGACCGTCTCACCGCGGTTGACGATCCGCTGGGAACTGACGTTGCTCGCAAGCCGAAACTTGGTGACGTCGGGTGCTTGCCCGGTACTCATGACGACGATCCCTCTGCAACATCCACCAGCCGAACTCACCTAGACCGTTGGCATTCATCACATAATTTGATTGATGAACTCTAATCTTTACGAAACCATGTTGGTTGGAGTGGCGCATCTGCGTCGGCCCACCCGAAGCCTGCGCAACAGTAAGTCGCACGGCCATCAGTTATGTCGGAATCAAGAATCACTTTCTCACTAGGCACGACAATTCGCCGGCATCTCGGTGCTTTTGAGCAACATCTACTGAGTCGCCGCATCCAGAATGAGGATGTTGGCAAGCTGTGGATAAACGAATCAGTTAGCCGCAATTACGTCAGACGATCGCTTCCTAGCGTCAATGCGGACTAAACATTGTTCTTTATTTTCAGTCGGTTTTCGCGGCCGTTGCTAAGATCGCATCAACCAAAGTGGTGCAAGATGCCTAATAAGAAAACGAATATGTCGGCCATCGGAGTGTCAGCCATGGCGGCACTTTCACTGTCGGCGTGCGCCATACAAGAGTATCCAGTGTCCGATTTGACGACAGGCTCGATCAACAAGGCCGACGGCACCAACCGTTTGGGTCCACCGCCGCCTGTTGCCCAGCCGCGTCCAGAACCCGTGCACCCCCACGGGTGGAGCACGCGCCTAGAGATCGAAGGTCTCCGCCGCAACCTCGAGCCCGCCGCAGACCGTTTTGAAGCGATGGTCAACGACACGATCGCCCGCGCGCCGACCGTTCCCGTGGCGCTGCCGTCGGGAGCAAAGGGTGGCTCGGCTGCGCCCAAGATGGCGCTCGGCATGGACCCGTGGTGGCGCCGCGAACTGCTGAAACCCATCGAGGGCCGTAGTGCGGCACGCATCACGCTCAACGACAGCGTCCATCGCGCGCTGGAGCATTCGCACCAGCTCCGCGTGTTCGGCCGCATCCCGTCGATCCGCGAAACCGGCGTTGACGAAGCCAATGGTCGCTTCACGCCCGAGGCATACGCCGAGGTCAAGAAAGACCGCCGCAACGATCCGGCCAACAATTTTAGCGAGGCGCTCGGCAACAACCGCGCGCTTCTCGAGCGCAAGGACGTCGAGGTCGGCGTTCGCTCGCGCACCATCACGGGTGCGGAAGTCGCGCTCTCGCAACGCTATTCCGACATCGATACCAACCTGTCTGAATACGACCCCAAGGATCAGGATCGCCGACGCACGGCTGTGTCCATCGTCCAGCCGCTGCTTCGCGGAGGTGGCGTCACATACAATCGCAGCATCATCCGCGTTGCCGAACTCGACGCCGAGGTCTCCTTCGCCGAATTCGTCCGCCAGTCGGAAGGCCATCTGCTCGAGATCGTCCGCTCCTATTGGACGATCTACCGCTCGCGCGCGGTCTATCTCCAGCGCAAGCGTCTCGCCGACGCTACCCGGGACCTCCTCGGCAAGGTCGAAGCGCGCTCGGGCGTCGACGTCGACGAGGTCCAGGTCAGCCGCACGCGCGCTGCCCTATCGGCCCGCGAAACGGACTTGCTGCGGACGCGGACTGCGATTGAGAATGCCGAGAACCGGCTCCGGTCGCTGATCAACGATCCAGGTTGGGCGGCCGCTGGCGCCATCGAGTTTATTCCAACCGAGAGCCCCGACAGCAACTTTACTCCGGTCAACTACAAGGTCCTGCTGCAGGAAGCTGTCGACGCGCGGCCAGAGCTGATCCAAGCCTTCGCCCAGTTCCGCGCTTCGCTGGTCCGCGAGGGAATGTCTGAGAACGAAGCCAAACCGCAACTTGATCTGATCCTCGAAGGCTACCGCCATCGCGGGTCGAACGAGAAATTGTTCACCGACGAAACTCAAGAAGACCACGGCAAGTATGGATTTGCCGCTGGCGTTCGCTTTGCCGTGCCGCTGTGGGAGGACGAGCGCCAGGCCCGCCACAGTCGCCGCAAGATCGAGACGATCCAGCAAGAAGATCAGGTTCGCGCGGCAATCGCGACGGTGGCGCTAGAACTTGATGTTTCAGGTAGTGAATACCGCGTCTCTCACGAAGAACTCCGGCAGCGGGCAACGGCGTTGAAAGCCGCCGAGACCGAGTTGCAGACCATCGAAGCCCGCTGGCAGGCTGGCCGCGCGGGTGAAACGGGGCTGCTTCTCTTGAACCAGCTGGTCGACGCGCAGGAGCGTCGCCAGAAGGCCGAGGAAGACTTGGCTGGAGCCGAGATCACGTTCGTCGTTGCACGCGAAAATCTTTTCCGCGCCCGCGGCGGGTATCTCCAGCGCCGGGGCCTCCAGGCCGTGCCCGCCGGAGAAAAAGAGGGCCGCAAGATCTACCGCCTCGAGCCGATCGCGCACCAGCGCTGGAATGCGCAGGCGACGAACTACAAATAATGGCGGTTTGCCAAAAGGCGGCGCCAGTAAGCAGGACACGTGCGACCGGCATCGATGCTGGTCGCACACTACGCTGTTACCTCACCTCGTAGTGCGGGTCGGCGTCACGACGTCAGTTACATCGCAGATATGTAAGTTGGGTATGGCCGTCCAGTTGGAAACAGCGGTGGTCGAGTTGGTCGAGTTGGGAGCACATCATGTTGCGTTCGTCGATGCCATTCGCGCGTCTTGAAGACCGTTTGTTGATGACGGCTGAACCGTCGGTCACGATCGACGTGCCCGATACGGTCGAGCTTGGCAACACGTTCGAAGCTACGATCCGTTTTGACAACAGCGCGACCAACGCAGCCGGCAACGTCGGCTTCGGTCCCTATGTGGACCTGTTCCTTCCGGTTACGGGCACCGATGGCGCAGGTGCAGCGGTCGACGACGGCATGGATTTCATCAATGCGACCTATTTGGGCGTGCCCTTGGTCGCAACCGAGATTACATTCGACGCCAGCGGCAACGCGACCCACCCTTACGCGACCGATACGAGCGGCAACCCAATCGTGGTCAACGGCGCGCCGGGCGACAAGCTGGTCGTCTTGCAGCTTCCGTTCGGTTCGTTCACGCCCGACCAGACGCCCGCCGACATCGTGGTCACGCTCGATATGTCGGACATGGCCGACCTCGACAGGGCGCTTCGGATCGACGTGGTAGGCGGCTTTCGTTACGGCAGCGATGCACTGGACAATCCCGGTACGGACGCTCCGCTGCGCAGCGTGGTTCGAACCGACAGCGTGACGCCATCGCTGATTGACCTGGAGAAGGTCTATATCGGCCCCGAGGACGAGACCGCCACAGGTCCGAGCTATCGCCGTTTCTATGATCTGCAAGTCGACATTGCGACCGATCAGACCGTTAATAACGTCAACATTACTGATTTCCTTCCGCCCGAACTTGTGTTCGTGGGTGCGACGGTCACGCAAGGTAATGCGTCGTTCACCTCATTTACGTCCCTGCCGACTTCCGGCGTTCCCTCGGTGGCTCCCGGCAACCAAGTCATCGCCAACTTCGCGTCCATCACGGGTGCTGCTGGCGTCGATGCCATCGTCCGCATCGAATACTATGTCGGCCGCATTGACGCGGCAGGCGGCGAGGTGCTTGGCACCGGGCAGGGCGAGGACAAGACAGTCGTCAACACATCAAGTGTGACCGGGTCGTTCGTCCCAATCGATTCTCGCGATCCGATCGTCGCAGTCCGCGACGACGCGTCGGTCATCGACCCGACCAGCGAGTTCCACAATCTCGAAGCGTCGCCACTCGTCATCCAGAAAAGCGCGGCCATTGTCGTTGATTCCAACATCGCTGGCCTCTCGCCCCGCGACGTCATCGAGTACACGCTCCAGATCCAGCTGTCGGATTATTTCACGGTCGGCGACATCGTTGTGTCCGATCTACTGTCGGACGGCCAGACCTTCGACACCAGCTTCACGCCGGTCATCGTCGCCAACGAACGCGGTACGGCGACCCCGTCGGCAGCGTTCCTCGCGGCGAACTTCACTGCATCGCCAAAGAACACCGACGGGGAGACCGCGCTATCGTTCCGCGTCTCGGACGAACTCGTCTCGCGTGGGCAGGACGGCATCATTGCTGGCGGAAACGTCAACGGCGCCAGCTATCTCGCCGACAACGCCGGCCTTGGCGCAACCACTGTTACGATCCGCTTCCGCGCCATCGTCGACGATACGTTCGTCACGGCGCCTCCTGGCGGCGTCATCGACATTGGCCAGGGCGACGATATTTCAAACACCGCAACCGTTGCCGCGACAGTTCGAGACAACGCCACGCCGACCGCTGTCACTGAAACCACACAAGACGATACCGCCGTAACGCTCGAGATCGTGACCGGCGCGATCACAAAATCGATCTATGCCGTCAATGGCAGCACAACGTTCGCCTCGAACCAAATCCAGGCTGGCGATACCATTACGTTCCGCATCACCTACGATCTGCCGCTGTCGAAGTTCGAAGACTTCCAGCTGCGCGACTTCCTGCCGTTGCCGGTGTTCGATTCCAGCGAGGTGACGAGTTTCTCGGCCGCTGCCCCGTCCGGCACTCCACCTGCAGCGGGTGTCGCCCAACTCGGTTTGACCGACACATTCACGGCCTTGTCGGCTATTCGCCCCACGATCAGCGAGAACGGCGACAGCAACCAGCTCAACTTCACCTACGGCGACTTCGCCGCAGCGACGCCGCAGTTCACGCGCGTCGACATTCTGTTCACGGTTACCGTCGTCGATGCCGATTTCGTTGACGGATTGTTCCTGACCAACCAGGCGACGGGCGCGGAAACGAGCACCGGGCAGATATCGACGGCGACCAACGCCATCGTCCAATTTGTCTACGAACAGCCTGAACTTGAGCTGACCAAGGGCGTCGTGTCGAAGTCGCACGGCGGGACCTTTACCAACTCTGTCGGTCCGGGGCCGAGTACTCCCGGCGGCACCGATGGCGTATCGTTCGCCACGCCGGGTTCGGTCGGCGCAGCATTCTCCGGCACGATTACATCCGGCAAGCTCGACGTCACGGCGATTGACGCCAATCTCAACGGCATCGACGCTGGCGATCTCGTCAAGTTTGCCGTGGTTGTCGAGAACGTCGGCAATGCCGACGAGGGCGCGTTCAACGTCCGCATCCGCGATACGCTTCCTACGGGCTTCGCAATCCCCACAACCGGTCAATCCCTCAACTTGCGCGTCACCGATGGCGCTGGCAATGCGCTTTCGTTCACGACAATCGGCGGAGGTCTGTTCGATCCGACCGGCGGCATCGAGCTGACCGACCCGACCGCGACGCAGGGCGCCCTCGAGACGTTTAGCGGCACCAACGGCCGCAACCTTGTCGTCATCACTTATGATCTCGTCGCCGAGCAGTCCGTCGAACCGGGCGACCGCCTCGTCAACACCGCGACCGTGACAAACTTCGCCGCGCGCGAAACCGGCATCAATCGCGCCGAAGCGACCGATCCGCGCCTGACAGACACCGCACAAGTGACGATCACGCTGCCCGCCATCGATAAGGTGCTGGTCTCGACCAGCCACGATGGCCCAACGGTTGCCGGCGCGACGGCGGATGACGATGTCACGATCGGCGAGGAGATCGTCTATCGCATTACGGTCACCGTGCCCGAGGGTACCTTACAGAACGCGGTGTTGACCGACCTTGTGCCGGGCACAAATCCTGGCACGCTGCAGCTGATCTCGGCGTCCGTTATCGCAGTTGGAACGGGCTTGATTGCATCATCTCCCGCGCCGACAGCCCAATTCTTCGACGACGTCGGGGGCGATGGCCGCAACGATCGCGTCACTTTCAACTTTGGCACGATCGTCAACGCGTTCGACAACGACGCCGATCGCACCGACGAGCAGATCACGATCGAAGTGCGTGCTCGCGTCGTCAACGATGACCCGACGGCACGCGGCGATGTTTTGACCAACACCGGCCGCCTGACCTGGACGCAGGACGGAACGCAACGGTCTGTCTCCGACAGCGTCACTGTCGATGTGGTCGAGCCGGACATCACAGTGGTCAAAGACGCTCCGGCCGGTCCGTTCGATGGCGACGACACCGTGCCCTACACGATCACGTTCACCAACACAGGCTCGGCGACAGCCTACGGGCTGGCAATTGAGGACTTACTCGACGCACGCCTCGTTTTGATCGCAGGCGTGACGGTATCAACCCCCGGCTATGCGACCACAACTGTTACGAGCGGCAACACGGCTGGTGACAGTGCGGTCCGCGCCACCGCAAGCGAACTGCGCGTTGGCGACACGATCACCGTCAGCTTCAACGCGCGCGTCATCCCGAACATCCCGATCGGCCAGACGATCCCGAATACGGCAACCGTCGACTATTCGTCGCTGCCACCGAACCACCCGGTTCCATCCAGCGATGACTTCGACCGCGATTATCGCGACGATGGAAGCGAGACGATCCCGATCGATGGTCCCGCAATCGACAAGGAACTGGTTTCGACCAGCCACGACGACAGCCCAGCCGTCATTGCCGCAACGAACGGTAACGTCGCGACCATTGGAGAAATCGTCACTTATCGCATTACGGTGACGATCCCTGAGGGTATAACTGCGAACGCCGTGTTGTCTGATCTCGCGCTCGCGTCCAATCCTGGAACGCTCGAAATTCTGTCGGCAACTATCGAGCGCATCGGCGCAAATCTGACCAACTCGGCAGGCCTCACCATCGGCGCCGCCGCCACGCCTGTTGACGGCATGGATAGCGACACACTCGCTGATAGCGCAGCGTTCTCGTTTGGCACGATCACCAACGTCGCCGACAACGTGCGCAACGCTGCAGACCAGGTTGCAATTCTCGTCACGGCCCGCATCAGCAACGAGCCCGGCACCGGCGCCGGTGATGTGCTGGTCAACCGCGGCACGTTCACCTACTCGGGCGGCTCGGTGTCTGATGACGTCTCGGTGTCCGTCGTCGAGCCCGCCGTGACCATCGACATCACCACGCCGCCTGGCACATACGACGCTGGCGATGAAGTGACGTACACGGTCGTTATCCGCAATCAACCGGGCGCATCGACCGCTTACGACGTATCCATCACCGACTTGCTCGCCGACCTCGACCTCGACCTCGTGCCCGGCTCGGTCGCAGTTACCGCTGCACCAGCCTACGGCACGCAGGCCGTAACCGGCAACGCCACGAGCGTGGGGGCGACCACGAGCGAATTGCGCGCTGGCGACAGCATGACGATCACGTTTCGCGGGCGGATACTCGATAGCGCCGCGTTTGCCAGCACGGTCGATACGACGTCGCGCGTCGAGTATTCGACGTTGCCATCTGACCACCCGGGGGGCGACGCCGCCGAGCGCGACTACGCGGCGACCGACAGTGTTGGCGTCCCAACGGCTGCTCCTGCCCTCGACAAATCGATCTTCTCGACCAATATCAACCAGACTGGAACGGCCGAGTTCACCGCGACCCTCGACGACCTCGCCATTGGCGAAGAAGTTACCTTCCAGATCGTCATGACGCTGCCCGAGGGATCGTCCAACATCAACCTCGTCGACCAGTTGCCACAACTCGGCAACGGCAAACTCGGCTACGTTTCAAGCACCGTCGTGTCGCTCGGTGGCGCCTCTGGTTCAGGCCTGCTGCCGGTCGGCTCAAGCGGCACCGCCAGTGATAGCAATGCCGACGGCATCCTCGATGCCGTGGCGTTCAACTTTGGCAACATCGTCAACATTGGCGACAACGTTCCTGGCAACAACCAGATTATCGTCACTGTCACCGCTCGTGTGCTCGACATCCCCATCAACGTCGCGGGCGACCTGCTGATATCGCCCGTCACGATGACCTACACCGACGGCACCGCAACACCGCAGCAGCTCACCGACAGCGTCCAGGTCGAGATCGTCGAACCCGTGCTGGCGATCACCAAGACCGCCAACACCGTGGGGGCCAACCCGGGCGATCTCGTCACCTACACGCTCGTCGTCAGCCATACTGCGGCCTCGACGTCGAACGCGTTTGACGTCGTGCTGTCCGACTTGCTCTCCGACGCAAACCTGCAATTCGTGCCGGGCACTGTGACGGTCAACGGCGTGGCGGAAACGCCCTCAATTAGCACGCTGGTGGGCGACGGCTTCGAAGTGCGGCTCGCCGAGATCACGCAGACCGAAACGGTGACAATCACCTATCAGGCGCGCCTGCTTGGCACCGCCCCGCGTGCGGCCGACTTCGACAACACGGCAAACCTCGCCTGGGATTCGCGTCCTGGCGACGGCCTGCCAACACCCGTCGACGATGGCCGCCCCGGCACGGCGTCGACAAGCGACCGCATCTTCACGCCGCCCATCCTCGACAAGGCCGTATTCTCGACGAACAACCCATCGACCGGCACGGACCAGTTCGATGCCACGCTGACGGACCTTACGGTAGGCGAAACCGTCACGTACCGCCTGACAGTGACGCTGCCCGAAACACTCAATCGCAACCTCGTCATCACCGACGTGGCGCCTGCCGGGCTTGAATTGTTGACAGCCCGTTTCGTGTCGTCTGGCATGACGATCACGGCGCCGGGCATCACGGTTACGTCCGGCCTCGTCACGTTCAACTTCGGCGATGTGATCAATCCGTTCGACGGCTCGACAGGTGCGGACGATGTCATCGTCCTCGAAGTGACAGGCCGTGTGCTCGATGTCGTCGGTAATATCGACGGCACGGTCCTGACCAACACCGCCAACCTCGCGGTCCGGATCGGTGCTGGAACGCCTGGCACTCCGGGCGCCGAGGCCCGCGACTTCACGACATCGGACACGGTCGATGTCGAAGTTGTCGAACCGCTCCTCACAATCGACAAATCGCGCGACATCCCTCGCGGCGATGCCGGCACCGAGGTCACCTACACGCTCGTTATTCGCCACGACACGACGGCGCCCGGCGTGTCTCACACCAGCGCCCACGATGTTGTGATCGAAGACCTGGTCAATGATCCAGACCTGCAGCTCGTCGCTGGAAGCGTAACGGTCGACGGCGTGCCGACGCTAGGCGCGGAACTTGTTGGCGACGGTTTCCGCGTCAACGTCGCGGAGATACCGCTCGGCGACACGGTGACGATTACCTATCGCGCGCTGATCCTCAACTCGGCGGTCATCGGCGACACGCTGGACAACACCGCCACGCTGGCCTGGGACAGCCAGCCAGGGACAGGCGGTCGCACAGGCACGGCGCAAGACAGCGAAAGCGTCATCGTCGACCGCGCGCCGATCGAGTTCACCAAAACGGTCGTCGCCACCTCGCTCGACCGCACCGGAAGCCGGATATTTGACGCGTCCGTTCCCGATCTCGAAATCGGCGAAACAGTCACCTACCGCCTCACCGCGACGCTAGCCGAAGGCACCGACACAATCACGATCGTCGATCGTCTGCCGACCGGCAACGGTGTGCTCGATTACGTATCGGCCCGCGTGGTCTCGGTTGGCGGCAACATCACGCTTGGTGGAGCGACGTCGATCACGAATATCGGCAACGTCGTGACATTCAACTTCGGCAGCCTCGTCAACGCGTTCGACAACGTGGTCACCGATGCCGATCGCATCGTGGTCGAGGTCACGGCCCGCGTGCCAAACTCGCCGCTCAACGGTAACGGCGACCGGCTGACAAATACGGCAACACTGACTTCGATCGATGGAACGATCTCGGCCACGGCCGACGTCGAGTTGCTGGTGCCGCAGGGCCGCGACCGCGATCCAGTCCGCGCCGTCAGCGGTTATGTCGACGACGCACGGTCTATGCCGCTGATCTCGCTCAACCCGTTCTTCTCAGGCACGGCCGAATACGGCAGCTTCGTCACGGTTACGCTGCGCGATAGCTCCGGCTCGATCGTCGGCACGCAGGGTGGCTTTGCCGATGCCGGCGGGAACTGGGTCGCCTCGTTCCCATTGTCGACCAGCGAAATCGAGAACGACCTGGAGCGCGACCGCGATCTATACTTCGTAACGTCGCGGCTGTTCTCCGACAGCCACGGTGTCATCGGGCAAAATAGCGGCAGCCTGGCGCAAGCGCATTGGGCAAATCGCGAAGTCTATATCGGCGCGCGCTTGCTCGACCAGCCATACACGGTCGAAGTCCACCAGGAATTGGCGAGCTATAACGCCGGGCTTGATGGTGCCTTCAACGCGCGAGCCTATTTTACGCCGGTCATCACCAACGAGGTGTTCGGCCAGGAACGCCAGATCGATGTGCAAAAAGTGTTCGAGGATCGCGCCGAGTTCTCGCTCGACCAGCTCTACGCGGCAGCCCTGGCCCCGCTAGGCCTCGGCAGCAACCGCTTCACCAACGAGTTCCTCGCAATCGCCGGTTCAGCGGCCGGGCGCTGACCTCGAGCGCCGAACTGATACGCGGTAAGAAACGAGCGGCCAAACTCGGCGCTCGCTTCTGTCCACAGCAGCCAGCAAGATCAACGCTACTGCTGCAGCGGACCGGCATCACCGATCGGATTCCATCTGAATCGATCCTGCTGTAGCACTGCGGCTTCACCTGAACCCGGGTCAACGCCGCCACCCATGCCGCGCTATCGCATCACCATCGAATACGACGGCACGCCGTTTTCCGGCTGGCAGATCCAGCCCACGATGCCGTCGGTGCAGGGTGCCCTGATCGATGCGCTGGAGCGCATGACCGGGTCGCGACCGCAGGTCACCGGTGCTGGCCGGACCGATGCTGGTGTGCACGCGCTCGGACAGGTCGCCCACTTCGATCTCGACAAAGCGTGGCTGCCGGGCAAGATCCGCGACGCACTGAACTTCCACCTGCGCCCGCATCCCATCGCGGTGCTCAAGGCCGAACAGGTGAGCGAGGAATTCCACGCCCGCTTCAGCGCCGCCGCGCGCCACTATCGCTATGTCATCTTCAACCGCCGCGCCGATGACACATTTGCGCCGCCGGAGATCGGTCAGCCGCTCAAACGCGGGATGCGCGTGCGCGTGGGGCGTGATCCCTACATGGGCTATGTGGGCCGTGTGTCCGATCTGACGGAACAACCCGTGCTTTTAGCCAATGGTTTGCGCCTGATGTGTGCCAAAGTCGACTTCCCAAATGGGGAATCGGTTCAGATTCCGTTAGCAAATCTGGAACTTGCGGGTCGTTAACTAGCGGCTAAATCCAATCT